>Ga0187779_10003104_pt1 | contig 10120 bp, 8 predicted proteins | sample 1015_Q2_SP10_10__FD_132435 | JGI IMG/M metagenome (GOLD analysis project Ga0187779, IMG submission 132435) | Tropical peat soil microbial communities from peatlands in Department of Meta, Colombia - 1015_Q2_SP10_10_MG | ecosystem: Environmental > Terrestrial > Soil > Wetlands > Peat | place...
AGATGCGGGCACGCGGCAAGATCAAGGCCGACGCCGATGGTCGCTACAGCTTCTGGACCATCAAGCCGGTGAGCTATCCGATCCCGACCGACGGCCCGGTCGGCAAGATGCTGCTGAAGACAGGACGTCATCCCTACCGCCCCGCCCACACCCATATGATCGTATCGGCGCCGGGCTACGAGGCGGTTGCGACGCACGTGTTCGTCGAGGGCGACCGCTATTTGGAATCGGACGCCGTGTTCGGCGTCAAGAATTCGCTCGTCGCGAAGTTCGTACGGCACGAGGCCGGCGTCGCGCCGGACGGAAAGCGCGTGGACCGCCCCTACTACACGGTCAACTACGACTTCGGCCTGAAGGCGGCGTGACGGGCGCCCGCCAATCCGTGACGGCGCGCATGCGCCCGGCATGAACGACTGGCGCGCGCTCCCTTATGCGCCGGCGTCGGGGACGCGCCTTTGCGCGGCTGGCGACGTCCGCGAAGGGCAGGGCCGCGAAGTCGTGTTCGGCGAAGGCAAAGACGCGTTCCGCATCGTCCTGTTTCGCATCGGGCCACGCGTGCTGGCGTATCACAACTGCTGCCCGCATTTTTCTCTGCCGCTCAACTACGAGCCCGACCTGTTTCACCTCCTCGACGGAGGCGTACTCATGTGTGCGCATCACACCGCGATGTTCCGGATCGACGATGGTGCCTGCATCGATGGCCCGTGCGCTGGCGCCAGCCTGACCTCGATCGCGCTGATCCTAGACACGGACGGGTGGTGCATCGCTGCCGCGCAGGGCAAGGTCATTTAACAATTCGTCACCCGACGGCGACGGTCCCGCGGTCGAAGTTCTACACAACTTCATTGACATTTCATACAATCCTGTGAAACTACGCTAACAGATCGACTTAACTGAAAAAGCGGTTCGCGCTTTCTCGCCGTGGGAGCTCCGGCGACGAGCACCAGTGATCCCGAATAATCAGGCCCTGTCGAGACCGGATCGCCGCGCGCCGCGCACCGGTCAGCGCATCGTGCGGCGCCGGCGGAAAGACGTTCTCCGCGCTGACGACGAGGCCTTCCGGGCCCTCGTCCAGCACTCCCAAGACATCATCACGGTTCACGACCCGCAGGGCATCACGCTCTACGAGTCCCCCTCTGCGTCGCGGCTGCTGGGCTACCCACCCGGCGCGCTGGTCGGGCGCATCCCGTTCGATTCGATCCACCCCAAGGATGTCGTCGGCGCCCGCGACGCGTTCGCGAGGCTGCTCGAGGGCGAGGGCCCCAAGACGCCCGTCGAGTTTCGCTTTCGCCACGCGCAAGGCCACTGGATCTATCTCGAGGCGCTGGGCAGCAATCTGATCGATCACCCCGGCATACGCGGTCTGGTCATCACTTCGCGCGACGTGTCGGAGCGCCAGAAGGCCGAGAAGCGTGCAGAGTACCTGGCCCAGCACGACGGATTGACAGGGCTGCCCAACCGGTTCCTCATGCAGGACCGCCTGCACCAGGCCATCAGCCAGGCGCGCCGGGGCGGCGGGCTGGTGGCGCTGATGTTCGTGGACCTCGACCGCTTCAAGACCGTCAACGATTCGTTCGGCCGCGTGATCGGAGACACCCTGCTCAAGCAGGTGGCGCAGCGTTTGACCGCCTGCCTGCGCGACACGGACACCGTAGCGCGCCTGGGTGGCGACGAGTTCACCATCATGCTGCCCGATGCCACCAACGCGCAGGGAGTGGGTGAGGTGGCGCAGCGCGTGCTGAGCGAGTTCGCTCGGCCGTTCAGCGACGGCGAGCAGGAGCTGTACGTGTCGGCCAGCATCGGCATCAGCCTGTTTCCGCGCGACGGCTCTGACCCCGACGAGCTGGTCAAGCACGCCGACCGGGCCATGTACAGCGCGAAGGACTCAGGCCGCAACAGCTATCGCTATTTCACCGAGGACCTCAACCGCGAAGTGCACGAAAAGGTCATCCTCGAGAGTGGGCTGCGGCGCGCAATCGAGCGCGGCGAGCTGTGCCTGCTGTATCAGCCCAAGATCGATCTCGCCAGCCACAAGATCATCGGCGCCGAGTCGCTCGTGCGCTGGCAGCATCCCAAGCTGGGTCTCATCCTTCCGGAGAGGTTCATTCCGGTGGCCGAGGAGTCCGACCTGATCGTCGAGCTTGGGGAGTGGGTCCTGAATGCAGCGTGCGAGCAGCTGCGTGCATGGCAGCAAGAAGGCTTCGCACTACAGGTGGCTGTCAACGTTTCGGCGCGTCAATTCCGTCGCGGCAACCTGGAGGACCGGGTCGTCGCGGCGATGGTCGCCGCGCACGTTGAACCTCACCTGGTCGAGATCGAGCTGACCGAGAGCGCCATCATGCAGGATGCAGAGGCATCGATCTCGACTCTGCAGCGCCTGAAGTCGCACGGCATCTCGATCTCGATCGATGACTTCGGCGTGGGGTATTCGAACATGCGATACCTCAACCGGCTGCCGCTCGATATCCTCAAGATCGATCAATCCTTGATCCGCGACATCGGTGCGGACAGCAAGGACGCGGCCATCGTGCGTGCCATCATCGGGCTGGCGCGCAGCCTCGGCATCAGGGTCATCGCGGAAGGTGTGGAAAATCACAGTCAGCTCTCGTTTCTCAACGCGCACGGGTGCAACTACGGGCAGGGCTTCCTGTTCGGAAGGCCGCTCGCGCCGGAAGCCTTCGCCGAGCTGATGCACAAGCAGATCCGGCCGCAGCCGGAGTGGGGCGCCGCAATACCGGACTTCGGTCGGGCCTAGTGTCCTGAGTCAGAGATACCTTGCTGAAAAACTGCGCCAGCGCGAGCGCCAGGCGTTGTTGCGTGCCTCGGGAATATTGGCCGATATTCCCTGCGGCGCGACGCCTAGCCTGACACTCGCCTGGTCAGTTTTTCCGACCACTGATCGTCTCGTCAGCGCTTTCAGTTCCAGGCGAGTATCTTCGACATTGGAATTGTTCAAGCTATTTCTGACTCAGGACACTAGCGCGTCTTCAGCTCGGTCGGGCGGATCGTCCGCTTGAGCTTTTCGCTTCGACGCAGCAGCGTCACCTCCGCGCTCGTCCCGAGGTACTGCTCCGTCAGCAACCGGTGCAGCGCGTCGATGCTCGGGACCGGCGCGTCGTCCCAGCCCACGATCACGTCGCCTTCCTCCAGCCCGGCTTCGGACGCCGGGCTGCCCGCCTCCACCGACATGACCCTCACTCCGGCCTCGATCGCCAGATCGAAGTAGCGCACCATGCGGCGCGGCAGCGGCGCGTTCTGCCCTGCGACGCCGATGTAGCCGCGGCGCACGCGCCCGTGGCGCAGGAGCTGGCCAACCACCACTTTCGCGGTATCGATCGCGGTGGCGAAGCAGATGCCCTGGGCGGGCATGATGATGGCGGTGTTCACGCCGATCACGGCGCCGCTCGAGTCGACCAGGGGACCGCCGGAGTTGCCGGGATTGAGCGCGGCGTCGGTCTGGATCACATCGTCGATCAACCGTCCCGATTGCGCTCGCAGGCTGCGGCCCAGCGCGCTTACGACCCCAGCGGTAACCGTGCACTCGAAACCGTAAGGATTGCCGATGGCGATCGCAAGCTGTCCGACGCGCACGCGACGCGAGTTGCCGAGCGTTGCGCTCGCCATCTTCGGGCCCGAGATCTTGATCACCGCCAGGTCCGTGTGCGGGTCGTCGCCGATCAGATGGGCGTCGAAGCGCTGGCCGTCGGAGACGGTCACATCGATGCGCGCCGCACCGCCCGCCACGTGACTGTTGGTGAGTATGAGGCCGTCCGGCGTGAACACGAAACCCGAGCCGCTGCCGCGCGTTTCACGCGGTTGCGTGTCGGGACGCGAGCCGGCGCCGGCGGTGCGTTTGACGACGTCGATCTTCACCACTGCCGGGCTGACCGCGTCGGCCGCGTTCACGACAGCTCGAGAATAAGTGTCGAGCAGCGCTTCATCGCCTGGCTCCTGCGCGCGCGGAGCGTCCGGCGGCCGCGCGTTCGAGCCGGGATCGTCGATCAGGAACAGGTGCGCCTTACCAGTGGCTGTCACGGTTGCGTCCGTTGAGAAACACGATGCAGAGATGCGGTCCGTGTGCTGCGTTCTCAAGCGCCTCGCGAATTGCACCGGCGTGGAGCAGGAAACCCATCGCGCGCACCGAGGCGAAGCACGGGGCGCTGTCGTGATCGCGTTGGCCCAGACCGAAATCCGCGCTGAGACACGGACTTAAGCGCAGCGATTGGGCCGAGGCCGCAGTGGTACGCCGCTTGCACACTGGCCTGCATACAAGATGGTGTGCAGGATGGCCCGACGCCCCCTGCAGCCGCGCAAGGTCGTGTTCAACGCCCCTAAGCAAAGGAGACCACAGTCATGTCCAGCCGCCAGCCCAAAACCAGTCGTCGCGACCTCCTCAAGGCTCTTGCTGCAGCCGGTGTCGGCACCGCACTCGGACCCGGCTTGATCGGCCGGGCGTTTCCCGCCGAAGTCGTCGTCGGTGTGATCTACGTCGGCCCCAAGGACGACTACGGGTACAACCAGGCGCAGGCGCAAGCGGCCGCCCAGATCAAGAAGATGCCGGGCGTGAAGGTGGTGGAAGAAGAGAAAGTCCCCGAGACCGTGGACGTGCAGAAGACCATGGCCTCCATGATCGAGCAGGACGGCGCCGTCCTGCTATTCCCCACCTCGTTCGGCTATTTCGATCCGCACATGATCAAGATGGCCGAGAAGTACCCCAAAGTGAGGTTCGCGCACTGCGGCGGCTTGTGGAAGGAAGGCCTGCCGAAAAACGCCGGCAGCTATTTCGGCTACATCGACGAGTGCCAATATCTGAACGGCATCGCCGCCGGGCATACCACCAAGAGCAAGAAGCTTGGCTTCATCGCCGCCAAGCCGATACCGCAGGTGCTGCGCAACATCAATGCCTTTACGCTGGGGGCGAAGAGCGTCAAGCCCGATGTCACCACCACGGTGATCTTCACGGGCGACTGGGCCATGCCGGTCAAGGAGGCTGAGTCCGCCAACAGCCTGATCGACCAGGGCGTCGACGTGATGACCATGCACGTCGACAGCCCCAAGGTGGTGGTGGAGACCTGCGAGCGGCGCGGCATCTACGTGTGCGGCTACCACGCCAATCAGGCAGCGCTCGCGCCGCGCGCCTATCTGACCGGCGCCGAGTGGAACTGGATCACACCCTACACCGAGCACGTGAAGGCGGTCATGGAGGGCAGGCCAATGAACAACTTCCTGCGCGGCGGGCTCAAGGAGGGCTACGTCAAACCATCGCCGTATGGCAAGGCGGTATCGGAGGGCGCGCGCAAGAACGCTGACGCGGTGAAGGCGAAGATGGTCAAGGGTGAGTTCGTCATCTTCAAAGGGCCGCTCAAAGACAACACCGGCAAGACCGTCATCGCTTCCGGGGCGCAGGAGATCCAGACCGACGTCGCCCTGGAGCAGATGAACTATCTCATCGAAGGGGTGGTGGGTAAGGTTTAGGGGAATGCCCGACACCGCCATGGTGCTGCCCGCGGGCAGCGCCGTGGCTTCCCCAGTGCGGGGCAATCGCCTGCGGCGTGCCGCGGAGTCGATCGCCATTCCGGTCGGTGCGCTGATCGTGGCGATGATCCTGTTCGGCGTGTTCATGGCCTCGATCGGCAAGAACCCGCTGGAGGTCTACGCCCTCATCTACAAGGGCGGCTTCTCGAGCGGCTTCGCGTGGCAGAACACGCTGCAGCGCGCCGCGCCGCTAATTTTGACGGCGCTGTGCGTCGCGCTGCCGGCCCAGGCGGGCCTGGTCATCATCGGCGGCGAAGGCGCGCTCGTGCTGGGCGGGCTCGCGGCTGCGGTGGTAGGGCACGCCGCCGCCGGAGCGGCGCCGCTCGCGACGCAGATCGCGATGGCGCTGATCGCAATGACGGTGGGGGCAATCTGGATCGGATTCGCCGGCGCGCTCCGGCATTACCGAGGGGTGAACGAGACCATCAGCAGCCTGCTCCTGACTTATATCGCCATCGCCCTGTTCAATCATTTCGTCGAGGGGCCCCTGCGCGATCCCGCGAGCTTGAACAAGCCGTCGACCGAGCCGATCGGCGAGGCCGTGATGGTGGGGCATCTGCCCGGCATGGACGTGCATTGGGGGCTCGCGTACGGCCTGGTGTTCTGCGCGGTGTGCTATGTGCTGGTGCGCTACACCGTGTTCGGTTTTGCGTTACGCATCGTGGGCGGCAACGTGCGGGCTGCCCGGCTGGCCGGGTTGCGCGTCGGCTGGCTGGTGTTGATGAGCTGCGCCCTCGGTGGGGCGGCGGCTGGCCTGGCAGGGATGGTGGAAGTGGCTGCGGTGCACGGCAGCGCCAACGCCTCGCTGATCGCAGGCTATGGCTACGCCGGAATCCTGGTGTCGTTCATCGCGCGGCACAACCCGATCGCCGTGATTCCGGTGGCGATGCTGGTGGGCGGCATCGGCGCGAGCAACGGGCTGCTGCAGCGCCGGCTCGATCTGCCCGACGCGACGGTGCTCGTCCTGCAGGGGATCGCGTTCATGGTGATCCTGGCGGCGGAGACGCTGTATGGGCGTTACCGCATCTTCCAGCCGCGCGAGAAGTAAGCCGTGAACTTCAACCACATTTACCACGAAGGACACGAAGGAACACGAGGAAAACCCCGGTGCTTAGGTTGCGCAGATGTGCCGGCCGGCGAACTAGTGATCGATGCCACCATTCCGGCTTTGGTCCTGCATTTCCTTCGTGAACCTTCGTGTCCTTCGTGGTGAATGAGGTTTGCCTCACCGGAGGGCGCAGAAGAATGGAGCTAGGCTGGTGGGGTGTTCCAGTTGCAGTGCTGGGCGGAGCCGTCCGCGTAAGCACTCCGTTCCTGTTCGTTAGCCTGGGCGAGTGCCTGACCGAGAAGAGCGGGCGCATCAACCTCGGCCTCGAGGGCATCCTCGTGATGGGTGCGATGAGCGGCTACGGTGTTTCATACCTCACGGGCAGCCCATGGCTCGGGGTGCTGGTTGCGGGAATAGCGGGCCTGATGCTCGGGCTGCTGCACGGGGCGGTGTGCAGCCTGCCGCGCGTGAACGACATCGCGGTCGGTATCGGACTGATGCTGTTTGGGACGGGCCTGGCGTTCTTCCTCGGCAAGCCCTTCGTTCAGCCGAAAGCCCCGACCTTGCCCGCCATCCACCTGGGCGACTGGGCGAGTTCGCCGCAGGTGCAGTCCGCTCTGCAGGTGAATGTGCTCTTTCTCATCGGCGTCGTCCTTGCGCTTGCATTGGCGTGGGCGTTTCGCAACACGCGCTGGGGCCTGGTGGTGCGCATGGTGGGCGACAGCTCGGACGCCGCGCGGGCGATGGGCTACAACGTCAACGCAGTGCGCGTGATGGCGACCGCCGTGGGCGGGTTCCTGGCCGGCATCGGCGGCTCGTTTCTGTCCCTGTACTACCCCGGGAGCTGGAACGAAGGCCTGTCGAGCGGTCAGGGCCTGATGGCGGTGGCGCTGGTCATCTTCGCGCGCTGGCAGCCGCTGTATTGCTTCTACGCAGCACTGCTGTTCGGCGGCGCTGGCGCGCTGGGTCCGGCGCTACAGTCGGTGGGCATCACCAGCGGCTACTATCTGTTCAACGCGGCTCCGTACGTGCTCACCCTGGCGATCATGATCGCGACCTGCTCGCCGCGGCGCACACTCGTGGGCGCGCCGGGGGAGCTGAGCGTCACGCGGTGAAGAAGTGAGACGTGAAAAGCTGAAGAGGTGAAGACGAGGTGAAACCATGAGCGGACTAGGTGGACTGAACAAGTCTCCGAACGGAGTGGTGCTGGGCTTGGTGCAGCTGCAGCTGCCCGTCGTGCAGACGCCGGCGGACCTCGGGGCGCAGACGGCCAAGATCTGCGCGATGGTAGCGAAGGCCCGGCGCAACATGCCGAGCATGGACCTCGTGGTGTTCCCGGAGTATTCCCTGCACGGGTTGTCGATGGACACGAATCCCCGGATCATGTGCCGGATGGATGGAGCCGAGATGGCTGCCTTTCGAACGGCCTGCATCGAGAATCGCATCTGGGGCTGCTTCTCGATCATGGAGCTCAACCCGCGCGGCAATCCGTACAACAGCGGCGTCATCATCGACGATAAAGGCGAGCTTCGTCTCTACTACCGCAAGCTGCATCCATGGGTGCCGGTCGAGCCGTGGGAGCCGGGCGATCTCGGGATCCCTGTGTGCGAAGGACCCAACGGCTCCAGGATCGCGCTCATCATCTGCCATGACGGCATGTTCCCCGAGACGGCGCGCGAAGCCGCTTACAAGGGTGCCGAGATCATGCTCCGCACTGCCGGTTACACCGCGCCGATCCGCCACGCATGGAACGTGACCAACCAGGCCAATGCGTTCTGCAACCTGATGTACACCGCCAGCGTCTGCATGTGCGGGTCGGACGGTACCTTCGACTCCATGGGCGAGGGCAGCTTCGTCAATTTCGACGGGACCCCGCTCGCCGAGGGTAGCCACCGGCCCGACGAGATCATCACCTGCGAGCTGCGTCCCGACCTGGTGCGCGAAGCACGCCGGGTATGGAGCGTGGAGAACAACATCTACCAGTTCGGTCATCGCGGCTATGTCGCGGTCAAAGGCGGGGCACGCGACTGCCCATACACCTACATGAAGGACCTGGTGGCGGGCCGCTATCGTCTGCCCTGGGAGGCCGAGGTCGCGGTTACCGACGGCACGAGCTGCGGCTTCGCCGCGCCAACGCGTGATTACCAACCCGAAACTGCGGAGCTGCGACGCTATGCCTGACGAGAAGCGCGCTGCGGCCGGGCGTTATGTCACGGCCGATCCCTATCCCTGGCCCTACAACGGCGATCTGCGCCCGCAGAACACCGCGTTGCTCGTGATCGACATGCAGACCGACTTCTGCGGCAAGGGCGGCTACGTGGACAAGATGGGGTACGACCTGTCACTCACGCGCGCGCCGATCGAGCCGATCCGCAGCGTGTTGAGCGCGATGCGCAAGGCGGGTTTCTACATCATCCACACGCGCGAGGGGCACCGCACTGATCTATCGGACCTGCCCGAGAACAAGCGCTGGCGTTCGAGGCGCATCGGCGCCGGCATCGGCGACCCGGGCCCCTGCGGGCGGATTCTCGTGCGCGGCGAACCGGGATGGGAAATCATTCCGGAGCTCGTGCCAGCAGCCGGCGAAATCGTTCTGGACAAGCCGGGCAAGGGCTCGTTCTGCGCGACGGATCTCGAACTGATTCTGCGCACCCGCGGCATCGCTAACCTCGTTCTCACCGGCATCACCACGGACGTATGCGTCCACACGACGATGCGCGAGGGCAACGACCGCGGTTTCGAATGCCTGCTGCTCGAAGATTGCACCGGCGCGACCGACCACAGCAACCACCTCGCTGCGATCAAGATGGTGAAGATGCAGGGCGGTGTCTTCGGAGCGGTATCGACCTCGAAGGCGGTGGTCGACGCGATTACGAAGGTGAAGGGTGAGTGAGTGAAGAGCCCCTCTGCCCCGGGGAGAGGGGTTGGGGTGAGGGAAGACGACGAACCACGAGTCACAAATCACTATGCTGATTCCGCCGCCTGAGCCGCCGCCCGATAAGGCCATCGAGGTCGAATGCGTCAACATGAGCAAGCGCTTCGGCGGGTTCGTCGCGCTCGACGACGTCTCGATCAAGGTCGAGGCGGGGTCTTTTCACGCCCTTCTGGGAGAGAACGGGGCGGGCAAGAGCACGCTGGTGAAATGCCTGGTGGGCTATTACCGGCCCGACTCGGGCGGCGTGGTGGTGAGCAAGCGCGAGCGCAACATCCGCTCGCCGCAGGATTCTCACACGCTCGGCATCGGGATGGTCTATCAGCATTTCACGCTCGTGCCCAGCATGACCGTGGCGGAGAACCTCGTGATGTCGCGCGACGATGTTCCTGCGGTTGTGAGCTGGCGGCGCGAGCGCGAACGCCTGGAGGAATTCATGCGCACGGTTCCATTCAAGGTGCGCCTCGATGTGCCCGTCTCGGGGCTGGCTGCAGGTGAGAAGCAGAAGGTGGAGATCCTCAAGCAGCTCTATCTGCACCGCCGTTTCACCATCCTGGACGAGCCGACGTCGGTCCTGACCCCGCAGGAGGCCGACGAGGTGCTCG
>Ga0187779_10003105_pt1 | contig 10115 bp, 9 predicted proteins | sample 1015_Q2_SP10_10__FD_132435 | JGI IMG/M metagenome (GOLD analysis project Ga0187779, IMG submission 132435) | Tropical peat soil microbial communities from peatlands in Department of Meta, Colombia - 1015_Q2_SP10_10_MG | ecosystem: Environmental > Terrestrial > Soil > Wetlands > Peat | place...
ACCTTCTTCTCGGCGATCAGGCCGACGTTTTGAAAGCCCGCGTCTTTGGTCATCTTCATGACTTCCTTGACGTCGCCGTACTTGAGCCGCTGGTCGGCCTTGATCACGAGCTCCGCGTTCGGCTTGCGCTGGTAGAGCTCGTCGAGCTGCTTCTGAAAGTCCGCCTTCGAAAAGGCTTGCTGGCCGAAGTAGTACTGCGGGGGAGACGCCCAGCGAATCGAAATGAGTTGCTGGCCCGAGTTTTCGGGCTTCTTGTCCGGGTTGTCCGTGACGGGCAGCTGCACGTCGATGCCCTTCTGAAGCATTGGCGTGACGACCATGAAGATGATGAGCAGAACGAGGCAGACGTCCACCAGGGGAGTGACGTTGATGTCGCTCTGAAGCTTGTCGCGCCCGCCGGCGCCCATACCCATGGGAGCAGTTTCCTCTCGTTCCTAGGCCTTCGCCGCCGCGCCCCGACGCTTGATGAAGTAGTCGATGAGCTCGGAAGCGCCGTTGGACATCTCGACCTGGAAACGCTCGATCTTGTTCATGAAGATGTTGAACAGCCACACGGCCGGGATCGCAACGAAGAGCCCGAGAGCGGTCGTGATGAGGGCCTCCGCGATGCCCGTCGAGACGGCCGCGATGCCGCCCGAACCGGTCAGGGCCATCCCGCGGAAGGCGTTGATGATGCCGATGACCGTTCCGAACAAGCCGATGAACGGCGCCGTCGTTCCGATCGTGGCGAGACCCGAGAGCCCCTTCTTCATGTCCGCCGTCGTGATGAGCGCCTCGCGCTCGAGCGCCCGCTCCGCGGCCTCGATCGGGTCGTGGCCCGGCGTGTCGGCCGTGCCGCTGGCGAGATCGTGCTGGAACTCGTACAGCCCGGCGGCGAGGACGCGAGCCAGGTGGCTCTGCTTGAACTTCTTAGAGGAATCGATGGCCTCCTGCAGTTTGTCCTGCTTGAGGTAGCCCGTAACGAGCCGGGCGAAGTCGACCGACTGCTTCTTCGCCTTCCGGTAGTACAGGAAGCGCTCCGCGGCGATCGTCAGCGAGTAGACCGACATGATGGCCAGAAGGCCGGCCACCAGCTTGGCCAGGATGGTCATGCTGTGAAACAGCTCAATAGGATCGAAACTCATGAAGCGCTCCTTCTCTTCGACGTTCGGTCGATCCTCGCCCCGCCAATCCTAGTGCAGATTGAAAGTCACCGTAACGGTCAGGTAAACGCGCACCGCGCGGCCGTTGAGGGTGGCCGGCTTGTACTTCCATTGCTGGACGGCCCGGACCGCGGAGGTGTCGAGCAGGGGGTTGACCGACTTCAAAACTTTGACGTCCTGGACGCTGCCATCCGCCGTGATGATGGCTTCCAGGATGACAACCCCTTCCATGCGCGCCTTTCGGGCGGCCTCCGGGTAGTTCGGTTCAACCTTCTGGAGCAGCACCGGCGCCTTCACATCCCCGCCGACGCGCAGCGGCTCGTCGCCGGTTCCAGGCCCCGTTCCGCCGACGACTCCGCCGAGAACTCCACCTGGAACGCCTCCTTCGACGCCTCCTTCGACGCCTCCTTCGACCCCGGACGGGGCCTCGGGCTCGGGAGCCGTCAGAGCCTCGGGGATCTTTTCGGGGATGACCGTCGGCGCCGTCATCTCCGAGGGTTTGACTGGCTCGACCTTCGGGGCCTGTTTGGGCTGCGGCGCGGCCTTCGGAGCCGCGGGCGGCGGGGGCGGGGGCGGGGGAGCCGAAGCATAGAACGTCACCGGGATCGGTGGCTCGGGAACGTCCTCGACGAACCAGATCGAGGCTCCCAGCGCCGCGCCGATCACGATCGCGTGGACGGCGATCGAGACCGGCAGCGTCATGGCCTTGCGGTGATCCCCCTTGTGTTGGGCCGACTCGATCAGGCTGTTCTCAAACATGGACTATCCTCCCGACCCGTCCAGACACCGGTTCTACTTGCCTGGTTCCCCTGGAGTGGGGGCGGCGGACTTGGCGGCCTCCTGCTGCTTCTTGCGCAGCTCGAGCGCCTGCGCCAGGTACTTGTTGGCGTTGTCCGTGTCCTCCTGGGCGACCTTCGGATCCTTCTCGATCTTGGCCTTCTCGCGCCAGAGCAGGTTGACATACGTCAGGGCCTCGAAAGAGTCGGGCTTCAGCTCGAGCGCCTTCTGCAGAGCCGCCATTCCCTGGTCGACGATGTGGGTGCGCGTCTGGGGATCGAGGTCGGGATAGTGGTAGGAGCGGTCCCAGGCCTGCACGCCGATCATGATGTAGGGATCGGGCTTGTTGCCTTCCGCCGCGGCCACCTTCTGCTGCCACTCCATTCCCTTGTCGAAGTCGCCTTTCTTGAAGTACATCGAGGCGATCGAGCCCATCGCCTTGGAGTCTTTCGGGTCGGCCTGGAGCATCTGCTCATAGAAGACGATGGCGTCGTCGTACCGGTCGGTGGCCAGGTACATCGAGACCAGGAACTCGCGCGCCTTCTTGTCGTCCGGATAGGCGGTGACGTAGGCCTTGAGATTCTCGATGGCCTTGCTCGCGAACTCGACGTCCTTGGCGTGTTTCGAGCCGGGCTGATACATGCCCATGTAGGCAAGACCGATGTTCTTCTTGATCTTGACCTCGCCGGGGTCGAGCCGCTGCGCTTCCTGGTAGCTCGCAAGGGCGGTCTAGTACTTTTGCGCCTTGAAGAATTCGTTGCCTCTCTTGATCGCCTGCTTGGAGGCGATCTTGTCGCAGGCGGCGGTCGCAAGGAGGATGGCGGCGAAACAGAAGATGGCGACCGCACGCTGCCTGACTCGAGGCATTCTGATCCGCTCCTTACTCTTTCGCTTCCGTCCGGGCGCGGTGAGCCCTGCCCGGAGAGGCCGAATTCTGTTGAATTCCACAGGACAAAGCAACAAGGTTTTTGGCGACGCGCAATGGCGGCCCGCCGCAGGGAATTTTCGCGCTTTGCCGGGCGCTTCCCCGTCAAGCAGGAGGCCCTTTTTGAAGAGACTCGCCGCGCTGTTGCTGGCTCTGGCCGTCGCTCCCGTCGGGGCTCAGGAGAAGCCTCCGACCGCCTCCAAGCCCGCTCCCGCCCCGCCTCAGGGCTACCCGCCCGTCTCCGAAAGCGTCGAGGTCTCGATCACCAACATCGAAGTCGTCGTGACCGACTCGAAGGGCAAGCGAGTCCCCAACCTCACCAAGGACGATTTCCAGATCCTCCAGGACAGCATCCCGCAGACGATCACGAACTTCTATGCGGTCTCGGGAGGACGCGTCCTGCTCGAGGACGGGAAAACGATCTCGATCGAAGAGCCCGCGATTGCCAAGGAGCCGTCCGAAGTTCCCGAAGAGCTGAAGGCTCGCTACGTCCTTTACATCGACAATTTGAACATTCAGCCGATCAATCGGAACCGGATGTTCAAACGCTTGAACGAATTCGTCGAGCAGACAGTCGGCAAGCAGGCCGAGGCCATGGTCGTTACGTTCAACCGCTCGCTCAAGGTCCGGCGCAAGTTCACCAACGACGCCTCCGAGATCCTCCAGGTGCTCCAGGAAATCGAAGGTGAGACCGGAGGCGCCACGAGCCAGGTCGGCGACCGGAAGGACGCTCTCGGGAAAATCAACGACGCGCAGTCTTCCTCGGAGGCCGAGGGGATCGCCCGGCAGTACTCCGAGGCCTATCGCAACGACCTGGAGTTTACGGTGGACGGCATCAAGACCACCATCGACAGCCTCGCGGGGATGACGGGGCGCAAGGTGCTGGTCTACGTCTCCGATGGGATTCCTCAGACGGTCGGGCTCGAGCTCTACGACGTCATCCAGCAAAAATTTCGCGAGACCGCGAACACGCTGGAGCAGTTCGAATACGACATGACGTCCCGCTACACTTCGATCGTGCAGGCCGCCAACGCCCAGGGCGTCATGATCTGGGCCCTCGACGCGTCAGGCCTCACTGTCGACGACATGATGACGGCGGAGAACCGGACGATGGACGTCCGGCCTTCGAACTTCTTCTCGCGCACGAACACGCAGGCGCCCCTGCAGATGTTCGCCGAGGAGACCGGCGGGCGCGCCGCCATCAACACGAACGACTGGAAGTCGAGCCTGGACGAGCTCTCGAGCGACTTCACGAATTTCTACTCGCTGGGCTACCGGTCGTCCCGAGCCACCGTCGACAAGCCGCACCGCATCGAGGTCGTCGTCAAGCGCAAGGGGCTGACGGCGCGCTTTCGCCACGGCCTCGTCGAGAAGTCCGTCGAGACGCGCACTTCCGAGGCCGTCCTGGCGAGCCTCCATTACGCGCGCATGGACAACCCGCTCGGCATCAGCGTGACGACCGGGACCGCGAAACCCTATGATCGCGACTATTACCTGATGCCGGTGCGCATCTCCGTGCCCATCGGAAAGCTCGGGCTCGTGCCGTCGGGCGACCGCTACGAAGGGAGCTTCAGTGTCTACTTCGTGGTGCTCGATGCTTCCGAGAAGCAATCGGATCTCGCCGTGCAGCGCCAGAAGGTGGAAATTCCGGCCAAGGACTTCGAAAAGGCGCAGAGCAAGGACTTTTATTACGACGTTTCGCTGATCTGCGTGCCCGGCGGGCAGAAACTCGCCGTCGCGCTGCGCGACACGGTCACCAGCCAGACGTCCTACGTTCAGAAGAGCTTCTTCATCTCCGTCCTGCCGCCCGAGAAGAAGGCCTCCTAGCGGGCGCGCAGCCTTCGCGGGCGCTGCTGCAAGCGGGGAGGTGGCCGCGTGTCCGATAATCGGACCGTGACGTCGGTTCCATCGCTTCTGCTTTTCGCGCGCGCGCCGGAGGCCGGCCGAGCGAAGACGCGGCTGGCACCCGTTCTCGGCGCGCAGGGAGCGGCGCGTCTCTATCGCGCGTTTCTGGAGGACGCCGCGCGTTGTTACGGGCCGCCGGCGCCATGGTCGAGCGTGCTTTGCGCGGATCCGGGCCCGGAGGTTGCGCCTCTGCCGGAGATCTTTCCGCCGCCATGGCGCGGGAGACCGCAGGCAAAGGGCGATCTCGGGGCCCGCCTGAGGGCCGCCTTCGAAGAGGAATTTCGTGGCGGAGCCGAGGCGGCCCTGGCGGTAGGGTCGGACCATCCCGCCCTCCCGAGGCGCCGGCTGCTCGAGCTCCTCGCCGGATTCGCGGCGGGGGCGCAGGCCGTGTTGATCCCCGCCGAGGACGGCGGCTATTGTGTCGTCGGGCTCTCTCGGGAGGTGCCCGTGCGGGAGGTGTTTCGGGACATTCCCTGGTCGTCGGAGGGCGTTCTCGACGCCACCGTGGCGCGCCTGGCCGCGGCGTCGGTCCGGTATGCGCTTCTCGCGCCGTCCTACGACGTCGACAGGCCGGAGGACCTCGCAAGGCTTCGCGCCGATGTCGAAACCCGCGATTCCTCGGAGCCGGATTATCCGCGCGCGACGGCCAGGGCGCTGGCCGACCTCGCGCGAGCAGGCCTGCCCTGATCCCCGTTCTCGACGCGCGCCAGATGCGCCGCGCCGACGCCGCCGCGATCCGAGGAGGAATCGCCTCCTCGCTTCTCATGGAGAACGCCGGTGAGGCGCTGGCGCGGGAGGTTCTCGAGCACGCGGCATTCGAGAGCGGCGTCCTCGTCGTTTGCGGCCCCGGCAACAACGGGGGGGACGGCCTCGTTGCGGCGCGTCTGCTGGCGCGTCGAGGAACCGCGACGCGCGTTTTTACGCTGCGCGACCCCGCCTCGTTTCGGGGCGACGCGGCCGCGAACGCGGGGCGCGCGGCGGCGGCGGGGCTGTCGATCGCTTCCCTCGAGACCGCACGCGGTCGATCGGAGTTCGCGAAGGCGCTTGCTGAGACCGGCGTCGTCGTGGACGCTCTTTTCGGCACGGGTCTCGCCAGGCCCCTTCACGCGACGGCGGCCCGCATCGTCGCCGCCGTCAATCGCGCGGGCCGCCCGGTCGTGGCTGCGGACCTGCCGTCCGGCCTCTCGTCCGACACGGGTATGTTCATCGGGCCGGCGGTCCGCGCTGCGACGACGGTCGCCTTTGCCGCGCCGAAGGTCTGCCACGTTTCCTTTCCGGCTCGTTCGGCGTGCGGCCCCGTCGTCGTCGCCGACATCGGCATCCCTCGCGCGATTCTCGAGGCCCAGGGCTCGAGGTTGGCCCTCGCCGAGTCCTCCGACGTGCGCGTGCTCTTGCCGCCGCGCCCCGTGGACTCTCACAAGGGTCGCTTCGGAAGGGTCGCCATCGTCGCGGGCTCGCGCGGGAAATCCGGAGCCGCGGTTCTGGCCGCCCGAGGCGCCTTGCGAGCGGGCGCGGGGCTTGTGACGGTGTTCTGTCCGGGATCGCTCCAGCAAGGCGTCGTCTCTTCGCTTCCGGAGGCGATGACGCTCGGACTGCCGGAAGAGGACGGCGCTCTCGCCGAGGAGGCGGCGAGGCCCGCGCTCGCCGCGCTGCGGTCCTTCGACGCGGCCGTCGTCGGGCCGGGGCTCTCGACGAATCGGGGAACGGTCGCTTTTCTGAAGCGCCTGCTCGAGACGCCCGTGCCGCTCGTCTGCGACGCCGACGCGCTGAACGCGTTCGCAGGCAGGCCCGGCGTTTTCGCTTCCCGGATTCTGACGCCTCACCCCGGAGAGGCGGCGAGGCTGCTCGGAGTCTCGACGCGAGAGGTGCAGTCGGACCGGATGGGGGCCGCGCGGCGGCTGGCTCGGCGCTCCCGCGCGACGGTCTTGCTCAAGGGGGCCGCGAGCCTCGTGGCTGCCGAGGGCGCCCGGTACCTCGTGGTCAACCCGACCGGAACACCGCTCATGGCGACGGCAGGATCGGGCGACGTGCTGGCCGGAGCGCTCGGAGCATTCGTGGCGGGTGGACTCGGCGGGCCCGATGCCGCCCTCGCGGCGGCGTGGCTCCATGGAGCAGCCGGCGAGCGGCTTGCGCATCGGCTCGGCGACGCCGGCCTGCTGGCGGGAGAGCTCGCGGATGCCCTGCCGGCCGTCCGCCGGAGACTCGCCGGCGGCGCCGACGGCGGGTCGGCGCGAGCCTAGGCGCCGAGCCCGACGTCGGAAATCCGAGTGGAGCAGCTCGAGGCAATCTCGTCGAGCGAGGCCGAGACGGAGGCGCTCGGAGAGCGTTTGTCCGAGGAGCTCTGCGCTTCCGATGTCGTCTATCTCATCGGCGATCTCGGAGCCGGCAAGACGTGTCTGGCGCGGGGGATCGCCCGCGGGCTCGGAGCGTCGGGCCGGGAGGTCGCCTCACCGACCTTCGCGCTGCTGCACGAATACGCGGGCCGCGACGGAGGGATCGTGCTCCGTCACCTCGACCTCTACCGGCTCGAAGATCGTCCGGGGGAGCTCGACGTCCTCGGGCTTCCGGATTCGGCCGCCGGGGCGCCCGTGATCGTCGAGTGGGCGAATCGAGCGCTCAACGCCGTGCTTCCCGCGACCATCGAGGTCCGCCTCGATCGCCTCGAAGGGGAGTCCCGAAAGGTTCGCGTACGCCGCCTTCGGCCCCCGTCCGGGGGAGCCGCGGAATCCGCTCGCTAGAACGCGACGACGATTCCGCCGGTCGCCTCGCCGTTGGTCAGCCAGTGCGAGTTCGTGCAACCCCAGTGATCGCAGGAGGAGTGGTTGGAGTCGCCGAGCGACGTGTCGTAGAGACGCCCGTCGAACCGCATTCCGAAGTGCGGCGTGACGAAGTACTTCATGCCGCCTCCGAAGCTCGCCGTGAACCGCGTGCTCGAGGACGAAGGGACGTTGGGCACCTCGGGATTCATGTTCGCGACACCGGCCCCCACGGTGATGTAAGGCACGAAGCGCCAGTGTCCGAAGTTGAACGTCGTGTAGCCGAGGAAATAGTCGATCGCCAGATTCCCCAGCTTGGCGGGGCCCGGGCCGAAAATACCTCCACCGTTGGGCGTCGTGAAAGTCGTGTCGGTGCGCGAATACTGGAACTCGACCTGGAACACCTGCGTGGCGTTGAACCCGATCCGTCCGCCGTAGGTGACGTGGTCGGCGACGTCCACGGACGACGTGAAGAGCGCGGTGGTCCCGTGGGCGAAGGTTCCACCCCAGAGATATCCTGCGAAGGGCTCGATCTCCATCGTGCCCTCGCGAATTTGCCCGAAGAGGGCGGTCGCCGACAGGAGGACAGCCGCGGCGGTACAAAGGATGCGCAGTTTCATGGAAGGCCTCCGTTCGAGTGGAGATGAGGAATCAGTGGGGCTTGCGTGCTTTCAGATGTTTTTCGATGACCTGCTTCCACCGGTCCTCGACGTCCGGTGAGTAGCCGACGGCCCGGTCGATGAGCGCCCTGTCGGGCCCGAGGATGAACGTCGAAGGGATGCCCATCTCGGTCATCGCCCCGGCCTCCTCCGGCGCGGCGTAATAGACCGGGAAGGACAGGTTGTATTTCTTGAGGAACGGCTCGATGCGGGCGCGATCCGCGTCGATGTTGACGGCGAGCACGACGAAGTTGCGGTCGCTGTACCGGTCATACATTTTCTGGACGATGGGCAGCTCCAGGCGGCACGGGCCGCACCACGTGGCCCAGACGTTGAGCAGGACGACGTTGCCCCTGAGTGCGGACAGCCGAACCGAGCTGCCATCGGCGCCGGCGAGCTCCATGTCCGGGAACGCCGACGCGGGGTCCTCGGCGCGCGCCGTCACGGCATTGAGGCCGAGGCAGACGCCAAGGGTCACGGCGAGCGTGCGCATCGACCTGAGGAACGGCCCGATAGAGTCGATTATTTCCGTCAGCCGAGGCTCCGGGCACCGTCCGCCGCCGTCCGAAAAAGAGGAGGGTGGCCGGCTCCCGGTCGCACCGGTGGCCTTAAAATCGTTTCACCGATGACGTCTCCCTCCGGTGCGGCGCGGGTCCAGTCCGCGCCAATTCTTCCTCTCGAGCCGAGCGCGTTCTCGCTCCATGTCGTCCTCTCCGAGCCCGCGGCGGAGGCCGGGCCGTTTCTGACCCTCTCGGAGCAGGAGGACTTTGCGCGCGTCTATCTGGCGGCGCTCAAGGGAGACGACGACAGCGTGCTCGACTTCGCCGCGCTGAAAGTGCCCCGCAACGCCCACCCGACGCCTCTGATCCCGGACCCCACGCTCAACAATGCTTCGATCGAGGCGCGATGGGCCGATGAGGCCGCGCGTCTCAGGGAGCTCGCGGCGGCCGGGGTCTCCGTTCCGCGGTTCTTGAGACCGGGAGGGCCGGCGCCCGAGAGACTTCCGCCTCTGCTTCTCTGCATTCCCGACCGGCGTTTCTTTTCGCCACCCTGCCCGCGTTGCGGCGCCCCACTCGAGACCTGCCGCGACGATTCCGTGCTGGCGGCCGCGAAGCTGCCGCTCTTCGGCTCTTCCCTCGAGCGCTTCCTCTATTGCCCTCGCTGCGCGGCCGAGAACCCCCCTTCCGCCTTCTACAGCTACGAGACCCCCGCGAAGACTCCGGAAGGGGAGAGCCTGACGGCGTTGGACCTCTATCGAGATCTCGGGGAGACGCTGGCCGGGGCGGGCGAGTCGAGCGCCGTAGCGGAGTCGTTTCCGTGCCCTGGCTGCCGTGAAGCCGCAAAGCAGTTTCAGACGGCGTTCGCCTCCGGCGTGCGGGCCGCTCCCTTCTGGGAGGGCCGCTGGGCGCCTCTAAACTTCTACGACTCGCCTTATCTGCTGACGGGCCTCGGGCAACTCTCTCTCGACGAATTCTCCGACTGGCTCGGCGGCAGGCCGCGCGATTCGTTCGCCGGCCAAAAGTCGGAAACGCCGGCTTCGTCCCTCGAGGCGAGGCTGCGCTATCCAATCGACCTCGCCTCGGAAGGAAGACTGCTCTTCGGGGCCGACGGGTCGGGCCTCGACGCGGTCGAAGTCTTCTATCTCAAGCTCTGCGCCTTCCGGCAGGTGGTCGCCGCGCTTCTCGCCTACTCGCGTCAAACGGGCAGACCCCATCTCGACCTGCATCCACGCCATGTCCTCTTCGATCTTTCTTCGGCGGGCGAGGGCCTGCCCGCGGGTTGGTCATTCCGGGTGCGCCTCCACGGGCTCTCCTCCTCGGCGCGCTCCGAGCGCCTGGCGGACGTCGCCGAGGTCGTCGTGCCCCCGCGCAACGCGTTCGCCCCCTACGCGCCGCCGGAAGTGCTCGAGTTCCATCTGACGCCGGCGCGCCCGGCCCAGCTCGTCGTCTCG
>Ga0187779_10003108_pt1 | contig 10108 bp, 8 predicted proteins | sample 1015_Q2_SP10_10__FD_132435 | JGI IMG/M metagenome (GOLD analysis project Ga0187779, IMG submission 132435) | Tropical peat soil microbial communities from peatlands in Department of Meta, Colombia - 1015_Q2_SP10_10_MG | ecosystem: Environmental > Terrestrial > Soil > Wetlands > Peat | place...
AGGCAACTAAAAGAGCGATTTATGGAGAGAATGAATCGAGCGTCGCTGGTTCCAAGGTATGGTAGCGAGTCCTTCCCGGCAATCACCGGGGCATTCCTTGCTAGAAACCTCAATGGTACCCGTGGTAGCTGACGGCTTTATCGTGATAATGCATTTGCAAATGCCCTGCAGAGAGAAAATGACGCTTAACCGCATCAATGCTCAAATACAGGTTTTTTGAATAATTTTCTTCGCTTCTTCTTTGGTAATGCCATATTGGTAGTAAATGTACAATGACACCATGTCGGCAAGCTGGTCTTCAGGAATATCCGGCATGATCTCGAGAATCTCTTCCTTAAAATAATTTGCCGCTTCGCAAAGAGGCATCTCGTCTTTCTTGATCTTTTTTTTGCTGTCAATCATTCGTAATCTCCTTGATCTTTTTTAACTTGAACAAATCGAATCAAACTATTTTTGAGATCGTTCAGAAACGGCATGCCTCTCTACCTCTCAATAAAATCAAGTATAAGCAATAACGCAAGCATAGTCAAGTCGCACTTTGTAAAATTGTGCATGGGGTATCGCCACCGCTTTACCGGCAGGGCCTCCCTCTTGCAAATTTCAAATCGAGTACGGCTCTTTTACATCCATGTGATTCCGGCGGGCAACCATGAGGGCAGGGAGTTTGATTCCATGCTCTCGAGTAGGTTTGCAGCTGGGTTCGATGCGTATTGATGACAACGTATGGCGCACATGCGGTTGCGGATCACAGATTCAGCAGATTCTGTACGAGGCAACGTTTTCCCCTCTCTGCGTCTGATTCGGCAGGGTCAGAAGCGCAGAGGGCGGCTGGGTAATACCCAGAGCCAGATTGCATGTCCTGCTGCTCTCTGAAGTTTGGGGGGAGAGAACCCGGTCGTTCTTATGGGAGCACAGATTCCCTTCGGGTGCGTTCTGAAAGGTCAGGTCCGCAAAAAAGGCCCGTTGCGTTCCTTGAAACCAGGATTAGTAAGGAGCCATGAAGCAGGTACTTAACCCCTTCGATGCCTGTTCCTGGTGCACTGTCTTCTGCAGGAGGAGCCCGCTAGACTCAAGCAGGCTGGAAGCAGAAAATTGTTCCCAACTACTGACGTGCATAAGCCGGACCACGCTGTTAGCTATTCTTTTTTTTTCATCCGGCGTGATTACCGCGCACTTTATGCTTTTGCGGCAAAATGCGGAATAACTGCAATCAATATTATAGCACTTGTCATTGTCGACCGTTACGCTTTTAGTCAAATTCCTCGGCTGGTCGACATTACAGCCTTTGAGCACTGCGACGTGATATGCGAGGAGTTGGAGCGGTACCACGGTGACAAAGGGAACGAGCGCGGGATGTGTCGACGGTACCACAATGATATCATCCGCTTTGTCACGGAAGGCAGCGGGCGAATCCGTGACCACGATGGCCCTTCCGCCTAATGCTTTTACCTCTTCGATGTTTGATAAGCTCTTTTCATGAAGGCCGTCGATCGTTGCCAGAAATATAACAGGAACTCCTTCCTCGAGAAGCGCAATGGGGCCATGCTTCATTTCTCCCGCCGGATATCCGTCAGCATGAATGTAGGCGATCTCCTTCATCTTGAGCGCTCCTTCGAGCGCGACGGGGTAGTTGATTCCCCGCCCGACGTACAGCATGCTCTTAACGTCTACGAGGGTCTTTGCGATCTCCTTGACCACGTCGTCGGTTTGGAGTGCTTGTCGAATGAGCCGCGGAAGATCGAGCAAGAACGGTTTTAGCGTCTGAATCTCGACATCGCTGAGCTTGCCTTTCTTGGTCCCCAGGGCAATGCCCAGGAGGCTCAGGGCGGCAAGTTGAGCGGTAAAGGCTTTCGTGGATACTACGCCGATTTCCAGGCCCGCACGCGTGTAGAGGACCGAATCGGCCTCGCGTGTGGACGTGCTTCCGACGACATTACAGATGGTTAAGGTTCTCGCTCCTTTTTCCTTTGCTTCTCGTTGTGCTGCGAGAGTATCGGCTGTTTCTCCGGACTGGGTAATGGTGATGAGAACCGTTCCTTTCGGGACTACCGGGCTCATGTCACGGAACTCAGAGGCGATATCCACTGCCACGGGGATACGCACGAACTTCTCGATCATGTACCGGCCAACAAGGCCCGCATGGTACGACGTACCGCAGGCTGCGATATGGAGCCGCCTGAGATCCTTGATGGAATTCGCGATACCCATCTCATCCATGAGCCGGTTCGTGTCGTCGATCCATTCCCGCAGGGTATCCATGACCCCTTGAGGTTGCTCATATATCTCTTTGAGCATGAAGTGATCGTATCCCTGCTTCTCAGCCATAGCCGGCGTCCAATTAACCGTAACGACCTTCCCTTCAAGCGGCAGAGTCTCCAGAGATTCGACATGCATCAGATCGACGCCACTACTCCTGAGCACAGCCATGTGCCGATCTTCGAGATAAATGAAGTTCTTTGTATAGGGGAGGAGCGCGGAAACATCGGATGTGATGTACTGCGCATCCGTGCCTATGCCAATGACGAGCGGGCTGCCGTTTCGGATCGCGAACAGCCTGTCCGGCGCGCCTTCGTACATGATCCCCAGAGCATAAGCCCCGCGAAGGTGCGTGATCGCACGTCGGATCGCCTCATCGATAGGAAGACCGCTCTCAAGATAGCTGGCGACGAGCTGAGGCACCACCTCCGTGTCCGTCTGGGATGTGAAGGTATGACCCGCAGCCGCCAATTCGTTTTTCAACTCGCGGTAATTTTCAATGATACCGTTGTGCACCACTGAGACGCCTTTCACGGTGTGCGGATGGGCATTGACTGCCGATGGTGCCCCATGGGTGGCCCATCGCGTGTGTCCAATACCGATCGTAATGGCAGGTAACGGGACCGGCAGCAATTTCTGGAGATCTTTCAGCTTGCCGGGAGTCTTGTATACTTCGATTCCCGAGCCGTTCTTAAATGCTATTCCTGACGAATCGTAACCGCGGTATTCCAAACGGGCAAGACCATCAACGAGAATCTGCAAAGAATCCTTTTTCCCAACATATCCGACGATTCCGCTCATGATTGCTCCCTCGCATTGCCTGTCTTCATGATACTTGCCATAGTACGGCCAATCTGGTATGACCTGTAATAGATTAAAGCAAGAAGGATGCCGGACTAATGGCTGATACAGCGGAATTCGAGATTAATCTTTGCCACATTTTTTTCTTTTATTTATTAGCTAGTTATGAGTTCTTTAGGATGTTCGTTACAACTTTATGCGAGAAAACAAACTGCCCATTTGAACTCAACTTTCTTATTTCATGGGGAATGGCGGTCTTATAATTAATGTAGTCATCCAGTGAGTGAATCCAAAGTATACAGCTGGAAATGAGAATTTTAATTAATTTTTTAAATTTAAGAGCCCTCTGTATCTATGTGATACAATATACTTTTATTATTATGCAATTACCTACATAAAATGTATCAAATAGATACAGAAATAAATAATAAAACATATTTTTGTCCGAATGCAGATTCAAGAACATATTGTCAAAGACAGGCGGAAAACACGTCGCGACGTTGACAGGAGAATAATGATATCTGATTAACCGCATCCCCTGAACGTTAAAAATACCATCCGATACCGTTGCCATGTGAGCGCAGTTGTTCTCCGACAACGCTTTATGCGGTCTGCAAAGGAAAAACGCATTCGCGGATGCCGGAAGACCTTCAATTGCTTAAGCCGGGGAGGGGTACATTTAATTCACTGGGAAGGGTGATTCAGGTCCAATCCTGCTGTGGGTGATGCGGGGATATTCGGTTAATGAGAAACCAATCGTTTTTCCACTCGAGTTTTGTACCGCATTCTCCTGATAAATTAAGCATTGTCTACCAGCCCACGAAAAGGCCTGTGTCTGGGTAGATGCAGGTCTCTCTATGATGACGGCATGGGTTCCGGCGCGGTGCCCTCATGGCGATACTGCATTACCTCGAATAAAAACGATAAAAGCTGTTTGCGTTGACGCCCCTCGGCGACTAAGGCGATGTGTAACCCGAGTATCATCAAGATCCAATGGGCAAAAACCGAACCGGAAGAAAAGCAAATCCGATCATGATTAAATATCGGTTATCTATAAAAAAGAGGTAAACAAGCTTAAGGCGCGGGATGCTGAGTAACGATACCAATTCAGTATCTGGAAATACATTCATTCAATCGTGTAATAATCCTATCCGGATCTCGGACGGGGGCGCTGGGTTTCACTTGCTCAATTGCATACCGAAGGTATTCTTCTTCAACCCGTGTAAGGGAAACGAATCTGACTCCGGAGCGATACCGGCTTCCGATTTGATGGCACCACATCACGACACCGCATATTTGACCATAGACAAATTGCTTGAAACAGACCAAGCCTGGTTGTATCGGGTGATCTGTCTCGATTCCGATACCTATGATGCTGCGATTTACGATTTCGGCAGCATAATCCATACGCACGAGATTATTAAACGAGATGATTCCCAGGGAACGGTTTTGGTCACTTGAAACGTGGTGCCATACCATCTCTTTTCGCTGAGTACGTCTTTTTTCCTCCATGTTGGATAACCACCTTTCAAGCCAAGGTTGCTTTATAAGCAAACGCATCAATATTCTACCCAGTGAAAGAATTCCCTGAGTCCTTACAGGGGGATGAAAGCACTTCTTACAGTGGACATTGGGTGACTTGAAGCCTTCCTGATGCTACGAGGCTATTACCGTACACGTAAGCTGCGCAGCAGTCTAAGCTGTGCCGAGATGCTTTGCACCTGCGGGCGCCGGTGCTCTTTATACCGTCTTCGAGTCATGCTGACGATGAGGCAATTGTTATTAATGAAAAGGTGCTCTGTTCATGTCAACGTCGTGGGAATATCTTACCACTTTTCCCATAAAATATATATTTCACCTTCAACCATGAAAAAAATATTCTAAATAATTTGGTAACCACCAACGTCATACGAAAAGAACATTAATAAAAGTCAATGCGAAAGTAATTAATATTAAACATTATTTCTAGAACAAAGTCAAGCCTCTTTGGAAATGGAAGGGTCAATCTTTCAGCTACGCATGAAATTGCATATATTTTCATTGTGTACAAAAATCAGGGTAGAATGGCTTATCACGATGCTAAATTGCGTCGATTATTTCAGGCCTTATGCCGATGACGCTGGCCTTTCATGCGCTCATGCGCACGCTTCCCCAGATGGTCTTTCCCGACTATATTGCGCTCTGCACCGCTCTTGGCTAACCGATTTTTTTTTATTTGATATCCCCGCCCTATCCCCAGGATGGCAATAAGTACGCAAATCCATCCTATCCAATCACCCAGCACTGCATACACAGTACGTCCCTGCATGAGAGGTATCCTTCCGGCGAGGGTTGCTTTAGTCCACTGGGCGGTGCGGTGGTCAATCCGCCCAACGGGGTCGACAACGGCTGATATACCGGTGTTCGTGGACCGTACAAGGGCACGACGGTGTTCGATGGACCGAAAGCTGGCGAGAACCAGGTGCTCCATGGGTTGGACCGTATTGCCATACCAGGAATCGTTTGTCAGGTTGAACATCGCCTCGGGAATGCGATGGTCTTGACCTCCCTGCATAAGCGTTCTGACCTGTTGGGGGAAAATATCCTCGTAGCAAATGTTCACGGAGAGGGTGTGACCATTGAGCTGAAGCGGCTCGGTATTCTTACCCTTCCAGAACCGGCTCGAATAAGGTGACCATGAATAAAATGCAGGGAATATGTCGCCGAAAGGGATGTACTCACCGAAGGGGACGAGCACCATCTTATCATACGTGCCAGTAATGCGTCCTGCCTCGTTCACGAGGACAGCGCTATTATACAGACGGTACTCTCCCTGTTCTTTCGTGCGAATGACGGAACCGAAGAGCAGAGGAGTGCGAAGATCTCCCAGCAGGCTCGCTGGCAAGACCGCATCTCGAGAAGCGATATTGATGCCGAGTACGCTTTCCGGCCAGACAATGAGATCGAGCGGCTGCGTCTTGACAATCTCGCGGGACATCTCGATGTGTTCACGGAGAAAAAGGTTCTCGTCAACGTGTTTCTCCCCGGCCCCGCGATTTGTCTGCACCACGCCCACGGCCATAGAAGCGGCCGAGACTATAGTCCTGTCGACGATGCTGATACGAACAGCGCCGTAAACCAGGACAACCCCGATAACAGACGCTAAGACGGCGGCGGGTCGCCACGGATGGGGATGTTTGCTGCGAATCCTCTCGAGCACCACATGGATTGTCGAGTTCGTGTAGACGAGCAGAAAGGTTACACCCAGGATCCCGGTAAAATCCGCGATCTGTGTCGCCAGGTAGAGTTTATACTGGCTTGCACCGAGATAATTCGGGAACAGTTGGGGCCAGAATTTTTCAGCGGCGGTCCACGTCACCGGTGATACCCATGCTACGGCCCATCCCGTATCGCGGCAGATCAGCCGGGTGGACCAAGCCCAGATCGCGAAGACCATTCCGTTCGCCGCGGATAAAAGCAGCAATCCCGATGCAGCAAGCGGCCAACCTAGGTCGGCAAACTCCCGGAGCATCGTGACAATCCAGTAGAACCCACCCCCATGACCCACGATGCCCGCGACCCACCCTATGAGGAATGCACGGCCCGGTTTCTGTCCGCTGATCGCCCAGAGTATTGGCACCATGCATATCCACTCGAGGTAGAACTGGTCAAAGCCGACATAACCGAGGAATGCCAGTACTCCGCCTGCAGCGGCTGCGAACCAGGGCAGCAGGGAATGCATCGGTGCCGCGTCTTTCTTCATAACGGTTTCCTTGATCATATTCGCCTAGAACCCTATTTTAAAAATCCGGAAATTGACAGATTGTTAAATTACACCGGTTCCCGCATTGCGAGGGTCAATTCATGCAATGTGGTTATTTCGAACATTGTATGGAATTCTTTCACTAAGGCATACCTGGGTGCCGATGCGCTCCGATATGCCGACGTGCCTTCCTGGGATTATCACCAATACTCGCCAAGACAAGGACCACTATAATCGCGTAATAAAACATAAAAAAAGTTTTGTCGGGTATCTTTTGCCATAGGGATCCTTTCCGGTATTTGACATAGTTTATAATACTCTGTGCCCATACAGATGGATTCTGCCGTGGCTCGGAACAATATCCAACAGGGGACAACGATTCCTATGGTGCCACCATCTTCCATGCAAGCACTGTTTGTGGATGCGACCAGATCAGGGGCAACGCCAGAGATCCTACAGGGCAGACCAGGATGATAAGAGAGCATTTTTCGAAATACCATGGAATCTTTTCTTGTACAGATCCTTGAGGGAGGGGTAGATCCCGGAACTTGCCACAGTATTTAAACTTTATCGCATCGTTGCATATTTTTTCAACACAGAAAGGATACTTTCGCACTGTCACCACGCTTGCAAGAGCAATGATTAATTAAGCCCCCTCGATAATAGTTCAAATCCGATGCTGTTTCGCCACACACTGAATGCGCCATGCCCTTCATGTTGCGTATTGACGAATATATTCCTGATTTCAGACTATGTCAATGGAGACGTATTGCATCATAGCATTTGCGCCGAAAATCCGCTCATGCAGGGTGGCATTTCTGGGCGTTGGTGACGAAGCAATCAGCAACATAGTGTTTTGGTAAAAATCGAGTAACGCTCTTTTTGTATTAACAAAGGAGAACGCGAACAAAGAAAGAATGGCAAATATGATGTCTTGCGGCCCTGTTTTTTAGATGTTGATGCCTGAGCTGCAGAACGCAGAGGAATTATTCGATAACTCGATGAGTACCTATTACGCCATACTGCAGCTGAAAAGCGGTCTGGTGAAAATAGAAATGGGATAAGGACAAGGAATAAGGTGATAGATTTTCAACTCCGGACTGCAAAGCAGGCACTCGTCTGAACTTCGGTGCAAGGCCGTTCAAGCTCACAAAAGACCGTATTGAAACCCGCCGCCTCAATGCGGCGGGTCAGTATTGCACCTCAGGAACGTTCCATCCTTCGCAAGGCATCCCCGTCCTCTCACTGACTGTGCTCGTGCATCGGCATATCCTTGTGTTCTTCTGCGCCACCCATCATACCGCAGCCTGCGCCGGGACCCGCTTTCATCATCTCCTTCAGCCGTTTTCGCTGGTCGGGCGTCAGGATGGACTTCATCGCTTCATGTGCCTTGATATGAGCAAGATACATATCCGCTTTGAGAGACGCGTTTTTTTTCACCGCTGCTTCCACTGCTTTCATGTCCACAGGGTCCTTGTCGAGGAGGTCTCTCAGCTCGATGCCGGCGATCTCTTTTTCCGATTTCCTTTTTATCATGTCCTTCATCGTAGTGCTGCGAAGCGTCTTGAGCGCCTCTATCTGCTTATCGTCGAGACCGAGACTCATAAGGTGTTTCCACATGGGATGGTCGTCGCCCATCATCATCCAGCCGCCTTCCATGCCGCACATACCGTGCATCATGCCGATGCCCTGGTGTCCCATGCCACTCATCATCATGCCGCCTTCTCTCATGCCGCCGCCTCTTTCACCCATAGACCCGCACATCTGAGCCTGCGCATTCAAGGCAGACGCGGCAATAAAGATAACCCCGAAGACTATACTGACCAAGCTTTTTCTCATTTCCATACCTCCTCTCTAGTGTATGCTAACCTATAAGAAATCATAGCAGAGTGGAAAGATAAATACAACCCTTCGATTCATAAAGGAATTTCGATATATCACCAAGATGTTGTGGAAAGCAAGATGGTTCACGCTTCAATTGACGGTACGCGGGGGGATTTGCACTGTTAAAAGGTATGGGGACCAGTTCATGTTCAGCTTTCTCATTTGCAGGATTGCCGGTTCACAACCATTGTAGTGGTAACGGCCATACAACAAGATAAGCCGATTGTCTTAATTAGGGAAGGGAGCATGGGATTTTCAACACGCAGGGGGACCCTGGCTTGAAAAGCGCCAACGCTCGCTTGCTCATCGCTCTTTCAATCTTCGGATGAGTTCCTCCAGCCTGCTGTCCGCACCAGTCGGAAGAAGGGTGCACGCGCCGGACCCCGGGTGTCCTCCGCCCCCGAAATCGCTGCACAGGCGGCCGATATCGGTTGTGCACGTACGGTTTATGATGCTGTGCCCCACGGTGACGGCGACTGACTCCTTCCGTGGCCCCCATTGTAGCCGTACGGACACATTGCATTCCGGATAGATGAGGTAGATGAGAAACCTGTTGGCCACCGGAGGTTTAGGAACCATCCTGAAATCCGTAACGATGACGTTGCCATCAGTCCTTGAATGATCCTTCAGGACCTGCATCGCTTTGATGTCGTTTTCTCTGCACAAACGAACGCGCCGCGAAATTTCAGGTGTCGCCAGAACGGCGTCCATCGTGGACGTCTTCAGAAGCTCTATCAGCATCGAGAAAATGTCCTTGTCGATGCCGAGACCCGTTCGCGGGTCGATTGTGAAGCCGAGAAGTATTGCCCCCTGCGGGCTGGAAATATCCTCCACGGACAACTGCGCTGAGTCGAAGCGGTCCGTTTCAGCAATCAAGGATTCATAGCGCTTAAGCCTGTCGGACCGATAGTAATCGAAGACAACCCTGGCCACACTTGGCAACAGAGCATGTTTCCCCCGGTAGACTGCCGGAGGCTTCCTGTTACTTTCGGTAAGTTCATGATGGTCGAACCACATCGTACAAGCGGGATGATAGGGCAGGTTGGATAAGATATCTCCGTCCCGCACATCGAATTTCCCATCGGTAATGTCCTGGGGATGAATAAGCGCGAAGTTGTCAACCGGTTCCATGGTGGTAATTTGGACGGCTGATACCACTCCATCAAGATCGCCTCGTGTCACGAGTCTCATCCGATTGCTCCTCCCGTCATTTTGCATCCGATTATAGCACTATACAGCAGCTGACGCAACCAGGTTTACCAGCGTCCACGATGGCTTGACAAGCACCCACGATGGCCTTTCGCATCGGTTTCCATTATGCTATACTGGTTACACCGCGCGCATCATCGCATGCAAACACCATTCTAAACGCGAGGATGAATTTATGAAGAAGATTATCATGAACGCAGTAATCGCTGCCAGCAT
>Ga0187779_10003109_pt1 | contig 10106 bp, 10 predicted proteins | sample 1015_Q2_SP10_10__FD_132435 | JGI IMG/M metagenome (GOLD analysis project Ga0187779, IMG submission 132435) | Tropical peat soil microbial communities from peatlands in Department of Meta, Colombia - 1015_Q2_SP10_10_MG | ecosystem: Environmental > Terrestrial > Soil > Wetlands > Peat | place...
GCTGGCGAGCAAAGAAAGACGGCCGCGCCGGCAACGTCCTCCGGCTTGCCCCAGCGGCCGAGCGGCGTGCGCGCGACGATCGCGCTGCTGCGCGCCGGATCATCCTGGAGCGGCTGCGTAAGCGCCGTCGCGATCCAGCCCGGAGCGATGGCGTTGACGCGTATCTTGTCTACCGCGTAGGCGATGGCGAGCGACCTGGTGAGCTGGGCGACGCCGCCCTTGCTCGCGCTGTAACCCGGCACCAGCGCACCGCCGATCGTGGAGAGCACCGAGGCGGTGTTGACGATGCAACCCTGCGTGCGCGCGAGCAGCGGACGGGCCGCGCTGCAAAGGCGCATCGTGCCGGTGAGGTTGACGTCGAGCACCTCGGCGAACACTTTGGGGTCGTGCTCGTCGCCGCGGCGGATGATGCCAGCGCAATTGACCAGGATGTCGAGCCTCGGCAGCGTCGCGAAGCAAGCATCGATCGCTCCCGCGTCGCGCACGTCGAGCGCGATCGCATGCTCCCACCAGAAGCCGCAGCGCTCGCGCGCCGCGGCGGCTTCCTGCTCCGTGGCGCCGGTCACTGTGACCTGCGCACCGAGCGTGGCGAACGCGCCGGCGATGGCAGCTCCGATGCCGCTCGTTCCGCCCGAGATCAGCACAACGCGGCCGCTGAAGGATCCCTCCTGGAACGTGGTCGCGATCATCGTCAGCGCAGCTTGGCGAGGAGCGCCTCGACCGCGGGCGGGCGAGGCAGCGGTGCGACCGCGCCGTACCCGGTCGTGGCCAGCGCGGCCGCCGCGTTCGCATAGCGCGCGGCAGCGAAGGGATCGTCGCCGGCGAGGATGCGCACTGCGAACGCACCATCGAAGCAGTCGCCGGCCCCGGTTGCGTCGACGACGTCCACGCGATGTGCGGCGAAGCGCTCGCGCCGACGCCCGTCGGACACGACGCACCCGCCGGCGCCGCAGCGGAGCACGACCAGCGGCGCACCCGCGCCATGGCAGGCGTCGATCACGGCGCCTTCGTCCTCGCGCTCGAAGAGCAGCTTCGCGTCGTCGAGGCTCGGCAGCGCCCAGTCGCAGAGCGCCAGTGTTGCCATGATTACCGCACGCGCGCGTGCGAGCGGCCAGAGCTTCAGGCGCAGGTTGGTGTCGTAGGAGATCTTGACACCCGCGGCGCGAGCCGCAGCGATCGCGGCAGAAACGGCGTCGCAAGCCGACACCGAGATCGCCTGGCTGATGCCCGAGGCGTGCAGCACCCTCGAATCCCGGATGAGATCGAGCGGCAGATCCTCGGGCCGCATGCGGCTCGCGGCGGAGCCGGCGCGCAGGTAGCTGAACTCGTGCCCCGAGGGGCCGTGGCTCACGAAGTACACGCCGGTCGGAGCTTCGGCATCGATGCCGATCCCGCGCGTCTCCACGCCCTCGCTGCGCCACAGCTCGAGCAAGCGCTGGCCGAATGTATCGCTGCCTACTCGTGTCACGTATGCCGCCCGCGCCCCAAGTCGCGCTGCGGCGATCACCATGTTCGAGGTGTCGCCGCCGTAGCCGAAGAGATAGTGGTGCGGATTCTCGCCGCGCGTCTGGTTGAATTCGACCATCGCCTCGCCGATCGCGACGACGTCGATCTGCTTTGCGCTCATGCGCGTGCCGGCAGCGCCGCGAACGCAGCCGCGTATTCGGCGGCGACTCTTTGCACCGTGGCGGCAGCAGCGCCCGGCTGATAGAGATTCGAGCCCGTGCCGAAGCCGTTCGCGCCCACGGCCCAGTACAGTGCCATGTTGTCGGGACGGATGCCACCGACCGGAAACACGAGTGCATCCTTCGGCAGTACGGCACGCCAGGCTTTGAGCACCGCGGGCGAGAGCTGCTCGGCGGGAAACATCTTGAGTCCATCGGCGCCCGCATCGAGCGCTGCGAACGCTTCGGTGGGTGTGGCGACGCCCGGCAGGCAGACGAGCCCCCGCCGTTTCGCTTCGCGCACGATCGCGACATCGCCGTGCGGCATCACGATGAGCCGTCCGCCCGCTTGCGCGACGCGCGCCACGTCTTCGACGCGAAGCACGGTTCCCGCGCCGGTGAGACAGCGCTCGCCGAACTCGCGCGCGAGCAGCGCGATGCTCTCGAAGGGCTGCGGGGAATTGAGCGGCACCTCGAGAATCCGGAATCCGTTGTCGCACAGCGCCGCGCTCACCGCGGAGACTTCCGCGGGCGCTATGCCGCGCAGCACCGCCACCAGCGGCAGCGGCTGGAGATAGGCTCGAAGGGAAATGGGTTTGTTCATCGCACCAGGCCCGCTTGCTGCGCGATGCGCCACAGGCCACGCGCGGCAGCATCGCTCGGCCCGCTATGCGCCGCGAGTCCGGCGATCGACAGCGCGCGGTCGTAGCGGCCGCACAGCGCGGCCTCGCCGACCAGCGTCGCGTCGAGCCCTCGGGCACCGTTGCGCTGGACCCACCCGAGCGCCGCGGCAACTTCGGCTCCCAGGAGCAAACCCGAAAGGTATTCGGCCACGCCTTCGGGCGCAAGCTCGCCGGTGAGCGCCAGGGTGCGCGCCGAGAAGAGGTCGTGCGAAAGCGCCGCGCCGGGCCGCAGGCTCCTGCGGATGCCGCGCTCGAATCCGGCCGCGTCCTCGCCCGCCCGAGCGAGGCGACCGAGAATGCTGTGCTCGAGCAGCACGGCGTAGAGCTCACCAGTCATGAACGTCGCGAACCGTTCGATGCGGCCGGCACCGACCAGCGCCCACTTGCTGTGCGTGCCGGGCAGCACGACGAGCTTGCGCCCCGCGAAGTCGTCGAGCGCGCCGAAGATCTGCGTCTCCTCGCCGCGAATCACATCGGGCACCCCCGCCGCGTCGCCGTACTTGAGCCCGGGGACGATCAAAAGGGGCGCATCGGTCACCCGGGCGAGCCCGTCGGAGATGGCGGCGAAGCCGGCCGGGCAATCGACATACGGCGCCTCGAGCCAGCCCTGGCGGCTGCCGATCATTCCGCAGGCGAGCAGCGGCACGCCGGCGGGCGCATCGCCGCCGAGCAGCGACCTCAAGGCATCGTGGAAGCGGCCTTGCTCGACCTTCTGCACGCCCAGCGGCGCGGCCCGCTCAGCGAGAATGGCGCCGCGCCCATCAAGCCACCAGGCGCGCGCGCTGCTCGTCCCCCAGTCGATTGCGATCAACGCCGTGGCCATGTGGCCCCGCTCCCCGTCGGAGCCGAGATGCTACCAGCGCGAAGCCTTCTCCTCGTCGCTCGCGCGCGCCTCGACCCAACGCTCGCCTGCAGGCGTCTGCTCCTTCTTCCAGAACGGAGCGCGGGTCTTGAGATAGTCCATGATGAACTCGCAGGCGGCGAACGCTTCGCCCCGATGCGATCCCGCCACCGCGACCAGGACGATACGGTCGCCCGGCGCAAGGTCGCCGACGCGATGCACCACCAATGCCTCGCCGATGTTCCACCGCGACTTCGCCTCTGCCACGATGCCCGCGAGCGCCTTTTCGGTCATGCCCGGGTAATGCTCGAGCGTGAGCTTGCGCACCTCGGCCGCGTCGTTCACGTCGCGCACCAATCCCACGAACGAGGCCACCGCGCCGACGCGCGCATCGCCCGCGCACAGCGCGTCTATCTCGCGCGAAATGTCGAAGTCCTCCGTTTGAACTCTTACGGGCACTCAGCCTCCGGTGACCGGCGGAAAGAGCGCGACCTCGTCGCCCGCGCGCACGGGCGTTTCGCCCGAGGCAACATCCTGATTGACCGCTACGCGGACCGCGCGCCCCGGAGCGAGCTCCGCAGCCCAAGCGCCGCCTCGCGCGCGCAGCCAGATGAGGAGTGCAGCAACCGTCCCTACTTCGCCGGGAAGCTCGACCGCTTCCGCCGAGACGCCGAGCACCTCGCGCAGGCGGGCGAGATAGACGAGCTGGATCATGCCGGGAGTTTACCGCGCAGCGACTTGCGCTGCGTCTTGGCGCCCTGAAAACAAAAACGCCGGCGAGTAACCCGCCGGCGCCATGTGCCGAAGAGGTGGCCTAGAACCGATACTGCACGCCAACGGTGACCTGATCGGAATCAGGCAGCCCGCTGTTGAGGCTGGGGGCTTCGCCCGCGAAGCGCCCGAAGCGCGAGTATTCGGCGCGCAGGCCCAGCGAATGCGTCACGTCGTAGCGCACGCCGACGCCATAGTTCACGCCGAGGCGGCGCGGATCGCCGGGAACGAGCGAGGCGCCGGCCAAGGTCAACTGTCGCGTATCGCTCTGCGCGTAGCCGAGCCGCCCATACAGCGACAGGGTGCGCGAGAGTTCCCAGCTCGTGAACACGTTCGCATTCCACGAGCGCACGTTCGCGTCGGTCAACGCGAGCCCCGGGGCTGACGCGATCGCCTGCGTCGCCGCGGGTTGCAGAGCGTATTTGTCGGTCGTGCTGAACGCGCCTTCTACCGACAGGTCGTTCTTCCAGCGATAGCCGCCGAAGAGCAGCGAGCGCTGCGCGGTGTCATCGGCAGTGGGCGCGGAGAATCGGTTCCACACGAGCGGCACATCGTTGAGCGACATGTCACCGAGTGTGAGGCCGTTGACGGCGCCACTGTCGCGCATCGATACGCCGCCGTAGAAGCCGTTCTGCGCAAATGCGGGCGCGTTCGCGCCGAGCGCCATCAGGCTGCCCAGAACGATCGCAAGTGATTGTTTTTTCACGATCTTACAACCCCGCCTTGCCCGACTTGCACACTCAATGCACAGACTTTCCCACAAATTTCACGTTACGCCGCCCTTGGGGCCAAGTCAAATTGCGCCACCCCCTAAACGCAGGTGCGTCAGGACGAATGTTGCAATCCCGTCAACGTTGCCCAGGGGCAGGACCGGCAGCCCCGTGGCAAGTGGCCCGTCCGTCGCCACCGCGACGATATTCGGGTCGCCGGGGTGAAGGAGCGGCTTGCCCACCGACGCCCGGTAGACCTCCAGCTTCGGTATGGGCGCGGCCTTGAAACCCTCCACCAGCGCCAAGTCGCACGGGGTCAGCCTTTGGAGCGCCTGCTCCAGGGAGAGTTCCTGCGCCCCCCGCAGCTCGTGCTGCAGCGCCCAGCGCACGGCCGACGTAACCAGAACCTCGCTGCAGCCCGCCTGGCGGTGGCGGAAGGAGTCCTTGCCCGGCTGGTCGAGGTCGAACTCGTGGTGCGCGTGCTTGACGAGCGACACGGTCAGCCCGCGTCGGACGAAACGGGGGATGAGCTGCTCGATGAGGGTCGTCTTGCCGCTGCCGGACCAGCCGGCGAACCCGAATACGCGCATCGTCCGGGGGTCAGTGATTACCGATCACGGCCTGGATGAATTTGCCCTTCGCGTGCGTGTAGTCTTCAGGCTTGCTCACGCCGGCCCCGAGAATCGCGATCTTGCGCGCCTGATAGTCGTTGGCGAGCGACGGGTCTCGCCGCAGTATGTCGCGGAAGCGGCGCAGCGAGCTCACTTCTGCGCTGTCCTGGGCAATCACGTGCACGTGCAGTCGGTAGCGCCGGCCATCGTGGTCGATCGCGCCCACGCGCATCGGCCGCTCCTCCGGAAACACGTGCCCGGCCCTCTGACGCTGGAAGCCGAGCTTGTCGATCGCGTCGCGGGTAGCGCGCAGCTGCCCCGGCGGATACATCGCCATGAGGTCCACGATGCCCTTGCCCGCGCAGCCCGGCACCGCGGTGCTGCCGATGTGCTCGACCTTGACCCAGGGAGCGGCATCCTCGATGAGCTCGCCCACTTCCCGCGCAACATCGACCGCGCGCGGGTCGTAGTCGATATAAGCAGTGCGCGATACGGTATAGGGCCGGATGCGCGGCTTGCGCATTATTCGATGGCGCAGGGTTGCAGAAGCCAGCCGCGCGATTCGTTGCGGCAAGCGCATCGATCCTCCCTCTGTCTCGTTGGCGCGATTGTATACTGCCCGGGTCCGGGAACGCTCGGACGTTCGTCGCCTCCAATAACCAGGGCAACAAACAATGGCTTACAGCTATTCCCTCCCCTCGCCGACGCGCGTCGAAAGCGTGATCGACGCGATCGGCAACGTCGTTGCTGCGGTGCCCGAGAGCCGCCAGCGCGCGAGCGAGGATCCCGCGACCGCAGCGCGAGCCCTGTCGCGCAAGGCAGCCCAGCGCGCCGCAGTGATCTCGGGTGCACTCGCGCTGCCGCCGGGCGTGGTCGGCATGCTCACGGTCCTGCCCGATCTCGTGACAATCTGGCGCATCCAGGCGCAGATGGTCTCCGACATCGCGGGCCTCTACGGGCGAGAGATGGAGCTCACGCGTACGCATATGCTGTATTGCCTTTTCCGCCACGCCGCGAGCCAGCTCGCGCGCGACGTCGTCGTGCGCGCCGGTCAGCGCATCGTCATCCGCGAACTTTCCGGCGGCGCGCTGCGCAGCCTGCTGGCGAGCGTCGGCATCTCGATGACGCAGCGCGTGGCGGGGAGCTCCGCTAGCCGCTGGGTGCCGCTCATCGGCGCTGCGGCCGTTGCGGGCTACGCCTACTACGACACCCTGCAGGTGGCGAACACGGCGGGCAGGATGCTGCACCACGCGGAGGCCGCCCCTCGGTAGCACCGGCAGTGGCGCCCCGCACGCTCGGGAGGAGTGCGATGGACGCGAGGAAGCTGAAGGCCCTCCGGCGCAAATATGCCGGCGCCAAGGGCGGCGAGATCTTCCACCCGCCGTTTGCCGCCGTCGCGGGACAGGAGTTCTCCAAGGCGGACCGGCGCAAGTGGCCCTTCGCCGACGTGGCGACGTTCCTGCGCCTGCCCTATCGGCCCGAAGCGGCAGGCGCGAATTTCGACGGCCTGGACGTTGCGCTCGTCGGCGTGCCGATGGATCTGGGCGTCACCAACCGCGCTGGTGCGCGACTCGGCCCGCGCGCAGTGCGTGCGATCGAGCGCATCGGGCCGTACGAGCACGCGCTCGGAATTGCGCCCGCGCTGCATCTGCGCGCGGCGGACGTCGGCGACGTGCCGATGCGCAGTCGCTTCAGCCTCGAAGAGTGTCACGCCGACATCGAGGCCTTCTTCGCGAAGGTCTGCGACGCCGGCGTGATTCCGCTCGCGGTCGGTGGTGATCACTCCATCACTTATCCGATTTTGAGGGCCCTCGGCAAGAAGCACCCTGTGGGCATGGTGCACATCGACGCACATTGCGACACCGGCGGCATCTTCGAGGGCTCCAAGTTCCATCACGGCGGCCCGTTCCGGCAGGCCGTGCTCGACGGCGTGCTCGACCCGGAGCGCTCGATCCAGATCGGCATCCACGGCGGTGCGGAATTTCTCTGGGAATTCTCGTTCGACAGCGGCATGACGGTGCTGCACATCGAGGAAGTCGCCAGGATGGGCGTAGCCGCAGTGATCGAGAAGGCGCGCAAGGTCATCGCCGATGGGCCGACCTACGTCACGTTCGACATCGACGGCGTCGACCCGGGCTTCGCGCCCGGAACGGGCACGCCGGAAGTCGGAGGGCTTACGCCGCGAGAAGTGCTCGCGATCCTGCGCGGCATCGCCGGCGCTCAGGTCATCGGCGGCGACGTGGTCGAAGTAGCGCCGCAGTACGATGCGACCAGCAACACCGCGCACGTCGCCGCTCAGGTGCTGTTCACCGAACTGTGTCTCGTGGCAGAGGCACCCCGGTTTGCGGCGCGCATGCCAAAAGCACCGAACCTGACCTCTCGCTGAAGCTCTCGCATCGCGATCAGCGCAACCGCGGTGCCCAATGCGCAACGACCGTGGCAACGGAACATGTCCTGGCAGCCCTCAGTTGAAGTTCAAGCTGACGGACTTGATGGTCGGCGTATAGGCGTATCCTGGTTCGATCGGAAACGGTTTCCACGGATCGGCCGGTGCAGCGGGTGCCGGACTGAGCAGGCAGTCGCCGCTGCCCGCTCTCGGGTAGCCGAAGAAGAGTCCCTTGTAGCGCGTGTTGCGAAACTTGCCGATTGCGCTCCAATCCTTGTTCAGCCGATAGGGATCGTCGGGCAGATCGTTGCCCAGCACCGTAAGCTGGTTGTGTGCGGGGAATTGGATCTTGTAGGGGGGCGGGAACGGCGCGTAGAAACCCGTGATCTCGTCGTTATACGTGACGCCCGGCTCGGTAAAGATCGCGAACCGCGCGAACTGCCCCGGCGGCAGATCCGAGGCCACGACCAGCGGCGCCGTTAGCGCGCCGTTGCTCACGGCTGCGGCGTTGCTGCCGAACGCAAAGCGCGCCGTCGTGTAAGATCTTGCTTGAAGCGCTGTCGATTGGCTCGACGGGACAGGCGGCGGCAGGCTCCCATCCGCGTTCTTGTAATACCACTGGTTGTTGTAGCAGACGAGATAATCGCTGACGTTAATAAGAGTGAGGAAGGTAGGTTCCGAGACGTCTTTGGTCGCTACCACGACCGCATCCTGCTCCGACCCGAGCACACCACGGAAGACGACCTGCAGATAAACATCGGTCGCGTTGATCGGGATCGGGTTGGCGAAGGTGAACGTGAGCGGCGTCGCGCTGCTCGCATTCGCGGTCAGGGTCAACGGCGGCAGCGGGTCCGAGACCGTGATTTTCCCTTCGGCGACGCGGCAGCCGGCGGCCGGTGGAGCGAAAGCTCCGTCCCCGCGCGAAGACCTTGTCTCCTGGGAGCCGAATTCCCCATCCAAAGCGCTCGTGTAGCAGGCGTTCTCGTGATACTTCACCACGGCCAGCACGTGGCCGTTCATGTCCTGCGCAATCGATTGTCCCTTGCTCTGACCCGCGGTCGGCACGATCGGGGCCGTGATGTTGCGCAGCTTGAGCTTGACCTTGCGGAAACCGCTGGTGGATGGCTGGTTCTCTACGGCATGGTCGACCACGCCGTAGACACCCTCATCAGGCAGCGAGATCTCGAGCTGACCGCGGAAGAAGTAGTCGATCAGGCCGGCGGAGTACGCCACTGCGCGCGGGAGGAGCAGGTCCGCAGCGGCGTCGTAGTTGATGTAGTTGAGGGAATATCTCGGTTGCTTTCCTCGACTCGCCAGGAACTGATCCCACAGACCCCAGGAAGTCAATGGGACTCCGGTGGCAGGCGCACCCAACACGGTGTCCGACACGTTCCCCTCGTAGACGTACACCGCAGCAGCGGAGTTAATGGGTGTGCCGTCCCAGCGCACCGGTGGTAACGCAACGACTTGGTAGTCGGCCACGTTCCGTGAGGGAAACGCGTACTGCGTATCGCTGAAGTTTCGTCCAGTGCTGAAGAAGCCGCGGTTGCTGTAGTCCGCCATGCCGACGCCCGCTGCGATCCCGTCGGCCGACGCGGTGCTGAAGTAGTCGCTGTAGCGGTTGAAGCGCGGTATGGGGTGGCCGTCTGTCGTCAGCGTTCTGTCGGTAGTGATGTCGATTGATGCCTTTTGGGAAGTCGTTACCGAGTATTGAAATGCCCGCTCTCCAATGGCCCTTGCATCGACATACGCCTCAAATACGCTCTTGTGCCCTCCTAAGTAGGGCTGCAGCTCGTAGCTAGAAAGGCCTGCGTGCGGATCATTGCGCGTGTGCTGGGGCTGAGCCATATCTTGGACGAGATGCAGGACATCCCCAAGCGCGCGAAAGAGCGTCGCCCAGTACGTCTTGCGTTCTGCCTCGCTTCCGGCCACCGCCACTTGATCCTTGCTTCGCCCAGTCATTGCGCGGTACAAGGCCTCGCGGGCGTCATATATCGTGAAGTGGTTCCCGCGTCCGACATCCTCCACTGGCGTTGTGACCACGCTTGCGGGCGTTATGCCCATCGCCCACGCGGGAGCCGGCGCCCCCCACGTGACGCCAAACGCGGAGAGTCCGCTCAAACTGACGGGGTCGAAGAAGTGATTCAGAACGCGATGCCGTAACTGCGGTTGCGAAACTGGCGGGTCGAATGGGTCGTCTTTCGGGTTCGGCTCGCTCGCGTCTGTGTCGTCGTCTTCGCGGATCGCGCCGCGCATAAGCCAACCGGGGAGACGACGATTGTCATCGGACGGAACGAACGCTTTATCGATACTCGGCATCCGGGAAGGTTCGAATGGAACCCCATCCGCCCCAGGGCCATTCGCCACGCGTGTTCTAACGACTAAGATGTCAAAATCAAAATACTCACTTGCAAATGGCTGGTCCGAGGTGCTCGGGTCA
>Ga0187779_10003110_pt1 | contig 10101 bp, 6 predicted proteins | sample 1015_Q2_SP10_10__FD_132435 | JGI IMG/M metagenome (GOLD analysis project Ga0187779, IMG submission 132435) | Tropical peat soil microbial communities from peatlands in Department of Meta, Colombia - 1015_Q2_SP10_10_MG | ecosystem: Environmental > Terrestrial > Soil > Wetlands > Peat | place...
AGCGCGATCATCGGCCACACCAGTAGGGCCAGATACACCCCGAACGCGACGAACTTCCCCGGGGAGATGGCGCCCTGGATGACCAGACGCCCGCCGACCCAGATCACCGCGACGGCCCCCAGGCCCCCGAGCAGAGCCAGCATGGGGTGAAAGGCGCCCGACACGCGTGCCAGGGCGAGATTGCGGGCGGCGTACTCCGCGTTTATCGTGCGGAACCGCTCGACCTCCGCGGCCTCCTGCCGGTATGCGCGGACGATTCTCGCTCCCGAGAGATTCTCGTGTACGGCGGTGGTCACATCGGAGTACGCGGCCTGGATGCGGACGGTGCGGTGGTGGATCGCCTGGCCGAACACGACCATGCCGACCGGTAGCGCCACCAGCGGCAGCAGGGCGAGCCCGGTCAGTTGGGGGCTGATCTGCAGCATGAAGGGCAGCATCATCGCCGCGCCGACGAGGGTGTCGCTGAGGTACATCAGGGCCGGCCCCGCCACCATACGCACCGCCAGCAGGTCGTTGGTCGCGCGGGCCATGAGGTCCCCCGTCGGGTAGCGATCGTAGAATTCGGGGGAGAGCCGCTCGAGGTGCACGAAGAGCCGGTCCCGCAGATCGGTCTCGATCCGGCGGCTGGCGCCGTTCAATGCCTCGCGCATGATGTACCGGGCGATGCCTCCGACCACCGCCACGGCCAGGAAGAGCAGGATGGCGCGGCGTACCACGTCGAAGGAGCCGCCCGGGCCAAGCGCATCGATCCCCCGCTGCAGGTAGAGGGGGCCGCGGGCCCGAAAGTAGTTGCCGGCGAGGACCGCTACGAAGCCGGCCGCGAAGGCCGGCCAGTAGGGGCGGGAGACAGGGAGCAGGCGTCGTAGTTGGATCATCGGGTCTGCAATGTGGCCGGGGCGGGAGAGCCCCGGCAAGTCATCAGTTCAGGGAGGTCACATGCGAAGGACAATCAGCGCCGCCGCCGTGCTGGCGCTGCTGGCAGGCTGTGGTACCGCGAAGGTCGAACAGCACGCGGCTGCGGATAGCCTGCAGCGCGATCTGCAACTGGCGCCAGCGGACACGACGGCGGCACTGAACGACAAGCCGGCTGCCCCGCCGGAGACGGCCGCCACCCCGCCGGCCCCGGCCCCCGCGCCGGAACCGGCCCCCAAGCCCACGCCGAAGCCGAAGCCCAAGCCCGCTCCGGCCAAGCCGGCCCCGGCAGCGGAAACCGCGCCGGCTCCGGCCCCGGCTCCCGCTCGCCCGCGCAGTGTCACTCTGGCCAGCGGGGCGGTGATCCAGGCTGCCGCTAATGACAGCCTCCATTCCCGCCACGACAAGGCAGGGGAGATGTTCCACGCTACGGTGTCCGATGCGGTGAAAGACGCGAACGGCAACGTGGTGATCCCGGCGGGGTCGGTGGTCACCTTCCGGGTGGCCACGATCGCGGCGGCGGGGAACAAGAGCGAGAAGGACGGCAAGCTCACCCTGGAGGCACAGGAAGTTGCGATCGGCGGTCAGAAGTTCGCGATCTCCGGGATCGCCAATGAAACCACCGTCGAACATACCCTCCAGGGCCAGGGCGTTACCGCCGGCGGGGCGGCCCGGGTGGGAGGCGGGGCGCTCGGCGGTGCCATCATCGGCAAGGTGATCGGCGGCAAGACCGGCGCGATCATCGGCGGCGTGGCGGGAGCGGCGGGTGGCGCCGCGGTGGCCGCCCATACTGCCGACCGTGACGTCGTGGTCCAGCCGGGCGCCAAGGTGGCCTTCTCGCTCACGAGCGACTTCACGGTCACTCACTAGAGGCACTGGCATCTACCGAAAAGGGGCGCGCCGGCGGCGCGCCCCTTTTTTGTCAGGCGATACGTCCTCAGTACCCGGCTCCGCCTCCTCCCAGCCTGGGATCGGAGACCCCCTCCCATCCCTGCGGCGTCCGGATGATGGCCTCGACGTCGCCCCAGCGGCCCCGCGTCTCGATCTTGTGCCCCAGCTGTTCGAGCGCGGTGAGGGTCGCGGGCTGAAACCCATTGCGTTCGACGCGAATGGCGTCCGGCAGAGCCTGGTGATGCATGCGCGGCGCTGCCACCGCATCGCCGAGCGACATGCCATGGTCGATCACGTTGGAGATCACGTGATAGACCTGAGTGATGATCGTCGGCCCCCCGGGGGTTCCCACCACCATGAAGAGCTGCCCCGCGGAGTCGACCACGATGCTCGGGGTCATCGCCGAGAGCATGCGCTTGCCCGGCTGGATGGCGTTGGCCTCGCCCTGAATCAGGCCGTAGATGTTGGGCTTTCCAGGCGCGACGGTAAAATCGTCCATCTCGTCGTTGAGCAGGAAACCGGCGCCCGAGACTGCCACCGCGCTGCCGTAGCTGTCATTGAGGGTGGTGGTGCAGCTGACGGCGTTGCCCGCCGAATCCACCACCGAGTAGTGGGTCGTCGAATTCCCGTCCCGCAGTCTGGGATCGAACGGCGGTGTCGGTGTCGCGCGGGAGAGGTCGATCTGCTTTCGAAGGGTGGCCGCGTACTCCTTCGAGAGCAGGCGCGGGAGCGGCATGGTGACGAAGGCGGGGTCGCCGAGGTAGATGTTGCGGTCGCTGAAGGCGCGCCGCATCGCCTCTGCCTCCCGATGCAGCAGTTCTGGGGTTCCGAACGCGGGGAGCGGGCCGTACCCCTCCATGATGTTGAGAATGAGGCCGAGTGTGACGCCGCCGGAGGAAGATGGCGGCATCGAGTAGATGGTCCGGCCCCGGTAGGTGATGGCGATCGGCTCCCGCCAGATAGGCTTGTAGCCGGCGAGATCCTCGAGCGAGATGATGCCGCCCCCCCGGTGCATCTCGGCCACGATCGAGTCGGCGACCCACCCGCGGTAGAAGCCGTCGCGGCCATGGTCCCGGATCGCTTCCAGGGTCCGCCCGAGGTCGCGCTGTACCCAGCGACTACCCGGGGCAGGGGCCTGGCCCTTCTCCGGCAGGAAGTAGCGCCGGGAGGCTGGGTAGGTGTACAGCCACGCTCGGTATTCGTCGATCGAGCGGCTGCGGTGCTCATCGACGATGAAGCCTTCCTCGGCGAGCCGGATGGCCGGCGCGATCACGTCCTTGAAGGGCAGCCGGCCGTAGCGGTGCTGTGCCTCCACCATCCCTGCCACCGACCCGGGCACGCCGGACGCGAGGTACCCCTTGTCGGACAGGGAGGTCGGTTCCCCCTGCCGGTTGAGATACATGTCATGGGTGGCCCGACCAGGCGCCGTTTCCCGGTAGTCGAGCGCGTTGACGGCTCCGTCGCCGAGCCGGATCACCATGAAGCCACCGCCACCGATATTGCCCGCTTCGGGGTGCACCACCGCGAGCGCGAAGCCCACGGCCACCGCCGCGTCGACCGCATTTCCCCCGGCCTGGAGGATGTCCCGGCCAACCTCGCTGGCGATCGGGCTGCCGGAGACCACCATGGCCTTGGCACCCTGTGCCAGCCGCGCCTTCTGCAGGAACGGCCAGGCCGGATTGATGCCGCTGGCGGCATTGGCGGCTGGGTTGGGGTGCTCGGGGGCGGTGCGGCTACAGGCGGCGATCAGAAGCAGGGCGAGGGCCAAACGCAGAGCGTGACGGTGCAAGACGACCTCGACCGAGAAGAAGTGGACGACGTTGCTGGCGGCGACCTGGGCCACCTAATTTAGGGCTCGACCTCCCCGGGAACCAATGACCGACTCCTTCGTGGACACGCGGCTCACCGAGCAACGCAACCCGCGCACCGCGGCCATCGACCGCGCGACCGCTCTGGAGATCGTCGACCTTCTTGCCGCCGAGGACGCTTCCGTCCCGGCGGCGGTCGCCCGCACCCGCGCCGACCTGGCCGGCACCATTGACCTGGTGGAAGCCGCCTTCCGAGCGGGCGGACGGCTGTTCTACATCGGCGCGGGGACCAGCGGGCGCCTCGGAGTGCTCGATGCTGCGGAATGCCCGCCGACGTTCGGCACCGATCCCGAGATGGTCACCGGCATTATCGCGGGCGGTTTCCGGGCTCTGGTCCGGTCGGTCGAGGGGGCGGAGGACGATGTGAACGCCGGGATCGCCGAGATGGACGGTCATCGCGTGCGGGCGCATGATGTCGTCGTCGGCATCGCGGCGAGCGGTACCACGCCCTTCGTTCGGGCCGCGCTGGGCCGGGCCCAGGCGCTGGGGGCCAAGACCATCTTTCTCAGTTGCAGCGAGCCGCCGGCGCAGCTCCGCGAGACCTGTGACCGGTGCATCACCATCCTGGTTGGACCCGAGGCAGTAACCGGCTCCACCAGGATGAAGGCGGGGACTGCAACCAAACTCGCCCTCAACACCATCACCACTGGAGCGATGATTCGTCTGGGCAAGACTTACGGCAATCTTATGGTCGACCTGCGGGCCTGGAACGCCAAGCTCGCCGATCGGAGCGAACGGATACTCATGGAGACCGCGGCGGTCTCCCGCGACGCCGCCCGCGACGCCCTCGCAGCAGCCGAAGGCCGGGTGAAGCTCGCCATCGTGATGCTCAAGCGCGGGGTGAGCCGGACCGAAGCCGAAGCACTCCTCGAGGCCCATCAGGGGCACCTGCGCGCAATCATCGGCGATCCTCCGCCGGTCAGCAACCCATGAGCGAGCGCCCCATCATCGCGGTCGGGCTGATGTCAGGCACCAGCCTCGATGGGGTCGACGCCGCCCTGGTCCGGTTCGAAGGCCCCAGTCACTGCAGCCTGGTTTCCTTCGTTACCCGACCCTATTCGACCTCCGAGCGGGATCAGGTCCTGTCGGCGATCGCCGCCGGCGGGGCCCGGGAGTTTGCCCGGCTCAATACCCGGCTGACGGAATGGGCCGCGGAAGCCGTCGAGGAGCTCCTGGCCGGCGCGCACACCCGGGCCTCGGAGCTTGCCTTCATCTCCGCCCACGGCCAGACCATCTGGCACGAGCCGCCGGTGGTCAGCTGGCAGCTGGGTGAGCCGGCTGTGCTCGCCGAGCGCTTCGGGGTCCGGGTGGTGAGCAACTTCCGGTCGCGCGATGTGGCCGCAGGGGGCCAGGGGGCTCCTCTGGTACCGGTGGCTGACGTGCTGTTGTTCGCCAACCCGGAGGCACCACGGGTGCTGCTCAACATCGGCGGGATGGCCAACCTCACGTACGTGCCGCGGCGCTCGAGCGACGACGGCGCCTTCGCGTTCGATACCGGCCCGGGGGTTGCCCTGATCGACGCCGTAGCGCGGATAGTGGATCCGACCCTGCGATATGATGCCGATGGCCGACTGGGAGCCGCTGGGCGGGTGGACGAAGCGGTCCTGCATCGCTTGCTGGCTGACCCGTTCTTCACCGCGCCGCCCCCCAAGAGTACCGGCCGGGAACGATTCGGCCTCCCGCTGGCGCAGGAGATCTACCGGGCGGTTCCCGGCCCGGATGGAGTCGCGACCGCGGTGGAACTCACCGCCCAGACCATCGCCGTCTCCATCTCCCGCTGGGTTCCCGGAACGCCGGAGGTTGTGGCCTCCGGCGGAGGCATGCATCACCCCGGGCTTGCGGCGCGCCTGCGCGCTCTGCTCGGAAGCCGGGGGCAGACGCTGCGCCGATTCGACGAGCTCTTCTTCACCGGCGACGCGAAAGAGGCCGTCGCCTTCGCGCTCCTAGGATACCTCACCATTCACGGCCAACCCGGGAATCTCCCCGCCGCCACCGGCGCCGCCGGGCGGCGGGTCCTCGGCCAGATCACCCCCGCATGACCGCCGGTCGCCTGGTGCTTCCGGCGCTTCGCTGGCGCCCGGAATCCGGGTTTGCCCACGAGGACGCGATCATCGATGCGTCTCTCGAATTGGGTGTGGGAGGGTTCATCGTCCGGCGTCGGGGGAGGACGGGCGGATGAGATCGGGCGACTCACCGAGGAAATCAGGCGGCGCGCTGGGCGCGCGCTGCTGATTGGTGCCGACCTGGAACGCGGGGCGGGGCAGCAGGCGCGCCGCCTGACGGAGGTGCCGCCGCCCGCGGCGCTGGCGTCGCTACAGGATCCGGAGGTCGTGGCGTGGGCGGGGACGACGACCGCACGGGAGGCGCGGAGCATTGGCATCAACTGGGTGTTCGCGCCCAACGCCGACCTCGATGTCGAGCCAGCCAATCCCATCGTGCAGACCCGATCGTTCGGCTCCGATGCCGGGGCGGTCGCGGCCGCAGTCACTACCTGGATCGGCGCCGCTCAGAAGGAGGGCGTGCTGGCGTGCGCCAAGCACTATCCCGGACACGGGCGGACCCGAATCGATTCGCACCAGGCACTCCCCTCCGTATCCATTTCCCTTGAGGAGCTGGAAACGAGCGATCTTCGTCCGTTCATCTCGGCGATTCAGGCCGGTGTCGCCTCGGTGATGACGGCCCACGTGGCGTATCCGGCATGGGACGTGAGCGGTCTCCCGGCTACCCGCTCCCCGGTGATTCTGGGACATCTGCGACAGAGTCTCGGATTTGCCGGGATAATCGTGACCGATGCCCTCATCATGGAGGGAGCCCGGGCGGGGCAGGGTGAGGAGGCAGCGGTGATCGGCGCACTTGAAGCCGGGTGCGATCTGCTGCTCTATCCGGCCAATGCCGCCGCGGTTGTTGCGGCCTTGAACCGTGGGGCGGATCGGAGCACGTCGGTCGCCAGACGAATCGCCGAGTCGGTCGAGCGATACCAGCAGGCCCTGGGCCGGGCCTGGGCCACGCCGGGGCCAAACCCGGAGCCCTCCGGCTCGGATGCGTCCGCGGTCGCTGCTCGCCTGCTCCAGCGGGGCTTCGTCCGTGGCTCGGCACCCGATCTCACGGGCGGGGTGAGGTTCGAGGTCGTGGACGATGACCTGGGCGGCTGGTACGCCCCCGGCCCGAATGATCTGGTGATCCGCTCGCTGGCGCACCGTAGACGGTTCGAGCAGGCAAGCGGGAAGCTGATTCTGCTCGTGTTCGCGGAGCCGCGGGCGGCCAAGGGCCGCGCCGGTCTCGGGGCGGAGAGCCTCGAGAGACTCGTAGCCATGGTGGGGGAGGCGTCGCTGGTGGTCCTCTTCGGCCATCCCCGGCTGGCGGCAGAGATCCCCGGGACCTGCCCCATCCTGTGCGCCTGGCATCGCCAGCCCCTGATGCAAGAGGCGGTGGCCAGTTGGATCGACCAGGTCGCCGCATGATTCGCCGGCCGATGTCCCGGCGGTTGGGTTGAGTCTCCTCGACTGGTGCGTCGTCGTCCTCTATCTCGGCGCGAGCCTCGCGCTGGGGCTGTGGGCCGCTCGCCGCGGGGCCAGGAACTTCGCGGAGTTCTTCGTGGGAGGGCACGCGATCCCCTGGTGGCTGGCCGCGACCTCCATGGCCGCCACGACGTTCAACGTGGACACGCCGTTGTACGTGGCAGGGCGGGTGGCGCGGGCCGGTGTTGCGGGCAACTGGGAGTGGTGGTGCTTCGCCTTCGCCCACGTGCTGCTGGCGGTGCTGCTGGCCAAGCTGTGGCGTCGCGCCAACGTGGTTACCGACATGGAGCTGACGGAGCTGCGCTACGGGGGCCGGCCGGCCGCCGTCCTGCGCGGGGTCCGCGCCTTTCTCTTTGCCGTCCCCCTCAACTGCATCTCGATCGGTTACGGGATGCTGGCCATGCGGAAGGTCATGGCGGGACTGGGATTGCTGGAGGGCTTCGCGGGGCTGCCGGGTGACCCACGCCTCTGGGCCCAGCTGCCGATCGTGCTGATCGTCCTGGCCTACACCGCGGTGGCGGGACTTTGGGGCGTCGTGGTCACCGACCTGCTCCAGTACATCCTCGCGATGATCGGCGCCATCGTGGTGGCCGGCTACGCGGTGCACGAGGTGGGGGGCCTCGCCGGCCTCACCGCACGGCTCCGGGAGGCCGGGGAGGGGGCGCGGCTCGATCTCATCCCCCACGGCGAGAACGCCCTGCTCCCTCTTGGCACCCTCGCGGGCTACGTCCTGGTGCAGTGGTGGGCGTTCCGCAACAGTGATGGCGGCGGGATGTTCGTCCAGCGACTCTCCGCGACGGCCAACGAGCGGGAGGCCGAGCGCGCGGCCCATACCTTCAACATTCTCAACTACGTGGTGCGCACCTGGCCGTGGGTGCTGGTAGGGCTCGCAGCGCTGGTGCTGTTGCCGCGACTCGCCGATCCCGAGCTGGCCTACCCGATCCTGATGAAGCGCTTCCTGCCCCCGGGGCTCTTGGGGCTGGTCTTCGCGAGCCTGATGGCGGCGTTCATGTCCTCGGTCTCCACCCAGATCAACTGGGGCGCCAGCTACATCGTGAACGACCTCTACGCCCGGTTCTGGGGCCGCCGGGAGGACCGCGCGCTGCTCCTCGCGGCGCGGTGGGCGTCGGTGGGTCTCACCGTGCTGGCGGCGACCGTCTCGTTCTTCATGGACGATGTCGGGAAGGTCTTCCGGTTCCTGATCCTCATCGGTAATGGCCCCGGGCTGGTGCTGCTGCTTCGGTGGTTCTGGTGGCGTATCAACGCCTGGGCCGAGATCACTGCGATGGGGGCGGCTGTGGTGCTGGCCCTCGCCAGCTATCACCCCGCGCTGGCCGGGCTCGAGTTCGGCGGCCGGCTCGCGCTGACGGCATTCGGCACGCTGGCGGTGTGGTTCCCGGTGATGCTGTTAACGGGGCCGGAACGGCCCGAACTGCTGGAACGGTTCTATCGGCGGGTGCGACCCGGGGGAGCCTGGGGGCCACAGGTGCGGGCGACCGGGTTGGCCCCGCTCGACCGACTCAGCGCGGATCTCGTACGATGGTTGGTCTGGTCCGCAGGATTGCTTGGGGCGATGCTTGCCATCGGCGCCCTGCTTCTGCGATAGCGGCGGTGTGTCCCCCGGCGATGGTCGTCAGCTCCTCGAGCGCCACCGGCTCGCTGATGGCGAACCCCTGGGCGTAGTCGACGCCGAGCTTGCGGAGCGTCTCGAGGGTCTCCAGCTGTTCGACGCCCTCCGCCACGGTCTTGAGCCGCATGACATGCCCCACGCGATTGATGGCCTCGACCATCGCGTACTCCACGGGGTCGCTCTCGATGTGCCGGAGGAAGGCGCCAGCGATCTTCAGGTAATCCACCGGCAGGCTCTGCAGATAGGCGAACGATGACATGCCGCTGCCGAAGTCATCGAGGGCGAACCAGCAGCCGAGGGCCTTGAGCTCGCGGATGAAGTGGGCCGCCTGCGCCAGGTTGGCGATCGCGGCGGTCTCGGTGATCTCGAAGCAGAGAGTCTCCGGGGGAAGCTCGTGCCGGGAGAGCTGGTCGCGCACGAAGGCCAGCATGCTCGGGTCGCCGAGCGAGGCACCGGAGAGATTGATGGACGCGATCGGCTTGGCCCCGGCCCCGCGGTGCCTGCCGTACATCGAGGTGACTTCCCGGACCACCCAGCGGTCTACCGCCCCCATCAGGTTGTAGCGTTCGGCGGCTGGGATGAACGCTCCGGGGGCGATGATCGTCCCATCCCGCTCGACCAGCCGGAGCAGCACCTCGACCCTGGTCCGCTCATTCTGCCGGGGTACCAGTGGCACAATGGGCTGGCCATACAGGCGGAACCGGTGTTCCTCGAGTGCCGAGGTGACCCGGCTGACCCACTGCATTTCACCCTGCCGCAGCGCCATCACAGCATCGTTGGGCTCGTAGAAGTGCACCCGATTGCGACCCCGCTCCTTGGCGGCGTAACAGGCAGCATCGGCATCGCGCAGCACCGCGGCCAGGCTCTCGCACTCGGCAGTGATCGGCACGACGCCCACGCTCACCCCAAGGGCGAAGGGCTTCCCCTCCCACACGAAGCGGAATTCCTGCACCGTCTCCAGCAGTTCGTGGGCGACCCGCGTCGCCTGGCCCGGCGGACAGTGCTCCAGCAATACTCCAAACTCGTCCCCGCCGAGCCGAGCGAGGGTATCGCGGCGGCGCACCTTGCGCTGCAGGGCGTTGGCCAGTTGCCGGAGCAGTTCATCGCCGGCCACGTGGCCGCAGGTATCGTTGACCACCTTGAACTGGTCGAGGTCGAGGAAGCACAGCGCGTGGGTCACGTCCTCCTGCTGGGCCCGGGTGAGGGCCCGACCGACCCGGCGTTCGAACTCGTGGCGATTGACCAGCCCGGTGAGGAAGTCGTGGCTGGCCTGGTGCGCCAG
>Ga0187779_10003113_pt1 | contig 10094 bp, 7 predicted proteins | sample 1015_Q2_SP10_10__FD_132435 | JGI IMG/M metagenome (GOLD analysis project Ga0187779, IMG submission 132435) | Tropical peat soil microbial communities from peatlands in Department of Meta, Colombia - 1015_Q2_SP10_10_MG | ecosystem: Environmental > Terrestrial > Soil > Wetlands > Peat | place...
CCGGCCGGCCCTCCGCCCGGGCTCGCGCTAGGCGTAGTCCGGCCGCGGCGCGTCCGGGATGGCCGGAGAGAAAGAGCGCGTCTCCGGCGCGCGCGCCACTTCGCCGAATCGGCTCCTTCTCGGGGCGTCCCCAGAGCGCGACGGACACGACAGTCATTGGGGCGTGGGAGAGGTCGCCGCCGGCCAGAGCGGCGGATAGGGGAGTGGCCCGCGAAAGCGCGCCGCGCACGATCGAGAGCGGGTAGGTCTCGCCGCGCGCCGCGGGAAATCCGACCGACAGCAGGAAGAACTCGGGGCGGGCGCCCATCGCGGCCAGATCCGACAGGTTCACCGCCATGGCGCGGCGCCCGATCGCCTCGGGCCCTTCGCCCGGAAGGAAGTCGACGCCCTCGACGAGCATGTCCGTGGTCACGACCCAGGTTCCGTCGGCTTCGACGACCGCCGCGTCGTCGCCCGGGCCGAGGAGAACGCGGCTGGAGGGCGGAAGCTCGGCGAGCAGACGTCGGACGAAGCGGTCCTCACCGGCCATGGGCTGCCATGCGCCCATTATTTCCGAGAAGGGCCGCCGCGAAACGGAAAAGGTTCGGTCGGGCTAGGCGCGCGGCGACGGCCCGGGGCGAGGTCGGTCCGGCGTTTCGGCCTGCACCGGAATTCCGCGTCCCGAAGCCGGCGCGGCCTCGGGGCGCGCCGCGTCGGCTGCGCCCGCCGACGGCGCCAGCGCGACCGCCAGGACCTCGTCCACGCGGTCGACGTAGCGGAACTCGATGTCGTGCACGATCCGCGCCGAGATCTGCGTGACGTCGCGCCGGTTCTGGCGCGGGAGGACGATCGTCTTGATTCTCGCCTGCCGCGCCGCGAGGACCTTCTCCTTGACGCCACCCACGGGCAGAACCTCGCCACGCAGCGTGATCTCGCCGGTCATCGCGACGTCGCGCCGGGCCGGGCGGAGCGTGAAGGCCGAGATCATCGCCGTCGCCATCGTGATGCCCGCAGAGGGTCCGTCCTTGGGAATGGAGCCCTCGGGCACGTGCACGTGGACGTCGTGGGTTTCGAAGAAGTCCTCCGCGATCCCGAGCGCCGTGGCGTTTGCGCGCGCGTAGGACATGGCGGCCTGCGCCGATTCCTTCATCACGTCGCCGAGCTGGCCGGTCAGCCGCAGGCCCCCCTTCCCGCGGACCGCCAGGGCCTCGACGAAGAGGAGGTCTCCGCCCACCGGCGTCCAGGCGAGACCTGTCGCGACGCCGACCTGATCGCGCTTGAGCAGCTCGTCGGCGAGGTGCTTGGCGGGGCCGAGCATCTTCTCGACCGATGCGGCTGTGATGCGGTAGCGCCGCTCCTTCCCCTTCGCGACGGCGACGGCCACCTTGCGGCAGATCGAGCCAATCTCGCGCTCCAGGTTGCGCAGGCCCGCCTCCCGCGTGTAGGCCTCGATGATCTTCTCGACGCCCCCTTCCGTGAACTCGATGTTCGCTTCCGTGACGCCGTTCTCTTCGAGCTGCTTGGGGATCAGGTGGCGGCGCGCGATGGCCTTCTTTTCCTCGAGCGTGTAGCCGGAGAGCCGGATGACCTCCATCCGGTCGAGGAACGCCGGCTGGATCGGGTCGAGGATGTTCGCCGTGGCGATGAAGAGCGTCTTCGAAAGGTCGTAGGCGACGCCCAGATAGTGGTCCCGGAAGGAGAAGTTCTGCTCGGGATCGAGGACCTCGAGGAGAGCCGAAGACGGGTCGCCCCTGTAGTCCGAGCCGATCTTGTCGATCTCGTCGAGCATGAAGACGGGGTTCGAGGTTCCGGCCTGGTGGATGCCCTGGATGATGCGGCCGGGCATGGCGCCGACGTACGTGCGCCTGTGGCCGCGGACCTCGGCCTCGTCGCGCACGCCGCCCAGCGACAGGCGGACGAACTTGCGGTCGAGCGCCCGGGCGATCGAGCGGCCGAGAGAAGTCTTGCCGACGCCTGGCGGCCCCACGAAACAGAGGATCGGCCCCTTGAGCGACTTCTTGAGCGCGTGCACGGCCAGGTACTCGAGGATGCGTTCCTTGACCTTCTCGATGTCGTAGTGGTCCTCGTCCAGGATCTTGCGGGCGCGCTCGATGTCTTCCGAGTCGTTCGAGGTGACGCCCCACGGCAGCCCCGTCATCCAGTCGAGGTACGTGCGGATGATGGCTGTCTCGGCGGAATCGGGGTGGCTGCGCTCCAGGCGCTTGATCTGCTTCTCGACCTCCGAGGCGGCTTCCGCCGGGATTTTCTTCTCGGCGATCTGGCGGCGGTACTGCGCGAGCTCCTCGGACATCTCCTCGCCCTCGCCGAGCTCCTGCTGGATGGCCCGCAGCTGCTGGCGCAGGTAGTACTCGCGCTGGGACTTGTCCATCTCGCCGCGCGCCTGCGACGAGATTTCCTGCTGCATCGTGAGGACGGTGATCTCCTTGGTCAGGCATTCGTTGACGAGGCGCAGCCGCTCGATCGGGTCGGTCGATTCCAGGATGTGCTGGGCCTCCTCGAGCTTGAGGTCCAGGTTCGACGCCGAGAGGTCGGCCAGGCGCGCCGGGTCGTCGAGGTTCGCCGCGATGACCATCACCTCGGGCGAGATGTTCTTTCCGAGAGCCACCGACTTCTCGAGGTTCTGCTTGACGCTGCGCAGCAGCGCCTCGTGCTCGGGCGGCAGCTCCTTGGCCGGAGCGGACTCTTCGAGCTTCGTGATCTTGGCCTTGAAGTATGGCTCTTCGGCCAGGAACGAGTCGATGCGGGCCCGCGACAGGCCCTGGACGAGAAGGCGGATGCGCCCGTCGGGAAGCTTGAGCATGCGCATGATCGCCGCGACCGTGCCGACGTTGAAGAGCTCCTCGGCGCGGGGCGACTCGTTCTGCGGGTCGAGCTGGGCGACGAGCATGATGATGCGCTGCTCGGCGAGGGCCGCGTCCACGGCGTTGATGGACTTTTCGCGCGAGACGGAGAGCGGAAGAATGATGTAAGGAAAGACGACGACGTCCTTGAGCGGCAGGACGGGCAGGATGTCGGGAATCGGGAGATCGACGTCCCGCTCCGAGGCGACCTCTTTCTCTTCGACTTCGGCCATCGCTAATCTTCTTCCGCCTTGACGGGGATCTCGTGCTCCTTCTCGCGCATGTCGGGCACCCGGGGCAGCACGACCTCGAGCAGCCCCTGCCGGAAGGAGGCCTTCGCCTCGCGCGAGTTGACGGGTCGTGGCAGGGGCAGGGACTTGACGAAGTTGCCGAAGTAGCGCTCCATGCAGAAGAAGCGCATTCCCTCACGCGCGCGGATGCGGCCTTTCTTCTGGCCGCGGACCGAAAGGACGCGCCCCCGGATCGTCACGCGCACGTCCTCGGGCTCCACCCCGGGAAGCTCGAGCAGGACGCGGATGGTGCTGCCGTCATCCAGGACGTCGACGCTCGGGTCCCAGGAGCTCGCCGTGCCGGCGGCGCGGTTGTGGGACTCGACGAAAGCCTGAAAGAGCCGGTTGAGCTCGCTCTGCAGGCGCGAGAGCTCGACGAGCGGGCCGTAGAGACGCAAGGGATTCCGAGCCAACTCAGCTCGCTCCCGTCACGAGGTCACCTTCGTTTCGGCGCGGCCGATCAGGTTCTTCAGCTCGAGCAGGAACTCGTCGACGTCCTCGAACTTCCGGTACACGGAGGCAAAGCGCACGTAGGCGACCTTGTCGAGCTCCCGCAAGCGCTCCATGACGAGGCCGCCGATGCGGGTCGTCGCGATCTCCCGCTCCTCCGCGTCGTGAAGGAGCGTCTCGATCTCGTCCACGATGGCGTCCAGCCGCGCCGGCGGGACCGGACGCTTCTCGCACGCCTTCACGAGGCCCGCGCGCAGCTTCTTGCGGTCGAAGGTCTCGCGGCGGCCGTCGTTCTTGACGACCATGTACGGGATTTCCTCGATCGTCTCGTAGGAGGTGAATCGACGCCCGCAGGAGACGCACTCCCGCCGCCGCCGAATGACCTCCCCCTCCCGACTCTCGCGGGAATCGACGACGCGGTCGTCCGTGGCGCCGCAAAAGGGGCATTTCATGCAGCCCGCCGCAGGCGGACCGCCGGACCTGTAGCGGAAGGCATGGCGTTCTATCTTCTCCCGTCTCCGTCCGGGCGTCCACCGGCCGACGCCGGGTCATGCGCCCTTCCACGGGCGGCGCACGCTCGGCGTGGCGAGGGCCGCAAGCCCGGCCAGGGTGATCGGGATGAAGGACACCGCCCAGGCGATCACGGCGACGCCCGAAGCCGGGCCGAGCGGCACGCCGTAGAAGCGGGTCAGCGCATACTGCACCGTCGCCTGGTAGGAGCCGATGCCGCCTGGCGTCGGAACCGCCAGGCCGAGCACGGCAGCCGCGGTGACAACGAACGCGGCCGGGAACGGCAGCACGATGTGGAAGGCGCGCATGACCGAATAGATCTGCACGTTGATGACGAGCCACATGAGAAGCGAGGAGGCTGCGACGCCCGCGGCGAGGCCGCCGCTCGAGAGCGAGGCGAACCCTTCGGGGAACGCCACGAGCGCCCCGCGCGCCCGGCCACGCCAATGCTCCGGAAGGCGGTGCGCCAGGCGGTCGAAGAGTCTTTCGGTTGCCTGCCGCCGCACGAGCAGGAGAACGGCCAGCCCGATCAGGACGACGAAGACAACGGCCGCTGCATAGGCCCCCAGGCGCAGGGTCGCGAACGCAGCCCTGCCGGCCGTCGAACCGGGCAGACCGAGGGCCACGGCGAGCAGAAAGTAGAAAACTACGGAGCCGCCGTCGAGCGCGCGCTCGAAGAGGATCGAAGCGAGGAGCGCGGAGAAGGGGAGCCGGCGCATTCTGGCGAGCACCGCCGGCCGGACGACCTCGCCAACGCGCGCCGGGAGGTTGTTGGCGGCGAAGCCGACGGCCGTCGCCAGGAAGGCCGAAAGGACCGGGACGCGGCCGACCGGGCGCAGCAGCCATGTCCAGCGGACCGCCCGGATGAGGAAGGTCAGGACGGCGATCGAAAGGCTGGCGAGCAGCCACTCCCTGGATGCCGACTGGATGGCCTCCTTTAGGGGCTCCAGGCGGACCTGCCGGAGGAATAGGGCCAGCAACCCCCCTGCGAGAAGGATCGAAACGGCCGCCTGAAGGCCCCTGGACCGGAGCTTTCGGCCCGATATGCCGTTTTCGAGCCGAATCGGAGGCTCCTTTTGCCCTTCCGGGGGCAGATCGGGCGCTCCGTCCCTGTTCACGGTCTGTTCAACTTCGCTGCCTGTGGAAGCATTTATCAAAAGCCCATTTTGCCGAAAAAAATGAGGCGAAGATACCCCGGAGCTTGACTTTCAGTCGAAATTTGCGGATTCTTTTCTTAAATCCTCGGGAGGGATGATATGTCCAAGAAGGCGCCCTGGATCGTGGCGCTTCTGGTAGGCGCGGCCCTCGCGGCACCCGCGAGCGCGCAGATGGTCCGCCGGGAGCAGCGCAATCCCCTCGTCGTGGATCGGGGAGACGCCTACGTCAACGGGCCGATCCTCGTCGTCGACGGCCCGCAACCCGGGCAGACTGTGATCGGCGTCGTCGGCGTCAGCGGCTGGGTCCTCGACATGAACTCGATCGACAAGATCGAGCTCTTCATCGACGGAAACAACCTCCCGGTCAACCGGGCCGTCATGAACATCCCGAGGCCCGACATCGTCGCCGCCTTTCCGGCCTTCGCCGGCGGGACGACCAACCCGGGTTGGATCACGTCCTTCCTCGCCCGCGACTACCCCGGCGCGCACAACCTGTTCATCGGCGTGACCGAGTCGTCGGGCGCCGGGCCCATCATGTTCGGCCCGATCCCGGTCAACGTGGACACGACCATCAACCAGGCGCCGTTTGGCCACGTCGATCTTCCGGCCAACGACGGCTGGACGCAGTCGGCGAGCGGACCGCTGATCGTTCTCGGCTGGGCCCTCGATGACAGCGACATCGACCACATCGACTTCATCGTCGACGGCGGGATCGTGGCCACGGCCGTCGGGCGCGGCGGCGTCGGAAACGCGATGTTCGGAGGCCTGCGGCCCGACATCTACGCCGCCTTCCCCGAGTTTCCGGGACCGAATCCGACGTCGCTCTACTCGGGCTTCGTCGCCAACATCGACTCGACGCGCCTGATCGACGGGATGCACACGGTGACGGTGCGCGCCTATGACAACCAGGGCGCCGGCGCCGACATCGGAACCCGCATTTTTCAGGTGGAGAACATCGGCGCGGAGCTCGGGCCGTTCGGGGCAATGGAATACCCGATGGACGAGGCGACGATGATCTGCGGCCCCGGCGTCACGATCGGAACGGGCGGCGGCTGCCCGTCCCCCTGCGTGCCCGGCGGCGGCGGCGGGACCCCGATCGGCTTCTTCCCGAACATCGTGACCGGCTGGGCGCTCGACACGGGCGCGCGGCAGGATCAGGGTCAGGTCTCCTACGTCGAGCTGCTTCTCGACGGCGCCCTCGTCGCGAATACGCAGAGCAACTGCGTGGTGGCTGGCAGCGTCTTCAGCAACTGCTACGGGTTGAACCGCCCCGACATCGCGCGCGACTATCAGGGCTTCGTCAACGCGGACAACTCGGGCTTCAAGTTCGCCTTCGGGCTCGCGCACGACCCGTTCCTCGAAATGCTCGACGTCATCATCCCGACCCCGTTCGGGCCGAGCATCTCGACCTTCACCGTGCCCGGCAAGCACACTCTTTCGCTGCGTGTCGGCGACGAGGAGGAGACGATCTCGGAGTTCGGCGACATCTCCGTCGACGTCACCTGCGACACGACCGTCGCGGTCCCGGACAAGGCGTCGTTCGGCAACGTCGACTCGCCGACGGAGGGACAGTTCATCAACGGCACATTCACGGTCGTCGGATGGGCCTTTGACTTCGACGGGGGCGTGACGAGCGTCGACCTCGCCGTGGATGGTGTCGTGCTCGCCAACCTGAACCCTGTCAACGGAATGTACGGGCTGCGGCGCGACGACGTCGTGGCCAGCGACAACCGGGTCACGACTCCCTACGTGGGCTTCGTTTACCCCCTCGACACCACGAAGCTCGGGGACTCGGAGCACGACCTGACCATCTACGCCTACGACCATGCCGGCAACCGGACTCTCATCGGCCGGCGCCAGTTCGTGGACTTCAACAACACAACGATCAAGCAGTAACCAGTTCCCGGTTCCTGCCGCCTCCTGGAAGAGAGCCCCGCTTCGGCGGGGCTCTGGTTTTTAGCGGGATTCTGTGGCGGCACGGGCCTAGAACCGACCTGGCACCGTCGCCGTCCTCCCGGCCCTTGCCGGAAGAGAGTTTTCAAGCAATCCCGGCGAGGTGAGAGGCGAGGCCTCTTGTACAGCGACTCACCTCGCCCGGCTAGCTTGAAAACTCTCTGGTGGGACGGGCCAGCAGAGTCGTGACGGTGGGAGTCCCGTTCTCGGCCCGTGCCGCTAACTAACTTTTCGCTGCCCGAGCCTGATTCGATTTCTTGGGCAGGGCCGCGATGCGGGCTGCCTCGTCGAAAAGCCCGAGCGCCTGCTGGATCTGCGTGTCGCCGGAGGCGCGCGCCTTCCATCCCGACTCGAGGCCGTACTTGACGTTGACCACGTCCACGCGGACGGCGAGGTCGACGAGGCTCTTGTTGGGATCCTCGTTCCACTGGCGCTTGAGCTCATCGGCGGTCGAGAACTTGGAGGCCTCGCAGAACTGGAAGAAGGCGTCCCGCACGGCCGGCGTGACGGCGAAGTCGGGAAGCACGTCGGCGTGCTTGGAGCAGAAGTCGACGGCGAAGCTGAAGGTCAGCCCGCGTGCGAGGATCTGCGTGAGCAGCTTCGAATCGCGGTTGTCGTTCTTCGCCATGACGTCGGGCGTGATTCCACCGGCGGCGTACACGACCCGTCCGGCCTCCGTATAGAAGACTTCACCCGTCTTGCGCGGCGGTTCCTCGACGGCAGGCACGCTGCCGCCGCTGTCGTCGGCGTCCTCGGGGTTCACATAGGCCAACAGGTCGCTGTAGTCCCTCTGGATCCAGCGTCCGGACGGCGTGTAGTAGCGGGCCGTCGTCAGCGCGAGCCCCGCGCCGTAGGGAAGCGTGTAGACGCTCTGGACGAGACCCTTGCCCCACGTCCGCTGGCCCACGATCAGGCCGCGGTCGTGGTCCTGGATCGCGCCGGCCACGATTTCCGACGCGGACGCCGAGCCGCGGTTGACGAGCACGACGAGCGGGCTGTCGAAGTGGGCTCCGTCGCCGGGCGCGTAGTACTCCTGCGCCGAGGAAGGGGTGCGGCCGCGGGTGTAGACGATCTTCGAGCCCTTGGGCAGGAACACGTCCGCGACGTCGACGGCCTGGTCGAGCACGCCGCCGGGGTTGCTGCGCAGGTCGAGCAGGAGCCGCTTCATTCCCTGTTTCTCGAGCTTCTCGATCGCGGCAGTCAGCTCGTGGCTGGACGTGTGGGTGAAGTCGCGCAGGAAGATGTACCCGGTCTCCGGCGCGATCAGGAAAGCGTACGGAACCGAGAGCGTCGGGATCTCGGCGCGGGTGATCGTCATGCGGATCGGCTCGTCCAGGCCCGGCCGCCGGAGGGTGATCGTCACCGGCGTTCCCTTGGGGCCCCGGAGCTTGCGGACGACCTCGTCCGTCGAGACGTCCTCCTTCAGCTCCTCGTCCTCGATGTGGGTGATGATGTCTCCCGCGCGCACGCCGAGCTTGAAGGCGGGCGTGCCCTCCATCGGGGCGATGACCGTGATGTGCCCCATCCGCTTCTGGATCTGGATGCCCAGGCCGAAGAAAGAGCCCTGCTGTTTTTCGCGCATCGCCGCGTAGTCGTCGGGCTCGAGGAACGTCGTATGCGGATCCAGGCGCGAAAGCATCCCGTGGATCGACGCGTACACCACCTTCTCGGGCGCGATCGCCTCGGGGGCCCAGTCGGACAACGTCGTCAGGATGTCGGCGTACTCGTCCAGGTTCGGCTGCTCCCGCTCCGGGTTGGCGAGGAGCTTCGGCCCGAGGGCGCCGCCGAGCAGCGTGGCAGCGGTGAGCAGCGAGATGGCGGCCAGCAATCGCGAACGTGGACGGGTCAATTGGTCCTCCCTGGAGTCACCATTGTGACACGCCGCTCACCCAAACAAGTACGGGCCTTGGCCGCAAAGGGTTTGGAGCCCGTCGGCGCGGGGTAGAATCGACATTCTGAGGTAGGAACATGTTTGGCTCCATTGGAATGCCCGAGCTGATCCTGATTTTCGTGGTCGCTCTACTCGTCTTCGGCCCCAAGAAACTTCCGGAAATTGGGAAGTCGCTCGGCAAGGGCCTGGCCGAGTTCAAGAGGGCCTCGGAAGACCTGAAAAAGACCATCGAGCAGGAAATCGAGCAGGGCAAGAACGAGCTCGCCTCGGTCAAGCAGGAAGTCGAGGCGGCGACGGGCACGGTCGCGCAGAAGCCCGAGTCGCCGCCGGCGGTCGCGGCCCCCGAGGCTTCCAAGCCGGGGCCCCGCCCGATCGACCCCGCTTGAGCCGGTTTCTTCCGGACCGATTTTCCAGCCGCCGGGAGGGCGACGAAGAGCTGCCCCGGATGGGGTTTTTCGATCACCTGGAGGAGCTTCGCCGCCGTCTGATCGTTTGCCTCGTCGCTGTCTTCGCCGCGTTCCTCGTCTGCTGGTATTGGGCTCCGCAGCTCTTCGAGATCGTGGCCGCCCCGGTCCGGAAGGTGCTCCCCCCGGGCCAGAACCTGGCCTACACGACGCTCGCCGAGCCCTTCATGCTGTATTTCCGCGTCGCGATGCTGGCAGGCGTGATCGTGGCATCGCCGGTGATCCTGTGGCAGCTCTGGCTCTTCGTCGCGCCGGCGCTCTACCGCCACGAGAGGCGCTGGATCTGGCCCTTCCTGATCGCGAGCGTGTTCCTCTTCGTCTGCGGGTGCGTCTTCGGTTACGTCGAGGCGTTTCCGCTGGTCGTGGGGTTCCTCATCGGCGTCGGCAAGCCGTTCCAGGCGATGATCACCATCAACGAATACCTGGGAACGGCGTCCAAGATCATCCTGGGCCTCGGCCTGTGCTTCGAGATGCCGGTCCTCATCTTCTTTCTGGCGCGGATGGGCGTCGTCTCCGAGAAGTGGCTCCTCGCGAAGTTC
>Ga0187779_10003116_pt1 | contig 10092 bp, 10 predicted proteins | sample 1015_Q2_SP10_10__FD_132435 | JGI IMG/M metagenome (GOLD analysis project Ga0187779, IMG submission 132435) | Tropical peat soil microbial communities from peatlands in Department of Meta, Colombia - 1015_Q2_SP10_10_MG | ecosystem: Environmental > Terrestrial > Soil > Wetlands > Peat | place...
AAACGCGCGGTCGGCGATACGAACCTGCGATCCGACTTCAAACTCGGCTACATTGAGACCCCTCGTCTTTCCCAAGGCGCATGCCTCCATTTCTGCTGGCTAGTATTCTGCCAATTCCCGTGCAGCGGCGGCAACTTTTTCGACGCTGGGAAGGAACTCGGCCTCGAGCGGCGGTGAATACGGAACGGGCGTATCCAGTCCGGTGACGCGAGCCATGGGCCCGTCAAGGTCCTCGAAGCCGCCCTCGCACACCAGCGCCGCAATTTCGCCAGCCAGTCCGCCCGTGCGGGTATCTTCGTGTACGACGAGCAGCTTGCTCGTCTTCTTGAGGGAGCTCAGGATTGTTTCGCGGTCCAGAGGCAGCAGTGTTCGCAAGTCGATTACCTCTGCGTTGATGCCTTCCTTACTCAATGCGTCGGCGGCTTCCAGCGCCGTGTGTACTGCGGCCGCGTAGCTCACAATTGTCAAATCGCGGCCTTCGCGCCGCACTACTGCTTTACCGATGGGCACCGTGTAATCGTTGTCGGGAAGATCTTCTTTGATGCGCCGGTAGAGAAACTTGTGCTCGAAAAAAAGCACTGGATTGTTATCGCGGATCGCCGACTTCAGAAGACCCTTGGCGTCATAGGCTGTCGATGGATAGACCACTTTCAGCCCAGGCGTATGCACGAAATACATCTCCGGATTTGCGGAATGGAACGGTCCACCATGCACGCCGCCTCCGGAAGGACCGCGCAGTACCAGGGGCACCGGCGCTCCCCAACGATAATGCGACTTGGCGATGAAGTTTGTTACCTGATTGAAGCAGCACGCGATGAAATCGATGAACTGCATTTCGACGACCGGGCGCAGGCCGAGATAGCTCATACCGCAGGCGGCGCCAACAATGGCCGTTTCGCTGATGGGCGTGTCGATAACGCGCTCGGGGCCGAATTTGCCGAGCAGCCCCTCGGTGACTTTGAACGCGCCTCCATAGACGCCGATGTCCTCGCCAAGGGTCACAACGGCTGGATCGCGCTCCATCTCCTCAAAGAGCGCTTCACGGATGGCTTCAAGCATCGTCTTCTCGGACATGGTCAGCGTCTCCGCCGCTTGTGACGCGGAGGCCGCCCCGGCGGTTTGTCTTGCCTCTCGCGCTCAAACGCCCTGTCTTTGGGTCCGCGGCCGAATGGGACCCGCAGAGGCTGTTGGTTTTCCACGGCGACGACCTCCGTGGGAGGAGCAGAAGGCTGGGCGCCACCAGAAGCCGATGGCGTCGCGACTTCGGCTCCCGGTCCGAGACCGCCGAAGTCTCGAATCTTCCATACCGGCTCGACGCTCGCGTCGGGTGGCATGACCTCCTTCTTCGGCCGTTTCCACTCCAACTCGATCGTGTGGCAGCCCTCGCAATAAACCCCTTGTTTGGCCTGCTCGGCCAGGGGCATGGGAGATTCCTCAGCGAACTTTTGATCCTCATCGAGTTCGCGCTCGATCCGAGAATCGATTTCCGACTTCTTTTTTCGGTCCCACAACTTGCGCTCCGTTAGGTAGGTTTCATAACGGGCGATCGGGTCGCGGGCCTTCCAATACTCCATCATTGCCTTCGGCACATAGTCGGCCGGATCGTGCTGCGCATGACCCTTCATGCGCATAGTCTTGACCTCGATCAGCACCGGCCCCCGTCCGGCACGGCAATCGTTTACCGCTTTCTTACTGGCCTCATACACTGCGACGATGTCGTTGCCATCGACGATCCTGCCCACAATTCCGTATGCCCTGCCGCGGTCGGCCAGGTCCCTGATCGGAACCTGCTTCGCGACGGGTGTCGAATAAGCCCACTGGTTGTTTTCCAAAACCAGGACGAACGGCGCTCGTTGCGCGGCCGCAAGATTCAAGCCTTCGTGAAAAGCACCCGTCGAACTGCCTCCATCGCCGATCCACGTCATCGCGACAATGTTGTGGCCGAGATACCGGCCGGCCATGGCCACACCGGTCATCACGGGAATCAGGTCGCCTAGCATGGAGATGGGTGAGACGATGTGGCGAACCTTCAAATCTCCGAAGTGACTGGTGCCGTCTTTGCCGTGCGTGGGCGAGGTGTACTTTCCCATATGTTGCGTGAAGATATCTCGAGGCTTGACACCTTTCACAAGCAGTGAGCCGATGTTGCGAATCATCGGCGCAAGCCAGTCACGCGGCTCAAGTGCGTAGGCCGTCCCGACGGAAACGGCTTCCTGCCCGAGGCTTAAATACACGCCGCCAACGATCTTGTTCTGCCGAAAAAGCCGGACCAGCCGCTCTTCGAGCTGCCGGTTGAGTTGCATGAAATAATACAGCTCAAGGTATTGTTCGGGAGTCAAGCTTAGGTTCATGGGTCCTTGGGCCCCCATCCCCAGCCGGCTGGTAAGATGGGCGATCGGCCGTGGCAACTATGCTATCGACGTGAGCGCGCCAGGAGTCGTTTCCAGCCCTTCGGCCAGTTGCGCCTGTGCGATGGGTTGTAGGTGACGATTGAAAACGAGCGAGAAATGAGACGCGAGTCGCGCGCGCACGTCGTTAAGTGAAACCGACCGTCCCAGTACCCGCTCGAGCGAAGTGACGCTTTTTCCTGCAATGCCGCAGGGAACAATCAAATCGAAGTACCGCAAATCCGTCGACACATTGTAGGCAAATCCGTGCGAAGTCACCCAGCGGCTCAAATGCACGCCGAGCGCGCCGATCTTTTCATCGCCCGTATATCCTCCCGGAACCCACACGCCGTGCTGGCCTGGCACACGCTTTGTTAGGACGCCAAAATCCAAGCTGGTGCGGATCATCACTTCCTCGAGCTGATCTACGTACCAGCGAACGTCACGGCGATGCCCGGCGAGGTCGACAATCGGATAGGCAACGATCTGGCCTGGACCGTGATAGGTAACGTCGCCGCCGCGATCAGAGGAGTGCAGTTCGATATGCATCTGCTCTAAAGTGCGATGGGGGACACGCAAATTCCGGGCCTGACCACTCCTGCCCATGGTAATCAGCGGGGGATGTTCGCAGAACAACAGGACGTCAGGAATCGCTTGAGCCTTGCGCGCCTCGACCAGCTGTCGCTGCAATTCGCACGCGGGACCGTATCGAATCCGGCCGAGGTCAATCACCCAACCGCTTGTGTCGTCGTGGCTCAACAATTTGCTCGAAGCGCCGCGTTGCCGCGCGGCGATTTAGAAGTTAATCGTGAGACCGCGCACCGCATTGAAAGCATCGCCCATGGCCTCCCATAGCGTTGGATGCGCATGGATGGTAGCTGCCATATCGTCGAGCGTGGCCTCCAGTCCGAGTGCAGCCACTGGCTCGGAGATAATTTCCGTCGCCAGAGGACCAATGGCATGGACGCCCAGTATCTCTCCGTATTTTGCCTCGGCGACCACCTTGACGAAGCCTTCGTGCTGCCCCAGAATCGTGGCCTTGCTGTTGCCCAAAAAGGGGAACTTCCCCGTTTTCACCTCGAAACCAGCCTCGCGAGCCTGCTGTTCCGTCAAACCAATCGAGCCGATCTGCGGCTCGCAGTAGGTTGCGGCAGGACATCGTCTCTTGTCGAACGGCTGAACGTCTTTTCCGGCCATACGTCCCACGGCGATGATACCCTCCATCGAAGCCGCATGCGCCAGCTGCGGCAGGCCAGCGATGATGTCACCGATTGCGTACAAGCGCGGCTCGGCGGTCTCCAGATACGCGTTCACGTGCACGTAGCCGCGCTCCAGCTGAACCTTCGTCTTTTCAAACCCAAGGTCTTCGGTAAGGGGCCGGCGCCCGACGCCGATAAGGACGCGCTCGGCCGCGATCGCTTGAGGTTTTCCGGTCTTGTCCTTGAAACTGACCGTCGCGCCCTTCTGATCTTTCTTGACGGATTCCACTCTGGCGCCCGTCTCGATGCGAATTCCCTTTTTCTTGAAGGACTTCTCGAGCTCCGCCGATATTTCTTCATCTTCCAGAGGAACGATGCGCGGAAGCATCTCAAGAATCGTCACGTCGCTTCCGAACGTGCGAAAGATCGACGCGAACTCGACGCCGACGGCGCCCGCTCCCACAACGACGAGCGACTTGGGGACGGAATTCAATTGCAAAATCTCACGGTTCGTTAGAATCGACGCTCCGTCGATTTCGACTCCCGGCAGCGAGCGTGCCTCGGAACCCGTCGCGATCATCGTGTAGGTCGTCTCGACCTCCGTAGTCTTACCGTCCTTTTCCACTGAGACGCGCCCCGGTCCCGAGATGCGTCCCCAACCCGTCATCGAGTCAACCTTGTTCTTTCGGAAGAGCGCACCAATGCCGCTTGCATGCCGGTTGACGATCTTCTGCTTACGTGCCAGCATCGCGGGCCAGTTCACCTTCACATCCTTCACTTCGAAGCCGAACTCCTCTGCTCGCTTGAAGTTGTCGTAAATGTCCGCGTGATGCAGAAAGACCTTCGTAGGGATGCAGCCGACGTGGAGGCACGTTCCGCCGAGAAACGGATCTTTCTCGACAACAACCGTCTTCAGGCCCCATTGGCTGGCGCGAATCGCGGCGACGTATCCGCCCGGTCCACTGCCAATGATCACGAGATCATATTTGGCCAAGCCTATCCTCCCGGTTGTATCTCATTGACACTGAGCCGGTGCGGCACTGGGGTGGATACAAAGCGGCTCCGTCATGTTCGCAGAGCTGGCAGTTTAGCAGTCGCTGGCAGGCCGTCGCAACTCAGGAACTCTCCAGGGTCAGCGGCTCAGCCTGCTTGCTCCCATCGAAGGCGCTTTCGTCTGCCGATTTGGGAGAACTAAGGATAGGATGGCAGGGCTAGCTAACGGCGCGAACCAGGAGGGCAGGCATCGATTCTGACTCACACCGCAGCCAGCAGCGCCTGCGCGTTGCCGAACAGGGTTCGCCGTTTCACCAGCGCTGGACACGCCATCTCTTTCTGGGTCCCCATGGGATTCGATCGCCCTGGCGAGTGATGGTGGCGATTGCCTTATTCAAAGCGTTTAGCTTTGTGCTAGGCACGGCGCTGGTCAGCAACCCAACCGTCTACGCGTGGCTTAGATCTGCGCCTGCCGGAGGGTCTCTGACTCCGGGACTATTGTTGTTTGGCGAGGGCACTCGGACGACTGCGGCACTGCTGGCTGGTCTTGCCATGGCCAAGATCGAGGATCGCACCTTCTCCGACTACCGCGTCCCATGGAATGAAGCATTTGGGAGGCGATTCTGGCAGGGAGTGCCTCTCGGCCTGGGGATGCTGGCTCTATTGATGTTTTCCTTTCGCCTGTTTCGATCCGTGTCATTCGTCTATCAAGGCCTCGACCGCTCAACGACCCTTCGAGACGGCGCTCTGTACGGAGTCGGATTCGTACTCGTAGCCTTTTTCGAGGAGGCTACGTTCCGCGGCTACATGCAGACGACGATTGAAACCGAGTTTGGCTTTTGGCCGGCTGCGGTCGTTCTCTCTTTGATTTTCGGGGCGATTCACCTCCAAAATCCCGGAGAATCGTCCTTCGGAGTCGCCATGGCGGGCTGTTTCGGCCTGCTAGCCTCGTTTTCAGTGCTTCGGACCGGGAGTATTTGGTTTGCGGTCGGGTTGCATACAGCATGGGACTGGGGGCAGTCCTTTTTGTACGGAGTTCCGAACAGCGGAGTTGTGGCACGGGGACACGTGTGGAGTTGCTCGCTTCGCGGTCCGAATTGGCTGACAGGAGGGTCCGTAGGGCCCGAGGGCAGCCTGCTGGTCTTCCCGGTTCTCCTGTTGTTAGCTCTGGCGATCCACTGGCTGTTTCCGGCTGGACGCTCAAGTGCTAGAGCGGTTCAGCGCAGATGACTGCCCATACAACTGCCGCGGCCTCGCCGCATCTAACCGTTGCTTAGCCAGAGTCACCAATGTCACCAATTTGACAACGAAAGTGTCGGAGACTAAAATCGTTGGTTTTGAACGAGGCTTTGAGCCTCTCCATGGGAATTCATCGATGGATAAGAAGCGTACAGACTACTACAAGAAAAAGCTGATCACCCGTCGCGAGGAGCTGCTGCGCGACATCGCCCGCAATCAACAGGAAGGTCGTGAGGCGGATGAGGATCCCACGGTGGATCTTGCGGACAAGGCTGCCAACTCCTATACGAAGGAGTTTCTGTTCGGCCAGACCCACAGTGACCGTGCCCTGCTCCAACTCGTCGACGATGCGCTGGTGCGCATCAAGGACGGTTCATTCGGCGAGTGCGTTTCTTGCCATGAAGAGCTTCAGCAGAAGCGCTTGGAAGCGGTGCCGTGGACCCGCTATTGCATCGCCTGCCAGGAGAAAAAGGAAAAGGGGCTTTTGTAATCCCGGGGTTGCGCCATCCCCGGCACTCTCCCTGCAGCGCACACCGGGGGAGTTTCTGCCTGCCGCCTCCGACTGTCGCGAAACTGTCCGTTGACGAAGACGTCGCCCGCTGCTGCAACAGTGGCTGCTGACAACGTGCGCGCCCCCTTGACAACTGAGCACGGTCCTGAAAAAAAGTAGGCCGCAAGCGTTATACTAGGGTTGACAGTAAAGGGAGAGCGCATTCTGGCCAGTTGAGGGCTATCCGCAATTGCAATTAGCTCGGGGCAAACCCGACGAACGCCTCGAGCATCCGTAGGCTAGTAGCCTTTATGCAAAAGCAAAGGCGGGGCGATGGATAGCGGGAAGAAGAGCGGCTTACGCCCCCGGCCCAATCTTGGGCTGGGGGGGACGACGCTGTCTGACGCTGCTCTGCCAAAATCGCCGGGCTCGCCCCTAGTCCGGCCTTCGGTCATGCAAGCCCCGGTGCTGGTGCTCAACGCTACGTTCGAGCCGATCAACGTGACTGCCGTACGCCGGGCTTTGGTGCTTATGTTGAAGGGCGTGGCGCAGGCGGAGGAAACCAGTCACTCACAGGTGCATTCCACGTCGAAGGCGATTCAGGTGCCGTCGGTGATTCGCCTGCTGAGCTACCGGCACATTCCGCAACAGAGCCGGGCGCTTTCCCGGAAAAACATCCTGCTGCGCGATCGGAATACGTGCCAGTTCTGCGGCAATTTATTCCCAGCTTCTGAGCTAACGCTCGATCATGTACTGCCGCGATCGCGTGGAGGAAGATCGTCCTGGGAGAATCTCGTCGCATCCTGCTACACCTGCAACAACCGCAAAGGCGATCGAACTCCGGAAGAAGCTGGTTTGAAACTTCAGCGCCGGCCGCGGCCCTTTACGCTGCACACGTCCCGACAACTGATGCGCCTGATCGGTCATCGCGACGAGAAGTGGCGCAAGTATCTGTTTTACTGAAGCCGTCTCGGGCCCCTCTAGCGGGCAACCTTTCTCGGTCCCCGGCGTCTAATTGGGTAAGACTGCTTCTAGGACACACCCCGGGAAGCGAGGCCAACCAAGTTGGCCCGCTTCCCTCCTTGTTTGCCTTTATTCCACGATCAGGCCGGTAACGCGGACCGCCGGATACTGCCGGTTCCATTCCGAAGGAAGATGAGCGCCTAATGTGACCTGGAAATCGCGGCTCTGCCCCGCCTTTAAAGGTGGCCCATTGGTCAGGACGAGCCGCTGCGGATCCCGCAAGACGACCTGATTGAAGGGATCCCGAAACTCAAACGTCACGTCAAGCGCACCGACGGTTCTGGGACCATCATTGGACACGATACCGGTGACGTAAGTGAACTCCTGATTCAGAAAATTCGTGGCCTGTGACATCTGGCCACCCTGAAAATGGATGTGCTGAGTGTAGGCTTGCTCGTCTGGGCCGAACGGAAGTTTGCCGATCGGTGCAGCGCCGCGCGATTGGGTCACACGAGTCAGCCAAATCAGACCGCCCACCAGGAGTCCCGTGATGACCACGCCCATCGCAAACGCCGCGGGAAACCCTCTGCGGTCTCTCCGATCGTCGGTCCCTTCGGCTCCCATGGGTATCTCTCGCCCTACCTCAGCGACCGAATGACAGGCGCAGCACGAGCGGCTCGGGGAGCCCTGCCCGCGTCATGCGCGTTTGCACGGCTTCGATATCGTACGGGACACGCCAGAATTCAACTACGCGCTCATCGAGGTTCGCGATCGCAAACGCCGCGCGCGGATCGCCATCGCGCGGCTGGCCGATCGAACCTGGGTTTAGCAAGTAGGTGGTGCCGTCTTCGATGATCAGCCGGGCAAACGGACTCCCGGTTGGCTTGAAGTGCAGCACTCCTATCTCCTCGCCGCGCAACGTATAGCCGCCCTGAATGTGCGTATGGCCGAAGAACACCACTTGCGACGGCGCGTCGTGCAAGCCAGCGAGCGCCAACTCGGGCGCAAAGACATATTCATCCTCATCATGCACCGATCCGTGAATCATCGAGAAGCCATCGCCTTGCACGGGCCCCCGAGGTAACTTCTTTAGGTACTCAAGACTCTCCGCTTGGAGTTGTTCTCGGGTCCAGAGCACGGCCGCTCGCGCAATCGGATTGAACTCCTCGAAATCGGTTAGTCCGGCGACTGCTTTGTCGTGATTGCCTCGAATCGTGAGTGTGGAAATGTCACGGACACGTTCGGTCACCTGGTTTGGGTCCGGTCCGTAGCCAACCAAATCGCCCAGGCAGACGGCTTTCTCCCATCGGCCTTTGGCTGCTTCGAGGGCCGCATCGAGCGCGGTCTGGTTGGCGTGAATGTCACTTAGGATGAGGTAGCGCACTCCCCACTCCGTTGCTGGGACGCCACATCATAGACGAAGACACCGCGCGTTGCACGAAACTAGCAACCGACGACGGGCCGGCGCCCGCATCACCGAATGAGCATCGAATCTCCGTAACTATAAAAGCGGTAACCCGCATCAATGGCGTGCTGATAGGCAGACAGGACGTTGTCGCGGCCTGCAAAAGCGGTCACCAGTGCGAGCAGGCTCGACCGGGGAAGATGGAAGTTCGTCAACAGCTGATCCACAACTCGAAACGGCTTGCCCGGATAGAGCAGTAGGGTGGCTTCCGCCTTTCCGGACGCCACGACTGGTGCCTTGCCGAGACTCTTTTCGGCTGCATCTTCGAGCGCTCTCACAACCGTCGTTCCAATGGCCAGCACGGGACGATTCTCGCGTTTGGCACGCTCGAGCACCCCTGCTGTCACGTCCGGGATTTCATAGGCTTCCCGATGGATCGGATGATCCTCGATGCGTTCGCTGCGGATGGGTTCAAACGTGCCCAGCCCTATCTCGAGCGTGATCTCCACGATTTCTGCCCCTCGATCGCGAACTCGCTGCAAAATCTCCGGAGTAAAATGCAGCCCCGCGGTGGGCGCGGCGATGGCATGGCCTTGCCGAGCGAACACGGTTTGATACCTCTCCGAATCGAGCGGCTCATCGGCCCGTTTGATATAAGGCGGTAGCGGAATATGACCCAAATGTCGAAGAATTTCGTCGAAGTCTCGCCTCGATGTGAACCGTAGCCGGCGAAGCCCGTAGGAGCCGCGCCCTTCGACACAGGCTTCCAGCTCGCCGTTGCCAAAAACGATCCGTTCTCCGCTCGGCACCTTCCGCCCGGGGCGTACCAGCCCTTCCCAGGTATCTTCGTTGAGCTGCCGCGTGAGCAGCACTTCGATTTCGGTTTGCAAAAACCCGGCGCGAGCCGGGTTGTGGATACCGATGGGCTGCGCGCGGATCCCGGCCCGCCGGCCAAAGAGCCTCGCAGCAATGACGCGCACGTTGTTGACAGCGACAACTTCATCCCCGCGAAGAAGATCGGGAAACTCTCGAAACTGTCGATCTTCCCATCGTCCTGTCGTGCGGCTGAGCAGCAACATCCGCGAGCTATCGCGCCGGGGGAGCGGACGCTGGGCGATCTGCTCGGGAGGCAAAACGTAGTCGAGCTCGCTTGGTTTCATGCGCCGCTGCCCATCACCTGTCGTTTGCAGCGTCCTCGGCAATGCTGGCGGCGACTTGGAGCATCTCTTGATGGATGTGCTCGTTCGACGCAAGTATGCTCGGCCCGCCCAACCGGTAAGGCTGGCCCGCCAGATCGGTAATTCGTCCTCCGGCTTCCTCGACCATCACAATTCCGGCGGCCGTGTCCCAAGATTTGAGGCCGAATTCCCAGAAGGCATCGAAGCGGCCGCAGGCCACCGAGCACAAATCGAGTGC
>Ga0187779_10003117_pt1 | contig 10090 bp, 10 predicted proteins | sample 1015_Q2_SP10_10__FD_132435 | JGI IMG/M metagenome (GOLD analysis project Ga0187779, IMG submission 132435) | Tropical peat soil microbial communities from peatlands in Department of Meta, Colombia - 1015_Q2_SP10_10_MG | ecosystem: Environmental > Terrestrial > Soil > Wetlands > Peat | place...
AATGCGTACCCAGGGTGGGTGAATGGGCGCCTCGGTGGCCACTATCGGCATAGTCTCCGCAGTCATCACTGCCTGCCCTGTCAAAAATCGTCCGCCAGCCTTACACGGCGGGGCCGCGTCCGTAGATGCGCGGACGAAGCCATTATCGACCCTATTTCTTCATTCTGTCCTTGGACATGTGGTCCTTTGCCATATCATTTTTTCTGATCGAGTCCTTGGACTGAGGCGCTCGCCCTCGCTCACGCGCTACCACAAAATCCTATTACATCCTCATCAGTTCCCGTTGCCGTAAGCTGGCGTTTGGCTCACGGTTTTGTGAGAATGTCGCGCCTGACCTGATCGTCTGAAGGAACCCGATTGTGAGCGCGACGCCTGCCCCCAAAACGAATCCCGGTCGTTTTTTCGAGGATTTCCGTATCGGTCAGCAGATCAATCACGCAACGCCCCGCACAGTCACAACGGGCGACGTCGCGGTTTACAACGGCTTGTTCAGCCCGCGCTTTGCTGTGCAATCGTCCGACATTTTCGCGCAGAAAATCGGCTATCCGCGCGCACCGCTCGACGACCTCCTCGTCTTTCACGTCGTATTCGGCAAGACCGTGCCGGACATTTCGCTCAATGCTGTCGCTAATCTTGGTTACGCCGATTGCCGTTTTCTCAAGCCGGTCTATCCCGGCGCAACGCTGAACGCGGTATCAGAAGTCATCGGTCTGAAGGAGAACTCCAACAAAAAAACCGGCATTGTTTACGTGCGCTCGCGCGGCTTTGACGAAACCGGCCAATCGGTGCTGGAATTTTCGCGCTGGGTCATGGTGCGCAAGCGCGACGAAGGCTCGCCCGCACCAGGCGAAAAGGTGCCAGAGCTTCCCAAGATCGTGGAGCCGACGCAACTCGGCACCGCCTGCCCGCAGATCAAAACTGCGGCTTATGACAACGCACTGGCCGGGAGTCCGCATCGCTTCGGCGGCTACAAAGTTGGCGAAAAAATCGACCACGTCGATGGCGTCACCGTGGAAGAAGCCGAGCACATGATCGCGACGCGGCTCTACCAGAACACTGCTCGCATACATTTTAACAATTTCGTCGAGAGCAAAGGTCGTTTCGGCCGCCGTCTGATCTATGGCGGCCACGCCATATCACTGGCACGTTCGTTGTCGTTCAACGGCCTCGGTAACGCGTTCCATGTGGCGGCTATCAACGGCGGGCGTCATGTAGCGCCGTTGTTTGCCGGGTGCACGGTGTTCGCGTGGTCGGAAGTACTCGCCACAGTCGAAGTGCCGAAACGCAAGGATATCGGCGCGTTGCGCCTGCGCACCATCGCCACCAAGGATAAGCCTTGCGCGGACTTTCCGCTCAAGAGCGGTGACGACTACGATCCGGCTGTGATTCTCGATCTGGATTACTGGGTGCTCTTGCCACGCTGAGGCGATGCACCGGCACGCAGATGATCGACCAATTGTCGCGCGTAAGGCGGCAACGCCTCGACATTGCGCACGCAAATGGTGAGCTCGCGCAATGCCCATGAGTCTGTCAGCCGCACGGCGCTGATAGCCATCGTGCGCTCCGTTCGCTGCACGGTTGTCTCCGGCACGATACCGACGCCGACGTTGCACTCGACCAGCCGGCAGATGGCATCGAAACTGCGCAACTGCACGCGCAAGCGCAGCGGACGGCCAATGCGGTTAGCTTTGTCTGCGAGGAAGCGCTGGATGGCGCTGGCGCGGTCAAGCCCGACCATGTCGTAGTCGAGCACTTCGGCGAACCCGATGCGCGAACGGCTGGCGAGCGGATGACCCTTTGCCACCACGAGCACAAAGCGGTCGCTTCGGAACGGAAACGTGTTCAGACCGGCATAGTCGACCGTCCCGGCAACGATGCCAATGTCGGCAGCGTCTTCGGCTATCAGCCCGACGATCTCATCGCTCAGTCGCTCTTCAAGGTCGACGCTGACGTCCGGATGCGCCATCAGAAACGAGCTGAGCGATTCCGGAAGAAATTCGGTGAGGGCGTTGGTGTTGGAAAGCACGCGCACCTGCCCGGCGAGCCCGCGGGCATAGGGACTGAGATCCTCCTGCAGGCGCTCGCTTTCGGCAAGAATCGCGCGCGCGTGCTGAAGCAGCGTTCGGCCAGCCGGAGTAGGCGTCACGCCCTGGCGGCCACGCACCAGGAGTTCGGTGCCAAAGCCCAGTTCCATCTTGCGGATGCGGGTCGAGGCGGCAGCCAGCGCGATATTCGAGCGGGCAGCCCCATGGGTAATGCTCCCCGCCTCAACGATGTGCCGGAACAGGCTCAGATCGGTGAAATCGAAGCGCATGGGGGTTACCTTCTTATTTTACGAAGGTAGGGTACACAAAACACATATTGCCGCTTAGTGTTTTCAAGTCCAAGCTTCGCGTTATATGAAGTAACGGGTTGGGGCTTTGGGTCAAGCGGAATTTGCAGGGATTGGCCCTTCAGGCGCTGCGGCCAGGGCTCCTGGGCGTCTCTCGCAAAATAGCGGGGGCGTTTCCCGGACAGCGCGTTGCCGGGCCAAGGCCGCATTGGTTAGCTACCGATCGCTCTCTTCGATGCGATCATCAAGCAGCAGGTTTCCTGGAGGCTGAAAATGGGCGAGCTTGAGGCAGGAGCGACCACTGAAGCAGGACGAGCGCGTCCGCTTTCTCCCCACCTGAGCGTCTACAGGCTGATGCTGACATTCGTGATGTCGGGCTTTCATCGCATCTCGGGAGCGGCGCTGTACTTCGGCATGCTTCTCGTCGCCTGGTGGCTGGTGGCTGCCGCGTCCGGACCCAACGCCTACGCCAACTTCGAATGGTTCATCGGCAGCTGGATCGGACGGTTGGTGCTGCTCGGCTACACCTGGGCATTGCTGCATCACATGCTCGGCGGTGTCCGCCATCTGATCTGGGACACTCTCCATGGTTTCGAGCCGGCCGAGCGCGAGATGCTGGCGCTGGCAACGATCATTGGTTCAGCCTCGCTCACGCTCATCCTCTGGGTCGTCGGCTATCTGGTCATGGGAGGACCACGATGAAAGAACCCATGCAGATGCGTACGCCGATGCGGCGTGTTCGTGGTCTGGGCGCGGCCCATTCAGGCACGCAGCAATTCTGGCATCAGCGCATTACCTCGGTCGCCGGAATTCCACTCACGATAGGATTGCTGCTGATCATCACCGCGCTGCTCGGGCGCACGCATGCCGCGGTCGTTCAAATCCTCGGCTCGCCGCTGGTCGCGATCATCATGCTCCTGTTTATCATCAACATGGCCTATCACATGTGGATCGGAATGCAGGAAATCATTGTCGACTACGTCCATGAGGACAAGCTGAAGCTTTTGAGCTTGATGGCAAATACGTTCTTCGTCTTCGCGGTAGCTTTGGCGAGTGTGTTCGCGATCCTGAAGCTGTCTTTCGGAGTGTGATCCATGGCGGCGAATGGCAAGAACGGAAAATCGAACGGTGGCCCAGCAGTCAACGGCGGCGCTTATCCGATCGAGGATCACAGCTACGATGTAGTCGTGGTCGGCGCGGGCGGCTCCGGCTTGCGCGCCGTTGTCGGCTGCAGCGAGGCGGGTCTTCGCACCGCCTGTATTACAAAGGTATTCCCGACGCGGTCACACACGGTTGCCGCGCAAGGCGGCATCGCAGCTGCACTCGGAAACATGGGCGAAGATGACTGGCGTTGGCATATGTACGACACCGTCAAGGGCGCCGATTGGCTCGGCGATCAGGACGCGATCGAATACCTCTGCCGAAATGCGCCAGCCGCCGTCTACGAGCTGGAGCATTGGGGCTTGCCGTTCTCGCGGCGCGAAGAAGACGGAAAAATCTATCAGCGGCCGTTCGGTGGCATGACGACGCACTTCGGCAAGGGCACGGCGCAGCGTACTTGTGCCGCAGCCGACCGCACGGGCCACGCCATGCTGCACACGATGTACGGACAGGCACTTCGTCACGCCGCCGAGTTCTACGTCGAATATTTCGCCATCGATCTGATCATGGATGATGACGGCCGCTGCCGTGGCGTTGTTGCGCTCAATATGGATGACGGCTCGATTCATCGCTTTTCCGCAAACATGACCATTCTGGCAACCGGCGGCTATGGACGGACCTACTTTTCCTGCACCTCGGCGCACATCTGCACCGGCGATGGAAACGCGATGGTGCTACGCGCCGGCTTGCCGCTGCAGGACATGGAATTCGTGCAATTCCATCCGACCGGCATCTATCCAGCCGGCTGCCTGATTACGGAAGGATCACGCGGAGAAGGCGGCTATCTCGTGAATTCCGAAGGCGAGCGCTTCATGGAGCGTTACGCGCCGTCGGCCAAGGATCTGGCCTCGCGCGACGTTGTCTCCCGCGCAATGACCGTGGAAATCCGCGAGGGCCGCGGCGTCGGCAAGGACAAGGATCATCTGTTCCTGCATCTCGACCACCTCGATCCTGCGGTTCTGCATGAACGGCTGCCCGGGATCAGCGAAACGGCGCGGATTTTTGCCAATGTTGACGTGACGCGAGAGCCGATCCCGGTGCTGCCGACCGTTCACTACAACATGGGCGGTATCGCCACGAACTATCATGGCGAGGCGCTTACCAAAAAGAACGGCAATGATGACACTGTGATTCCCGGCCTGATGGCGCTCGGCGAGGCCGCTTGCGTATCGGTTCACGGTGCCAACCGGCTTGGCTCCAATTCGCTGATCGATCTTGTCGTGTTCGGACGGGCCGCTGCGCTGCGCTGCGCCGATTTGCTCACGCCGGGCGAAGAACATCCGCAATTGCCGAAGGATTCCGCCGATCTTGCGCTGTCGCGCCTTGATAAATTCAGGCACGCCTCGGGCGCAACGCCTACCGCTACATTGCGGCTCAATATGCAGAGAGTGATGCAGGAGGATTGTGCCGTCTTCCGCAGCGGCGAGGTGCTGGACCAGGGCCATAAGCGCATTCACGAAGTATTTGAGGGCATGGCTGACGTCCACGTCACCGACCGCTCGCTCATCTGGAATTCCGACCTGATCGAGACGCTTGAGCTCGACAATCTGATCGCCCAGGCCGTGGTCACCATGGATTCGGCGAGAAACCGCACCGAGAGCCGCGGCGCGCATGCGCGCGAGGACTATCCCGAACGCGACGACAAAAACTGGATGAAGCACACGCTGGCGTGGATGGACAGCAAGGGCAAGGTCAAGCTCGATTACCGTCCCGTGCACGCGTTCACGCTGACGAATGACGTCGCCTACATCGAACCAAAAGCGCGCGTCTACTGACGGAACCCTGCCATGGTCGAATTCACGCTGCCAAAAAACTCCAAGATCACCCAGGGCAAGACCTGGCCGCGGACGCCACATGCAACGCATGTGAGCGAGTTCCGCATCTATCGCTGGAATCCGGATGACGGCCAGAACCCGAGCGTCGATACCTACTACGTCGACCGCGATGACTGCGGGCCCATGGTTCTCGATGCGCTGATCTGGATCAAGAATATCGTCGATCCGACTCTCACCTTTCGCCGTTCCTGCCGCGAAGGCGTTTGCGGCTCCTGCGCCATGAACATCGACGGCACCAATACGCTTGCCTGCACCAAAGCGATCGATGACGCGCACGCGCCGGTGAAGGTCTATCCGCTGCCACATCAACCGGTGGTGAAGGATCTGGTGCCGGATCTGAAGAACTTTTACGCCCAATACGCATCCATCGAACCCTGGCTGAAGACGACGACGCCAACTCCCGAGAAGGAGTGGAGGCAAAGCCACCGCGACCGCGCCAAACTCGACGGCATGTACGAGTGCATCCTGTGCGCATGCTGTTCCACGTCCTGCCCGAGCTACTGGTGGAATTCGGATCGTTATCTCGGGCCGGCCGCATTGCTGCAAGCCAATCGTTGGGTAAAGGACAGCCGCGACGAGACAACCGGCGAGCGGCTCGACAACCTCGAAGATCCGTTTCGGCTCTATCGCTGTCACACCATCATGAATTGTTCGAAGGCCTGCCCGAAGGGTCTCAACCCCGCGAAGGAAATTGCCGAGCTGAAAAAGGCGTTGGTCGACCGCCAGCTCTGAAAAAGTTGTCATTTGGCGACATATAACTTCGCTTGAACGCTTAAATCGCCCATGCAAATTTGCCCCCGGGGCGGCGGGGTGCTGTTGCGTGCGTGGGAATCCGAGGGCGTGCCTTGTCGCTTGCCTGTTGTCGTGCGTGGCATGCGCACCAACGACCAAACTCCCTCCACTACCCTCCACCGAAGCTGAGGCCGAACAGCGCAAGCAACAGGTCGACCATATCCGCGATATTTCGCGCAGCTAAACCGGCTTCAGAACGTCGCTTTCCGCATTCGCGTCGCCAACCGCGATGACTGCAAGGAACGGACATCCGCGCAAATTGGTGTCGCGGCAGGCACCGTGGCGAGCTTGCCGCGCAAATATCGTTCATTCACGCACGAAGCCCTGTCGGTAAGCTGGACACAGGCGACAGTACTGTCGGTTGCCGACACATCGCTGTCGGCTGCCGCAGGAATCAAAACCGGCGATCATCTGCTGACTTTCAACAACCAGCAGGTCCCTCGCTACGCCACGGCCCAGTGGATCGCTGATTTCGTGCGCCACAATGGCGAAAGCCCAATTCAGTTGCTGGTTCGCCGCGATGGGATCGACGCAACGCACACGGTCACCCCTATCACGGCCTGTAGCATTCCCATCGAACTGATATCGGATTCAAGCGTCGATGCTTTTACCGCCGGCGACAGAATCGTCATCCACTCAAGCATATTGCGGGTCGCCCGCACCGATGCGCAACTGGCCCTCGTCGTCGGCCATGAACTGGCACACGCCAATCTTGGCCATCTCAACGCCCAGCTGGTCAATACAATTGCAGGATGGGCCAGCGGTGCCGCACTCGATGCCGGGATCCTGCTTGGTGGAATTTCCACCAGCGGCGCCTTCAGTAAGGCATTCAGCCGCGCCGGCGCCAGCGCTTTCAGCGTCGGATTTGAACGGGAAGCTGATTATGTCGGCGCCTATTACGCGGCGCGCGCCGGCTACGATCTCGCTGGGGCCGAAGAGGTTTGGCGCGCCCTATCCCTGGAGCAACCCGACAGCATCCGCATCGCTACGACGCACCCGATCACGGCAGTACGCTTTGTTCAGATGCAAAAGGTCGCTACCGAAATCACGGACAAGCGGCGCCGCAAGGCGCCGCTCATGCCCGAATTAAAGAATATGCCGGTCGACGCCGACCATCACATGAGTCGGGAAGAAAGCGTTCACTGACGGGCGCTTCCATTCACATGCATTTCTTGGCCTGACACAGCTTCTCCAACTCGGGAAATGGCTTGTAAGCCGCATTGGCGCATTGGTCTTTTGTTGCCTCGACCAGCTGATTGAGGCGGCCGGCATAGAAGTAGGCGATGCGGTCCTTGCTGCCGGTGTAGTGCTTGTTTGCGTTTCTTGAGTCTGAGCGCACGCACACAACGTAACGCTCATCGTTACCCGCACGACGGAGTATGGGTTCGGTGATGTAGGCATCGCGCACGTTGGTCGGATCCTCGAGTGAATTCGTCATGGTCAGCAGGATTTCGTCCTTGTAATTGGCCGGAAATGTATTGGGATTTTCCTCGGGCGCCTTGCTCGACGACGAGCAGGCGGCGGCGCTCAAGGCAACAGCCGAAAGCAAGCACAGACTTGCTATACGTCCGCTCATCGATTCATTCGCCCCGCTAATCGAGCTTGAGCTTTCGCCGCCGCTGGCCAAACGTACGCAGGCGCAGCGCGTTGAGCTTGATGAACCCCTCGGCGTCGCGATGGTCGTAGGCAACCGCGCCTTCCTCGAAGGTCACCAGTTCCTGATCGTACAGCGAATATTTGCTCTCGCGGCCGACCACGGTCGCGTTGCCTTTGTAGAGCTTGAGTTTGACGCGGCCGGTGATGAATTCCTGGCTCTTGTCTATCGCCGCCTGCAGCATTTCGCGTTCCGGCGCGAACCAGAAACCGTAATAAACCAGCTCGGCATATTTCGGCATCAGCTCATCCTTGAGGTGCGCCGCGCCGGCATCGAGCGTGATCGATTCAATGCCCCGGTGCGCGGCAAGCAAGATCGTCCCGCCCGGTGTCTCGTACATGCCACGCGATTTCATGCCGACGAAACGATTTTCCACCAGATCGAGCCGGCCGATGCCGTTTGCGCGGCCAAGGTCGTTGAGTTGCTTGAGCAACACCGCAGGCGTGAGCTTCTTTCCGTCGATCGCAACGGCATCGCCCCGTTCGAAATCAACGGTGATGTAGGTTGCCTTGTCTGGCGCCTTTTCCGGATCGACGGTGCGCGAGAACACATAGTCCGGAACTTCCTGGCCGGGATCCTCGAGTACTTTGCCTTCAGATGAGGTATGCAAGAGATTGGCATCGACCGAGAATGGCGCTTCGCCCCGCTTGTCTTTGGCGATCGGAATCTGGTGTTGCTCGGCGAATGCAATGAGCTTGCTGCGCGATGTGAGATCCCACTCCCGCCACGGCGCAATCACCGTCACGTCGGGCTTGAGCGCGTAGTATGTCAGCTCGAAGCGGACCTGGTCGTTGCCCTTACCGGTTGCGCCATGCGCCACCGCACCAGCACCGACCTTTTCGGCGATTTCGATCTGCTTTTTGGCGATCAGCGGCCGCGCGATCGAAGTGCCGAGCAGATACTGACCTTCGTACAGCGCGTTTGCCCGGAACATCGGAAATACATAATCGCGGACAAATTCTTCACGCAGATCCTCGACGAAGATGTTTTCCTTCTTGATACCGAGCAGCAGCGCCTTCTGCCGCGCCGGGTCGAGCTCTTCGCCTTGACCGAGATCGGCCGTGAACGTCACCACCTCGCAGCCATAGGCCGATTGCAGCCACTTCAAAATGATCGACGTGTCGAGACCGCCGGAATAGGCGAGCACGACTTTTTTCACCTTTTTCTTCGACTTACCGTCTTGCATCGGATTGGCCGCCGCAGGGAAAAATCGCGGCGGACTATAGGGCCAAAGATAAGAGGAGCAAAGTACGAGGTCTTTCGGCCAAACGCTATTTTGGCCTGGTGCCGAACAATCCGGTGACAAAATTGCAAACCGGCAATGCCACACGCTCGATCGCCTGGTCGACCTCAGCATCGGAGAACCGCGTGCGTGGCCAGCGATAAATCAGGGCATACATGATCCAAATAATGAGAAACATAAAAACGCCGGCAAAAATGGCGTCGGACAAGAAGTGCCCCCCGGCCATGATACGGATCGCCGCCATCCCTGTTCCGAGTGCGAGCGCTGCGCCATAGGCGAGCGCGCGCCACGGTGGCGGCGTGAGCGCTGCCGGAGCTATCGTCCAGAATGCACCGGAGACATCGCCAGACACAAACGAGCAGTTACTCGCACAGTGGCCGCGCGGGTCCCACCAGGCGACGAAATGTTGGCGGCCGCCGAACTGCGTGACGTCGATTGGACGCGGCCGGCCCCAGTGATCCTTCAGCACCACATTGACCAGGAGGCCGGGTCCAAGCGCCAAAGTCGCGACGAGAAAAACAATGGCGCGGCCGGGCATCAGCAGCTTTCGCCTCGGACAGATGAATTTGACAACAAGCGCAACAACAGCAGGCGCAACCAGCAAAGCCCCGATCCACAAGCCGACATCGCGCGCCAGCATTGTGGGTCGATAGATGCGCCAAGCAAAACGATTCCCGTTCACGTCGGTGACTTCGTAAAAGTACCGCGCGACGCGCAAATCGATTTCAGGATAGAGAGCGAAGGCCAGACCGGCGACAACGGCAGTGGCGAGCGCGATAATAAGACCCGTGCGATTCATACGCGCTCCCTCTAGCCGAGACTTTTGAAAATAGAAAGGCGGCATCGCCCGCGGCACGTTATATTGCCGTCATGGCAAGGCCCGTACTCGATTTTTGGTTTGAATTCGCCTCTACCTATTCCTATCCGGCCGCGATGCGCATTGCGCCGTTGGCTAAAGCAGGCGGCGTCGATGTGCGCTGGCGGCCCTTCGTGCTTGGACCCATTTTCAAAGCGCAAGGCTGGCAGACCTCGCCTTTCAATCTTTACCCGGACAAAGGCCGCTATATGTGGCG
>Ga0187779_10003118_pt1 | contig 10088 bp, 9 predicted proteins | sample 1015_Q2_SP10_10__FD_132435 | JGI IMG/M metagenome (GOLD analysis project Ga0187779, IMG submission 132435) | Tropical peat soil microbial communities from peatlands in Department of Meta, Colombia - 1015_Q2_SP10_10_MG | ecosystem: Environmental > Terrestrial > Soil > Wetlands > Peat | place...
CGGCGAGAAATCGGAGTCGCCGCTGATGATGACGAAGGCGTCGACGTGCGCCTTGGTGTAGCAGAGGTCCAGCGCGTCGACGACCATTCGGATGTCGGCCGAGTTCTTGCCCGACTGGCGCACGTGCGGGATCTCGATCAGCTCGAACGCCGCTTCGTGCATCGGCGCCTTGAACGCCTTGTAGCGCTCCCAGTCGCAGTACGCCTTCTTCACCACGATGCTGCCCTTGAGCAGCAGGCGCTCGAGCACCTTGGCGATGTCGAAGCGCTCGTACTTGGCATCCTGCACGCCGAGCGCGATGTTCTCGAAATCGCAGAAGAGAGCCATGTTGGTCACTTCGCCGGCGTTGGCCATGTCGATATCGCTTTCTCGAGGCGACTGGAGCGGGTGGGCATCGGAGTCTTGCGGAGGGGCTACGATAACAGGCCGGCAGAACAAGATGAAGCCGATTGCAGCGCTTTGCCTGGACCGGACGCGCCTGGGCAGCAACAATCATCTGCCGGGCAAGGTCGCGCAGGTGGCCAACGGTCGCGCGCTTCTGGAAGGCGAAGGCTGGCGACTGTGGGGCACGGCGAAGGGCGACCTCAAGCTCGGCGACCCGGCCAACGGCATCATCCGGCTCGAGCACACGCTGATCGCCGACAGCGAGGCCGACAACCGCATACGCACCGAGATCGTCACCGGCATGTTCCTGGGCGATCGGCGCGAGAATCTCGTCCGGCTCGGCTCGCTTCGCTTGCGCTGCTACGGAAAGCGCCCCTCGAGGGCGCGTGCTGGCTCGAGCTGCCGCGCGATGCGCTGTGGGTGTTTCCGGCCGGAGGCGCTTGACTGCCGGAGAGCGAACTGCAATTCTTCCTGCCCGCTCAACGAACGAGGTCGACCATGGGAATACTCGACAGCCTGCTCGGAAGCCTCACCGGCGGAAGCGCGCAGGGACAGAATCCGCTCGTGGCCGCCGCGCTGCAGGTGATCCAGCAGAACGGCGGCCTTCCCGGAATCATCAGCAAGTTCCAGCAGGGCGGCTACGCCAGCCAAGTCGGCTCCTGGGTCGGCACCGGCGCGAACATGCCCATCACCGGCAACCAACTGCAGGAAGTTCTCGGCTCGGGCTCGATCGGCCAGATCGCGCAGCAACTCGGGCTTTCGCACGGCGATGCGAGCTCGGGGCTGGCGCAGATGCTGCCGCAATTGATCGACAGGATGACGCCGAGCGGTCAGGTAACGAGCGACCACGCCGATCTGCTGTCGCAGGCGCTGTCAGCGCTCGGTAAGCGCGGCTGAAGCCGTTCTACTCTACAATAGCGAAGCCGGACCGCATCGTGAGTCCGGCTTTTTTTGCGCACGCCTTTCCGTCCGCGAGATGACCGACGCCAACCTGATCACCGCTGCCATACTCGGCATCGTCGAGGGCCTCACCGAGTTCCTTCCCGTCTCGAGCACCGGGCATCTGATCGTGGCGGGATCGCTTCTCGGCTACACCGGCGAGCGGGCGAAGCTGTTCGAGATCGTGATCCAGGCGGGCGCGATCCTCGCCGTGTGCTGGGAGTACCGCGCCAAGCTTATTGCCGTCGCTGCGGGCGCCTTCAGCGATCGCGGCGCGCAGCGCTTCATCCTCAACCTGTTCCTCGCCTTTTTGCCGGCGGCGCTCATCGGCCTCGCGCTCGGCAGCGCGATCAAGGCGCGGCTCTTCGCGCCCGTGCCGGTGGCGGCCGCATTCATCGTCGGCGCCTTCGTCATCATCTGGGTCGAGCGCTGGCAGCGCGCGAACCCGCGCGCCGCGCGCATCCATTCCATCGACGACATCGGCTGGACCGATGCGCTCAAGATCGGCTTCGCGCAGGCGCTGGCCCTCATTCCCGGCACGTCGCGCTCCGGCGCGACCATCATCGGCGCCATGGTGTTCGGGCTGTCGCGCACGGCGGCGACCGAATTTTCCTTCTTCCTCGCGATCCCGACGCTCTTCGCCGCGACCGGTTACGAATTCGTGCGCAACCGGCACCTCCTCGCGGGCGGCGATCTGTCGATGGTCGCCGTCGGCTTCGTCACGGCGTTCATCAGCGGCTTCCTCGTGGTCCGCGCGCTGCTCCGCTACGTCGCGCACCACGACTTCATACCTTTCGCCTGGTACCGGATCGCCTTCGGACTGGTGATCATCGGCACGGCATACGCCGGGCTGGTGCAGTGGGACTAGCCGGAAGCGAGCCCCCCGCGGCGCGCGCGCCGGAATGGATCGGATCGGCGCTCGCCATCGCCGGCGTGCTCGGCTTCTCGTTCAAGGCGATCCTGATCAAGCTCGCCTACGCCTGGGTGTCGATCGACGCGCTGACGCTCCTCACGCTGCGCATGCTCTATTCCGCGCCGATCTTTCTCGCGATGGCGCTCCTCGCCCGCAAGCGCGCGAACGCCGCGATATCGCGCAGCGACTGGTTGCGCATCCTGTGGCTCGGGTTCATCGGCTATTACCTGTCGAGCCTGCTCGACTTCATGGGCCTGCAATACGTGAGCGCGGCGCTGGAGCGGCTCATGCTCTATCTCTACCCGACGATCGTCGTCGTGCTCTCGGCGCTGGTCCTGGGACAGCGCGTCACGCGCAGGATGCTGATCGCGATCGGGCTTTCGTACGCCGGGATCGTGCTCGTCTTCGGCCGCGATCTCTCTTTCGCCGGCGACCGGCACGCGCTCTGGCTGGGCGGCGCGCTCGTCTTCGCGGGCGCGTTCCTCTATGCGATCTACCTGGTCGGCGCGGGGGGCGTGATCGCGCGCGTCGGGAGCTTGCGCTTCGTCGCGCTGGCGATGCTCGCTTCGACCGTTTTCGTGCTCGCTCATTTCGTCCTGACGCGTCCGCTCGCGGCGCTCGCGGTGCCGACGAGCATCCAGCTCGTCTCGCTCGCCATGGCGATCTTCTCCACCGTGCTTCCGACCTACCTCGTGGCCGAGGCGATCAAGCGCATCGGCGCCAACCGCACCTCGCTGGTCGGATCGCTCGGACCGCTGTTCACGATCGCGCTCGGCTTCTGGATTCTCGGCGAGCCCGTGCACCTGGTCCAGCTCGCGGGCGCGGCGCTGGTGCTCGCGGGCGTGACGCTGGTCACGCTCAGGCCCGGCCGGCAGGCGTCCTAAAGTCGCGCGGAGCCCGACTCGGTGGCTGGCCGGTGGCCGCGGGAAGCCGCGCCTCGCTTACAATGATCGTCTGCCGGAACCGCGGTGCTCGCGCGGATGTCCGACTTCGAAGAGGTGAACTCCTATGGTCCCCGACACTCTCGAACGGCGAGCCACGCCCGCGCTCCGTGATCCCGCGCTATTCAAGGAGCAGTGCTTCGTCGACGGCGCATGGATCGGCGCCGACAACGGCGCCTCGCGCGAGGTCTTGAATCCGGCCACCGGCCGGCCGATCGGCACGGTGCCGGGCATGGGCGCCGCCGAAACGCGCCGCGCGATCGAAGCCGCCGACAAGGCGTGGTCCACTTGGCGCCGCAAGACGGCGAAAGAGCGCAGCGCCCTCCTGCGCAAGTGGGCGGAGCTGCAGCTCGCGAATGTCGACGATCTCGCGCTCATCATGACCACCGAGCAGGGCAAGCCGCTCGCCGAGGCGCGCGCCGAGATCACCATCGGCGCCGCCTACGTCGAATGGTTCGCGGAGGAAGCGCGCCGGGTCTACGGCGAGCTGATCCCGACGATCAGCAACGATCGGCGCCTGTTGACGATCAAGCAGCCGGTCGGCGTGTGCGCCGCCATCACGCCGTGGAATTTCCCGTCGTCGATGATCACCCGCAAGGTCTCGCCCGCGCTCGCTGCGGGATGCACGGTCGTGGGCAAGCCGGCCGAAGCAACGCCTTATTCGGCGCTCGCGCTCGCCGTTCTCGCCGAGCGTGCCGGATTTCCTCCGGGCGTCCTCAACATCGTCACCGGCAGCGCGAAGGCGATCGGCGCCGAGATGACCTCGAGCCCGCTGGTGCGCAAGCTCTCGTTCACGGGCTCGACCGAAATCGGGCGCCTGCTGATGCAGCAGGTCGCAACGACGGTGAAGAAGATCTCGCTCGAGCTCGGCGGCAACGCGCCTTTCATCGTCTTCGACGACGCCGATCTCGACGCGGCGGCGGAAGGGGCGATCGTTTCCAAGTACCGCAACACGGGACAGACCTGCGTGTGCGCCAACCGCCTCCTCGTGCAGGACGGCATCTACGATGCGTTCGCGGCGAAGCTCGCGGAGAAAGTGCGCGCGCTGAAGGTCGGTCCGGGCACGGAGGCCGGTGTGACCCAAGGCCCGCTCATCAACAAGGCAGCGCTGGACAAGGTCGAAGAGCACGTGGCCGACGCGACGTCGCACGGCGCGCGCGTGGTTGTCGGCGGCAAGCGCCACGCGCTCGGCGGCACGTTCTACGAGCCCACCGTTCTCGCCGACGTCACGCCCGAGATGAAGATCTTCCGCGAAGAGACGTTCGGTCCGGTCGCGCCGCTGATCCGGTTCAAGACCGACGCGGAAGTGATCGAGCTCGCGAACCGCACCGAGTTCGGACTGGCGTCGTACTTCTACTCGCGCGACATCGGCCGCATCTGGCGGGTCGCTGAAGCGCTCGAGTACGGCATGGTCGGCGTCAACACGGGGCTCATCACGACCGAGGTCGCGCCATTCGGCGGCGTCAAGCAGTCCGGTCTGGGCCGCGAAGGCTCGAGGTACGGCATCGACGAGTACGTCGAGGTGAAGTACGTCGCGATGGGCGGCGTCGACCGATAGCTCTATGACTCGGCCGAGACAGCCACGAGCGAGGATTGGCTAAGCGGAAAGATCACCAAGGTCGCGAGCAAGCGCCCGCGCAAGCGAGTGGGGTATCGAGCATGCGCGGGTGCTGCGAGCGACCCTTGGAAGCGCCCAACCGGGACGAGCAAGCTCCCGCGCAAGCGAGCGGGGTGTCGAGCGTGCGCGGGTGCTGCGAGCGAAGCTTGGAGGCCTCGACTAGAACGTCGGCGCCTGCTCGGCCGCTTCGCCCTTCGTCTCGTCGAATTGCGAAGGGAAGTACTCGGTCGAGGGCTGGGGCGTGACGGCTGCGGGTGCGGCCGTGGGCGACGACATTCGCGCCGGAGCCAGATCCGTGGCGATGATTTCCTCGGGCGAAATCTGGGTGGCCAGATGTCGCTCCGCGGCCATGACGACGGTACCGAGCACGGTCACCACAGCCACGACCTTGAGCGATGTGACGACATGGCGCAGCGCCAATCGAGAATGGTTCAGCATGATTCACTCCTCGTCTGACGTTTCGGGGTCGCGCTAGACTGCGGCCTCGGGTCGGGCGGCGGGCCTTCTCGCGCTCGCCTTCCGAACGTCGGCTACTGTAAGCGCCTGCGGTTCAGGCGCGAATTCGACGATTCGCGGCGGGCACTGCGGAAAATTCACGCCCCGCCGTGTCCGGTCCGGACGGCGGGTTACGTGGAGCTACCAGCCGTGCGGCGGCTTCTTGAGAATGGTGATCATGTGGTTCTGGATCACCAGGTAGCCGCCGGCGACGAGGTCCTTCAGCAGCCGGCTGATCATGTCGCGCGACGCGCCGACGCGCTCGGCGATGTCCTGCTGCGTGAGCCGTTCCGGCACGATCAGCCTGCCGTCGCGCTCGACCGCGAGCGCGAGCAGCAGCTTCACCAACCGGCCGTAGACGTCGGAGAGCGCGAGGCTCTTCACGTTCTCGGTGGTGAGCCTCACGCGCTGGATCAGCTTCTCGATCAGGTGCAGCGCGAACTCGGGATGCGCGAGAATGAACTCGCGAAAGCTCGCCCGGTTGACCACCGCGCAGGTGGTCGGCTCGACCGTCATCACCGAGGCCGAGCGCGGACTGCCGTCGAGCGACATCTCGCCGACGTATTCGCCGGGGCCGTGGAAGGCGATCACGACCTCGCGTCCCGCCGCGTTGCTCGCGTAGACCTTCATCCTTCCGGACAACACGATGAACAGCGAATCGCCGACTTCGCCCTCGTTGATGATGACGGTGCTCTTCGGATAGGTGCGGATGACCCCGGTCGCTGCGATCTGGCGCAGCGTCTCCGGCGTGAGCGGTGAGAGCGGATCGTGGGAAGCGGTCTTGGTCATGGACGCCACTTTCGCCGACGAGACAATCCTAACACGCAGTCCCGGCACGCGCGCGGTCTCTCGCACGCCGTCTCTCGCGCGAGCCGCTGAGCTGCGCCTTGATCGCGGTATCGTCGCGCCGCCATTGCGCTCTACTCGAGCCGGCGCGAATCCTCGATCACCTTGCCGTCGTTCGCGAGCTCGCCTGCCGCGCGAAACGCCACTTCGCCGCGGAGCTTCGTGACCTCGCGCATCGACACGGCGAGCGCTTCCGCGGAAGGGGTGCGCTCGCCGCGTACCTCCACGTGCAGCGTCATGCGATCGGCGCCTTCGACCTGATCGACGACAAGCCGCGCACGCGCGATCTCGGGATGCCGGCGCACGATCTCGGCCACCTGCGACGGATGCACGAACATGCCCTTCACCTTGGTCGTCTGATCGGCGCGTCCGAGCCAGCCTTTGAGCCGGACATTGGTGCGACCGCACGACGCCGGCCGGCTCACCGACTCGGGCTGCAGCGCGGAGAGATCGCCCGTGCCGAAGCGAACGAGCGGATAGGCCGTCGTCACGAGCGTGGTGACGACGACTTCGCCGACCTCGCCCGGCGGCACGGGATCGCCGGTGCCGGGACGAACGATCTCGATCAGCACGCCTTCGTCGGCGATGAGCCCCTGTCGCGCCTCCGATTCGTAGGCGATCGAGCCCACGTCGGCCGAGGCATACGCCTGGAAGGCCGCGATGCCGTGCGCCGAAAGCGCGTCGCGCAGAGGAGGCGGGAACGCTTCGCCCGAGACCATCGCCTTCTTGAGCATCGACAGCTTCACGCCGAGCTCGTCCGCCTTGTCGAGGATGATCTTCAGGAACGAGGGGGTGCCGACGTAACCCGTCGGTGCGAGATCGGCGATCGCCTGGACTTGCTGCTCGGTCTGCCCCGTGCCGCCTGCGAACACGGTGCAACCCAGTGCGAGCGCCCCGGATTCGAGCATCGATCCGGCGGGCGTGAAATGGTACGAAAAGCAGTTGTGCACCAGATCGCCGCGGCGGAAGCCGGCCGCGAAGAGCGCGCGCGCCAGCCGCCAGTAATCGGGTGCGTCGCCGTCGGGCTCGTAGATGGGACCGGGGGATGCGAACACGCGCGGCAGCGCGCCCCAGCCTCCCACGGCGAATCCGCCGAAAGGCCGGGTTGCCTTCTGCAGCTCGAGCAAGTCGGACTTGCGCGTGACGGGCAGCCGCGCCAGCGCCTCGCGCGAGCCGACTGCCGCGGGATCGACTTCGGCGAGGATCTTCGCGTACGCCGCGGTGCGCGCTTTCGCGAGCGCGACCCGCGCCGGCAGCTGCGCGAGTTGCGCGCGCTCGCGAACCTCCGGATCGCGCGTCTCGAGCGTGTCGAAGTGCTCAGTCATCGCTTAGGTCGGGAGCGAGCGGGGCTCGCACGAGCGAGTGGGGTATCGAGCATGTGCGGGCCCCGCGAGCGACCTCGCGGGCGCCAGGCTGCGCGACCGGCTCCCGATACGCATTCACGCGAGCCACCGCTTGCGGCGCCTGTAGTGCTTCACGTCGCGGAACGACTTGCGACCGGCGGTCGAGACCCCGAGATAGAACTCCTTGACGTCCTCGTTCTGGGCGAGCTCGGAGGCGGCGCCGTCCATCACGACTCTGCCCGTCTCGAGGATGTATCCGTAATCGGCGAAGCGCAGGGCGACATTGGTGTTCTGCTCGGCGAGAAGAAAGCTCACGCCCTCGTCGCGGTTCAGGCTCCGCACGATCTCGAAGATCTCCTCGACGATCTGCGGCGCGAGGCCCATCGACGGCTCGTCGAGCAGGATCATCGACGGACGGGCCATCAACGCGCGGCCCAGCGCGGTCATCTGCTGCTCGCCGCCGGAGGTGTACCCGGCTTGGCTCGTGCGTCGCTGCTTCAGGCGTGGGAAGTAGCGATAGACCTTGTCGAGATCGGCGCGGATTTCGGCGCGCGATGCATCGCGCGTGAACGCGCCCGTGAGCAGGTTCTCCTCGACCGTGAGATGCGCGAAGCAATGCCGTCCTTCCATCACCTGGCACACGCCCATCTTCACGAGATCGTTCGGGGTGAGCCGGTCGACTCTGCGGCCTTCGAATTCGATCGTGCCCTTGGTGACATCGCCCCGCTCGGCGGAGAGCAGATTGGAAATCGCCTTGAGCGTCGTGGTCTTCCCGGCGCCGTTGGCGCCCAGCAGCGCGACGATCTTGCCCTTCGGCACTTCGAGCGAAACGCCCTTCAGCACGAGGATGACGTGATCGTAGATGACTTCGATGTTGTTGACCGACAGACAGGACGCCGCCGGCGCGCTGGCGACGGGGGCGGAAGCGGAAGCGGCGGCGACGGACACGGGCCGATACTCTGGCGTTGCGTTGTCGGTTGCGCGGTCCTCGCCCGAGACGATCTTCGGGCGAGCTCCCGCGTTAGTCGGCTTCGCCGCCGGACGCCGGCGAAGCCTCGAACCCTCAGTCTTCCTTCGAGCAGTCGCGCAAGGCGATCTTCTTCTCGGCCGCGTACTTGCCGGCCGCTTCTTCGACCATCTTGCGCACCATGGCGCGATCGCCTGCCATGAAGCCGGTGACCTGCTTGAAGCCGGTGCCGTCCCACTGCTGGAACTTGACCATGCCCGAGCCCTCGTGGTCGCTGCAGCTCGTCTTGATCGGCGGGAACATTCCGCCTGCGCCCAGCTCCTTGATGCGCGCTTCGGTCAGATTCAGGTGCTCGAGGCCCCAGCGCAGCTGCTCCGGCGTCATCACCTTGCCCTTGCCGAACTTGTTCTGCGCGACGCGCAGCGCCTCGACCAGGATGATCCCGTAGACGACGCCGCGCGTATACATGACATTGCCGAGCCGCGCCTTGTCCTCGAGATTGCCCTTGCCGGCGCCGTAGACCTTGGTCTTGATGTCTTGCATGACGGGGAAATTGGTGCCGTTGGCGGTGAACGTGGCGCTGACGTAGCCCTTCGCGGCGTCGCCCGCCGGCACGACGTCTTCTTCCGATGCAGCCCACCACACGCCGAGCAGCTTGTCCTTGGGATAGCCGACCTTGGCCGCCGTCTTGAGCGCCACCGTGCTCATCACTCCGTACGTCCACACGATCACGTAGTCGGGCTTCGCCTGGCGGATCTGAAGCCACTGGGATTCCTGCGTCTGTCCCGGCGGCGCGACGGGAATCTTCAGCGTCTCGAACCCGAGCTTGGCGGCCATCGCGTCGAGCACCGGAATCGGCTCCTTGCCGTACGCCGACTCGTGATACAGGAACGCGATCTTCTTGCCCTTGAGCTTGTCCGCGCCCCCTTCCTTTTGCGAAAGGTACGCGATCATCGCCGCCATCTGATCCCAGTACGTCGTCCCGATCGGGAACACCCAGTCGTAGACGCGCCCTTCGGCGGCGCTGGCAAGCCCGTAGCCGAACGTGGTCAGGGGAATCTTGTCCTGCGCGACGCGATCGAATAGTCCGTAGGCGATGCCGGTGGACAGCGGCTCGACCGTCGTCGCGCCGCCGTTCTTCTTCTTGAGGCGCTCGTAGCATTCCACGCCCTTGGAGGGATTGTATTCGGTTTCGCATTCCTCCCAGACCAGCTTGACGCCGTTGATGCCGCCGCCCATGTTGACCAGCGTCCAGTAGTCGATCGCGCCGCCGTAGTAGCCCGATCCTCCTGCGGCGTAAGGGCCGACGCGGTACGACAGCACCGGGATGAATTGTTCGGTCTGCGCGCTCGCCGCGGTCGCCGCGAGCAGCGCGGCGCCGAGCAGCGCCGATGTGATGACTCTCATGTCACGTCCTCCTCAAGAAACGAGCTCGAATGCGATGGTTGAAGCGCCGGCTTCGTCGCTGCTCTTCGACCGGTCTTGCGGGTCCAATGGTAACTCCTGGCGGGCTGTCGCGCTCTCCGGCAGCCGCTTCGCACCGCCGGGGCCGCCGCCTCAGTGCGGGAACGGCCACAGCCGCAGCTTCTCCTTCGCGATCTGCCACAGTCGGGCGAGCCCGTGCGGCTCGACGATCAGGAAG
>Ga0187779_10003119_pt1 | contig 10085 bp, 6 predicted proteins | sample 1015_Q2_SP10_10__FD_132435 | JGI IMG/M metagenome (GOLD analysis project Ga0187779, IMG submission 132435) | Tropical peat soil microbial communities from peatlands in Department of Meta, Colombia - 1015_Q2_SP10_10_MG | ecosystem: Environmental > Terrestrial > Soil > Wetlands > Peat | place...
CCATACGGCGTCAGCGACACGATGAAGTCGGTCGCCTTCGCGATCGCCTTGTTCGCGATCGTCAGCACGTCGATCAGGCGCGCCTTCTCCGGTACCGCGATCAGCGCCACGCCGACGGCCATGCTGAACAGCACCACCGCGGGCACCAGGTTGTTCGCGAGGGCGTGGAACGGGTTGGAGGGGATGTAGAGGGCGAGGAAGTCGACCGCGGCGGGCTGCTCGACGAGGGTGGTGCTGAAGAAGGAGGCGGAGACCATGGGCGGGAACGCGAGCGGGAGCAGGAACATCGCGCAGAGCGCGATCGCCCACAGCGCCGCCGTCAGCGCGCCGACCCGCAGGAACAGCCGGCGCGCCGAGGCCGCCTCCAGGCTGCCGACGCCCGCGATCAGAGACACCACCACGTAGGGCAGCACCGTCATCTGCAGCAGCCGGACGAAGGCGTCGCCGGCGATGCGCAGCGGCCGCGCGAGGTCACCGAGGAAGAAGCCGACCGCGACGCCGGCGCCGAGGCCGACGAGGGTCCGCTGGGTGGAGCTCATCCGGCGCCGAGCGTAGCACCTCGCGTCCTCTTGCCGGACGGCCGCCGCGGCGAGCAGGTCCCGACGACAACGGAGCGTAGCTCTCGTATCATCGAGTTCAGGGTTTCGAAGCCACCGGCACTGCGTTCGCATTCGGAGGCGACTGGAATGGCCTATTCGAGCCGTCGGTGTGGTCGGCAGCTGTGCGCATTGTGGGCCGTCGCCTTTGGCGTCCTGCCCGTTGCCGCCTCAGGCGACCCGGAGCGACTGTCGTGCCCGGTCGACGCCGTGTCGGACGTCGTCGCCGCGACCGACAACCGCCCGCTTCCGCTCGATGCGGGCGCGCCGCTGGACCTCGGGGGCCCGTCGCAGGTGACAACGCCAGGCGTGTCACGGCCGGCGCAGCCGGCGAGCGCGCCCGGCCGCTGGGGCTTCAGCGGGACGCTGGGCACCGGCGGCGCGGGCGGCGACTTCGGGAATCTGTTCATGAAGCCGGTGAGCTGGGACTTCGGGTTCTTCCGGCAGAGGGGCCCCTGGCGCTTCGGCGCCGGGGTGACCTTCGAGTCCTTCAAGATGAAGGACCCCTACCAGAACGAGCTGGAGTGGGGCTTCCAGCAGGTCTACCTCTCCGGCACGAGGATGTTCAACGCGGCGGGCACGGTGCGGCCTTACGTTCAGCTGCGCGGCGGTCTCGCCGCGCTGCGCCCCCGCAGCGAGCTGTTCAAGATGAACCCGCTGCCCCCCGACTGGGAGAAGGGGCAGGCGACGCAGGCCCGGAGCACCGGCTTTGCCTTGGGCGTGGTGCCCGGGGTCGAGGTGAGGCTCAACCGCGCCTCGTTCCTGGACGCCTCGCTGGGCTTCACCTACTTCAGCGTGTCGGACTACGACCTCTCACCCGTGGGTCAGCCGCCGCGCGGTTCCGGTACGGCGCTCGAGGGACGGCTCGGCATCACCTGGTTCCCCAACGGCGAGCAGCAGGGCGAAGGGTCGGAAGGGGGGCCGCGCGACGCCTGGGGCGTGAAGCGCAGCTACGGCTGGGCGGCGGGCGAGGTGCTGGCCATCAACAACATCGCGAGCGTCTCCGCCCAGTACGCGCGCAACGTGGACTGGTCGGAGACGAGCCCGCGGAGCTGGTGGGACAACATCACCTACGGCTTCGCCTACGACTCGGACCAGTTCAGTACCAACCAGTGGACCCACCCCTTCAACGGCGCGGCCTACTACAACGCGAGCCGCGCGAACGGCGTCGGCTTCTGGCCCTCGACCGGCTTCGCCGTCGTCGGCGCCTTCTGGTGGGAGATGGGCGGCGAGACGCAACGCATGTCGCTCAACGACATGTTCTCCACGGGGATAGGCGGGATCGCCCTCGGCGAGTCGATGTACCGCCTGTCCTCCGAGGTCCTCGACAACCAGGCGACCGGCAAGACCCGGGTGTTCCGGGAGATCGGCGCCTTCCTCGTCGATCCCGTCCGCGGGATGAACCGGCTCATCAGCGGGGACGCGAAGAGGCGGGCCGAGAACCCCGAAGACCCGCAGGACTGGCGGCCACCCGGCGAGACGAACTTCGTCGCCGAAGGCTGGCGGCAGATCAAGGAAGACGCGACGGCCACCCTGGCGGACGGCGAGAAGGACATCAGCCGGGCGACCGACCACACCGCCACCGTCCTGGTGCACCACGACTACGGCAACGTGTTCGACAACCCCCGGCGAAAGCCGTTCGACTACATCGACTTCACCGCGGAGCTCAACATCGGCGGCACGTTCAGCCTCGAGAACGTCCAGATCCGCGGCAATCTCTTCTCGTGGCCGCTGGGCGAGAAGTCCTCGCCGAACCACGTCTTCGCGCTGGTGCAGCACTTCGAGTACCTGAACAACACCGCCTACAAATTCGGCAGCCAGAGCATCGGGCCGGCACTCCTGTCACGCTTCAAGCTGTCGGACCGGTTGACCCTGAGGACGCGGGTGGACGGCGTCGTGGGCCTGCTGCTCGCGGGCATCAACTCAGAGTACGCGTTCCTCGCCGACGTGCCGAACCAGGAGCGGCTGCGCGAGTACGACTACGGCCCCGGCCTCGGCGCCGCGGCTTCGGCTAGCCTGCTCTACAAGGGCCGACCGCTCCTGAGCGGCCTCTACCGTTTCGACTGGGTGAGCGCGACCAACGGCTCGGTCTACGAGAATGGCGACGCCGGCGGCGGTCTGGACGCCAACCACTACATCCAGGCCGCGGGCGTGCGGCTGGTCATCCCGGTGAAGGGGCCGTTCGGGATCGGGGGCGACTTCTACACGTTCCTCCGGAACAGCGACTACACGTTCACCGACTCGGCGGGCCAGGAGAGGGTCGAGCACGTTCGTCAGCGCAACCCGCAGGTCCGGTTGTATCTCTCGGCGACGTCGCACTGAGCCGAGCGCCGGCCGCAGGGCTGCTAGCGGGCAGTCAGCGGTGTCGGCATGCCGGCACCGGACGGGTGGCCGGGGCTCGCCGTCCGAGGGCCGGCAGGTGCGAGGGCGCCTTGCGTGTCAGTCACTTGCGGCCTGTTCGCCTCGGAGCGGCAGGAAGGCACTCCCTTCGCATTCCCAGCGGGCGCAATGTTCTATCCCCCCGATCGGCACACCCCCCGCCGGGGCGTCCGGCTGTGCTGCGGCGCCGTGCTGGCTATCCTCCACCTCCCCGTCGTCGGTCTGGCCGCCGACTCCTCCCTCCCGGCATCGTCCGGCTCCAGCCTGCTGTCGCCCGGCGCCTCCGGCGTCGCGGCGGTCGCGCCGTCGGTGGATGCGCTCGCGCCGGCTCCGGTCGACCCCGGCCTGGCCGAGGCGTTCGAAGCCGGCGATGGCAGCGAGCCGCTCGCGCAGCCTAAGACCGCAGCTCCGGCGCCGCCGCCGCTGAAGGCGAGCGGCGGCGGTCACTTCGGCTTCACCACGCTCCTGGGCACCGGCGGCGCCGGCGGCGGCTTCGGCAGCCTGTTCAGGAACCCGGTGATCTGGAACTACCAGTTCTTCCGGCAATACAGCCAGTGGCGCGCCGGCCTCGGCGTCAGCTTCGACTCCTTCAAGATGAAGGACCCCTACCAGAACGAGCCGGAGTGGGGTTACCAGGAGTTCTCGGCCTTCGGCACGCGGCTGTTCAACACCAGGGCCACGATCCGGCCGTACGTCCAGGTCCACGCTGGCCTCGCCCGGATCCGGCCGCGAAGCGAGCTCTTCGTCATGAACCCGCTGCCGCCCGACTGGGAGTCGGGACAGCGGCGGATGGCGTCGAGCACCGGCTTCAACGCCGGTGTCGTCCCCGGCCTCGAGTTCCGGCTCGGGCGGGCGGCGTTCCTCGACGCCTCGCTGGACCTCACGTACTTCCACGTGAGCGATTACGATCTCGCGCCCGTCGGCCAGCCCCCGCAGAGCTCGGGGACGTCCTGGGTGGGACGGTTCGGCGTCACCTGGCTGCCGAACGGCGAGCAGTGGGGAGAAGGTCCGGGCGAGGGCGGGGTGCGCGACGCCTGGGGCGTGCAGCGCAGCTACGGCTGGGCCGCCGGTGAGGTGCTGGCGATCAACAACCTCTCCGGCGTGGCGGCCCAGTACGTCCGCAACGTCGACTGGTCGGAGACGAACCCGCGCAGCTGGTGGGACAACCTCAAGACCGGCTTCAAGTACGACCCCGACCAGTTCAAGACCAACCAGTGGACGCACCCGTTCAACGGCGCGGCCTACTACAACTCGGCCCGCGCCAACGGCGTCAACTACTGGGGGGCGACCGGCTTCGCCCTCCTCGGCGCCTTCGAGTGGGAGATGGCCGGCGAGACCCAGCGCATGTCGCTCAACGACATGTTCGCCACGACCATCGGCGGGATTGCCCTCGGCGAGACGCAGTACCGCCTCTCCTCCGAGATCCTCAACAACGGGGCGAGCGGGATGAGCCGGTTCTGGAAGGAGTTCGGCGGCTTCCTGGTGGACCCGGTGCGCGGCTTCAACCGGCTCGTCAGCGGTGACGCCACGAAGGTCGGCGACAACCCGACCGACCCGCAGGACCGACGGCCGCCGAACTCGGCCACCTTCCTGGCGCTCGGCGTGCGCGTCATCGGCCAGGGCTCCTCGATCAGCGAGAACACGAACACCTACGGGACGCTGCTGCTGAACCACAACTACGGGAACGTCTTCGACAACCCCCGGCGCAAGCCCTTCGACTTCATCGACTTCGTCGGCGAGCTCAACACCGGGGCCAAGGTGGCGCTGGGCAACGTGCAGATCCGCGGCAACATCCTGTCCTGGCCGCTCGGCGGCAGCGCCTCGCCCAACCACGTGTTCGCGATCGTCCAGCACTTCGACTACATGAACAACACCGCCTACGAGTTCGGCGGCCAGAGCCTGGGCGGCGCGCTGACCTCCCGATTCAAGCTGTCGGACCGCTTCTCACTGCAGACGCGGGTGGACGCGGACGGCATCCTGATGGGCGGCATCAACGCCGAGTACTCGCACCTCGCCGAGGTCCCGAACCCCGAGCGCCTGCGCGAGTACGACTACGGGCCAGGCCTGGGCGCGGCGGCGACGGCGCACCTCTTCATGTCCGGCCACCCGCTGCTGACGGCCCTCTACCGCTTCGCCTGGATCCACGTGACCAACGGCTCGGTCTACGTGTCCGGCACTCAGGGCTCCGACGCCGAGCACTACATCCAGGGCGGCGGGCTGCGGCTGGTGGTGCCGATCAGCGGCCGGCTGGGCATCGGCGCCGACGCCTTCGTGTTCCTGCGCAACAGCGACTACGCGATCATCGACTCGGCCACTGGCCAAACGGTGGCGCAGCACATCGTCCAGCGCAACCCGCAGCTGCGCGCCTACGTCTCGTTCGCGACCCGGCAATAGCCGGCACGCAGACAGCACACGGGCCCGCGAAGCGGCTCGAAGGAGGATCATCGATGTCGACGACGATGAGGGCGGGTCTGGCGGCTGCGGCGGCGCTCGCCGCCCTTGCCTGCGCCTCGACCACGTTCAACACCACCTGGAAGTCGCCGGAGGCGAAGCCGCTGAACTTCAAGGGCAAGAAGGTGGCGGCGCTGTGCATCACCAAGGACGAGAGCGTGCGCTACGGCTCCGAGGACGCGCTCGCCCGCGAGATCACGGCCCGCGGCGCGGTGGGAGTGCCCGCGTACAGCCTGATCCCCAAGGAGCTGACCCAGGACAAGGACAAGGCGAAGGAGTTCCTGCAGAAGGCGGGCGTCGCCGGGGTGGTGGCGATGCGGGTGGCGGGCCGCGAGAAGGAGCTCAACTCCACGCCCGGCGGCATGTACTGGGGCGCCCCGTACTACTCGAGCTTCTGGGCGGGCGGAGGCTACTACGGCTGGGCTTGGGGGGGCGTCTACAGCCCCAGCTACGTCACCACGGACACCATCGTCTACGTGGAGACCCTCATCTACAGCATGGACCAGGACAAGCTGGTCTGGGCGGGGCGCAGCGAGACCACCAACCCCGAGAAGGTCGGCCCGTTCGTCAAGGAGCTGACGGCCAAGGTGGCCGCCGAGCTCAAGAAGGAAGGCCTCATCCACTGAGCGGAAGCGAGCAGATGAGGTCGGGCGGCGGCGCGCGTGACGTGCAGGAGAAGTTCGCTATTTCAGCAGATCGAGGTCAGAGATGAAGAAGACCCTTTTGTTGCTTGCAGTGCTGCTGGCCCTGCCGCTCGTCGCGAGGGCCCAGAAGCCGGTTTCGCAGACTGACGCCGTCGAGATGACGGCGACCATCGAGGCGATCGACCACACTAGCCGGATGGTCACGCTCAAGGACAAGACCGGAGAGGAGGAGACGATCTACTGCGGGCCGGAGGTGAAGCGCTTCGACGAGCTCAAGGTCGGCGACACCGTCACCTTCAAGTACTACGAGTCGGTGGCCTACACCGTCCGCAAGCCCGGCCAGCCGAGCGGGCTGCCGAAGACGACGGAGCCCAAGGTGACGCGGGGCACGGGTCCCAGGCCGGGCGGGACCATCGCGCAGCAGCAGACGGCGACGGTCACCGTCAATGCGATCGACCCGAAGGTCCCGTCGATCACCGTGACCACCGAAGAGGGCCACAAGGCGAGCTTCAAGGTGAAGGACCCGAAGAACCTGGAGGGCGTGAAGGTCGGTGACAAGGTCGAGGTGACGTACACGCAGGCGGTAATGATCACCGTCAAGTGATCACATGACCGGCACCGCGGAAGGGCACCCCCTCGCCCGGCGGGTCGTCGTGCCGGCTCTCGCCGTCCTCCTGGGCGCGGCCGCCGCCGGTCGCGCCCAGGACTCGCAGTACTGGGACATCCAGTACGGCCCGGTGGGACAGCTGCTCGGCGGTCAGGTCGTGGGAAGCACCCGCGACCTCTCGGCGACCTACTACAACCCTGGCGGGCTGGCGCTGGCGGAGAACCCCGAGTTCCTCCTCTCCGTCCAGGCTTTCAGCATGCGCACGTTCTCGGTCACGCCCACGGGCGGCGGGCAGTTCCTCAACAGCTCCACCACCGACTTCGACACCTCCCCGGGATTCGTGGCCTTCAGCTTTCCCGACTCCTGGTTCGGCAAGCGGACGCGGATGGCGTTCTCCATCCTCACCCGGCAGCAGCTCAACCTGCGAGTGGACCAGCGGTTCGCCGGAGACACCACCGCCGGAGGGCGCTACGGGCTGGAGACGCTCTTCGACGAGCGGATGAGCGAGACCTGGGGCGGCCTGACCATCAGCCATCGCCTGTCGGACCGGGTGGGGGTGGGGGCCACGCTCTATGGCGTCTACCGCGGCCAGAGGGTGCGCTGGGAGCAGAACCTGCAGATCGGCGGCTCCGACCCCAGCGGCGTTACCGCCCAGGGGGTCGACGACTTCGACTACTCGCACTGGCAGCTCCTGGGCAAGCTGGGCGTGGCCTGGGAGGGGAAGACGACGCGCCTGGGCCTGGCCGTGACGACGCCCAGCGCCTCTCTCTTCGGCAGCGGCAAGGCCAGCTTCACCCGGTCAGTGACGGGCGTCGACCTCAACGGCGACGGGCGCGCGGACAGCCTCCTGCTCAACGGCCTCGACGAGGACCTGGCCTCCCACTACAAGTCGCCCTGGTCCGTCTCCGCCGGCGCCTCCTGGCGTCGCGGCAGCCTGCAGCTGCACGCGACGGGGGAGTGGTTCGCATCCCTGGGCACGTTCGACGTCCTGCAGGGCAAGACCGACACCAACACGGGGACGCCGATCACGCTCACCCAGAGCCTGAAGAGTGTCCTCAACGCGGGCGCCGCGGTCGAGTACTGGCTCGGCGGCGTGAGCGCCGACAAGGGGCCCTCCTCCCGAGCCACGGCCCTCTACGGCAGTTTCCGCACCGACTTCTCGGCTTCTCCCGAGGTGACGGCGGACGAGGCGGCCACCTCCAACCAGGACCTCTATCACCTGACCGGCGGTACCGCGTTCAACCTGGGCACGAGCCGGTTCAGCCTCGGGCTCGAGTACACCTACGGCAGGAAGAGCCGCAACTTCGGCTTCGGAGGGCTGCCGCCGGCCGTCCCGGTCATCGGCCAGGGCATCCCGGTCGAGACCCGCACCTCGCGGTGGGTCTTCATGTTGGGCTACCTGTTCGGCCGCGGATGGTGAGCCGGCCAGGGCGGGGGGCGATCCGGCTCTCGCTCGGGCTGCTCGTGCTCACGGCCGCCGCCGCCCCCCTGTGTGCGCAGGATCTCTCGCCACGCGCCTACGTCATCACCCCCTCGGGGTCGAACGCGATCACGCTGAGCTACTCCTACAACACCGGCGACCTGCAGTTCGAGGGCGCGGTCCCGATCACCGACGCCACCGGCAAGTTCAGCGTGCCGGTTCTCGCGTACTACCGCGGGTTCGGCCTGTTCGGCCGCTCGGCGAACGCGCTCGCCGTCCTGCCGTACGCCGTGGGCACGTTCAAGGGCACGGTGCTCGGGGAGCCGCATTCCATCTATCGCTCGGGGCTGGTCGACTCCCAGTTCCGCTTCTCCATCAACCTCCTGGGCGGCCCCTCGATGACGCTGGCGGACATCGTGCAGAAGAAGTGGCGCCAGAAGCGGCTCCTCGGAGTGAGCCTCAAGGTCGTCCCGCCCACCGGCCAGTACGACCCCACCAAGCTGATCAACCTCGGCGCGAACCGCTGGCGCTTCAAGCCCGAGCTCGGGTACTCGCAGGCCTTCGGGCGCTTCATCCTCGACGGCTACGCCTCCGCCTGGTTCTTCACCAAGAACCCGGAGTTCTTCTCGAACAACCAGTACGTCACGGGCACCCAGGTGCAGACGCAGAGCCCGATCGCCGCGGCCGAGCTGCACCTCAGCTACGACATCCGGCCGCGCTACTGGGTGTCGCTCGACGCCAACTTCTGGAACGGCGGAACCACCAGCATCAACGGCGTCGAGAACCCCGTGACGCAGCAGAGGAACTCGCGCGTCGGTGCCACGGCCTCCTTCCCGATCACCAGGCACGGGGCGGCCAAGGTCTCCTACGCGCAGGGCGCCTACATCCGCTTCGGCGGGGACTTCCGCATCTTCTCCGTGGCCTGGCAGTACTCGTGGCTGGACCATGAGAACAGGGGGAAGAAGTGAGGCGGGTGCTGGGCTCGCTCGGCGTGCCGTTCCTCTACTCGGTGGCGGCGGTCCTGCTCGGGGTGCTGGTGCCCAGGCTGGAGTCCCGCTTCCTCCCCGGACTGACGGCGCCCGCCGCCCCCGGCGCGGCGATGGCGCTGCTGTCGGCGATCGCCTCCGGGATGCTGCCGCTGACCGGCCTCGTCTTCTCGCTGGTCTTCGTGATGGTGCAGTTCAGCTCCACCGCCTACTCGCCGCGCCTGGTGGGCTGGCTGGCCGGGTCGGCGATCATCCGCCACTCGCTGGGCGTCTTCACCGGCGCCTTCCTGTACGCTCTCGCGGCGCTGCCGTGGATCGACCGTGGCGGCAGCGGCAAGGTTCCGCTGGTGACCACCTGGGTCGCCATCGCCTGGCTGCTGGCGAGCGTCGTGCTGTTCGTGATGCTCATCGACCGGCTGGTGATGCTGCAGATCTCGCGCGTGCTGACGTTCGTCGGAGACCAGGGACGCGCCGTCATCGCGGCGGACTACCGGCCGCTCCGCCCCGAGGCGCGCGTCGAAGACCAGGGCGCGCTGGAGGCGCTCCCGCCGGCCCGCCAGGTGCTCACGCACTCCGGCGGTCCCAAGGTCGTCCAGACGGTCGACGTGAAGCGGCTGGTGGCGCTCGCCAGCCGCCACGGCGCCGTGGTGGTGGCGGCGGTGGCCGTCGGGGACACCGTGGTCGACGGCATGCCGCTGCTGCGCGTGCACAGCGAGGCGGTTGCCGAGGGCAAGCTGCGGCGCTGCGTGCTCCTGGGAGACGAGCGGACGTTCGAGCAGGACCCGAAGTACGCCCTGCGGCTGCTGGTGGACATCGCCATCCGGGCCCTCTCGCCGGCCATCAACGACCCGACCACCGCGGTGCAGGCGCTCAACCAGGTGGAGGACCTGCTGGTGCGCCTGGGGCGGTCGGACCTCGAGGCCGGCCGGCTGCGCGACACCGCGGGGCGCCTCCGGGTGGTGCTGCCGGCTCCTTCGTGGGAGGACCTGCTGGCCCTGGCTC
>Ga0187779_10003120_pt1 | contig 10077 bp, 10 predicted proteins | sample 1015_Q2_SP10_10__FD_132435 | JGI IMG/M metagenome (GOLD analysis project Ga0187779, IMG submission 132435) | Tropical peat soil microbial communities from peatlands in Department of Meta, Colombia - 1015_Q2_SP10_10_MG | ecosystem: Environmental > Terrestrial > Soil > Wetlands > Peat | place...
AAGAGCACGCTCATCCGCAGCTTCCTCGGCCACCTGGTCCGACGTGACGGTTACATCGGGCTGTTCGGGCGCGATTGCTCGCGCGCCCAGCCGCACGAGGTCGCCCGCCTGGGAGTGGCCTACGTGCCCGAGGGGCGCGGAGTCTTCCCCAACCTCTCGGTCCGCGAGAATCTGGTGATGGCTGCTCGGCGTGGGCGCGGCGGCCGCGACGACTGGACCTACCCGCGCGTGCTCCAGACCTTCCCACCCCTGGCCGAGCGGACCGGCCACCTCGGCCGTCAGCTCTCGGGCGGCGAGCAGCAGATGCTCGCCATCGGCCGTGCGCTGATGACCCACCCCGAGCTGATCATCCTCGACGAGGCGACCGAGGGTCTGGCGCCGCAGATGGTCGCCGAGATCTGGCGGGTGATCGGCAGCATCCGCTCCAGCGGCATCGCCGCTCTCATCGTCGACCGCAACTATCGCAGGGTGCTGGCGCGGTGCGATCGCGCCGTCGTGCTCCAGAAGGGGGAGGCCGTGCTCCAGGGGAGTGCCTCCGAGGTCGCGGCCGATGCGGCGCTGGCCGGTTACCTCGGGGTGTGAGCGACGCCCTACTCCCACTCGATGGTCGCCGGGGGCTTGCTCGAGATGTCGAACACCACCCGGTTGATTCCCCGCACCTCGTTGGTGATCCGCGCCGAGATGCGCCCCAGGACCTCGTGCGGGAGCCGGGCCCAGTCGGCGGTCATCCCGTCCACCGAGTTCACCGCCCTGACCACGCAGGTCGACTCGTAGGTCCGCTGGTCGCCCATCACTCCCACGCTCTGGATGGGGAGGAGCACGGCGAAGGCCTGCCAGAGCCCGTCGTAGAGGCCGGCGGCGCGAACCTCGTCCTGGACGATGAGGTCCGCCCGACGCACCAGCTCCAGACGCTCCTCGGTGATCGGCCCCAGTACCCGCACCGCCAGGCCTGGTCCCGGGAAGGGATGGCGCCGGACCATGGCCTCGGGCAGACCGAGCTCCCGGCCGAGCGCCCGTACCTCGTCCTTGAACAGCTCGCGGAGCGGCTCGACCAGCTGGAGCTTCATCACCTCCGGGAGGCCGCCGACGTTGTGGTGGCTCTTGATCGTCGCCGAGGGGCCCTTGGTGGACACGGACTCGATGACGTCCGGGTAGAGGGTCCCTTGGGCCAGGAAATCGGCGTCCTTCACGCCGTGGGCGGCCTCCTCGAAGACGGCGATGAACTCGCGGCCGATGATCTTCCGCTTCCTCTCCGGGTCGGTGACCCCGGCCAGGGCGTCGAGAAAGCGCCGCCGCGCGTCGACCGTCCGGAGCGGGACGTGGAACCGGCCCTCGAAGAGCGACTCCACCTGCTCGCGTTCGCCGGCCCGGAGCAGCCCGTTGTCCACGAAGATGCACGTCAGCCGGTCCCCGATGGCCCGGTGGATGAGCAGGGCCGCCACCGAGCTGTCCACCCCGCCGGAGAGCGCACAGATCACCCTGCCCCGCTCCCCGACCCGGGCGCGGATGGCTCCCACCGCCTCCTCGGCGAATCCCTTCATCGTCCAGGTTCCGGAGAGCTTGCAGTCGCCGAAGAGGAAGGCACGGAGGATGTCCTTCCCCCGCGGGGTGTGAACCACCTCGGGGTGGAACTGGACGGCGTAGAGCGGCCGCTCTCGGTGCGCCACCGCGGCCAGGGGCGAGTTGGCGGTGCGGGCGATGGACTCGAAACCGCGTGGGAGGGCCTCCACCCGGTCGCCATGGCTCATCCACACGTCGATCGTCTCCCCGGCGCGGAAGGCGGCCAGCGGACCGCGCGCGGCGAGCACCTCGACCTGGGCCGGCCCGTACTCCCGGTGGGCGGCGGCGTCGACTCGGCCTCCGAGGAGCTTGGCCATCAGCTGGAGGCCGTAGCAGATGCCGAGCACCGGGACGCCGAGATCGAAGATGCCCGGTTCGCAGCGCGGGCTCCCCGGCTCCTCCACCGACATCGGCCCGCCGGAGAGGATGATTCCCCGCGGGGCGAAGGTGCGCACCTGGGCGAGCGGGAGGTCCGGGCGGTGGATCTCGCAGTACACCCCCAGCTCACGGACGCGGCGGGCGATGAGCTGGGTGTACTGGCTGCCGAAGTCGAGGATGAGGACCTTCTCGTCGTGGATGTGCACCGGGGGTCTCCTACTCCAGGCGGTAGTTGGGAGCCTCCTCGGTGATGATCACGTCGTGCACGTGGCTCTCGCGCAGGCCGGAGGGGGTGATGCGCACGAACCGGGCCCGCGTCCGGAGCTCCTCGAGCGTGCGGCATCCAACGTAGCCCATTCCGCTCCGCAGCCCGCCCAGCATCTGGAAGACGTTCATCGCCAGGGAGCCCTTGTACGGGACGCGGCCCTCGATTCCCTCCGGGACGAGCTTCTGCTCCTCCTCCACGTCGCTCTGGAAATACCGGTCCTTGGCCCCCTGCTTCATGGCCCCGAGCGAGCCCATGCCCCGGTAATGCTTGTAGGAGCGACCCTGGTAGAGAATGACCTCGCCGGGCGCTTCCTCGGTGCCGGCGAACAGAGAGCCGATCATCGCCGTGCTCGCCCCGGCGGCGAGGGCCTTGACGATGTCGCCCGAGTACTTGATGCCGCCGTCGGAGATGATCGGGACGTCGAAGGCGCTGCCCGCCCGGGCGCACTCGTCCACGGCGGTGAGCTGCGGCACCCCCACGCCGGCCACCACCCGGGTGGTGCAGATGCTGCCCGGACCGATTCCCACCTTGACCGCGTCCACCCCGGCCTCGATGAGCGCCCGGGTGCCCTCGGCAGTGCCGACGTTTCCGGCCACCAGCTCGAAGCCGGTGAAGTTCTTGCGCGTGTCGCGGACGGCGTCGAGCACGCCTCGCGAGTGGCCGTGGGCGGTGTCCACCACGATGACGTCGCATCCGGCCCGGAGAAGGGCATCGATGCGCGCCTCCCGGTCCGGCCCCACGCCGACGGCCGCGGCGCAGAGGAGCCGGCCCTTGGCGTCCTTGGCGGCGTTGGGGAAGGCCCGGGTCTTCTCGATGTCCTTGATGGTCATCAGACCCTTGAGCTCGCCCTGGTCGTCGACGAGGAGGAGCTTCTCGATTCGGTTCTGGTGAAGGAGCTCCAGGGCGGCGCGCTTGCTCACCCCCTCCGGGGCAGTGATCAGCTTGCGGGTCATCACGTCCTCGACCTTGCGGTCGAGGTTCTGCTCGAAGCGCACGTCCCGGCTGGTGACGATGCCCACCAGCTTGCGCCCCTTGACCACCGGGATTCCGGAGATGCCGTGGCGGCGCATCAGCTCGGTGGCCACGTGGAGCGGGGCGCCGGGTTCGACGGTGACCGGGTCGGCGACCATCCCGCTCGAGAACCGCTTCACCCGGGCCACCTGGGCCGCCTGCCGCTCGGCGGGCATGTTCTTGTGCACCACCCCCAGGCCGCCCTGCTGGGCCATGGCGATGGCGGTGTCCGCCTCGGTGACGGTGTCCATCGCGGCCGAGAGGAGCGGGATGTTGAGCCGGAGGTTGCGGGTGATGCGGGTGGAGAGGTCGACGTCCCTCGGGAGGACCGCGCTCTCCGCCGGGAGGAGCAGCACGTCGTCGAAGGTGAGCGCCAGACGCAGCGGGTCGGTCAGCATGGCGCTCAATACACGGTACCCCTGCCAAAAGCGAGCCGGGGCCCGTGCGGCGCCGGTGGGCCACCTTCCTAAGCCCTCTTGCGGACGGGGCTTTTCAGCTCGAGGCCCGGTCCGCGCCCGCGCCGGCGCCCGGGGCCGCAGGCTGCTCGGCCGCGACCGAGGGGCCCGGGTGCGAGGCAAGCCGGGCCGCCCGCGCCTCTCGCCAGCGCCGCACGGCGAGCCAGACCAGCACCCCGAGGACGATGCCCGCCGCGGTGGCGATCTGGAAGCGTTTCAAGAGCTCGATGACTCGCTGAAGCTGCCTTCCGAAGCGGAAGCCGAGGAAGACGAACGCCGGGGCGGAGGCCAGCGCGGCCAGCCCGTCGAAGCAGATGAAGCGTGCGTAGGGCATCCCCGCCGAGCCGGCGGTGAAGAAGGTCACCGCCCTCACCCCGGGCATGAAGCGGGCTGCCATGACGATCTTCTCGCCGTGCCGGCTGAAGAGCTCCTCCACCCGGGCGCGCCGGGCGGGGGTCAGGAGCCGCCGGAGGAAGCGACCGTGCTCGGCCCGGGCGCGATCCCCCATCCGGCGGCCGGCGAAGAAGATGATCGAATCGCCGGTGAGAATGCCCAGGAAGCCGGTGGCCACCATCAGCATCAGATTGGCCGAGCCGCGGTAGACCAGAAAGCCGCCGAGGATGAGCGACACGTCCTCGGGAAGCGGCATTCCCAGGCCGCAGGCCACCAGGATTCCGAAGATGGACCCGTAGGCCGCCCAGCCCTGGCTCCCGATGAGCAGCGTCTTGAGGAAGTCGTCCAAAGGGGTGAGCCGCGCCGCCGGGGGCGAGCCCCCTATACCACGCCCTCGCTCAGGCCCGGGGGAGGGAGCCCCGCGGGAGCAGTGCTCGCAGCGCTTCCCGGTTGTCGGCCAGGCGGGTGGAGAACTGCGCGACGATGGCCATGAGGAGCTTGAGGCAGGCCTGCGGCTTCTGGCCGAGGAGGCGCTGGAAGTCGGAGCTCCGCAGCTCGATGGCGCTGACCAGGGTCAGGGCCACGGCGCTGCACATCCGCTGCCCCTGCTGGAGCAGGGCCAGCTCGCCGAGCGAGTCCCCCGGGCCCAGCTCACCCACCGAGATCTCCTCGCCGTTGTTGCCCTTCACCGAGATGGAGACCTTCCCCTGGCCGATGATGAACAGGGACTCGGCGACCATGTTCTCCACGAAGAGGGGCGCGCCGCGAGGAAACGTCCGTTCCGAGGAGATGCCGGCCAGGATCTGGAGACCGGTGTCGGTGAATCCCTTGAGCAGGGCGCACGATCTCAGCGCGTCGAGGACGGCCATCGGCCAGTCCTCTTAGCACTCCCCCGGGGCGCTGGGATCCGGGTCTTCACTCACCCGCGGTGGGCACGGGCATTGAGCACGTACCCGGCGGCGCGGCTGAGCAGCCCCTCCCGCTCTTCCGGGGTGAGCACGCGCTTCACCTTTCCCGGGGCGCCCATCACCATCGAGCCTGACGGGATCCGCGTGCCTGGCGTGACCAGCGCGCCGGCGGCGATGAAGCAGTCGTCCTCCACCACCACCCCGTCGAGGAGCACGGCGGCGATGCCGACCAGCACCCGGTTCCCCACCGTGCAACCGTGCACCACGGCATGATGCCCGACGGTCACGTCGTCCCCGAGCGTGCACGGGTGGGTGCCCCGGTGGACGTGGACCATGGTCAGGTCCTGGATGTTGGTGCGCCGGCCGACGCGGATGCGGTTCACGTCGCCGCGGAGCACGGTGTTGTACCAGACCGAGGAATCCTCTCCGATCTCCACGTCCCCGATGATCTGTGCGCCCTCGGCGACGAAGACGGAAGGGTGGAGGCGCGGGGTGACGCCCTGGAAGGCGCGGATCATGCCGCCGCCGCCGCGGGAGGAACCGGCGGGAGGTCGACCAGACCGACCTGGACCCCACCGAGCGCGTTGGGGGAGCTCGCCGTCATCTCCACCAGCGCGCGGGCTCCCGCCGGGGCGTCGCCGTCGAAGTTCACCGTCCGGTTCTCCGCCGTCCGCCCGAACCGGCGGCGGGGATTCGAGCGGGAGGGTCCCTCGACCAGCACCTCGACGCGTCGTCCGAGCTCGGCGGCGAGGATCTCCCCGGTGATGCTCCGCTGCAGCCGCTGGAGGCGCTCCAGGCGCTCCAGCTTGACCGGCTGGGGGACCGCCCCCCACTCGGCCTCCCGGAGCGCGGCCGCGGTGCGCGGGCGGGGGCTGAAGACGAAGGAGAACTGGTTTTCGAAGCGCACCCGGCGGGTGAGGCTCAGCGTGGCCTGGAAGTCCTCCTCGGTCTCCCCCGGAAAGCCGACGATGATGTCGGTGGTCACCGCGATCCCCGGCCGCGCCGCCCGGAGCGCGGCCAGCCGCTCGAGGTACCGGGCCAGGGTGTAGTCCCGCCGCATGCGGTGGAGCACCGCGTCGCTCCCGCTCTGGATCGGGAGGTGAAAGTGGGGAGCGATGCGCGGCTCCTGGCGAAAGGCATCCACCAGCGCGTCGGAGAGGTCGTGCGGGTGGCTGGTGGTGAAGCGCACCCGCTCCACGCCGGGGAGCCGGCTGACCCGGAGCAGCAGTTCGGCGAAGGAGAGCCCGCCCCGGTAGCTGTTCACGTTCTGGCCGATGAGGGTCACCTCGCGCACGCCCACGCGGGTCAGCCCGGCCACCTCCTCCAGGATCTCCCCGAACGGTCGGCTCACCTCCCGGCCGCGGGTGTGCGGGACGACGCAGAAGCTGCACACGTTGTCGCAGCCCTTCATGGCGGTGACGAACTCGCTCACCTTGCCGTTCGACGAGGAAGGATCGGCCCGCGGAAACACGTACTGCTCCGACTCCACCCAAGCCGTCTCCACCACCCGCGCCCGCTCGTCCTCGACCCGCCGGAGGATGTCCGGAAGCTTGGCGATGGCGTCCGGGCCGAACACGAAGTCGAGGTACGGGACGCGCGCCAGGAGCCGGGCCTTCTCCTGCTGCGCCACGCACCCGCCCACCCCGAGCAGCGCCCCCCGCTGGAGCTTCAGCACGCGGTAGCGCCCCAGGGCCGAGAGCATCTTGTCCTCCGCCTTCTCCCGGATGGCACAGGTGTTGAGGACGATCAGGTCGGCGTCCTCGGCGGCCGGCGCCGGTCCGTAGCCGGCACGGCCCAGCGCCTCGCCCATGCGGAGCGAGTCGTTGACGTTCATCTGGCAGCCGAAGGTGTGGACGAAGTAGCGCTTCACGGCGGTCCCGGGGCCAGACCAGATAGCCGGGAGCGCCGGGCGGAATCAATGGCTGCCGGCTCGGCGGTCAGGGGCGCCGGCGCGACGACACGGAGCGTCCCCGCCTGCCCGGGTCTCACTCGAGCCTCGTGCACCGTCGCGTTGCGCAGCGCTGCTCGCCCTCCGAAGCGAGCTTGGAGGCACGACGGAGCTCGGGAGGGAGCGCGGGGCACCGCAGCGGCCTTCCGTCAGCCGACCACCTGCTGCAGGAGCACCCCCAGCACGCAGAAGGCCAGGGTGAACGTCAGCCCTTCGGCGATACCCTGGAGCACGAAGCGCAATGGACCTGGTGCGGTCATTTCAGGACCTCGAGCTCGGCCTGCGTGAGGCTGGTGTCGGCGTTGCGGGCGGCGCTCGCCAGAGCCGCCTTTTGTTCCGGGATCCCCAGGAGTCTGCTTAGGAAGCGCAGGCTGGAGACGGCGCGCCACACCAACGAGACGGGAGTCGGATCGGCCGGCATCGAGAGGGAAGCGGCCATGGTCAGTCCCCGAACTCGGCCACGGCCTCGGTCGCTGTGGCGTCGGTCGGCTGCACCTGCATCGAGCCGGTCCGAGGATGGACGTGGGCCGACAGGCCGAGGACGCCGAGGCTGACAATCAGGATGGATGCCGCGATCAGCGAGAGGCTCGGCCGGGCATCGATCGGGTGAGGTTCACGAGGCATGGTTGCGCTCCAGTTCGGGAGTCGAGGCGCCGGAGCACCGGCGCGGTGGACCGGAACTGCACGGTCGGTGCCGCGCTGGCGCGATGGCCTTCTCGCCTCATCACGGGCACTTGCACATGCCGTGGCTGGTGCGCCCGTCCTGAGCGCTCGCGAGCGCTCATGAGCGCTCATGAGCGAGCTCAGTGCCCCGGGCGACGCAGGCCGAACCGCGCCATCAGACGCTGCACGTAGATCCGTGACTTCTCCATCTCCCGGGCCACCGCCGCCACGTTCCCCCGGTGCTCGGCGAGGAGTCCGAACAGACGTGCCCGGAGCTCTTGATCCTCGGTGGACAGCTGAGCCGGTGCGGTGGGGCTCTCGATCGACCCGAGCATGCCCTTCGGGATGTGCTGGGGACCGATCACCACCGCGCCTTCTCCCTCCGAGTTCGCCAGGTCGACCGCTGCGAGAAGCAACTTGCGCATCTCGCGCACATTCATGGGCCAGTCATGCAGCAGGAGCCTTCGCAGCGTCTCGAGCTCGAAGCGAAGGCTTCGCACGCCGGCCGGGAGAGGGGTCAGGACGCTCCGGAGGAGGAGGCCCAGGTCCTCGCGGCGCTCCCGCACCGGCGGGACCCTCACGGTGAGCAGCCCGAGGCGTGCATGAAGGTCCTGGCGGAACCGTCCTTCGTCCACCATCGCTCGGAGGTCGCGATGCGTCGCGCCAATCACCTGGATGTCCACGGGCAGCTCGCGCTCGCTGCCCAGCGGTCGCACCTTTCGGTCCTCGAGCACCCGAAGGAGCTTGGCCTGGAGCCCCGGTGACATCTCACCGACCTCGTCGAGGAGCAACGCGCCCTCGTGGGCAGCGCGGATCAGCCCGGTCCGGTCGGACTGTGCGCCGGAGAAGGCTCCCTTCACGTGCCCGAAGAGCTCGTCCTCGAGGAGGTGCTCGGGAAGCGCGGCGCAGTTGACCGCCACCAGGGGGCCGGGTCTTCCTGACTGGTGGTGCAGCCAGCGTGCCGCGACCTCCTTTCCGGCGCCGGACTCGCCGACGACGAGCAGGTCATGAGACCTCCGCGCGAGCCGTCCGGCGCGCTTGAGCTCTTCGGCGAATCCGGCGTGAAAGGTCAGCGGCTCCGTGCCCTCCGGCATCGTCGGACTGTCGCGGGAACCCGCCGTCTCCTCCCGGAGCAGGAAGAAGGTCCGGCCGACCTCGATCGGCGCACTCCGGACCCGGCGCTCCTCGCCTGCGAGCAGCGGCTCACCATCGACATAGGTCCCGTTGCTCGAGCCTTCGTCCCGGATGGTGATCCCCTCGGGCGTCAGCCGAAGAAGGACATGGTTCGCAGAGGCGTAGGGATCGTCGATGGCCACCTCGAGCGTGTGCGCGCGGAGCTCCGCGTGGTCCGGCCCGCGGAAGATGCGCACCGTGTCGACGCCTTCGAGCCAGTGTCGGAAGGACGGGACGCCCGGTTCATCGGCCGAAAGCAGCCGGACCAGCATCGGTGGAACTCGCTGCAGCTCGGCGCCGGCGCCGCGGAATGGATTCTTGAGCGTCGCCCTACTGTTGCTCCCGCCGGCCACGCGCGAAACCCTATGCCAACTGGCGCCCTTCAGGGAGACGGAGGGGACGTCCGTCCCAGCACGTCCCCGAACAGGACGGAGAGACGGCTCCCCGAAGAGCCGAGTGAGACGAAATCACGCCGAGCCTGCTGGACGAGAGCGTTCGCCTCCGACCTCCGGCCCAGGTCGAAGAGGCAGCGCGCGCGGAGAAGCTCGACCTCGATCAGCGGAGCGCTCCCCGGGTCGACCACTGCCGCCAGCAGTTCCTGTCCCCGCATGAGAAGGGGCTCGCCTTCGGTGGAACGACCCGCAGCGCAGAGGGCCATTCCTCGGGTCTGGGCCGCCAACCCCTGCGAGCGTGGGAGCTGCGAAAGACGAGGCGCGCTCGCATCCCCGACGACGTCTTTCGACACCGAGAGAGCCTCATCGAGGCCACCCTCCTGCAGCGCGAGGCGTGTCAGGGCAGCCCCGGCCAAGACCCGCCGGGCGAGATCGTTCCGGCTGTCCGTCGGGGACAGCGCCAGCGCCTGCCGGAGCTCGCTCCGGGCCTCATCAGGCCTCCCGGCGGGGACGCCGAGAAGCCCCAGCGCAAGGTGAACCTCTCCTTCCGGGTGCATCGCCGATGGTGGCGCGCTGCCCAAGACCGCGAGCGCCTCGTCGAGGAGCGCTCTGCCTTCGGTCAGTGCACCCGCAGCGATCCGGGCCACGGCAAGGGAGACCGTCGCGTCATTGCGCTGGAGTTTTTCCTGCCGCTCGGCCCAGAGGGTGCGCGCCTGCTCGAGGATCTGCGCAGCGTGGTCGAACCGCCCCAGCCGGAGATACGCCACTCCGAGCCGGTTCAACGCCTGCGCATGGGTGCCACTTCCTCGACGGGAGCGGGCAAGGGCGTCGGTCGTGGACTCGATGAGCTGGAGGGCCTCGTCGCGCCGTTCGCCGCGCTCGAGCATCGTGGCTCCGAGAAGGCCGTCGTTCTGGAGAGAGAGGAAGA
>Ga0187779_10003121_pt1 | contig 10071 bp, 11 predicted proteins | sample 1015_Q2_SP10_10__FD_132435 | JGI IMG/M metagenome (GOLD analysis project Ga0187779, IMG submission 132435) | Tropical peat soil microbial communities from peatlands in Department of Meta, Colombia - 1015_Q2_SP10_10_MG | ecosystem: Environmental > Terrestrial > Soil > Wetlands > Peat | place...
CCTGGCTGTGCCTCGGGCTCGCCGGCCTGATCCGGCCGCACCACGTCGGCTTCGTGGCCCGGGTCCTCTTCCCGCTCGGAGCGCTGGTGAGCCTAGGGGTGGCCTGGACGGCCTGGGGCGCGCTCCAGCCGGGGCAGTCCCCGGAGACGCTGGTGCTGCCGCTCGGGCTGCCCGAGCTCCCCTTCCACCTTCGGCTCGACGCCCTCTCCGCTTTCTTCGTCCTGCTCGTCGGGCTGGCGGGAGCCGGCATCTCCACCTTCGCCGGCGGCTACTTCCGGGCCGGGCAGGGGACGGCCCCGGGGCTCCTCTGCCTCCAGTACCACGTCTTCCTGGCCAGCATGCTCCTGGTGGTGCTGGCCGACGACGCCTACCTGTTCATGGTCGCCTGGGAGACGATGGCCCTCAGCTCGTACTTCCTGGTCACCGCCCAGCACCGCATCCCCGACATCCGCCGCGCGGGCTTCCTCTACCTCCTCATCGCCCACGTCGGGGCCATCGCCATCCTCCTCTGCTTCGGCGTGCTCCAGGGCGGCAGCTGGCAGTTCACCTTCCAGGGGATGCGCGGCGGCGCCCTCCGCCCGGCCTGGGGGAGCGTGGCCTTCCTCCTCGGGCTGGTCGGCTTCGGGGCCAAGGCCGGCCTCGTGCCCCTGCACGTCTGGCTCCCCGAGGCGCATCCGGCCGCCCCCTCACCGGTCTCGGCGATGATGAGCGGGCTGATGCTCAAGACCGCGGTCTACGGGTTCTTGAGGGTGAGCTTCGACTTCCTGAACGGCGGGCCCTGGTGGTGGGGCGGCCTGGCGCTCGGGCTCGGCCTCTTCACCGCGCTCTTCGGCGCCGTCTTCGCCGCCGTCCAGACGGACATGAAGCGGCTCCTCGCCTACTCCTCCATCGAGAACGTGGGCCTCATCTTCAGCGGCCTCGGTCTGGCGCTGCTCTTCCGCGCCTTCGGCCTGCAGCTCTTCGCCGCCCTGGCGCTCAGCGCCGCGCTCATCCACTGCCTCAACCACGCCCTGTTCAAGAGCCTCCTCTTCCTCGCCACCGGCTCGGTCCTGCACGCCACCGGGGAGCGGAACCTGGGCAAGCTGGGCGGCCTCATCCGGCGCATGCCCTGGGTGGCGGCGCTGGCCCTGGTCGGCACGCTGGCCATCGCCGGGCTCCCCCCGCTCAACGGCTTCGTCTCCGAGTGGCTCCTCCTCCAGGCCTTCCTCGACACGCCTCACATCCCCAAGGCCTTCCTGAACATGCTCGTCCCGCTGGGCGCCGCGGCGCTGGCCCTCACCGTCGCCCTGGCCGGCTACGTGATGGTCAAGTTCTACGGCGTCATCTTCCTCGGACAGCCGCGCGAGGCCTCGCTCACCCACGCGCACGATCCGGGCTGGCTGGAGCGGGTGGGGCTCGGCTGGCTGGCCGCCGGGTGCGTGCTCCTCGGCGCCTTCCCCGGGCTGGCCCTGGCCGCCAGCGGCGCCGTCACCGGGCCACTGCTCGGAGCCGCGGTCCGGGCCGGACCGAGCGTCTGGCTCATCGCGCCGGTGGCGGCGGAGCGGGCCTCCTACAGCGGCGTGCTGGTGCTGGCCGGAATCCTGGCCGTCGTCGGTGTCACATTCGTGCTCGTGCGCCGCCTCTACCACGGACGCGTGCGGCGCACCGCGCCCTGGGACTGCGGCGACCCGTGGCAGACGGCGCGGATGCAGGACACCGCCGAGGGCTTCGGCCAGCCCATCCGGCACATCTTCGGCCCCTTCTTTCGCATGGAGCGCCAGCTTCCCTCCCCCTGGGACAGCGCCCCGCGCTACCGCATCCACGTCGAGGATCGCCTCTGGCGCGCCCTCTACCTGCCCATCGGCCGCGGCGTGGAGCGGCTGGCGGAGGCGGTGGCCGTGGTCCAGGGAGGGCGCCTGGCCATCTACCTTCTCTACGGATTCCTCACCCTCATCGGCCTTTTGGTGTTCGTCCTGTGAGCCGGCTCGCCCTCGCCCGCCAGCTGGGAGAGCTCCTGCTGGCGGTGTCCCTGGCTCCGTTCCTCGTCGGCTGGGTGGCCCAGTGCCGGGCCTGGCTCCAGAACCGGACGGCGCCGCCGCTGATCCAGCCCTGGCGGATGCTGCGCAAGCTCTTCCTCAAGGATGCCGCCCTCGCCGGCCACGCCTCGGCGCTCTTCCGCCTCGCGCCCTACGTGCTCTTCGGGACCATGGTCCTGGCGGCGGCCATCATCCCCTCGGTGGCCACCGACCTGCCCTTCGCCCGCGCGGCGGACGCCATCGCCCTGGTCGGCCTGTTCGCCACCGCCCGGGTGTTCATCGCCCTGGCGGCCATGGACATCGGCACCGCCTTCGGAACGATGGGAGCCCGCCGGGAAATGATGATCGGCTTCCTGGCCGAGCCGGCGCTGCTCATGGTGCTCTTCAACGCCTTCCTTCTCTCCGGGAGCACGGCGCTGCCGAGCGTGGTGGAGCACCTGGCCGCTCCCCCCTTCGTCATCTATCCCAGCCTGGCCTTCGCCGGGGTGGCCTTCCTGATGGTGCTGCTGGCGGAGAACGCCCGGATTCCCATCGACAACCCGGCCACCCACCTCGAGCTGACCATGGTCCACGAGGCGATGGTGCTGGAGTACTCGGCGCGCCACCTGGCCCTGGTGGAGTGGGCCTCCGGCCTCAAGCTCTTCAACTACGCCTGCCTCGGCTTCGCCCTGTTCGTGCCCTGGGGCATGGCCGCCCGGGGCGCAGGGACCACCGGCCTGCTCCTGGCGGTGCCGGCGCTGGTGGGCAAGCTCGCCCTGGCCGGTGCCGGGCTGGCGGTGGTGGAGACGCTCTCCGCCAAGCTGCGCATCTTCCGGGCGCCGGAGTTCCTGGCCATGGCCTTCCTCCTCGCCGTGCTCGGGCTGCTCGTCCATCTCCTCCTCGGTGCCTGAATGGTGAGCGCTCCCAGCCTGACCGCGCAGCTGCTCAACGGATTCGCCGCCGGGCTCCTGCTCATCTCCTTCTCCATGCTCTCGCAGCAGCGAACGCGGCGGCTGATCGCCCTCTTCGCCTGGCAGGGGGCCATCCTCTTCGCCTCCACCACCCTGGTGGCCTACAGCGCCCGCCTCGGGCACCTCTACTTCTCCGCCGGCCTGACGCTGGTGCTCAAGGTGTTCGTCCTCCCCCTGGTCCTCCTCCGGCTCATCCGCCGGCTGGAGGCCCAGTGGGACACCGAGCCGCTGATCAACATCCCCACCACGCTCCTGGTCGGGGTGGGGCTGGTCATCTTCGCCTTCGGGCTGGCCCAGCCCATCACCGCGCTGGCCACCACCATCACCCGCAACACGCTGGGCATCGCCCTGGCGGTCATCCTCCTCGCCTTCCTGATGATGATCACCCGCCGCAACGCGGTGACCCAGGTGGTCGGCTTCCTGGCCATGGAGAACGGGCTGTTCTTCGCCGCCACCAGCGCCACCTACGGGATGCCGATGGTGGTCGAGCTGGGCATCGCCCTCGACGTCCTGGTGGGCGTCTTCATCCTCGGGGTCTTCTTCTTCCAGATCCGCGAGCAGTTCGAGAGCCTCGACCTGCACCACCTCGAGAGCCTGAAGGAGGATTGACGTGGAGCTGCTCCTCGTCCTCGGCATCCCCCTGGCCGGCGCGCTGCTCCTGGGACTGGTCGGCGCGCGCCGTCGCGCCGCGGAGGTCAACGCCGCGGTGAGCCTCCTCACGCTCCTGGCCGCCGGGCTGCTGGTGGTGCGCGTCATCCGCCACGGCCCGATGCTCGTCTGGCGAGAGCAGTTCTTCATCGACCCGTTCAACGTCTTCCTCGTCGCCCTCACTGCCCTGGTCGGGTTCACCACCGCGCTCTTCTCGCGGCCCTACATGCGCATCGAGGAGCACCACGGGCGGCTCGGCCCGCGGCGGCTGCGCCTCTACCACGGCATGTACCAGCTCTTCATGGGAGCGATGCTGCTCGCCCTGCTGACGAACAACATGGGCCTGCTCTGGGTGGCGATGGAGGCGGCCACCCTGTCCACCGTGCTGCTCGTCTCGCTCTACCGCACCCGTGCCAGCCTGGAGGCGGCCTGGAAGTACTTCATCCTGTGCGGGGTGGGCATCGCCCAGGCGCTCTTCGGAACCATCCTCCTCTACTTCGCCGCCGAGAGCCTGCTCGGAGGAGAGGGCATGGCGGCGCTCCTCTGGACGCGCCTGGACGCGGTCAAGGGGCAGCTGGAGCCCACCGTCCTCGGCCTGGCCTTCGTCTTCCTGCTCGTCGGCTACGGGACGAAGGTGGGCCTGGCCCCGCTCCACAACTGGCTCCCCGACGCCCACGCCGAGGGCCCGACGCCGGTCTCGGCGGTCCTCTCCGGCCTGCTGCTCAACGTCGCCCTCTACGCCGTCATCCGCTGCAAGGTGCTGGTCGAGGGGTCGTCCCGCTCCCTGCCCGGGCCGATGCTGATGAGCTTCGGCCTCCTCTCCGCGCTGCTCGGGGCCTTCTTCCTCTTCCGGCAGCGGGACATCAAGCGGCTCTTCGCCTACTCCTCCATCGAGCACATGGGCATCGTCACCTTCGCCTTCGGCATGGGGGGCGCGGTGGCCAACTTCGCCGCCCTCCTGCACATGACCGTGCACTCGCTGACCAAGTCGGCCATCTTCTTCGCCGCCGGGCACGCCTCGCAGACCGCCGGGACGCAGCGCATGGATGGCATCCGCGGCCTGCTCGCCCAGAGCCCGACCATCGGCTGGGGGCTGATGCTCGGAGCGCTGGCCATCCTCGGGCTGCCGCCCTTCGGAGTCTTCGCCAGCGAGTTCCTCATCCTCACCACCGCCATGCGCGACCACCCCTGGGCGACGCCCATCCTCCTCCTCGCCCTGGCCGTCGCCTTCGCCGCCATCTTCGGCCGTGTCCAGCCGATGGTCTTCGGCGAGACCGACGCCCGGCCCCTGCCGCACTCGCCGGCCCTGGTCCCGGTCTTCGTGCACCTGGCTCTGGTCCTTCTCCTCGGGCTCTACGTCCCCCCGGCGCTGGCCGAGTGGTACCGGCTCGCCGCCCGACTCATCGGATGAGCCCCTTGCCCCCCGATTCCCTCGCCGGCTCCAGCGCCCAGCCGCTCCCGGCCAACGTCGCCGCCGGCATCCTGTCCGTGGACCGGAAGGGCTGGCTCGCCGCCGCCGAGTCGGTGCGCGAGGCCGGCGCCACCCTCCTTGCCCTCTGGGGATCGGACGACCGCGACCGCGACGGCCGCTTCCACGTCCAGGCCGCCTACCTCTTCCCGTCGGAGCTCCTGGTGGTGGAGCACGCCCTTGCCCCCGGGGAGACGACCTTCCCCGACCTGGCGCCGCTCTTCCCGGCCGCCGGCCGCCTCCAGCGTGCGCTGGCCGACCTCCTCGGCATCCGGGCCGATGCGGGCGACCCCCGGCGCTGGCTCCGTCACGGCAGCTGGCCGGAGACGGTGTTTCCCCTGCGCCGCGACGTCGACCCGGCCCGCCCGTATCCACCGGCCTCCGACCCCTACCCGTTCGTCTCCGTGGCCGGCGACGGCGTCCACGAGATCGCCGTCGGCCCGGTGCACGCCGGCATCATCGAGCCGGGGGGCTTCCGCTTCTCGGTGGTGGGGGAGAAGGTGCTCCGGCTCGAGGAACGGCTCGGCTACACCCACAAGGGGGTCGACCGCCGCTTCGAGAGCTTCTCCCAGCTCGAGGGCCACCGCCTGGCGGCCCGCGTCTCGGGAGACACCGCCGTCGCCTTCTCCTGGGCCTACTGCGCGGCGCTCGAGGCCATGACCCTGAGGGCCATCCCGCCCCGGGCGTGCGCGCTCCGGGCCCTGGCCCTGGAGCGAGAGCGGCTGGCCAACCACCTCGGCGACCTGGGGGCCCTGGGGAACGACGCCGGCTTCGCGTTCGGGCTGGCCCAGTTCTCCCGTCTCAAGGAGGACCTCCTGCGCGCCAACGACGCCGCCTTCGGGGCGCGCTACCTCCTCGACCAGGTGGTCCCGGGCGGGGTGGCCGAGGACCTGGCCCCGGAGGTGGAGGCCCTGCTCGCCGACCAGCACCGTGTCCTGGAGCGCGACTTGCTCGAGCTGCGCGGCATCTACGACGAGCACGCCGGGCTCCAGGACAGGTTCCACGATGCCGGGCGGCTCGATCCGGGCCTGGCCCGGACGCTGGGGGCCATCGGCCTGGCCGGCCGCGCCTCCGGCCTCCCCCGCGACCTCCGGGTCGACCAGCCCTGGCCGCCCTATGATCGGCTCGCGCCCCGGCTGGCGGTCCGGACGGAGGGCGACGTCGCGGCGCGCGTCCAGCTGCGCTTCGACGAGGCGGTGGAGTCGCTCCGCCAGTGCCGCGCCCTGCTCGACGACCTGCCGCCGGGAAGGGTCCGCACCGAGGTGCTGGCGGCGCCGGCCGGCCACCGCGGTCTGGGCGTCATCGAGGGCTGGCGTGGCCCGGTGATGGTCGCCCTCGAGGCGGGACCGGAGGGAAGCATCCGGCGCTGCCACGCGCACGACCCCTCGTGGCAGAACTGGCCGCTCCTCGAGTTCGCCATCCTCGGCAACATCGTTCCGGACTTCCCGCTCATCAACAAGTCGTTCAACCTCTCGTACAGCGGACAGGACGGCTGACCGTGCTCGACGTCCTCTTGCGCATCTACCGCACCGGCCGCCTGAGCGAGCCCTTTCCCGAGCCGGCCGGCGTCCGGCGCGAGCGGGAGGACCTCCAGGCCGCGGTGCGCTCGGTGCTCGGCCGAGCGCTCTGCATCCGCCACGTGGATGCCGGCTCGTGCAACGGCTGCGAGCTCGAGGTCCACGCCCTGAACAACCCCTATTACAACCTCGAGGGCGCCGGCATCCGCTTCGTGGCCAGCCCCCGGCACGCCGACCTGCTCCTGGTCACCGGCCCGGTCTCGGCGAACATGGAGGAGGCGCTCCGCCGGACCTACCAGGCCACGCCCGAGCCGAAGCTGGTGGTGGCGGTGGGAGACTGCGGCGCGTGCGGGGGCGTGTTCGGCGAGAGCTACGCCAGCCGGGGAGGCGTCTCCAGGGTCATCCCGGTGGACGTGACCGTTCCCGGTTGCCCACCGACCCCGGTGGCGCTGCTCCAGGGAATCCTGGCCGCGGTGAGCAAGCCGCCTCGCTCGGCCTCGCCGGGTTAGGCCCCCGGGAGGCGCCGACATCCGGTGCGAGCGAAGGACCTTCAACTTCCGCTACCGCTCGGCCGCGCACTGGCTGGAGATGTTCCGGACCTACTACGGGCCCACCCACAAGGCGTTCGCCGCGCTGGACGGGCGCGGGCAGGAGGCGCTGGCGGCGGAGATCACCGCGCTGCTCGAGCGGCTGAACGTCGGCGGCCCGGGCTCCCTGGTCGTGCCCGGCGAGTACCTGGAGGTCGTGGTCACCAGGGCATGACTCGTCCGAGGAGCCCCGAGCCCGCCCGTGACGGAAACGTCCGTGCACGCTCAATAGCTCCGACGAGAGGTGCAACCATGATCGGGTGGAGGCGGACCGAGCGGGGCACGCCGGTCCAGTGCTGCTACTGCCGCAAGCTTCTCGCCGCCCGGCTCGCCCACCGGCTGGAGCCGGAGCCGCGCGTGCTGACCGCCGTCGGGGCGGTTCCGATGAAGAACATCGGCTGGTTCTGCTCGCGCCGCTGCGTGGACGACTACGAGTCACATTTCCGGGTCATTCTCGAACCGGAGGCGTGGGGCGCGGTCGAGGCCCGGCTGGCCTGACGCGGGGCGTCGTAGCCTCGAGGCTGAACTGCCGCAGCGCGGTCCTCACTGCGGCGCGGCGCCGGAGAGCCGATCGATTCGGTTGGCGGCATTGCCCGCGGGAGTCGTGTCCCCGCCCCCGGTGGGCGTCACCCGGGACGGGCCGAAGCGCATCCAGGCGAGGTAGAGCCCCGCCAGGACGAGCAGGAACACGAAGAGCCTTCTCACCGGGAACCCCAGCCTACCACCGTGCTCACAGCTTCCGCTCGTCGAGCCAGGCGCGGATCCGGTCGGCCGTCGCCTGCCAGCGGGGCTCGAGCATCATGTCGTGTGCGGTGGCGGGGACGATCTCGGCCTCCGTCCCGTAGGCTCGCGCAGTCGCCGCCACCTCGCCGGGATTGAAGAACGCATCCTCGGCGGCGCCGAGGACGAGAAGCGGAGTCTTGACCTTGGCCGGCGTCGGGAGGTCGAGCCCGAGCATGTCGAGGAAGCAACGGTAGGACTCGTCCTGGAGCTGCCTCCAGTACGACAGGAGGGCCTCCTCGAAGAGACCCTCCGAGAAGAGGGCCTCGCGGGCGAGGGCAGGGGTGGCGATGATCGGATAGAGCCGCATGGTCAGGATGACCCGGGTGAGGATCGCCGGGTGCCGCCGGAAGAGCCGCAGCGTCAGCGGCAGAACACCCGAAGGTGGCACCGAGGCGAGGAGAACGGCCGCCGGGGCCGGTGAGGTCTCGAGATACTTCTGGATCACCAGCCCGCCCAGGGAGTGGCCGACCAGGATGGGCGGAGCGGGAAGCTGCCGCGCGGCGCTGCCCAGGTCCTCCACGTAGCCGGCCAGTCTGGTCCAGCGCAGCTGCTCGCGCCCCTCGCTCTGTCCGTGGCCACGCAAGCTGACTGCATGGGCGGCGTACCCGTGCTGAGCGAAGAACCGGAGAAAGTGAACGTCCCAGCACCACGCCCCGTGAAATGCTCCGTGCACGAAGAGGAGCGGCGGCGCTGGCCTGGCCTGAACCGGAAATCTGGAGACGACCTCGAGCCTCATGGCGGTGCCGGCGGACCCCAGGGACAATGCCAAACCTTCCACCAGCCGGGGCCAACTTCCGACGGGGCGGTGTGACGCACCGGCAGCGAACCTGGCCGTGCGCAGCGTGCCTCGCCGCGGCGCTCTTCCTGCCCGCCCGCGCCGACGCCTACCGCCCGTTCGACTCCACCGACGCGGCGGTGGCCAACCCGCTCGAGCTCGAGCTGGAGGTCGGTCCGCTCGACTACCTCGTCCTGGGGAGCAGCAGCTTCTTCGTCATCCCCAACCTGGTGGTGAATCTCGGATTCTCGCCCGGCTGGGAAGTGGTCCTCCAGGGCGAGCAGCTGGTCCGCGTCGGCAGCACCGGTGGCGCGCCTCGCATCTCCCTCGAGAACACCGCGCTGCTGGTCAAGGGCGTGCTCCGCGACGGCTGCCTCCAGGACGCCCCCGGGCCGAGCATCGCCCTGGAGACGGGAGTGCTCCTGCCCACGGTGAACGCCCAGCAGGGATTCGGCGGGTCCCTGACCTTGATCCTCTCCCAACGCTGGGGAGCGGTGACCGCGTCGTTCGACGCCAGCGTCTTCGTCACGCACACCGGCAGCGTCGGAGGCGAGGGAGGGGTCATCGTCGAGGGCCCCTTCTCCTGGACCATCCGGCCGGTGAGCGAGGTCGTGGTGGCGCACGGAGTGGTGACCGCGGGCACCGCGTACTCGCTCCTGGTGGGCGCCATCTGGCGGCTGGGCGAGGAGCTGACCCTCGACGCCGCGGTGCGTGGCGGGCGGGACAGCGGCCGGACCGTGGGCGAGTTTCGCGCCGGCTTCACCTGGTCCATTCCTCTCTAGCCGCGGCGATTTGACGCACCCCCGGGTCGGAAGCACCCCGTGGGCGACGAAGCATCTTGAATTCGGCCTCGCCGAGCGCCGTCATTCGCCGCGGCCCGGAACCATCTCGTGCTGCGCCTCAGGTCGCCGGTGCTTTCCTCGAAGTGATGAAAGGACAGAAGTGTGAAGATCAACTTCATGCCGTTCGTCGTCGCCGTCGCCCTGGGGACGTCTGCGCTCCCTATCCCGGCCTTCGCCGAGAACGTCAAGCAGGAGAAGGCACAGCACCCGCACATCAGCAAGGCCATCCAGGAGCTCCAGGAGGCGGTCAAGGAGCTGGAGCAGGCTCCCCACGACTTCGGTGGGCATCGCGCCGCCGCGGTCGACGCGAGCAAGAACGCCATCCAGCAGCTGCAGCAAGCGCTCCAGTACCGGGCCGCCCAGGACACCAAGAAGGGCAAGTAGCGCTTCAGCGCTCGCTGCCGTCCGGCGGCCGCCGAGCGTCCCGATCATCCTCTCGCTCGCCGGCGGAGCCGGGGCACCGGCTCCGCCGGCGCTCATCACCAA
>Ga0187779_10003122_pt1 | contig 10066 bp, 6 predicted proteins | sample 1015_Q2_SP10_10__FD_132435 | JGI IMG/M metagenome (GOLD analysis project Ga0187779, IMG submission 132435) | Tropical peat soil microbial communities from peatlands in Department of Meta, Colombia - 1015_Q2_SP10_10_MG | ecosystem: Environmental > Terrestrial > Soil > Wetlands > Peat | place...
GACAAAAACCATCGTGGTGAGCAGCGGGAAGACGATCAACATTACTGGAATTGAGATGACCAGATCGATCGCTCGCTTAAAAAATTGATTGAGCGGATTTTCGAGCGGCTCCTCGCGCAGTCCAATGAATCGGAAACCACCATCTTCAAAGTGCGTGACCGAGTGGCGAAGTTTTTCTTCGAGGTCGCTCAGGATAAAAAGGCGAATGCCGAGTTGGTCGCAAGTGCGGATGATGCCCTGGTTTAGCTCACTGAAAAGTGGAAATCCCAGCAAGAGAACCTGGGTAATCTGATGTTCGCCGATAATCTGCTGGAGCTGGTCGGGGGTGCCGAGAATCGGAATGCCAGTTTCATTGCCATCGATTTTCTCGTCGCAGAGCAGACCGACTGCACGCAAACCAATTTCTGATTTTCGCCGTAACCAATCGCGCATTTGGATTGCCTTGTTAGCCGGGCCGATAAGCACGGTCTTTTCTTCTCGCCAAAAAATTCCGCGCGCCAGTAACGATGGAAGATAATAGTGCGAAAAAAGTAGCGCGACATAGAGCCACGGAACGAAGTTGAAGAAAAATATTCGCGAAATAAACGCGTCTTTCGCCGCGATCAGATAAAGCACGAGCATGCCAACGCTTGCGACCGTTTGACGAAGACTCAACCGATGTGGGCGGAGCAGTTCGTTTTGCAGAAAGTGATTCTTTGATCGAGTCAGCGACTCCAACACCATTCCGAGAACGAGAACTCCGCAATAAATGCTGTAACGGCGCCAGGTTAGCTCAGCGCTGGGCGAATAAAAGGTCACCATGATCCAGACACCGAGCCAGAACAATCCCGCGACCATCAGAATCTGGCAGAGGAGAAAGAGACGGTAGAGACCTTGCGTGCGTTGCGTAACCATCTTATTGCGCGTGCGCCACGGGCAGAGTACGCGATGGCCACCCAGCTTCAACTCGTGCTAAATTAGTCGCAGACATGGAAAATCCTTCCGCTCGGCCAGAGATTTTCGTCCTTACTAGCGATTCGCATACCAGACCGATTCATTCGCGGTGATGGAAGCAGGGACACCAGAGATTTCGTTACACGAGCGCGAACCTGAGGCTTTGGGAGTGCGCAGCCTGACCAATCTGGCCTTCGCGTTCCTGCCGGTCCTGGCCTGTCTTCTCGGCGGTGCAACGCAGAAATGGGCGGAAGGAATCGTGGTGGCTCTTCTCGGAATTTATTTGCTGGCGTCGCCACCACGTTCGTCGCTCGGTCTCGCTACAAATCTGGTTTTCTTCGCGTTCTTGATTCTTGCGTTGCTGGCCTTTGTGCCCGTTCACTATTTTTTTCAGTCCACTTGGCGCGCCGCCATGGTCCAGGATCTTAACATTGCGCTGCCAAATACTCTTAGCGCACAACCTTGGATCAGCGCCGGATGTATGGTCAGCGTCGTGGCCGGTTTGGGCTGGCTCTATCTCGTTTGTACCCGTGAGCTCGAGTTGCGTTCGGTTCGATCTCAACTCCGCCTGTACGCGATCGGAGTCGTGCTGCTGGCCTCATTGAGCATTCTGTTTTTCCTGGTGCACTTCGCTTTTCCAATTTGGATCAATCAGCGCGGTTTTGGCCCATTTCCGAATCGAAATCAGACCGGCGATCTGTTTGGGATCACGGGAATTATCATTCTTGCGTCCGGTCAGGATGACATCCGCAAAGGCCGGAAACGCTGGGTCATTTGGCCGTTTGCATTCGCGATCATCGTAACGGCAGTCATCTTAAATTTTTCTCGCGCTGGAATCGTGCTCCTGGTGATCGGGTGTGCGCTTTGGCTCGGCGCCTTTGCGCTACGACAGCGATCAATGCCAAAGCTGGCCCTTGCTTTCTCGGTCATTCTTCTGTTGCTCACCGTTCTGCTTCTCTTCGGCGGCCAAGCACTCGAGCGTTTTCATCTCCACAGTTTTGGCACCGGCGTCGCAGCTGATTTTCGCTGGCGGATCTTCCACGACGCCTTCCAGTTAATTCGCGATTCGCCCTGGACCGGCATTGGTCTCGGGAATTTTGAGCCGGTGTTCGCAATCTTTCGAAACGCGTCAATGGGCGATACTCGCGCGCTGCATCCCGAAAGCGACTGGATTTGGCTGTGGTGCGAGCTTGGCTGGCCGGCGGTCGCACTCGTAATTATCGGGCTTGGATTGCTCGCCAGGCGACTGTTTCCGCTGGCCGAGGGGACGAACCAGCGTTATCGGCTGGCAACCATCATTTGCGTGGTTCTGTTTGCCTTGCATGGGCTGGTCGATGTTTCGGGACATCGAGTTGGAACGGTCCTTTCGGCGATCCTGTTACTCGGACTTTCTCTCCATCGACCGCTCTGTCTCAAGCCGAGTCGCTCGATCTCCGTGTTGTTTCGACTGCTCGGTCTGTGTCTATTGATTGCCGGTGCGTCGTGGACGATCGCAGCCCATGACAAAATGATGTTGCCCGGCTCGGTGGGCGCAGCCAATGCGTACGAGCTCGCCACGGTTGCCAACCGCGAACGCGATTTTGTGAGTGCTTCCAATATCAGCACCCGCGCGCTGGAATGGGCGCCGCTCGGGTGGCAACTCTATTATCTGCGTGCTGCTGCCGAAGTCGGCCAGAGGCAGCCGGACAAGGCGCTTGACGATTTTCGCCGCGCCCGCTTCCTCGAACCGAACGCTTACGAGGTTCCATTGGGCGAGGGAGATATTTGGCTCAACTCGCAGCCGTTACTTGCGGTCGCGGCCTGGCGCGAAGCGTTACGCCGGGCCGGTCCACAACGCACGGAAGTCTATTCTAGAATGTTGACTGATGCGTCTCTCCAGAGCCCGCAAGTCAGCCAGATCCTTGAACAAGTCGGACTTGGCGAGCACGATTTGGCACTGGCATATTTGAGCCGGGTTTCCGCCGCGCATTTCGACGCCGCGCTGGTCGAATTTTTGAAACATGACCCGGATCTTGAGACGTTGACCGAAGAAGAGAAGCTGGCGCTGTTTTCACTTTGGTCGGAGCACGGCAACCTGGATCGATTGGCAGCGATGACCCGGCAACATCCCAAATGGCTCGAATACGCCTGGCTGGGAATGGCAAAATATTCAGCGCAGAAAGGCGATTTTCGCGCGGCCTATGAACTGACCCAACGTTATGGCGAGCCAGTCGCATTGCCGCGCGTTGAAATGAAATCGTCGATCGAGGATTTGCAAAAGCGACTTTACTCTACTCCCGATAATTATGGAGTTGGATTCGCGCTTTATCGCGCCCAAAAGCAGAGTGGCCGGCTCGATGACGCGCTCTTAACTACACGACATTTTACCGAACGCGCGGGCGCGCCAGCTTATTTTCATTACCTGGAGGCGCAATGCTGGGCGGAGAAAGAACATTGGGATCGGGCGTGGGCCGCGTGGCAGGCGTTTCACGCTGCCAGGACCAAAGGTGGCGTCCCGTAATCCGCAAAGCACTTTGATGGCGCGAGGGGGCGAGCTGTTTTAGGAGGCCAGTCCGGCTCGGACCTAAACAACTCACCTCTACTGTTTCATTATTTTGATGCTCGCTTTAACCAGCTTCTTCACCAATGCCTTCGGTATCGCTCTGTCTGCAGGGAAGCTGATAATGGCTTTTGTCGTGGCGTAATCTGCAAGGTCCTTTTTGTTGTCCTCTAACGCTGGAGGGCGAACATGCAAGCGCACATAAGGTGACTTAAAACTGAACCAGGCGAACATTCCGTTGTAATCATATCCTTCATAGAAATATCCTGGCATTTGAAAATAACTGACTGTCTCAGTGAATCCCGGCGCCGCGGTCTGGATGGCAGTTCGAATGTCTCTCAATCGGGGCTGTACACCTTTCGGACATTTTTTAATGTACTCGTCAACACCGCCCGCTACGATATTCTTGGATTTGCTGTTTGCTTTTCGTGCCATGGTTTAGCTCCCAGCCCTAAGGTTGTCGTTCGTGACGGCAGGATCTTGTCCAGGCTGTCCCGAACATCGTCTCGCTCCATCGCATGGTTAGGTCTTCGTCAGTACGGCGTCGACGTCTGAGACGAACGCAGGAGGGAAGCCGATCTGTTTGGCCTCGCGCCACCAGCTCTTGCCGATTGCTGTGCCAAGCAAACCGCACAGGTGTGCTCCACAGGACAATTCGAAAGTCCCCTGCGGAAAGATACCGCGCTGCGTTCTCTCCCAAATGTGGAAGGACGCCCATGCATTCTCCTGCAGCAGCTGCTCCAGCCGGAGCTGATCGGCAGGATCGAGCGCGCGCTCGCCATTCAGCCCACTCGTCATCAGTTCGGCAATGTCGCGATTCTGGGCGATCGCCTGCCGGATGACGGTCCACTGTTCCATAGTGGAATTGTGCTCGGCGCGCTGCAGGGCGCGGGTATTTTGCCTGATCTGTAAGCCGACGAAGATCAAGGATATAATCACGCCAACCGAAGCGACGATCTGCGCGAGATAGGATATCTGCTCGAACGACATGCGGTCCTAACGGGAGCTACTCAGCCAATGCGGCTTGAGCTGCTGCCAGACGTGCGATCGGCACGCGAAACGGACTGCAACTGACATAGTTCAGCCCGATACGATGGCAAAACTTCACGCTCGACGGTTCGCCCCCGTGTTCGCCGCAAATGCCGAGTTTGATATCCGGCCTGGTCCTGCGCCCGCGATCCCGCGTTATCTCCATTAATTCGCCTACTCCTTTCTGGTCGATTGAGGCAAACGGATTTGTTTCGACAATGTCACGCTCGATATACGCCGGAAGGAAACTGCCGGAATCGTCGCGGCTCATCCCAAGCGTCGTTTGGGTGAGATCGTTCGTGCCAAAGCTGAAAAATTGCGCATCGCGCGCAATTTCGTCCGCTCGCAATGCCGCGCGCGGGATCTCGATCATCGTGCCGACGAGATAATTGAACTTTGCGCTTTTCGCCTTCGATACGTCATCGGCCACGCGCCGAACAATATCGATTTGTAACTTGAGCTCTTTCGGAAATCCGACGAGCGGAATCATGATCTCGGGTCGCACCTTAATCCCTCTTTTTTGAACTTCTGCCGCCGCTTCGAAGACCGCTCGTGCCTGCATTTCGGAAATCTCCGGGAAGGTTATACCAAGCCGGCAGCCGCGATGGCCGAGCATTGGATTGAACTCGTGCAACTCATCGACGCGGCGGGCGATCTCGTCGGTAGTCACGTGCAGTTTATGGGCGAGATCGAGCTGCTGCGCTTTTTCCTGCGGAAGAAACTCGTGTAGCGGCGGATCAAGAAAGCGAATTGTCGCCGGAAGACCGTTCAGTGCGGTAAAGATGCCGACAAAATCTGCCCTTTGGTACGGGAGCAATTTCGCGAGGGCGGTCTCACGCGCGCCTTTCGTCTTTGCCAGAATCATTTCCCTGACAGCGTCGATCCGATTGCCTTCGAAGAACATGTGCTCGGTTCGACAAAGCCCAATTCCTTCAGCGCCAAATGCAATCGCGTTCTTCGCCTGTTCCGGAGTGTCGGCATTTGTCCGGACGCCAAGCGTTCGAAACTCATCCACCCATTTCATCAATTTTTCGTACTCGCGATAAGTGAGACTCTGTTTCGGCTGCAAAGTGCGGTCGACCAGAACCTGAACGATTTCCGAGGGTGCAGTCGTGACTTCGCCGGCAAAGACGTCGCCTGCTGTCCCATCGATCGAAATGTAATCGCCCTGTTTCAGAGTGGCGCCGCTGGCATGAAGCTCGCGCTTTTGATAATCGATTTGAATTCCAGTCGCGCCGCAGACGCACACTTTTCCCATTTGCCGTGCGACTAATGCCGCATGCGATGAGACGCCGCCGCGCGCCGTAAGAATTCCTTCGGCTGCGATCATGCCGCGCAAGTCTTCCGGAGAGGTTTCGATCCGGGCAAGCACGACCTTTTGACCCTTCTCTGCGCGGCGGACTGCCTCTTCCGCGCTGAAGACAACATGTCCGCTCGCCGCGCCAGGTCCGGCGGCAAGTCCGCTTCCGATCTTTTTTGCCTTGCCAGCTGATTGCCGGTCAAATATCGGCGCGAGCAAATGTGCGAGCGAATCGGCTGGAATCCTCTTCACCGCATCTTTTTTAGTAATTAATTCTTCATCCACCATGTCTACGGCGATGCGGACGGCCGCATGGCCGGTGCGTTTGCCATTGCGCGTTTGCAAAATGTAAAGACGATTGTCTTCCACCGTAAACTCGAGATCCTGCATGTCCTTGAAGTGCTGCTCGAGTTTGTGGCGAACCTGCATCAGCCCTTCGTGTGCTACCGGCATCTCCTTCGCAAGCTGGGCAATTGGATGCGGCGTGCGTACGCCCGCCACCACGTCTTCGCCTTGCGCGTTGACTAAATACTCGCCATAAAAAACCTTTTCGCCACTGGCCGGATCGCGGGTGAAAGCAACTCCGGTTGCGCTGGTTTCGCCCATGTTTCCAAAGACCATCGTCTGGACATTGACCGCAGTGCCCCAGTCGTGTGGAATTCCGTATTTGCGGCGATAAACCATCGCGCGGTCGTTCATCCACGAACCGAAAACGGCGCCAATCGCGCCCCAAAGTTGTTCCATCGGATTTTGCGGAAACGATTTGCCGGCGCGTTCGTCGATTAAATCTTTGAAACGCCTGACAAGTTCCTTCAAGTCGCTCACGGTCAGTTTCACATCCGGAAAATCGTGTTTGCCGTAGCGCTCATCTTTTAAACGCTCGATCACGCTCTCGAACGGTTCGTGATCTTCGCCCGCGCGCTTTTGGACGCCCATCACGACATCGCCATACATTTGCAGGAACCGGCGATAGGAATCCCAGGCGAACCGCGCGTTTCTTGTTTTCTTGCCTACGATCTCCACCACCTCGTCGTTCATTCCGAGGTTGAGAATCGTGTCCATCATCCCGGGCATGGAATCGCGCGCCCCGGAACGGACTGAAACCAAAAGCGGACGATCTTGATCGCCGAATCTTTTGTCCACCGAGTGTTCGAGTTTCGTCAGCGCTTCGGCGACCTCCGCTTTCAACTCTGGCGGATAACTTCGATTGTGTTCGTAAAAGTAAGTACAGACTTCGGTGGTAATCGTGAATCCCGGCGGGACCGGCAAACCGATCCGGGTCATCTCCGCCAGGTTTGCGCCTTTGCCTCCGAGAAGAGGCTTCATTTTGCCCGTGCCTTCGGCACGATCGTCGCCGAAATAATAAACGTATTTAGGCGCCTGTTTTTTGGAAGGAGTCGACTTCCGGCTTACGGTCGGTTTGGAATGCTGCCGCGAGTCGCGGCGAGGTGATTTTGTTTTCTTAGCCATGCGCACTGGATTCAAGACGAGCGCGCCACACTAATTCCGCGAATTGAGGTGTCAACGCGCGTGTGCCATCGGCGCACGCAGAATAAGAATCAAGCGTCGCGCTCGACTTGGGATCAGACCGGCGCGCGATCCGCATTCACGACCACTTCGCTGATTGCGGCCGTGAAATCGTCCACCCCGGTGCTCGGCACAATGATCGTGTTCCGTCGGCCGTGGGCTTCTTCTGTGATGCGCAGGAATTTCCCCCGATCGTTCTCCCGAAATTCCACGTGAAAATGCTTACGTTCGATTTGCAGCTGTTTAGCCTCGATGATGTTATCCATTTTCTGCAACCGGGGGAGTCTAGGCACTTCGGCTACGAGAAAGGAAGCAAAAAATTTACGCAAATGTCACCTTCGTCGGATGACTCGGCCTGATGGTTGATCCGCCAGGGCGAAGTCGATCTGCCTTTTGAACGGGTCGACACGCGCAACGAAAACCCGCACCTGCTCACCGATCGAAAACCGCCTTCGCGACCGGCGGCCAATCAAGCGACGCTGGGCGGCATCGAAGACGTAAAAGTCGTCCGTCAGCGACGAAATATGAATCAGCCCGGTCGTCAAAACATCCGGCAGCTCGACCAGCAATCCATAGTTGCGAACCTCCATGATTTGCGCGCGAAAGACCTGCGGGTGTCGCATTTCCAATTGGCGCTGAAAGAATTCCAGCGTTTTTACGCGAACGGCATCGATCTCCGCTTCGGCTGCATTGCGTTCCGTGTCCGAGATGTGCCCCGCGATTGAATCGATTTCGCCGATGTCGATTCCGGATCGGCGCGCAGAGTTGCGGTCGGCCAACGCACGATGCACGACCAGATCGGCGTACCGGCGGATCGGACTCGTAAAATGCAAGTAATTCGCCTTGGCCAGGCCGTAATGGCCGAGCGGCCGTGACGCGTAGCGCGCGCGTTTCAAACTTTTGAGCAATCCGATCTTGAGAGCCTGTTCTTCCGGTTTGCCACGGGTCAAAGCGAGAAAACGCCGGATTTCGCTGCGATTCGAGAGATCGCCGACTTTGTAATTAAAGCTAAGCACGAATTCTCGATACTCAGCCAGCTTCTCCGGATCGGGGTTTTCGTGGACGCGATAAATTGTCGGAATCGCGCGACGTCGCAGCTCGCCTGCGACCGCTTCGTTAGCCGCGAGCATGAATTCTTCGATTAACTGATGTGATTCATCGTTTTCGACTCGTTCGAGCTTGACCGGTACGCTATCGGGGTCGAGGCGCACTTTAACTTCCGGGAAATCAAGATCGAGCGAACCGTGTTCAAAACGCTTTCGACGCAACAACGCAGCGAGTTCCCACGCAAGATGCAAACGCCGGCTCAGTTCATCATTTGGTTTACCCTGCAGAATGGCGTAGGCCTGTTTGTAGGTCAGGCGCCGCGCGCTTCGGATAACCGTCTTTGCGAAGCGTGCATGCCTGGACCTTCCATTTTTGTCGAACTCGATGAAAACGGAATGCGTCAGGCGGTCGACCCCGGGATTTAAGCTGCAAACGCCGTTGCTCAACCGCTCGGGCAACATCGGAATTACCCGATCGGGCAAGTAGACACTGTTTCCGCGCTTCCGCGCTTCGTGATCGAGCGGGCTGCCTGGAGTGACGTACGCGGCGACGTCGGCGATATGAATTCCGAGCCGCCAACCGTGGGTGCCGATTTTTTCGACGTCAATCGCGTCGTCAAAATCGCGGGCATCGTCGGGATCGATCGTCACGATAAATTTTTCGCGTAAATCTTCACGGCCCTGGGCCGCCCGCGCCTCGACTGTGGTCGGAATTCGATTCGCCTCGTCGACCACTTTTTTTGGAAACTCGGTTGGCAGATCGTACTTCCGAATGATCGAAAGCATGTCGATCCCAGGATCGCCGGCCCGCCCGAGCACCTCGATGATTTCGCCCTCGGGATTAACGTGACGCGATTCCCAAACCTCGAGTCGAACGACGACTTTGTCGCCCACTCTTGATCGACCATCTCTCAAAGGTTGAACGTAAACGTTGTGAACGAAGCGAGGATCATCCGCGACCACGTAGTAAAAATTGCGAGATTGTTGCAGTGTGCCGACCACCGTATCCCGGGCGCGTTCTAAAATCCGAATGACCCGCCCCTGGTCGAGGCGATGTCTGTCCGCCAGTCCAGCCCGAGCTTTGCCCTTCCCCGAACGAGATTCGCGCATGATTCGCGCAACGACGCGATCGCCGTGCATCGCCGTGCCGGTATCTTCCGCGGCGATAAAAATGTCGGGTTGTCCCAGCCTTTCGTTCGTTAGAAATCCGAAGCCCGCTTGATGAATCGATAGCTTGCCGGTAACCAGATCGGCTTCGGCCGGCAAAATGTAGCAGTCCTTGCGAACGCGCACGATCTCGCCCGCGCGTTCCAAGTCGCGTAACATTTTCCGGAGTGCGCCCGACTGGCCGCCCTTCAAACCGAGCGTGCGCGCGATCTGTTTTTTATCGAGCGGGCGGTAATCGCGTTTGGCAAGCAATGCCAAAATCTTCGATTTTGCTTCGCTACCCTTTTGAATCATTTAGTTAACCAATATCTTAGTGCCGATGAGGTCTAAGGAAATCTGACTGGAAATGATGAAAGCAAATCTTATCGCAGGATTTCTGCTCGCGGCGCTTGGCATTGGCGCGGCACTGATCGCCGCCGAAGGTACTCAATTGAAGATCACAAGCTCGGTTTTTCAAGACGGTGGAGAGATTCCTTCGAAATTTACGTGTGACGGGACGGACGCGAGCCCGCAGTTGCATCTTGA
>Ga0187779_10003123_pt1 | contig 10065 bp, 7 predicted proteins | sample 1015_Q2_SP10_10__FD_132435 | JGI IMG/M metagenome (GOLD analysis project Ga0187779, IMG submission 132435) | Tropical peat soil microbial communities from peatlands in Department of Meta, Colombia - 1015_Q2_SP10_10_MG | ecosystem: Environmental > Terrestrial > Soil > Wetlands > Peat | place...
CTACTGCGACCAGAATCATAACTAGGAAGGCTTCTCGGCGAATCGCAACGTACGCATTCGAGCTAGCGCGGACCCGAAGAAAAGCTGTGACTGCAGTCCACAAGTCGAACGTGTTGAAGAAGACTGATGGGTTATTTCTTTTAGCATGCAAAGAAGTTTCCGAATCATACCCGGACGTTCAGTATTCTGATATGCTCGTCGACGCGGCTGCCATGAATCTGATCAGAAACCCGAAGGCGTTCGATGTTATCGTAACAACAAACATGTTCGGAGACATTCTCTCAGACGAAGCCGCACAAGTAGTAGGCGGATTAGGACTTGTACCATCAGGAAACATCGGCGAACACTTTGCCCTCTTCGAACCTGTTCACGGTTCTGCGCACGATATTGCGGGAAGGAATATCGCGAACCCGACTTCGCTAATCCTCTCCGCCGCCATGATGTTTGAATGGCTTGGTCGAGAGAAGAACGATGCACGAGCCTCTGAAGCTTCACGGATGATTCACACAGCTGTGCAACAATCTCTAAGGTCAGGTGAAGTTACACCAGACTTGGGAGGAAATCTAAGCACAGTCGAAATGGGCAACGCAATAGCCGGATACATCTCAAAGTGATCAATTAATGGGCGAATTGAACGTTCGCATATTCGATACGACTCTAAGAGACGGAGAACAAACTCCCGGAATTTCACTTACGGCCGACGAGAAAGTGAAGATTGCTCGTCAACTTGACAAGCTAGGAGTAGACGCTATCGAAGCAGGTTTTCCAATCGCCTCCAAAGGCGAACGTGACTCGGTTACAGCGGTAGCTGAGGCTGGATTGTCATGCGAAATCGTAGGCCTAGCACGCGCCAGCCGAGGAGACATCGACGCTGCCATTGAATCAAAAGTAAGCTGCGTTCACATATTCCTCGCGACATCAGACCTGCACTTAAAGTACAAGCTGAAACTCACCAGGCAGGAGATTCTTCGGAAGATCACAGATTCCGTCACCTATGCAAAATCACGCGGCAAAATTGTTGAATATTCAGCTGAAGATGCAACGCGCACTGATCTCGGTTTTCTGACGGAAGTGTATCAAGCGGCTGAGAGCGCGGGAGTAGACCGCATAAATATACCGGACACGGTCGGCGTATCCTCACCTCAAACGATAGCTCACATTACCAGAGAGCTCGCCTCGAAAGTGAAAATTCCGATTAGCATTCACTGTCACGACGATTTTGGTCTGGCAGTCGCGAATAGTCTAGCAGCAGTTGAAGCAGGAGCAACACAGGTGCACGTAACCATGAACGGGCTAGGTGAGAGAGCGGGAAACACCTCGTTAGAGGAGCTCGTTATGTCTCTCCACCGACTTTACTCTCGGAAGACTAACATCAAAACAGCCCTCCTCTACGAAACATCCAGACTAGTATCAACTCTCACAGGAATCAGAGTTCAACCCAACAAGGCTGTCGTGGGAGACAACGCTTTTGGTCATGAATCCGGAATTCACACTCATGGCATAGCTGAGATGCCGCTAACCTACGAACCATACGACCCTACAGAGGTGGGTCGACGACGCTGGTTCCAAGCGGGCAAACACGCCGGTGCACACGGAATCGCAGTTCAGCTCGCAGAAGCTGGCTATTTCCCTGACAAAAATCAACTGGCAGAAATCGTAACCAGGGTAAAGGACATTGGGGACAAAGGGAAGACTGTCACCGACGCCGACTTGATTGCCATAACTGAAGCTGTTCTCGGAAGAGCATCCGTAAGAGAACGAATCCTAGATCTAGTAGACTTAGCCGCGGTCACCGGTAAAGGTTTGATCCCCACCTCATCAGTTCGCCTGCGGCTTGACGGAAAGGAGTACGTCTCATCAGAAACCGGGGTGGGTCCAGTGGACGCTGCGATCAAGGCTGTTCAGAAAATTACTGACCCATCCGTTCAGATCAAACTCAAAGAATACCGACTTGAAGCCATCACAGGAGGATCGGACGCATTAGCTGATGCGCTTGTCAAAGTGGAAGATGCAAATGGCACAGTTGTCTCAGCCAGTGCTGCAAGAGAAGATGTGGTTGTAGCAAGCGTTGAAGCGATGGTGGAAGCGATCAATAAGATTCTGTTACGTAACAGACTAGTTTCCAACCCGCCCAAACTAACTGAGGATGGAATCAGATGATTCAAATCATTCAGCAAATCATCTCAGAATTCGGAGACACACTCGTATGAATAAACTGCGCAGTCGAGAAATCACTGAAGGCCCAGAGCGAGCCCCAAACCGCGCAATGCTCCGTGCCATGGGATACTCTGACAAAGACTTCACTCAACCTTTCGTAGGTGTCGCAAGCACTTGGAATGAAGTGACCCCATGCAATTTCCACCTGAACAAGTTGACTCAGAAAGTCAAGGACGGAGTCAGAGCAGCCGAGGGCACACCCTTTGAGTTTGGAACAATTGCTGTTAGCGATGCTGTTGCGATGGGCACTGAAGGCATGAAGGCCTCTCTAGTGAGTAGAGAGATTATCGCAGACTCGATTGAGGTCATGGCAATTGGAGAACGATTCGACGCCCTCGTCACAGTAGCCGGCTGCGACAAGAGCCTTCCAGGTTCAGCAATGGCGCTCGCAAGATTGAATCTGCCATCCATCTTCCTCTACGGCGGCAGCATCATGCCTGGAAAATTTGAAGGACGCGACGTTACGATTCAAGATGTCTTCGAAGCTGTCGGATCCTACTCATCAGGCACGATGAATGCTGAACAGTTGAGAACACTCGAATGCTCCGCTTGCCCAGGAGAAGGATCATGTGGCGGCCTCTTTACAGCAAACACTATGGCCTCGGCCTTGGAGGCAATAGGCCTCTCACTCCCCGGATCCGCATCCCCGCCAGCAACTGACCAACGCAGGTACCAAACATCCTACATGAGCGGCGTAGCCGTTATGCGACTCGTTGAATCCGGAATTAAACCAAGGGATATTCTAACCATCGAAGCCTTCGAGAATGCTATCACAGTAGTGCAATCAATGGGAGGATCAACCAACGCTTTCCTCCATTTACCCGCGATCGCGTATGAGGCCGGAGTTAAACTCACCTTGGACGATTTTGAGCGAATAGGACGAAGAACACCCGTCATCGCTGACCTCAAACCTGGAGGCAGCTACGTCATGAGTGACCTCGATATGGCTGGCGGGATTCCACTCGTTATGAAGAAACTACTCAAACACGGCCTACTGAACGGCGAGGCTCTCACAGTAACCGGTCAAACAGTTAGGAAGAATTTGGAGCAGATGACCCTTGATGATAAGCCCCAATCAGTTGTTCGGGACACATCAACCCCGCTTCATCCACACGGCGGCCTAGCCGTTCTCAAAGGTAACCTAGCGCCGGAAGGCGCGGTCATCAAAGCTTCCGGCTCAATCAGACTTCAACACTCGGGAATCGCGAAAGTCTACAACTCTGAAGAGGAAACTTTCGCAGCACTCAACCGGAAGCAAATCCGCGAAGGTGACGTTGTAGTCATCCGGTACGAGGGCCCAAAAGGTGGACCTGGAATGCGAGAGATGCTGTCAGTTACGGCAGCGATAGTTGGCCAGGGCCTGGGAGAGAAAGTTGCCCTTGTGACCGACGGACGCTTTTCCGGAGCAACTCGAGGCTTAATGATTGGGCATGTCTCGCCAGAAGCGCAGGTTGGGGGGCCAATCTCAGTGCTAAAGGACGGAGACCATGTCACAATCGACGTTGAACGTCGACTCCTCCGAGTCGACCTCACTGCTGAAGAACTCTCATCCAGACTTTCCGAGTGGAAAGCGCCAGAGCTGAAGTATAAGCGAGGCGCCCTCTACAAGTACGCGAAACTAGTACACTCCGCGGCTGAAGGCGCAGTCTGCAATTAACACCATACGGGTTGAGCCAACATGCCTCTAACTCTTTTTGAGAAAATATGGCGGAGCCATGTTGTGCAAGAAGAGGAAGGACGACCAAGCCTGCTCTGGATCGATCGGCACCTTATCCACGAAGTTACCTCACCACAAGCCTTCGAGGGCCTTCGAATGGCCTCGAGAAGAGTTAGGAGGCCTGATCTCACCTTCGCGACTGTTGATCATAATATTCCAACAACCGACAGATCAGTTCCAATTCAAGATCCAATTTCGAAGAAGCAGATTGATGCACTATCCAAGAACTGTACAGACTTCGGTGTCACCTGTTTCAACATTGGCAGTCCGAACCAGGGAATTATCCACGTAATCGGCCCGGAACTCGGCATAACCCTACCGGGAATGACAATAGTCGCTGGAGACAGTCACACATCAACCCACGGCGCATTCGGAGCCCTCGCATTGGGAATTGGAACAAGCGAAGTTGAGCATGTACTTGCCACGCAATGCCTCTGGCTTGAAAAACCGAAATCACTCGAAGTTCACGTAGACGGAGCTCTTCCTCGCGGAGTCACAGCTAAGGACATAATTCTTACGATAATCGGCCGTCTCGGAAGTGCCGGCGGAACAGGATCAGTCATAGAATACTCCGGCAACGCAATAACCTCACTCTCCATGGAGGAGCGAATGACAATTTGCAACATGACAATCGAGGGTGGAGCTCGAGCAGGAATGATAGCGCCAGATGAGACAACAGTCCGCTATATACGAGGAAGACGGTACGCTCCAAAAGGTAAGGTATTGGATGAGGCTGAGGAGTATTGGAGCAGACTCAAGACTGATGCTGACGCCACTTTTGACAGGAAAGTTGAGCTGAATGCAAGTAAGATGACACCTCAGGTAACTTGGGGAACAACCCCTGCCATGGTTACTGACGTTACGGGGAAAGTGCCATACCCTGACGATTTCCAGGATTCGCAAATGCGAGAGGCAGTGGCTCGCGCACTGGAGTACATGGCATTAGAGCCGGGCACAATCATACAATCAATCAAACTCGACCGAGTCTTCATCGGATCCTGCACGAACTCTCGCCTCGAGGATCTTGTTGCCGCCTCAAAAATGATCAAAGAGAGAAAGGTCGCACCCGGAGTTCGCGCGATGGTTGTTCCAGGATCACAGTTGGTCAAGTATCAGGCTGAGGAGCGTGGATTGCACAGGATCTTCAAAGAAGCCGGGTTCGAATGGAGAGAATCCGGATGCAGCATGTGCCTAGGAATGAACCCTGACATTCTCGATCCTGGTGAGAGATGCGCCAGCACATCAAACCGCAACTTCGAAGGAAGGCAAGGACGCGGAGGACGAACCCACCTCGTGAGCCCAATAATGGCTGCTGCGGCTGCCGTTACAGGTCATTTCGTGGATATTCGCAGTTGGGATATGGAGAGTTGAGGGAAGCGATGAAACCGTTCAACAATCACAAAGGAATTGTCGTGCCCCTGGATCGAGTCAACGTTGACACTGATCAGATTATACCGAAACAGTTCCTTAAACTTGTCGAGCGAACCGGTTTCGGCCAATATCTGTTCTACGATTGGCGTTACCAGCCGAACGGCAATCCGAACGCAGGCTTCGTCCTGAACCATCCTCGCTACCGAGGAGGCACAGTACTCTTAACTCGAAGTAATTTTGGTTGCGGAAGCTCACGTGAGCACGCTGCTTGGGCTCTGCTAGATCACGGGTTTAACGTGTTGATTGCACCATCATACGCGGACATCTTCTACAACAACTGTTTCAAGAATGGCATCCTCCCGGTAATACTTGATGAGACGACTGTCAACCAACTATTCCAGGGAGTTGAAGGAGAGGAAGGTTACACCCTATTCACGGATTTAGAAAATCAGACGATCAGGAAACCTGACGGCAACGTCATCAATTTCGAGATTGACCCGTTCAGGAAGAAATGTTTGCTCGAAGGACTCGACGAGATCTCCCTAACGTTGCAGCTTGAGGAGAAGATACGGTCATATGAAGGGAAGCTGCAGCCGTTCCAAGTTATCGATGTAAAGAGGTTATGAAATCCAATGTTCACGGCCCCTGCGAAATATGTCTGGTTGAATGGAGAAATCGTGCCATGGGACAAGGCGACTGTACACGTCTTCACCCACGGGCTGCACTACGGAACCGGAGTCTTCGAAGGAATCAGAGCCTACAGCGTTGGAGACGAAGTTCTCGTCTTCAGGCTAAAGGACCATCTTAAACGAATGGCGGAATCGGCGAAGATGTACACGTTCGAACTACCCTACAGTGAAGAGGAACTGTGCGACGCAGTTCTTCAGCTCATCGAGAAGAATGACTTCCACTCATCCTTGTACATTAGGCCCATTGCTTTCAAGGGAGTGGGAGGCATAAACCTGGATGCCAGAGCGACACCAACCTCGGTAAGCATAATCGTTTTTCCGTACGTGAAGTATTTTGACGAAAACAAATTGGGACTCGATGTTTGCGTCTCAAGTTGGCGACGTGTTGGTGAGCCTGCTGTACCCGCTATGGCAAAGGCATGTGGTCATTACATAAACTCAGTACTCGCTAGAACTGAGGCGGCTCAAGCAGGTTTCGATGAGGCCCTGTTCCTTGATGCAAACGGAAACGTCTCCGAGGGTACAGGAGAAAACATCTTCATTGTCAAAGATGGCATCATCTCCACGCCAACCGTGGCCTCCGACATCTTGAACGGTATCACTCGTCAAACAGTCATTGGTCTAATTCACGACTTTGGCATGCCTCTCGCGGAACGTTCTATTCGCAGAGCTGAGCTCTACACTTGTGATGAAGCGTTCTTCACAGGTACAGCAGCTGAAGTCACTTCTATACTTAGTATAGACCGCAAACCAGTCGGAAACGGAAAACAAGGTCAAATAACTATCAGACTTCGTGATGAATACGAACGCATCGTAACAGGTACCAGCGCGAAATATCACGAATACTTGACAAGTGTTTACGGGAATCGTACTTTTAACGTTCCCTCGGCACACGCGCTTCAGCGATAGTACTTACCATTTAGGCCCGTGATGAACGTATGTATCTCTCACGCGCAAACAGGGAATCAACCACCCACTTCGTCAAACCAGTAAAATGGGGTAGCCGCAGTTGCAGCAAGAAGAAGAACACGCGGTCAATCGTTGCAAATGACTCGTGTCTCTCGTTCTAGACAACTATCTCTGCGTACTCACGCTGCAGCATTTATCGACTAAGAAAACCTGGGATGAAAAACGGGAGAGCTTTGAGGTCTAATATTATGTTCCTTGCTGCTGCAAGGAAATCTTTGGTTCATTGATTACTTCGATTTCTTCTTTGCTTTCTTCTTAGCTTTCGGCACAAACATCACGTGTAGTTCTTTGTCACTCTCGCGGTTTAACAGTTCCGACCGCAACGAAGTTTCGTTCCGCGCAGAGAATTTCACGGCGACCTAGGACTCTGGTTCCCAAGTTAGCAAGCTAGGCTATGGGTACAGTTCGATTGGAGAGGGGGTGGTCCTGTCAGGGCTTATTCTGTTTTTTTGGTCGTAAGGATCTGACTGTTGCACCTGTCTTCCAGAGCTCGGAGTTCCCCATAGCTATGAGCTCGTTCTCCAATTCTCGTTTGTAGTCAGGGGCCTTGCTCCTTTCGAGGACTATGCGTGTTTCTTCTCCTGCAACCACAAGCTCGTATATTGAGTCGAACAGGGGTTTGGTGGTGTCTCTGAAGCGATTCTTCCATCGCAATGCTCCTATACGAGAGGTTTCGCTGCAGTTGTTGAACATCCAGTCCATCCCGTTTTCGTCAACTAGTCTGATGAGACTTTGGGTAAATTCTTCTACAGTTTCGTTGAAGGCTTCGCTGGGGCTGTGTCCATGCTCTCGCAGGGTATTGTATTGGGCTTCCATTATTCCTGCTATTGCCCCCATCAATACCCCTCGTTCACCTGTTAAGTCGCTGTACACTTCTTGCTCGAATGTGGTGGGGAAAAGGTAACCTGACCCAACGGCGATACCGATTGCCTTCACTCTGTCCTGAGCTCGTCCCGTGTGATCTTGATAAACAGCGAAACTACTGTTTATGCCACTGCCATCAAGGAAGTTCCGCCTAACAGATGTCCCAGAACCTTTTGGCGCGACCAATATGACATCGACGTTCTTTGGCGGAATCACGCCTGTCGTGTTACCGTACACAATTGAGAATCCGTGTGAAAAATAGAGCGCATCACCTTCCTTCAATGTAGACCGAAGAATAGGCCACGTTTCTTTCTGCCCAGCATCGGTGAGTAGAAACATCTTGATGGTTCCTAACTTTGCGGCTTCCTCCATAGAGAAGAGTGTCTCGTTGGGTACCCAGCCTTCCTTAACGGCCAAATCGTAATGAATGCCCTTCTTTTGTCCAACAATGATTCTGATACCGTTGTCACGCATGTTTAGAGATTGAGCTCTACCTTGGATTCCGTATCCGAGCGTGGCAACGACTTCGTCTTTCAAAACCTTCCGGGCTTGTTCAAAAGTGAATTCTTTTCTCGTGATAACGTTCTCTATTACACCGCCGAAATCTAATTCAACCATAGCAACTCTCACGCAAGGTTTGCGTTGATTGTTTATCGTCGTAATAAGACTTCACGCATGGTGGGCACACACGGAATAATTCAGAACTTACGTTTCAATTTGATTTGCCCGTATCTTCTGCGGCGAGTGCGGCACAAGAAAGGCTATCTATCATCTACAGTTCGAGCAGTAACTGAGAACCAGCAAGAAACTGGGTCAGAAACATTCAGATTCGAAGAATCGATGTCTAACGGTTCGTTTTGGATAGAGCTTTTGTAACATTCAAAATCGTCGGGTTAGTGTCGGAAAATATGTCGCAAGGTGTTAAACAAATCTTATATCACCTATCCTTGCATAGGTATCGCTAGAGATCAATCAATGCTTTCAATGCCACTTCGTCTCGTTACGACTGCTACCACTACTACGACTCAGACTAACTGAGTCGGACAGCAAGAAACTTTCCGTTTTCTCAGTTTTCTGCTGTTCCGGCTTGAATCGAGGTTATGGAGAATTAGTAATACATGAATAATCAAAGGGTTTGGCATTATGCTTCGGGAATTCTTGAAGCTATTAAGCGAAGCAACTCGAATGTGTGCGTAGCTAAGAGTGTCGAGGTGAATGTCCCTTCAACTACTGCGAATTTGGGACCAGGATTCGATGTTTTTGGGCTAGCGCATGACGCTTTCATTGAATCTGTTAAGATTGAAGTTGTTCAGGGTAGCGGCGTCGATGTTGAAGTTCTTGGTGTGGACGCGCAATCTGTCTCGCGTGATGTAGATAAGAATACGGCGGGGATCGTTGCAAGAACCTTTGCAAAGCAGCTGCCTCTTGGTTGCGGAATCAGACTTCGGATCTTGAAGCGAATTCCAGTAGGTAAAGGACTGGGAAGTAGCGGTGCAAGTGCGGCAGCATGCGTATTCGGATTGAACCGACTATTGGGTCTGAGTTTGTCTGAAAATCAGATGATTCAACTTGCTGCCGATGGTGAAGTAGCCTCAGCTGGGTCCGCTCATGCGGATAATGTGGCGGCCAGCGTTCTGGGTGGCTTCACAATAATCCAATCTTATCATCCGTTTCATGCCATTGCACTCTCGCCTCCTGAAAACCTCCGTGTGGCCGTGGCCGTCCCTGAAGTTTCAATCGGGGAGAAGAAGACTGCTCAGACTCGCGCCATGCTGCCTGAATTCATCTCGATGGAGAAGCTGGTCAGCAACGTCGGAAATGCATCGAGCATGATCGTGGGGATTCTCACTGGCGATTTGGGTCTTCTTGGTCGAAGTATGATGGATTCCGTCGTTGAGCCGGAGAGGGCGAAATTGATTCCAGGATACTTGAAAGTTAAGAAAGAAGCCCTAATGGCAGGTGCAGAGGGCGTGGCAATAAGCGGAGCGGGCCCAACGATGATTGCGATCGTTGACGAGAAGAAGACGGCGGCAATACAAGTTGCCGAAACAATGAGGGAGATATTCGAGGATGAAGGCGTGGCCTGTAATGCGCTCACTTCAAAACCGACGAAAGGCGCGAACATTGTAAGCGGGAGGTAAGTACTGTGCGTCATCAACTCGAATGCATAGGATGCCATGCTCTTTACCCCTCGACTATTACAGAATGGTCATGTTCGAATTGTGGGGATCTGCTTGA
>Ga0187779_10003124_pt1 | contig 10064 bp, 9 predicted proteins | sample 1015_Q2_SP10_10__FD_132435 | JGI IMG/M metagenome (GOLD analysis project Ga0187779, IMG submission 132435) | Tropical peat soil microbial communities from peatlands in Department of Meta, Colombia - 1015_Q2_SP10_10_MG | ecosystem: Environmental > Terrestrial > Soil > Wetlands > Peat | place...
TCGCAAGTAGCGGTCGAGTTTGCCCGGCCGGCGCCCGACTTCTGGCCGCTTAGCTCACCGCCGCTCGATTGGAAGACCTGCTAACCGAAACAAAGAAGAGACCTGTCTTGAGTCAGGGGGCGAGTTCCGCGAGCCAGGAATCGAGCGTCTTGGACTGATTGGCTGGCAGATCATCAAAGGCGACACCCATTCCCATGCCGTCTTGAACGTAGATGATCGTGCCGGCGCAAGCGAAAGCTCCTTGGTCCCGCGAAATGCGTAGTTGAATGGGAGTGCCCATGGGCAGCGTGTTGAGCAAATCCACGTAACAGCCCTTGCGACTGATTTCGGAGATTCGCCCCGTCATGCGAACACCGCTGGCCGGCTCGACGATTTCCGCTGAGGCGATCAGCGTGTACCGCGGCACGGTGCGACGCTCGCTGTATGGCGAATTACCGGCGGGGGTGTCGCCCGAAGTGCTCATGGTTGTGACAGTCCGAGTTCGTTGCGCTCAGCCTCGCACAACTGGGAATTGAACGCTAGTCTGGTTGTTATGAGTGACACCAGAAGGAAACAGTACTTTGGCCGGTCATTGTGGAATAAGTTCGACGATTGCTTAGCACTGTAAGCAATCTCGTACTAGGACCAAACAGGGGAAGTCCCCGCAGCTCGCGATAGGTCGCCGCTAAATGGCCACAAGGCTGTTGAAACTCGGTTGATTCCATACACAAAAATCGATATGGTGAGGGCAGGTAAGCCCGTTTTTCCGGTAATTTTGATGTGTCGAAATGAAAGTGACACGGGGCACTCATGCGTCCAGGCGAGCAGCTCAGGGAGCTTCGCAATCGTCTCGGGGTAACCACGCGGGAAGTCGAGGAGTTCAGCCGAACGATCGCGGAGGATCGTCAAAACGAAGAGTTTTATATCTCCAATGCGTGGCTGACACAGCTTGAGAATAAGAACTCCATCCCCAGCATTTATAAGCTTTACAGCTTAAGTGTAATTTACCGCACGAAGTTCAACGACCTGCTCGCTGTGTTCGGCATCGATTTGAACGCCACCTCGCGCTACCAGCTTTCGCTTCCCCTCCAGCACACGCACTTAACGGATTTTGAAACGACCGACCCTGAGAAGTCGGTCACTTTTCCAGTGCGCTTTGACAAGAGTTTCAACCTGGAAACGACCAGTCTGATCTCGCGCATGGTCGAACTCTGGGGAGAGATCCCGGTCGCTTTGATTCAGAAACTCGATGTGCGCCACTGCCAGTATGGATACATCGGTACGGGGGATTACACGATGTATCCACTGCTGCGTCCCGGATCCTTCGTACAGATTGAGAGCCACTCCATTCGCATGCAGACGACAGATTGGCGCACCGAATACGACAGGCCCATTTATTTCGTTGAATTGAGGGATGGTTACGCATGCTCTTGGTGCGAGATCCGCGGCTCGCAGCTGACGCTGGTTCCGCATCCGCTTTCCGGGTGCACCATCCGGCAATTTAGCTATCCGTCCGAGGCGGAGATCGTAGGGCAGGTAACCGGGATGGCTATGCGCTTGGTTGAGGCGGAATCGAAGGGAGACGAGCTTCCAAGATTGCCAAGGCGATCTTGAAACTGGAAAACAACAGCTGCGCCGTCAGCGGATCGGTCTCTACCGGGACCGCCACCCGATAGGGCTCGAGCTTTTTCCATGCCGCCACAAAGTCACGCGGGCTGGTGTGCGTCGAATCAATGTAGCCTTCCATCTGGCTCACCAATTCTCGCAAGGAACACCCTACGAGTTGACTGAAGGCCTCGCGGTGGCAGTCAGCAAGCGCCTCACAAGCAACTTCTTGCGTGAATCGGGAAGCCAGGCCATCGTGGTAGTAGAGGCCGGTGTTGTAATCTCGCATCGAGGCCAGGTAGATCAGTCGGTCGAGCGATCGTGGGATGTCGGCGAGAGTGCGACTACGAAGATCGCTGGCCGCCTGTGCCACGTCGATTCGTCTTGTCGCTCGATTCACGCAGGGGCTCCTATAGCATAGCCGCGTCGGAGGCGTGGCCCAACGCGCCCAGGCGCGCCTTGTCCAAGAAACCCAACGATTGCTCGGAAATCTTGCAGGCACGGTTTGCCGCGTTCGCCACCACTCCGACCATCCGAGGGGCTGCGTAGGGACCGGCGACGAAAACCAGGAACTGCAAGGCCCTACATGCTCCCATGAGGGCAGCAAATGACAAGGCCAGCTCCACTTCGGTCCGCGGGTTAAGCCGGGCATAGTGCCGCGCCGCGCCCCGATGAAATCGCTGGAGGCTACGAATTTGGATGCGAACCTGCCTTAGCCACAGCAGGGCAAGGCCCTTGCGCTCGTCCAAGAAAAGCTCGTGGATAGATCTAGGGGTTTCCGAACGAACATACTCCCAGTCCTGTTCGGCAAAGACTCTGTTGACCAACTCCAGGGGCAGCAGACCGGCCTGCAAAGTTCTCAGCGCCTGACGCGCCTCGACTAAGGCGCTGGAGCTTCCTTCTGGCCGCGTGTTGCGGCGAGCCAGCAAGAACAGGGACGAAAACAGCAGCAATCCAACGGAGAGGAAAAAGATCAGCGAAATCATGCGCGCTCCGCCTTTCCTATATATGTGCGAATCGCGCCCATGACACCCTTGGTTCTTGCAACCAGCGCTCCATAGTCTTCTTCCAAGGGGATCATATGATCCGGGGTCGGATTCGGGCAATAGGACCAGAGTGCTAGAAGCCAGATAACCAGGGAAACATTGAATGAAAGGGGCTGGATCACCTGCCAGATCTGGTCGAATCGGGTGCCTGCGTAGGAGCGAACGGCGAGACTGACCAGGCTCGTCAGGATGTACAAACCGTAGCCCATGATCATGCCCTTCATGTTCCGTCCCATGCCAATGCCGTAATAGAAGATTACGGCCAACAGGCCGCAGATGAATACGGCCTGCACGGAACGCAGGTCTCGTTCGAACTCGATGCTTCCCCGCGACCAATGAGGCACGACCAAGGGCGCAAGCAAGGCGAAACTCAGGATCGCGCCAAATGCCCCGAGGCCGCTGAAACGCGCGAACCTTTCAGCGCCAGGATACGGCGCTAAGACGTGGTTTAGGATCTCCAAGAGGATTCCGTAACCGGTAATCAGCGTCCCGAGCTGCAAAGGCCAATACCATCGCTCGTAGAGCGATGGCGCGGTCCAATTGACCAACATCATAACAGCTGTGAAAAATATAACAGATGCGACATATACATAAAAGAAATAATAGCGCCTGATCAGGCGCACCTGCAGACCCCGACCCAATAGCAGGAACTCCAGCAGGAGGCCCAAACCCATGATCAGCCAGCGTGACATGCGTCCGCCCTAACGGTGATAGGCGCCGATCATAACACGAAGCCCGAGAGCGCTGATATCGTTTGCGCCCTCGGGCTGCGTAAAGGTCAAAGATACGATCAGAAGGCCGCGCTGGCAGCCGGTTCTAAACCGCGCGTCTCTCTGCCCGAACCGATTCATCCCGGGAGGCCAGCTTTGGCGGAGGCACCGGTCCGTCCGGGGAGGCTATCTTTGGCGGAGGCACCGGTCCGTCGGTGGAGGCTACCTTTGGCGGAGGCACCGGTCCGTCGGTGGAGGCTACCTTCGGCGGGGGCACCGGCCCATCCGGGGAGGCTACCTTTGGTGGGGGCACGGGTCCGTCGGTGGAGGCTAGCTTTGGCGGAGGCACCGGTCCATCCGGGGAGGCCGCATGCGGCAAGGGCCTATCCATGGCGGCAACGTGAATCACGACAGAGGCCGAACTGAACGGGGCAGCGACAGCGAGAGCGGTGATGGCTAGGGCCAGCAGCCAACCATACACTTTCATCGTTCTCTCCTAGGAGTCTCTGAAAAGGGTTCGTTTGCGGGTGGGAACGTAAGGCCAAGTCTCGCCCTTGCTTCTATAAACGTGGAACGCTCACCTCACCGAGCATGCTCGGAGCAGTAACTACAGAGTTATGTTCCTCGAGAGAACCCACGGCCTTAGCTTGCGTCGCGCCTAGCTGACCAGAATGGAAACCTTGCGGAACATACGTATGGAGATTTCAACAGGTTCGCGGTACTAAAGGGTGTAGTCGGGGTGGGCCGACACATCATGGTAGACACCAAATCCTCCCAGGGTGGCATAAATGCTGCTCCGAAGGCGTTCCACGAAGACCTGCGGAGGCTTGACCGGCGGCAATGGTGGCTCTGGTCGTCGACCGTGCTGGTGCTCATCCTGCTGACGATTGCCGTGGCGTCGTTTGCATTTCCGGCCCTTCTCAGCAAGGAGCAGGGAACCTATTCCTTCTATCTGAATCAGGCGGTACGGTCCTTGGTGGGGATCGTCTTGATTTTCAGCGTCTATCTCGTTCATCAACAACACACCATCATGCGCATGCGAAACCAATTGGCCGATCAGGTCCATTCCCTTGAAAAGGTTCAAGATCTGACCAACGAGGTATACAAACTCGCCGCGCTCGATCCGCTCACGGGACTCTACAACCGTCGCTCTGGCGAGCAGCGATTAGGCGAAGAAATCAGCCGCGCCGTGCGCTACCAGCGCCCCCTCACCATTCTGCTGATCGACCTAGACGGATTGAAGCAAACCAACGACAAGCTCGGGCATGCTGCCGGCGACATGGTCTTGAAGCAATTCGCGGAGCGCTTGCAGAAAGCGATTCGCGGCTCCGATTTGGCAGTGCGCCTGGGGGGCGATGAATTCATGGCACTTCTGCCCGAATGCCGCACCGAGGAGGTCGTACACGTCCTCAAACGTATTGAGGGCCTTGAAGTCGACTATGAAGGGGCTAAGATCCCTTGCCGTTTCTCTCGCGGCTGGACCGATTACCGGCCCGGAGAAACAGCCGAAGAACTCCTGAAGCGCGCTGACGAGGCTCTTTACTCGAATAAGCGCGCCGGCAAGCCTCCCGCTCCGTCGGATCCTTTGCCCGTCCCCCAGTCGGTTCACTAATACGAACTAAACGGTTTCCCGTCAGGAAACACGACCTTCAGATTTTCTTGCACCTGCCCGAGGGTAACTCGTAAGATACCGCCTGTTATTCGAACGATACCCTGTAGGAAATGGAGCCATGCCCAAAGAAAAGCCGAAGGTGAATATCGGTGAAGTGATTCGCTCCTACCGCAGTGACCGCGGCCTCTCGCAGGGTGACATCGAGCGGCGCACCGGCCTTTTGCGCTGCTATATCTCTCGAGTCGAGAACGGCCATACGGTCCCCTCGCTTGAGACGCTTGCGAAAATCGCCGAAGCGATGGAAATCAATCTGGCCGATTTTTTCCCCGGCACCGACACGCCGCAAGATCGCGAGACGCGCAAGATCCTCGGCGAGCTATCGGATGAAGAAATCCGTTTTTTGGCCGAAATCAAGCGCTACTCCACCAGCCTTTCTGACGACGATAAGCGGCTTGTGTTGGCTATGATTCGCAAGATGGCCACGATTGTGCCGCCGGCGCGCAACGGCAAGCCGTCGCCGCACTCCGGTCATCGCGCCGAGGCCTGATCGGTTTTCGATTTCCGTTCGCCGCAGGGCATGGCAGCGAAACAATTGGGCATGTCCGCCTTTGAATTTCCCACCGTCGGTTCCTCTGTCCCTGGCCGGTGAGATACAATGCAGGAGGCGACGAAGTTCATGCAAAACCGTCACAAAACGGTCGGCGTGAAGGTCGGTAGAGTTCTGGTCGGAGGTGGTGCGCCCGTTGTAGTGCAGTCGATGACCAATACGGACACGGCCGACGCCGCCTCAACCGCGCGGCAGTGTCTCGAACTCGCGCAGGCGGGCTCGGAGCTTGTACGTGTGACCGTAAACGTGCCGGAAGCCGCCGCGGCCGTGGCTGAAATAAAAAAGCGGTTGCTCGATGCGGGTTCAGACGTCCCCGTGATCGGCGACTTTCACTACAACGGCCACGTACTGCTGACAAAATTTCCCGATTGTGCCCGCGCTCTCGACAAGTACCGCATCAATCCCGGGAACGTTGGCCACGGTCAGCGCCGCGATGAGCAGTTCGCCACGATCTGCAAGGTCGCCCGCGACAACGGCAAGCCTGTGCGCATCGGCGTGAATGGCGGCTCGCTCAACCAAGAGCTGGTCATGAGGAAAATGCAGGAGAACACAGACCGCGACCTTGGAAAAACTTCCGAGGAAATCATCAACGAGTGCATGGTCCTGTCGGCCTTGGAATCGACCGAGCTCGCGCTGGAAACTGGCCTTCAGAAAGACCAGATCATCATTTCCTGCAAGGTTTCGCGTCCCCGCGATCTCCTGGAGATCTACCGTGACCTCGCCCGGAAAACCGAGCAACCTTTGCATCTCGGACTTACCGAGGCGGGCATGGGAGCAAAGGGCTTGGTTTGGTCCTCCGCGTCCATGGGCATTCTGCTCGCGGAGGGAATCGGTGATACGATCCGCGTCTCGCTCACACCGCGCCCGGGCGGCGATCGCCGCGAGGAGGTGTACGCGGCCTGTGAATTGTTGCAGTCGCTCGGCCTGCGCACGTTTGCCCCCAGCGTCACGGCCTGCCCTGGCTGTGGCCGTACCACCAGCTCCACGTTTCAGGAGCTGGCCGAGAGCATCGAGCGATATGTCCGCGACAAGATGCCGGAATGGAAGCGCGAGTACGAAGGGGTTGAGGAGCTAACGCTTGCCGTCATGGGGTGCATCGTCAATGGCCCCGGAGAATCGAAGGCCGCGAATATTGGCATCAGCTTGCCGGGCACCGGCGAGGCCCCCCGCTGCCCGGTTTATATCGACGGCCAGAAATTTACCACGCTGGAAGGCACCTACGACGAACTGTCCCGGGCGTTTCAGGCGTTGGTCAACGACTACGTCGCCACTCAATATCCCAAACGCGAAACCCCTCTTGACGCAACAAACGTGCCTTCTTCTGCCGCCGCGGCCAAGCCCTCCCTGCGCGTCCTCGCCTAGAGGAGTGTCCTTGCTGTCACACCGTAAAACTTCTCTCGGAATACTTCACCTGACTTTCCAAATCGCGTTTTAAGATTACAAAAAGACAGGGCAACCCGCGTGGGAACGTGGATCTTGATGCCAGGAAACGATCAGCCATGACCGAGAGCCCCCCCTCTCTGGCAAGGTCCCAGCCGCCTCGAGACTGGAAGCGCGGTTTCTGGAGCCTGATCCTTACGCAGTTTCAACTGGGTTTCAACGACAACGGCCTGAAGTTCTTAGTCACCTACATCGTGATCGGAATGAATCTGCCGCAACCCGAGCGCGATCGCCTGGTGCCTATCGTCGGCGCGCTGTTTGCGATTCCGTTCATTCTGTTTTCCATGACGGGTGGTTATTTCGCCGATCGTTACAGCAAGCGCAGCGTAACCATCGGCATGAAAATTCTTGAACTCGGCGTGATGCTGTTTTTCATCCTGAGCTTGGCGCTGCGCAACCTGCCCATGGAATGTGCCGGGGTATTCCTCATCAGTACGGAAGGCGCCCTGTTCGGTCCCTCGAAGTATGGTTTGCTACCCGAGTTGTTGCCGGAACCGAAACTCTCTTGGGGCAACGGCATTATCGAGTTCGGGACATTTCTTGCGGGGATCGGCGGAACGGTTGCGGCGGGCGAGCTCGCCGAGCGCTACCGCGGACGCGAAGTCGTCGCTGGATTTCTCCTGCTGGCCTGCTCGCTCGTCGGATTGGTCGCCAGCCTGGGAATCTCGCGTGTGCCCGCCGCCAACCCGGAGAAAGAGTTTCGCTGGAATCCTCTGGGAGATTTCTTTGCGCAGATCAAAACGATTGCATCCGACCGCGTCCTCAGTTGGGCCGTTTTTGGCAACACCTATCTCTTCTTCCTGGCGGCGCTGTTGCAGCTGGCGGTCATCATTTACGGTCACGACGTGCTTCGGATTGACGAGGCGCACATTACCTATTTGCAGGCGGCCATCGCTATCGGAATCGGTTTGGGAAGTGTGGCGGCGGGATATCTCTCCCGAGGGAAAATTGAGTATGGGCTGATTCCATTGGGTGCCGTCGGTATGACCCTGTTTGGCGGGCTGCTTTACTTCCGGGCTCCCGCTGAGTTCTTGGCCAAGCACCTTGAGACGCTCGCGGGAGCGCTTCGCCAATTTCCCGGCCAGGTCTTGTCGTTGGCTGCGGCGTGGGCACACCTTCGTGTTTTTGACTTAGGGCTGCTCGGATTTTTCGGTGGACTGTTCGCTGTGCCGCTGGGCGCATTGATTCAGCACCGTCCGAGGAGGGAGCAAAAAGGCGGTGTGATTGCCGCGGCGAACTTGGTCTCATTCATCGGCATTGCCCTTGCCTCTTTGGCCTACTACATCTTTACGAACTGGTTTCATCAAACGGCCGCAGGAATCTTCCTGGACGGTGCGATTCTGACTCTGGTCACCACGGTCTTTTCGATCTGGCTGCTCCCGGATTCGCTTCTGCGGTTCCTGCTCTGGGTGGCAACCTCATCGCTGTACCGCATTCGCGTCGAGGGTCGCGAAAACGTTCCCGAGTCGGGCGGTGCACTGTTCGTCTCGAATCACATGTCGTTCGTCGATGCACTTTTGTTGGCCGCATCCACGGATCGCTCCATCCGTTTCCTGATGTTCAAAGACATCTACGAGCTGCCCTATGTGAAACCGTTCGCAAAGATCATGCGCGCCATCCCGATCTCTTCCGAACAGCGACCGCGCGAAATGATCCACTCGCTGCGCGAAGCAACGAACGCGATCAAAAGCGGAGAGGTTGTTTGCATCTTCGCCGAAGGGCAAATCACGCGCATCGGGCACTTGCTCCCGTTCCGCCGCGGCATGGAACGCATTTTGAAAGGAGTGGATGCGCCCATCGTTCCGGTCAGTCTCGAAGGGGTCTGGGGCAGCATCTTCAGTTTCGAGCGGGGCCGCTTTCTCTGGAAGCTGCCGCGGACCATTCCGTATCCCGTTACGGTCAGTTTTGGCAAGCCGCTGCCGCCGACGGCCTCGCCCGTGGAAGTGCGTCGGGCCGTCGAGCAACTCCAGAGCGAAGCCTTTCGCCATCGCAGAAACCAACAGCGCACGCTTCATCGATCGTTTATCCACCGCGCTCATCGCCACCCGTTTCGCTTCGCCATGGCAGACAAGCGACGTCCGCGCCTGACCTGTGGTTACGTGCTGCTCAGTGCGATCTTTCTGGCGCGCCGCCTGCGTCGCACATGGGCCGGTCAGCAGATGGTCGGCATTCTCTTGCCTCCTTCGGTCCCGGCCGCGCTCGTCAATCTCGCCGCCGCGCTGTCTGGAAAAGTTCCCGTGAATTTGAACTACACCTTGCCGAATGAGGCCCTCGCTTCGTGCGTGGCTCAGTGCCAAATCGAAACCATCCTGACGACTCAGCTGCTCCTGGAAAAAATTCCCCTGAAACTGCCAGGGCAGGTTGTGCTGCTCGAAGAGATCGCTGCCCGACATCGTCTGGGCGAACGGATCGTGGCACTTCTGCTGTGGTTTCTGCCGGGCTCGCGACTGGAGTCCATTCTAAGCGAGGGGAAAACGCGCCATCTGGACGACCTCGCCACGGTCGTTTTCTCAAGCGGCAGTACAGGTGATCCCAAAGGCGTGATGCTCACGCACTACAACGTCATCTCGAACATCGAACAGATGGGGCAGACCTTTCTGTTCGATCGCCACGACGCCCTGCTCGGCATCCTGCCGTTTTTTCACTCCTTTGGGTTTACCGTCACGCTCTGGGTGCCGTTGGTTTTGGGCGTCAGCGTGGTCTACCATCCCAGCCCGCTCGATCTTGCCGCCATCGGAGAATTGGTGCGCGACTATCGCGTCACCTTTCTACTGGCCACGCCGACATTCCTCGAAGCCTATCTGCGGCGCTGTTCACCGGAAGACTTCGGCAGCCTTGAATGTGTGCTCGTCGGAGCTGAGAAATTGCCGGAACGCCTGGCCCTCCGCTTCGAGGAGCGGTTTGGCATCCGTCCGCTCGAAGGCTACGGCACAACGGAATGCTCGCCTGTGGTGGCGGTGAATACGAAGGATTTCCGCGCCCCGGGACTGTACCAGGTGGGAGCTAAGCGCGGCTCGATCGGCCATCCGCTTCCCGGAATCCGTGTGCGTATTGTCGATCCAGAA
>Ga0187779_10003125_pt1 | contig 10064 bp, 10 predicted proteins | sample 1015_Q2_SP10_10__FD_132435 | JGI IMG/M metagenome (GOLD analysis project Ga0187779, IMG submission 132435) | Tropical peat soil microbial communities from peatlands in Department of Meta, Colombia - 1015_Q2_SP10_10_MG | ecosystem: Environmental > Terrestrial > Soil > Wetlands > Peat | place...
GACAATTTGCGGGAAATGGGTGTGGGTGACCTCGCGGTCCCCAACCAAATGAAACGAATGGGCGAGGCGTTTTACGGGCGGGCGGAGGCCTATCGGGCCGCGCTGACGGCGGCAAATAAGGCCACTCTGGAGGAATCTATCATCCGGAACATCTACGACGGGACAGCGCCTGCGTCGGGTGCGGCGTGCCGCCTTGCGGGCTATATACAGGGAGCGGTAGTTGACCTGGCGAGGCAAGAACCGTCCGCCTTTCTTGCTGGTAGAATCAGTATTCCTGATCCCATTCCTGTTGTTTTTGTTGAAGATAAATCGAATTCGCGAAAAGATTGAAATTCATGGAAAAAGTCGAAAATCCGTGGAGTGTGCCGCTTTCCGTGGAAGACATTCCGGAAACCGGTCTGCATATCGAAATCGATGCGCCTGAAGCCGCCCGGGCGGGGCTCATTGCCGTCGCGGGCTTACGGGCCTTGCCGCGTCTGTCCGCAGTATTTGATTTGGCGCGTCGCGGGGCCGGCGTGCGTGTAACCGGGCAAGTGAGTGCGCAGGTTGGTCAGACCTGCATCGTCACGCTCGAGCCGCTGGAAAGTGATGTCGAAGAGCCGATCGATCTCGTCTTTGCTCCTTCTTTGCCCAGCGGTGCGGCGCACGGAAGCGCTGCGACAACGGATCAAGACGCGGATGGCGAAGAGCCACCCGAACCTCTGATCGGTGGTCAACTGGATCTTGGGACAATCGCAACGGAATTCCTGCTTCTCGGGATTGATCCCTACCCACGCAAAGCGGGCGCCGAATTCATGCCGCCAAAAGCCGATGATACTGGCGGGCGACCCTTCGCAGCCCTCGAAGCGCTTAAAAAGCGCTTGGGTGGCGGCTAGCCGGACGCACGGGCGAAGGGGTGAGCAGTATGGACAACCGGCTTGTATGCGGCGAACGAGCCGCTAAGGTCGCCCCCGCGCGTCGATTTCTACCGGCGCCCCAATCAAGGCCGCCAAGAGCGATCCATGCCGGATAGGGTTCGCATCGCACTTGATGCTATGGGCGGCGACCATGGCGCAGTGGTCATATTGCCTGGCGCCGACGTGTCGCTCACGCGCCATCCCGACATCGAATATCTGCTGTTCGGAAACAGTGCGATCGTTGAGCCGGTTCTCAATCGACTGCCTCGTCTGAAAGCCCGGTCAAAGCTCATTCACACTGAGGTGGCAATCCGCATGGACGACAAGCCGAGCCAGGCGCTGCGCTACGGCCGCTGGAAATCGTCCATGTGGCTTGCAATTGACGCGGTCAAAAAAGGCGACGCTGACGTCGCTGTATCTGCGGGAAATACCGGCGCGCTGATGGCTATGGCGCGTTTTAATCTCAAGAAGATGGAAGGTATTGAGCGGCCGGCAATTGCGGCGCTTTGGCCGACACTTAAAGGGGAGTCCGTTGTGTTGGATGTCGGCGCTTCGATCGGTGCCGACGAGGCGCATCTGGTCAATCTCGCAGCGATGGGCAGCGCCATGGCGCGCGTCCTTTTCGATATCGAACGCCCCACGGTGGGACTACTCAATATTGGTGTCGAGGAAGTCAAAGGGCTGGAGCAAGTGCGTGAAGCCGGGCGCATTTTGCGGGAAGGTCGTTTCCCGCATTTCGACTATCACGGTTTCGTCGAGGGTGACGATATCGGCAAAGGTTCTGTGGACGTGGTCGTCACCGAAGGCTTTGCCGGTAACATCGCGTTGAAAACGGCGGAAGGCACCGCGCATCAGCTTGCATCTTATCTACGTGCGGCCATGAACCGGACCTGGGCGGCTCGGCTCGGCTATCTGCTGGCGCGGCGCGCCTTCCAGACGCTGCGGGAAAAGATGGATCCACGCAAATCGAACGGCGGCGTGTTCCTCGGCCTCAATGGAATTGTGATCAAGAGCCATGGCGGGGCCGACGCGGAGGGAACGGCGGCAGCGATCGATATGGGTTACGACATGGTGCGCTATGAGTTGCTTGCCAAGATTGGCCAGTCAATGGCGCGCGACCTGCAGGCGGGAAGCACCGCAATGATGGCGAGCGGAGCAGGCTCGTGACCCTCTTGCGTTCGATAGTACTCGGCTGTGGCAGCTACCTTCCCACGCGCATCCTCAGCAACGATGAGCTCGCGCGTTCGGTCGCGACCACGGACGAATGGATCGTGCAGCGCACCGGCATTCGCGAGCGGCACGTCGCGGCGCCCGGCGAGCTCACATCCGATCTCGCGCTGCATGCCGCGCGGGCGGCACTTACCAACGCGCATGTTGAAGCGAAATCGATCGATCTTATCGTGCTGGCGACCTCAACGCCCGATCAGACTTTCCCGGCGACTGCCGTATCGGTGCAGGCCGCCTTGGGCATCACGCATGGCGCGGCGTTTGATCTTCAGGCTGTCTGTTCCGGATTCGTCTATGCACTTCAGGTGACTGACGCGCTATTGCGCGGCGGCAGCTACAAGCGCGCGCTCGTGATTGGGGCGGAAACTTTCTCGCGCATCCTCGACTGGAACGACCGTACGACGTGTGTCCTCTTCGGCGACGGTGCAGGCGCTCTGGTGATCGAGGCGCAACCGCAAGCGGGGACCCGCGAGGACCGTGGAATCCTCACAACACACCTGCGTTCGGACGGCCGGCACAAAGCCAAGCTCTATGTCGACGGCGGGCCGTCATCGACCCAGACCGTGGGCCATCTACGGATGGAGGGCCGTGAGGTGTTCAAGCACGCGGTCGCGATGATAACGGACGTGATCGAAGACGCCTTCAAGGCCACAGGCTATACGGCGGCCGATATTGACTGGTTTGTTCCGCATCAGGCCAACAAACGCATCATCGACGGATCCGCCCACAAACTTGGCATCGCGCCGGAGAAGGTGGTGATAACCGTCGACCGCCATGGCAACACCTCGGCGGCCTCGATTCCCTTGGCCTTGTCCGATGCGGTGGCTGATCGGCGCATCAAGCGGGGCAATCTCATCCTCCTGGAAGCGATGGGAGGGGGGTTCACCTGGGGTTCGGCGCTGCTGCGCTGGTAATCAACACCCGCTTTTCGGGCCAGCGGGGTCAGCCGCGCGCCGGGGGTATCCCACCACAATCTTCAACCAGCCGGTTGACGCCATCCCGGTCTTGCTAATATCGTCGATAATTCAGCAGGATACGTTCGCCGGGGGCAGGGCAGGCGATGACCGGAAAAACTGTTACTCGGGCCGACTTGTGTGAGGCGGTGTACCAAAAAGTCGGTCTTTCTCGTACGGAATCGGCGGCGTTGGTGGAGTTGGTGCTCAAGGAGATCACCGACTGTCTTGAGCGTGGGGAGACCGTCAAGCTTTCCTCGTTCGGTTCGTTCGTGGTGAGAAAGAAAGGCCAGCGTATTGGGCGAAATCCTAAGACCGGCAAAGAAGTCCCAATTTCGCCCCGACGCGTTATGGTGTTCAAGCCGTCGGCGATTCTCAAGCAACGGATCAACAACGGCTCCGGCGAGCCAGCCTAGGCCGATTCCGTCGTAGCGTAACCGCGTTAGTCTCTAACCCAGGAGTGGGCCGCTTTGGATAACAAGGCGCCAGACGCATTTCGCACCATCAGTGAAGTGGCGGACGAACTCGATCTGCCGCAGCACGTGCTGCGCTTTTGGGAGAGTCGCTTCCACGAGATCAAACCGATGAAACGCGGCGGTGGTCGGCGATATTACCGCCCCGACGATATCGATCTGCTGCGCGGAATTCGCCACTTGCTGTATGGTGAAGGCTACACCATTCGTGGGGTGCAGCGGATATTGCGCGAGCAAGGCGCGAAATTCGTTCAGGCCGTATGGCAGGAAGGCGCGCCGCAACCACCCCATGGCGTCGTTGAAGAGGAGGAGGAATTGGTTGAAGGGGACGCGTTGGTTGAGAGCGGCTTATCAGAAGAGCCGCAGGGCTTGCGCGAGCGATTATCCTCCTTGATCGGACGCGATCTCGCAGATCGGCAAAGCGACGTTGCGGCGCGCGTTGAGCCTCCGCTGGCCAGCGCACCAGTTCCTCAGATCGACCCCACTGATCGTGCAATTCACGGCGCTGTTCAGCCGGAACCGTCGAAGCCGGCGCCGGAGCCTCTGGCAGTCCGACAACCTGCCGCGGGCAGCCTTGCGCGCGAAGACTTGCGCAAATTGCACGCCGCGCTGCATGAGCTTGCCGAATGCCGCAAGCTGATCGATTTGGCGGTCACCCGGCATCACTAGCACTCCGTTGCAACCAGCCCATGAACCATTCGGGCATGGTGCCCGACTAATGACTGTGTAGAATGTTTTGGCCCAGGGTCTTGGGAGGGTGAGGGCGTCTATGCGGGGGGTCTTAAAGACCGCATTGCTGGCGGTTGCGGTTCTTATTGGCGCTTTCACGCCAACATTTGGGCAAACGCCTCCTAACAACCCGACACCGCCAGTCACGGTGGTGACCCGCGGGACCCCGATCACGCCGCTTGGCTGGTACGCCATCGGTTCGGTTGTCTGCGTAGCGGTTTCGCCGATGATCGGCACCGTCGTCCTCGGTCGCGAACTCACCATCAGTGAGGCCTATCACGGCACCCTCGGCTGTCTGCTGGGCCCGGTAGGCTGGCTCCTGGCCGATGCCCTCTTTCCTCCCGGGGCTTCCGGTCCCACCGGAGCTGGGCCTCCTCCGCCGCGCAAATCGGCAAGCACCGCGCGCGGACGTCATTTCAGTATTCCGCCGGTGGGCGCGACAAGCTTGATCGGAAACGAAGTCCTGCTTGTATTCGCCCCGGGCGCTTCGCCCCGAGCACGCGCCGCGCTTGCAACCGGCCTGCAACTGACTCAGCTGGAAACTCAAACTTTTGCGTTAACCGGTCAAACAGTCGAGCGGTGGCGCATTGATGGCGCACGGTCGGTGCGGGACACGCTGCTGCGGATCCAAAGCAGTTTCCCCAGTGTTTCGTTCGGGCAGGCAAATCGTGTGTATCTCGGCGCGCAGGCGCAGCCAGCGACAAAGCCCGACGCGGCAGCAGATGCGGCGGCCGCGCAATATGTCGTACGCAAACTGCATTTGCTGGAAGCTCACCGCATCAACAGCGGCGATAATGTTTTGGTCGCTGTGATCGATTCAAAAATCGACACGACCCATCCCGACCTCGCCGGTGTGATTGCCGATGAATACGATGTCGTCGGCAATGCTGCCCCGGCGCATGCGCACGGCACTGCCATGGCTGGCGCAATTGCTGCGCACAGCAAATTGGTTGGCGTCGCGCCAAAAGTGAAATTGCTGGCCATTCGTGCTTTTGCTGGCGCTGGTGAGAGTGCGCAAAGCACAACTTTCAATATCCTCAAAGCTCTTGATTGGGCTGCGAGCAAGCACGCCCGCATCGTGAACATGAGCTTTGCGGGTCCGCCCGACACGCTGCTGCAGGAGATGCTGAATAAGGCCAATGCGCGCGGGATCGTCCTGATTGCCGCTGTCGGCAACGAGGGGCCGCGTTCGCCGCCATTGTATCCTGCAGCCGATGCCAGGGTGATTGGTGTGACAGCAACCGATGCCGATGACAAACTGATGCCGCAGGCCAACCGTGGCCCGCAAGTTGCTATCGCGGCACCTGGCGTTGAAATCCTCGCCGCAGCGCCTAACGGGGCATACCAGGTGACCTCTGGCACTTCCGTCGCGGCGGCACATGCCACGGGTGTTGCGGCGCTACTTCTTGCCGCCAGGCCCAATCTGACGCCAGCGCAGGTGCGTGGCGATCTGATACGGTATGCTCAGCGCATCCCAGGGAAACGTAATGAGGTCGGGGCCGGCGTTATCGATGCGCTTGCGGTGATCAAAGGATCCGCAAAATAGCCAGCGCCAGGCAGATAGACCGTCTTTTGGATCAACCGCCATGACCGTCCCCGAACCCCTGCTTGTCGAGCGCCCCTCGGACGAGATCGTCGTTCTCAAAATCAATCGGCCCCAGGTGCGCAATGCACTCAATCTTGACGTGCGCATAGGGCTGGCAGACGAAGTCAGCCGTGGCGGTGCAGACAGCAAGGTGCGCTGCATCATCATAACCGGCTCGGAGACCGCGTTTGCCGCCGGCGCTGACATCGGCGAGATGGCCGAAGCCACGCCCGTCGAGGTGATGGCGCGCAATGTCCAGAAATACTGGCGGGCGATTACCGATTGCCCAAAACCCATAATCGCCGCGGTCGAGGGATTTGCCCTGGGCGGCGGCCTCGAGCTCGCGCTATGCGCCGATATCATCGTCGCGGGCGAAGGCGCCAAGCTCGGTCTGCCTGAAGTCAAAGTCGGAATTCTTCCAGGCGGCGGCGGCACGCAGAAACTTGCCCGCCTCGTCGGGCGACATCGCGCCATGTTGTTAATGATGACCGGGCGGATGTTCGGCGCGCCTGAAGCCTTTAGTATGGGCGTGGTGAGCGAAGTGGCGCCCACCGGCCAGGCGCTATCGCGCGCAATCGAGATCGCGCGCGAAATTGCCACCATGCCGCCAATCTCCGTGATGCAAATCAAGGAAATCGTCAATGCGGGGCTTAATGCTCCGCTGGATGCCGCGCTCATGCTGGAGCGCAAGGCATTCCAGCTGCAGTTTGCCACCAGCGATCAAAAGGAAGGGATGCGCGCCTTCATGGAAAAGCGAAAGCCGAAGTTCGAAGGAAAATAGCGCATGGTGGATTTGTCGAAATCCGATCTGGTCGTTGCCGTGATCGGCACCGGGACCATGGGCCGCGGGATCGCCCAGCTTTGCGCGCAGGCTGGACTGACATGTTTTCTTTTCGATTCTCGCGAAGGCGCTGTGAATGAAGCCATCGCGGCGATCGACAAGGGTCTTGAAGGTCAAGTGTCTAAAGGTCGGCTAACAGCTGAAAACAAAAAGAGCGCGCTTGCTCACCTGAAGCCAATCACTTCGCTTGGCCAAGCCAAAAACGCGGGTATTGCCATCGAAGCAATTGCGGAAGATCTCGAAGCAAAGCGCAGCCTGTTCCACGAATTGGAAAAGCATGTCTCCGCCGACGCGGTGCTTGCAACCAATACGTCGTCTCTTTCGGTCACTGAGGTTGCCGCCGGCTGCGGCAAACCGGAACGTGTCGCCGGCTTGCATTTCTTCAACCCGCCGCCGTTGATGAAACTGGTCGAAGTGATAGGCGGACTGCGCACCAATCCGGCAGTTGTCGAAGCGCTGACCGGCTTCTCGAGGCGTATCGGCAAGCATCCGGTTGTCGCGGCTGATACGCCGGGATTCGTGGTCAACCACGCCGGGCGCGCCTACGGACCTGAGGCGTTGCGTATCGTGGCGCAAGGCATTGCTAGTCCGCGCGAGGTCGATCTTCTGATGAAAGAGGCGGCCGGCTTTCGCATGGGCCCGTTCGAATTGCTCGATCTCGTGGGCGGTGACGTCGCTCATGCGGTGATGGTGAGCATCTTCGAGCAATATTTTGAAGAGCCGATGTACCAGCCGTCGGCACAAATGGCTGTGCGCGTCGCCGCCGGAATGCTTGGCCGCAAGAGCAAGCAAGGTTTCTACAATTACGACGGTGCACAGTCTGCCAGTCCGCCGACAATCGCGGTCGCCGCACAGCCAGTACCTGCGTCCGCCTGGGTCGCGGACGAGGATGGCGGCAGGGAGCTTGCCGAGTTGCTCAAAAACGCCGGCGTCAAGGCACAACTCGGGGGCCAGCCCGCCGCGAGCGGGCCTTGTTTTGTGACGCCGCTCGGTGAAGACGCGTCGAATGCCGCTGTCCGATTAAAACTCGACCCAGCCCGCACGATGGCCGTCGATATGTTTGGGGGCTTTAGTGGTCGCCGGACTCTCATGAAAACGCTGGTCAGCACCGCCGACATTGTTGGCGCCGCCGCCGCCGCGCTGTCGGCCGGCAATGTGCCGGTGACGGTGATCAACGACAGCCCGGGTTTTGTGGTGCAGCGGCTTCTCGCCATGATCGTTAATATCGGCACTCGAATCGCGGAGTTGCGAATCGCTGCGCCGGCCGACATCGACACCGCTGTTGAGCTGGGGCTGAATTATCCGAAAGGGCCGCTTGCCTTAGGAAACATGCTGGGCGCAGCCCGTGTGCTTGCCGTGCTCGATGGCATGCATGCCGTCACGCTTGATCCGAAATATCGCGCGACCACGTGGCTGCGCCGCCGCGCGCGACTCAGTGTATCATTGCTTGCGCCGGACTGAGTTCCCTTACAAGCTGGCGAATGTCCGTAAATGTGACGTGGCCGAGCCTGTCGCAGCACTACGTATAGAGGTGCGTGGCGTTTGGTCAGGTAGCACGGAACCGCAAGGTGCCGCGTCGAGTTTTCAATTCATAAGAAACGTAGCAGGGCAATGGAGACGCTATGCAAGAGCAGATCTTGATCGTCGCATTCCTGTGGTTTGCGTTGCAGATCCCGCTCGGTAGCTTCATCGGCGATTGCATACGATTTGGAATGGCCGAAGCGTAACAGAGAAGCGCCCGATCCAAGGGGCGCTATTTCTGTCTCTATTTTGCTTTACCAAAACATCCGTATCCGACCGTGCGCGCAATATTCTCCGTGCGCGTCGTAAGCGCGTGACCAGGTGGCCGCGGCTCGGAGTCCGGATTTTCGTGAGGCTCCCATGCGCCGCCACCGACGACGGATGCGTGGACGCCGTCCAGATAACCGAACATCTGGGCGTGCGTACTCAGCTCGGAGGAATTGCCGTTGGCAGAGCCTCCGTCCAAGATTTTTTTCAACTTGCTCCTGCGCACTAGAGCTTCGCCAGCTGCAGAAGCCATCCAAACTGTAGCGCGGTGAAGCACAGGGCCGTGAACCCTACGCCTATGAGCTCGATTCCAGGCATGTCTTGTCCCCCTAGACAATTAGCCGAGGCTCACACGCTAGGTGGGGGCGCGAGGGCAGGCTGTGATGGCCATCACAAAAATGCGGAATATGCCTGCCAGCACTGGGTTTTCCCCAACCAGAGGCCGGGGCCGGCAGCGGGCGCATTTGATGTAAGTGATTGATTTATCTGGTCGGGGCGGCGGGATTTGAACCCACGACCCCCAGTCCCCCAGACTGGTGCGCTAACCGGGCTGCGCCACGCCCCGACCGAAGCGCGCGGACTATAGGGACGCCCCTACCGCAGTGCAACCTTGGGCGTTCCGGGGACACCATAGGCGCGTCGGATCGGCCCGCGGATCATGAGGACGATCGCGGCCAGGGCACCGCAGGCGTAGACCACGGTGTAGGCTTCAAGGAACTGCACGATATTGAGCGGGACCGCGAACGCGTAAACCGCAACGCAGGTCATCGCCACGACAGCTCCCATGCCGACGCGCGCCACTTCCCGGAAGTAACCGGTGTGAACCAGCACGCTGTGCGTCACCATCTGCGTCAGGTTCGCAGCCAGCAGGGCAATCAGGATCGGTGTGGTGGCAGGCGGCATCGTCGCGGCGCTGCCGAGCAGGAAAGCGAAGAGCCGGTCGGCACCCAAGATTAGAATCCCGGAAGCCGCCAGCGCGGGAATGCAACAGAGCGCTGCTGCCAGTAGCGTCGCACGCACAAGCGTGGCCCCATCTCGTTGCGCCAGCGCGCTCGTCTGCCGCGGTACCAGGATGTCGCAGACCGCGCCGAAGATTGTGGCGCCGCCACGGAAGATTTTGAAAGTCGTGTCGAGAATGATGGGCGGTGCGCCCAATCCAAAGAGAACCGGGACAATGAAGTATGGGTAGTTGTAGATGTAGATATCGCTTGCCGCATAGGTACTGCTTCGTATCAGCTCGGCGCGATTGCTGCGGAAAAATGAGCGCAGACCTTCGATCATGCCGGTCAATCGCAGGACCAGCGCACCACGCGCGACGACGCGTTGGACGCAGAGTGCCAGCACAACGGCCCACAATGCGATCATCGCTGTCAGCATCACGATCAATGGCATTCCAAGCAACACGGCCGCCAGCCCGAAGAAATATCCAAAGCGACGCACAGTTTCGAGGGCTTCAAACAAAACGTATTCATCGACCGCGATTGAAATGTTGCGCAGCGCGAACCAGACGAGGTTGAGAGCAATGAACAGAAAGAAAAGAGCGAATTCGGCGGCCTCAAGCAGGGAGTCGGC
>Ga0187779_10003126_pt1 | contig 10057 bp, 9 predicted proteins | sample 1015_Q2_SP10_10__FD_132435 | JGI IMG/M metagenome (GOLD analysis project Ga0187779, IMG submission 132435) | Tropical peat soil microbial communities from peatlands in Department of Meta, Colombia - 1015_Q2_SP10_10_MG | ecosystem: Environmental > Terrestrial > Soil > Wetlands > Peat | place...
CGGAGGCGCCGTACACCGCGGCAGCGAGCCCGGCCGGGCCGCCGCCGACGATCACCAGGTCGTAGTGATCACCGGTCGGCTGCGCCGAGATGCCGAGCCGACCTGCGAGCTCGAGCATCGTCGGGCGCTCCAGCACCGATCCATCCTCGAGCAGCGCGACCGGGAGCCGATCGGCATCGACACCGGCGACCGCGAGCAGCTCGCGGGCCTCGCTGTCGCGCTCCACGTCCAACCACCGCGCTGGCACGCGATTGCGGGCCAGGAAATCGCGCACGTCATGCGACTGCTTGGAGAAGCGATGGCCGATCACGCGCACCCCGCCCGACTCCAGCGCCGCACCCGCCTCCCAGGTCGTCAGCAGGTCCTCGACGACGGGGAACAGGTGCTCCTCGGGCGGGTCCCACGGCTTCAGCAGGTAATAGTCGAGCGACACCTCGTTGATCGCCTGGATCGCCGCCCCGGTATCCGCGTACGCCGTCAGCAGCACACGCTTGGCCTCCGGCACCAACTCGCGCGCCCTGACCAGGTAATCGGTGCCGGACAATCCAGGCATGCGCTGGTCGGCCACCAGCAACGCGACCTGCTCGCCGCGCGTGCGAATCTGCCTCAACAGGTCGAGCCCCTCGGCGCCGGAGCCGGCGCGCATCACCCGATAGCGCTCGCCGAAACCACGCCTCAGGTCGCGCGCGACCGCGGCCAGCACCGCCGGCTCATCATCGACGGCCACGATCGCCGGACGGCGCCGACGATCCTGCCCATCACCCTGCTCGGTCTCGATCCCCGGCGTCTCAAGCACAGGACCGATGCTAAGCGATCGCGTGAGGCGCCCCAGGGCGGCGCCCGAGCGGCCGGCGGGTCAGACGGCCGCCATCGGATGGGCGGCGTGGTAGGCGTCGATCTTCTCGGCGCCTGCCTCCCACTCAGCCTCCCAGGATTGGTGTGAAAAACGGGGCCAGCTCGATCGCAGGCTCAGACGCAAACCATGGGTTTGGTTTCGTGGGATTCGCTCGAGTTCTCGTCGGGGATGAGGAGGACCTTGCCGGTGATGCCGCCGGCCTCGGCGTAGCGCAGGGCGCCCGGCGCCTGCGTGAGGGGGAACCGGCGTGCGATTTGCGGGGTGATGGCTTGCTCGGCGAGGAGCGCGAGGACGCGGCCGAGATCGCGGGCGAGTTGCGCGCGGTAGTGCCCTGGGCGTAGGCGGCGTCCGGCCCAGAGGTTGAAGAAGCGGGCGTGTCGCCCGTTGGGCAGCGCGTTCCAGGTGTACAGACGCGCCAGGAGCTTGAGGACCGGCCGCCGGGGGTTGCCGGGGTGCTCGAGCGTGGACGCGGTGCCGTAGCAGACCAGCGTTCCGCCGCGTCCGAGCATCCGCCACGAGTCGAGGAGCGCGGGGCCGCCGATGTGGTCGAACACGGCCGCGACGCCGTCGGGCGCGAGTTCGCGTACCCGGGTGGGGACGTCCTCGGTGCGGTAGTCGATCGGGGTGGCGCCGAGCGCGCGCAGGCGGTCCTGCTGGGCGGGGCCGGCGGTCCCGATCACTTCGATACCAGCGTGGCGGGCGAGTTGGACCAGCGTTGAGCCGACGCCGCCGGCGGCGCCGAGGACGACGATCGTTTGCCCGCTCCGCACGCGCGCGGTTCGGTGGAGCATCCGCCACGCCGTCAGGCCGTTGACGACGATCGTTTCGGCCGCGGCGGCGTCCACTCCGTCGGGCACGAGTACCAGGTCGGCGGCGTCGAGCAGGACGTGGCTGGCCCAGCCGCCGGTCTTGGTCAGCGCCGCGACGCGCTGTCCTTCCGGAGGGGCGCCGGGGCCTGCCTGCGCGACCACCCCGACGAGGTCGTAGCCGGGAACGAACGGGAACGGCGGCTGGTCGTAGTACTTGCCCCGGCGCATCTGCTGCTCAGCGAACGAGATCCCCGTGGCCTCGACGCGCACCAGCGCCTGCCCAGGTCCGGCCGGCCCCAGCTCGCGGGTGCGGATCTGCAGCGACTCCGGCTCGCCGATGCCCGGCAACACGATTTCGGTGGCGCGCATAAGTTGGCTCCAATCTCTCGTTTACGTTAGATGCTCTAACTAGAGTAGCGACCTGTTATGGTTTTTGTCAAGCGGGGCATCGAACCAACGACGAGGAAACGTGACCGAACTGCCCGAGACTCAACCCAGGACGCCGCGGCAGCGGTTCCGCGCCCAGATCCGCGAAGAGATCAAGCAGGCGGCACTCCGCCAGCTCGCCCAGTCCGGACCCGCCGGGGTATCCGTCAACGCCATCGGCAAGGAGCTCGGCGTCTCCGGGCCAGCGCTCTACCGCTACTTCACAAGCCGCGACGAACTGCTAACCGAACTCGTCATCGACGCCTACAACGACCTCGCCGCCGCGCTCGGAGCCGCGATCAACCACACCCCGAACCGACCCCCGCGCCGGCGCTTTGACGCGCTCGCCCGCGCCTACCGGGCCTGGGCGCAGGCCCAGCCCCACCGCTACCGCCTCCTGTTCGGACCACCGCTTCCCGGCTACGACGCGCACGCCGAACGACTCATCAGCGCCTCCAAAGCCTCGATGGACCTGCTCGTCGAGACCCTCCCCAACCACCGCAACACATCGCCACTCCCCCCCGGGCTGGCCGATCAACTGTCCGAGTGGGCACAGAACCGAGGCGTCCAAGCCGACCCCGCGAACGCCCTCCGCGCCATCCTGACCTGGAGCCGCCTACACGGCTTCATAACCCTCGAGATCGCCGGCAACTACGCATCCATGGGCATCGACCCCGACCAGCTATTCGAAACCGAGCTACACGCCCTACCCGCCTGAACGCCAGCCCACAACCCGAGCCACCGCCCACGACGCCGCCCAAGCCAGCACGCCCCGCCGCGCCGGCACCACAACGACACGCCTGCATTCGCCGTGCCGGGGCTGTGCTTGGTCAACCGCCACACGCCGCGAACCTTATGGAGCACGGCGGTCGCCGAGTCGGGTGACGCGACGCCAGGCAAAGCCCTGCTCTCGCGATCGCTCGAGCACCTGGCTGGCTCGCCGCAGCGACCCGCTCAGCGCGGAAAGCAAGGAGAGCCGCCTTGAGGGAATCGGTCGTGGACGCAGAAACCGACCGAGCGCCCTACGTTCTGCCCTACAATAGACGGCATGCGCAAGACCAGTGTCTACCTTGCCGATGATCAAGCTCGGCGCCTGGCCCAGCTAGCCCGTCAGGAAGGCCGGTCCCAGGCCGAGATCCTGCGCGAGGCGATCGCCACTTATCAGCCCGCGCCGTCCCGCGACCGTGACTTCGCTCTGGCCAACGGATTCGTCCGCATCGACGGCGACGCACGACCGATCTCACAGATCCCCGAGCAGGACCTGCTCGCCGGCTTCGGCACTTGACGCTGATCATCGACGCCGCTCCGCTGGTCGCGATGGCCGACGCCGCGGAGCCCCAGCGGACCGCGATCCTCGACATCCTCACGCGCGAATCCGGCGCCCTGGTCATCCCGGCTCCCACCACGGCCGAGATCGACTATCTCCTCGGCGAGCGCCTCGGTCATCAGGCCAGACGCGCGTTTCTCCGCGACCTCGCGGCGGGGCGGTTCGTCGTAGCCGGACTTGACCGCAATGACTACACCACCGTGGTCGAACTGGAATCGCACTACGCCGATCTTGGGCTGGGGCTCGCCGACTGCGCGCTCGTGGTCCTTGCCGACCGGTACGAGACCACTCGGATCCTCAGCTTTGACGAGCGCCACTTCCGTACGGTTGTCCCGCTGCACGCCGAAGCGTTCACGATCCTCCCCGCCGACGCGTAAACCCGGAACGCTCCCGAAGTCCCACGCCGTGCCGGCCCTGCTTCGACTCCGGCCCGCCACCGGCCCGCCGTCCGCTTCAAGCCCGCTCAGAGCGGAGTGCGGGCGACCGCTAACAAAGTGGCCCCCGGGGCTGGCTAGCACGATCATCGAAGCGATCGCCACGCCGCGGACACGCCCCGGCGGGCGCGAGCACCAAAGCGGTCGCCGACGCCCGCTACGGCAGCCCGCCGACCTCCTATGACTGGTCGGTCTCGCACGCAAGCAGACGCGGGCCAGAGGCGCTGGCGCTGCAGGACGACCGGTGGCGGGCGGCGAGCACGGTCGTCGAGGTGTACGGCGGCTGGGCGGCCGTCTACGCCGACACGCTCCCTGACGGCAGAGACGGTGGAGGGCCGAGATAGACGGTGCCGTCGTGCACGAGGGCGCCGAGCGGAAAACATGCCGCGAGGTGGCGGCCCGCCGATCCGCGTGCCATTGAAATCGAACACACCACCATGGCACGGGCAAATGAACCTCTGTGCCGGGGAGACGTATCTGACCGGGCAGCCGAGATGAGGGCACACCGACGACAGCGCCAGTACCCGGCCCTGTTCGGTGCGTCGGACGTAGGCAACAGAAGCCAGTCGCCCGGTCCCCCACACTGCCGTCTCCCAAGACGACACCGGAAGCGTGTCGGCCTTGACGTTCGTGCTCACGAATCCGCGCGGCAAGGCGCTCGCGCGTACCCGCCGGCCGCGGCCGCCGCAGGCGGCGAGCAGAATCGCAAGACCCGCCGAAACTCAGGCACCGGCATGCCCTAGAGCCCCGCGGCGATCGAGCAAAACGGGATCAGGCGCACCCACCGCAGGCGCATTCTGGCAAAGGTCCGGCAACACCCCGACGCTAAGCGACCCGTGCCTCGCGGAGGCTGCCGTCGGCGTCGACGCGCGAGTACACGAGTTCGACCAGCTCCCCGATGAGCTCGCGTGTTCGAGCGCTGGCGAGCGCGTGAACACGGCGGCCATCCAGGTCGCATAGGTTACGTGTGGGTTCGCGCCAGCGAGAGCTGCTCCCCTGCTACGGGGGGCGCGTCGGGCGTCGTCAGGGCCGGAGGCGCTCGCGCAGACGCGAGAGCGAGGCGCCTGGTGCAGTCTGAGCACGGTTCGAACACGTCCGGGGCGGCTGAACGACGACGCGCAGTCGGCTCCGCGAGGCGCGCGTGGTCGCATGGAGGTGATGAAGTGGTCAGCCGGGCGGGTGGTCCACGCTGGTCTAGATGCGAACCGATCCGCAACCCTCGTAGGGACGCTCGCGGCGCTCACGAGCCGGTCCCCATGTGACAGCCGGGGGCCTGACCGACGTCTGCAAGGATGTGATCGTGTCAACCAACGTCAAGGGTTCTCGCTCACCCGACCGCGCTCCGACCGTGACCGTTCGAGGCGAAGCTGTTCTTCGCGCCGAGCCCGACGAAGCGATGCTGTGGATCACGCTGACCGCGCTCGAGAACGACCCGGGTCAGGCACTCGCGGACGTCTCGCGGCGCAGTGAAGCGCTCGTCGCGCTGCTCGACGAGCTCGGGGTCGCCAAAGAAGATCGGTCAACCACTGGCGTCACGGTCCATGAGGCGTTCGACTACACAAAGAGCGGCCGTCGCTCGCTCGGGCACCGTGCAGCCGCGAGCGTCTCGGCACGCTTCACCAATCCCAAGCCGATCGGCCGGCTGATCACCAGGGCCACAACGGAGCTGCAGGCACAAATCGAAGGTCCGCGATGGCAGATCGCGGCGCGCAATCCGATCCGCCTCGAAGCTGCTCGAGAAGCAGCCGCCGATGGACAACGGAAAGCACAAGCCTTCGCCGAAGGGGTCGGGGCGAAACTCGGTCCAATTATCAACCTCGTTGAACCGGCCGCCGTGGTCACCGGACCGACATACGGCGAAGCCATGGTGGCAGCCTCAGCCCCTCCAGGCGACGAGATGTCGATCGAGGCCGGAGAACACGAAGTCGCCGCTGCGGTCAACGTCACCTTCGCGCTTGAGCTGGCGTGACCATCGCCGAGCGCCTCGTGGCCACGACCCGGGCGACTCGCACTTGCGCTTTCACGAATTACGAGTTACGCGGCCTGCGCCGTGACCCCGAGGTGGAATGCGCTCGTTTCGTCATCGATCCGCCCTCAGCGCCCTGCCTTCGATCTGACCGTCCACTTCTCGTCCTCGCGAATCGCGACCTGTTCCCAGAGAAGCCCATCCTTGACCATCCGCGCCATCGCAGCCAGCTGAATGGGATCGCCGCCCGTCTGCGTCGCTCTGCGCTTCAACACCGCGACCAGGTGGTCGATCAGCCGCCCCGCCGCGTGCGCGTCGTAGAACATTTCGACCGCGGCACAGCATCGCAAACCGGGGCGCACCGATGAAGATAGGTCGCCGACGCTCGCTGCTAACCACCAGCTCACCTGTTGCTGCTCGGGCTAGATCCCCAATCGACAGTCAGTTGGTCCCCGATTCGCCGGTGCCGGTCGGCCAGGCGACGGAGCAGGCGGCTCGAGGGGGTCCGCGCATACGATGCGGAGCGCATGCGTGCTCTTGAGGTCGTCGAGTTCGCCGGACCGGACGCCATCGCCCTCGCCGACGTCCCGGAACCATCGGCGCCACATCCACTGGCGCAAGGCGACCCAGTGGTCATCGACGTGCACGCCGCTGGCGTCACGTTCGCCGACGTCCTGCTCAGCCATGGGCTCTATCAGCTCAAGCCCGAGCTGCCGTTCGTACCGGGCATGGAGGTCGCGGGCATCGTGCGCACCGCTCCCGACGACGCCGAGTTGCGGCCCGGTGAGCGCGTTGCCGCCTTCACGCAACTCGGCGGGTACGCGGAAGTCGCGGTCGCTCCGGCGCACCTCACATTCAGACTTCCGGACGCGCTGGACTTCGCGGAGGGCGCAGGACTGGTCCTTAACTATCACACTGCTGTGTTCGCGCTGGTCACACGCGGACGCTTGTCAGCGGGTGAGAAGGTCCTCGTGCATGGTGCAGCCGGCGGCGTCGGGACCGCGGCGCTGCAGGTCGCACGCGGCCTCGGCGCCCGAGCGATCGCGGTTGTGTCCAGCGACGAGAAGGCTCAGATTGCGATTCGGGCCGGAGCGCACGACGTCGTTCGCGCCCACGAGGAGTGGCGCGACCACGTGCGCGAGCTGACCAGCGGAGGGGTCGACATGGTGATCGACCCGGTCGGTGGCGAGCGCTTCACGGACAGTCTGCGAGCACTGCGGGCGGGCGGTCGAGTCGTCGTCGTTGGCTTCGCCGGTGGCTCGATCCCGCAGGTGAAGGTCAACCGTCTGCTGCTGAACAACACCGAAGTCGTCGGCGCCGCGTGGCGCGAGTGGGTAATCCAGAGACCCGACGCGGCAGGCGAAATCGGCGATCTCGTCACACGCCTGATCGGCGACAACGCGATCCGCCCGATCGTAGGCGCGCGCTTCCCGCTGGATCAAGGCGCCGACGCGCTGCGCGTGATCGAGCAGCGCAGCGCCGTGGGCAAGGTCGTGCTCGAAACGCGGTGAGGCCTGCCGTGCGTGCACCACGTCCTGGCCAAGGAGGTACGGGTGATCGTTGCCGCTGTAGCTGAAGTTGCCGTTGACCCGGAACTCGCCGCAAGCTCCGCCCTTCAGGGCGGGGAGGTTCATGGTCACGGAGTAGAGAAAACCGGCGTTGGCCAACGCGCCCCTGTTAGCGATTCGATTACTGCGCGAGCATCGCTCGCGCCTGCTCCTCGGTGAGGACCGGAACGCCGAGGCTCTGGGCCTTCGTCATTTTCGAGCCGGCGGATTCGCCCGCGATCAGGTAGTCGGTCCTCGCCGACACCGAGCTTGACGCCTTGGCGCCGGCGGTCTCGAGCAGCGCCTGGAAGTCTTTGCGGTCGACCGAGAGGGTGCCGGTGATGACGACCATCTTGCCGGCGAACGGGGAGTCAGCTCTAGGTTCGGCGGGGCGGTCCTCGTCGCGGACGTCGAGACTGACGCCGAGCTCGCGCAGGGCTTGGATCTCCGCCTTGGTGGCGGGCTGGTCGAGGAATTCGCGCAGGGCCTGGGCGACGACGGGGCCGATGTCCTCGACCTCGCACAGCTCCTCGACGCTGGCGGCCTGCAGCTGCTCGATCGAGTCGTAGCCGTGCCGGCAGATGCGCTTCGCCGTCCCCTCAGAGGTCAGCGGGATCGACCACCCGACCAGCGCGCGCCGGAGCCCGACCGCCTTGCTCCTGTCGATCGCCGCCAACAGGTTCCCCACCGAGCGCTCGCCCCACCCCCGTCAGCGGAGACATCCAGCGCACTATAGGCTCGGCCGCAGGAACTAGCCGCGTGTCGAAACCCACCGTCCGCGCACGCTATCGCGGCAGGAACACGACGTGATCGCGGAGCCGCTCGACCAGATCGCCGGGGAGATCCAGCACCGTTCCCATGTCCTCGAGCGACGAGAAGCCATCCGTTTGCGCCCGGGCCTCGACGATTCGGGTGGCGAGGCCATCGTCGATTCCGGGGAGGCGCACCAGTGCGCTCGCCGGCGCATTGTTCACGTCGACCAGGCCCGCATCGAACGCGCCGGGCTCATCGGGCCTACCGACGCCGATCTCTCGTGCGAGCGACGGATTCTCGCGCGCGGTCAGCTGCGCCCGACGGCGCTCCTGCAGCCGTGCCTCGCCGGCCTCGGTCGCCACCTCGAACGGCGAAGCCATCTGCCGCTCATAGCTGCCGCGAATGACGAACGAGGTCGCGATCGCGCCGACCCATCCGATGATGATCAGGAAACCGGCCAGGTCGTCGTTGCCGGACTGGCCGGAATGGCTGAGGCTGCTCTTGATGAAACCGGCCAGGACGACGGCGGACCAGAAGATCCCGAGCAGGATCCAGCCCCTTTGCCGAGCCTTGACGCCCGCGTAGATCGGTGCCCACGCGCCGAACCCGATCGGGATCAGCGAGATGTACGGCCAGCGACTACGGTGCGCGGGCGAGCGGTGCTCCCGTGGTTTCACAGGGCCCGCGACCGCAGCCGGCGGGGGTTCGTGAGCGGTGATGTCGTCGAGGTTCCGCTGAAGCTCGGCGACGAACTCGGGGAGCGTGTTGCGGTAGTGCGCGATGGCCAGATCGAGGCGAAAGGTGAACGAGCCGCTCACCTGGGCGCCGTAGGAGATCACCGTTGCCTTCTGACGGTTGGACACCGAGAAGGTGGTGGAGCCGGCGGGATCGTGGTCGAAGCCGATCAGCTTCGAGAACAGGCATTCTCGTGTCTGGCTTCGGCCGCGGAACACAACGCGCTTGTTGGTGATGTACGTGTTGCCGTGGTCTATGGCGGTCGGGGCCGGCGTGCCCTGGACGTAGTGACCGCGGCTGGCGCCGACCCGGTAGCGGATACTCCGCCCGCCGATGCTGCCGACGGGGATCGACAGACCCGAGGAGCGTCCTTCGAAGTGCCCCTGCCCGCGTCGTTCCTCAACGAGTGCCGTGTTCGTGACGCAGAGAAACAGTTTCTCGTCCGGCGCGAGCAGCAGATCGGTCGTGTCCTGGCCATTGAAGTGCTGAGCGATATCGAGCAGCTCGCTGGCCTCGTCTCGTTCCTGGTGCCAGGCCTGAAGCGCCTTCTCCGCCTTGCGTTCCTGGTGTCTCGACACGACCGAAGCCCCCCGCTACCGCACTATACGGGTGCCAGACTGATGCCAAATGAACCTTCCCGACCTGAAGGTTGGGGGTTTCGGGCCATCCTATCGGACGGCTCCCGTCCCGCCCTGGCGAGCGGGCTTTCCTGGAGGGGCCGCCCGCCTCAGGGTTCTTCAACGGCTGACTGTCTTCACAGGCGTTTTGGGACGCGGCCCGTATCGGCTGTGAGCTTGGCGCGCACTGCAGCCACGCCGGGCATGAGGGTCACGGGCATGCGCTCAAGGAAGCCACCGAGCGACGGCTGGAGCTCCAGCGCCCGCCCGACGAGACTGACGCCGACCTCGGGGTTGCCGTCGGCTGCGCCCAGGCCCATCCAAAACAACAGCTGAGGGTTGTCCGGCGCCAGGCTCAACGCCTCCAGGCCGGCCCGCATCGCCCCGTCCTGGTCCCCCGCCCGGCCGCGCTCGACGGCGAGATCCAAGAGCGCGAAGGCGCGATGGAAATTGAGAGCCCGCCGCAACTCGGGGAGCGGGTCATCGTGATGATCGACGCGCAAGTCGACGCTCACTTCCCATCCCTCCCCGACGGCTGGAACGACCAGGAGCGCTGCCGACATGCGCCCCCGGGCATCACCGCCGGC
>Ga0187779_10003128_pt1 | contig 10051 bp, 10 predicted proteins | sample 1015_Q2_SP10_10__FD_132435 | JGI IMG/M metagenome (GOLD analysis project Ga0187779, IMG submission 132435) | Tropical peat soil microbial communities from peatlands in Department of Meta, Colombia - 1015_Q2_SP10_10_MG | ecosystem: Environmental > Terrestrial > Soil > Wetlands > Peat | place...
CGCGACCGAGCGGAAGAGCACGTCGACCGAGGGGCAGTGGCGGTTGACGGGCGGAGCGCTTCTGACCTCGACGCGGTAGCCGGCGCCGTTGCGCTTGAGCGTCATCTGCCTGCCGCCCGGCGCGATCAGCGCACGGCCCGGAACGACCGCATCGTTGTCTTCCGCTTCCTTCACGTCGATGCGGCAGATCGCGTCCAGGCGCTCGGAGAAGGCGGAGGTGAATTTCTCCGGCATGTGCTGAACGACCACGATGCCGGGCGAGGCGGGGGGCAGCGCGGAGAGCACCTGCTCCAGAGCCTGCGTGCCGCCGGTCGAGGTGCCGATCGCGACGACCTGCTCGCGCGCCGCCTGCGCCGACATGGCGGGGAGCAGGGGCTCGGCCGGCGCAGCCGGGCGGAGATTGCGCACCTGAGCGTTGGCCGCGGCCTTGACCGCCTCGACCAGGTCCTCCGATGCGTCGGCGAGGAACTGCTTCATGCCCTCCCGCGGCTTCGTGACGATGGCCACCGCGCCGGCGGCGAGCGCTTGCATGGTCGTCGCCGCGCCTTTCACGGTGAGCGACGAGCAGATCACGATCGGTGTCGGGCGCTCGGCCATCACCTTCTTGAGGAACGTGATCCCGTCCATGCGGGGCATCTCGAGGTCCAGCACGATCACGTCGGGCCATTCCTGGTGCATGCGCTGAATGGCGAACAGCGGATCGGCGACCGCGCCGGTCACCTGGATCGATCGCTCCTTCGCGAGCACGCCGGAAATCACCTGGCGCACCACCGCCGAGTCGTCGACCACCATGACCTTCGTCGGAGACATCGCAGGCTCCGCCTTCAGCTCGCGGCCGCCGGCGCGACGGCCTTCGGCGCCTTTTTCACCCACACGTCGCCGCTCCACAGGTCGAGCATGACGTTGCGATGCCCGCGCCCGCCGAGGTCTTCGGCGGTGAAGCGAAACCCGTATCGGCTGACGAGCTCGCGTCCGGTCTGCGCGTTGCGCTCCGAGATGTCGACCGGCGCGCGCCGCCTGCCGTCCCTCGCGTGCTCGAACATCCTGCCGCCGCCGAAGATCTTGACCTCGAACTCCGCCGGCTTGCTGTTCGCGCGCCGGAGCTCGCGCACGAACATCTCCATGACTTCGTCGGCGTAGCGGCCGTCGAGCGGCGCGTCCTTCCGGCGATGCGCGGGCCGGCACGGCAGCATGTAATGGCTCATGCCGCCGATCAGCCGCGTCGGATGCCACAGCGTGATCGCCACGCACGAGCCGAGGAGGGTGCGGATGCGCGTCTTTCCCTCGCCGAAGTAGAACTCCCCGGGGCGCAGAAATATCTCCAGCATGTCGTCGGGGGCGTGCATCAGCGTCGGCGGTAGATCGACGGGACGACCGGTTCGAGCGCCTCGGTGACGCCGTTCAGGGTCTCGGAATGGCCCACGATGAGGTAGCCGTCCGGCCGCAGCTGCCGGAGCACGCGCGCGACGACGTCGCGCTTGGTCGGCATGTCGAAGTAGATCATCACGTTGCGGATGAAGATCACGTCGAAGACGCCGATCCGGGGCAACGGTTCGATGAGATTGATCTGCTCGAAGCGCACGCGGCTCCGCAAGCGCGGCTCGATCAGCAAGGTGCCCGCCTGCGTGCCGATCCCCTTGAGGCAGTACGCCTCGAGGAGCGGGCGCGGGATGCTCGTGGCGCGCGCGAGCGCATAGTGGCCGCTGCGCGCCCGCTCCAGAACGCGCGCCGAAAGGTCCGAGGCGACAAGCTCCCACGCCGCGTCGCCCAAGCTCGCGGCGAGAATCATGGCGATGCTGTACGGCTCCTCTCCGCTCGAAGCCGCCGCGCTCCAGGCGCGGAAGACGTGGCGGGTTGAGCGCAGCGGGAGAATGCGCTCGCGCAGGAAATCGAAGTGCCTGGGCTCGCGGAAGAACTGCGTTTCGTTGGTCGTGAGCCTGTCGATGGCGATCTGCACTTCCGCCGGCTCTCTGCCGCTCGTGAGCAGCCGGAAATATTCGGCATAGCTTGCGAGGCCGTGGTGCTTGAGCCGCGCCGAGAGCCGGCCGACGACCAGCGCCCTTTTCTGGTTGGACAGGTTGATGCCGGCGACCTCGCGAATCCAGGCCCGGATGTCCTGGAATGCCCGCTCCTCGATCGGCGCCGGAAGAGCGAAGGAGCTCCGGGCAGCGTCGATCGACGCGCTCGGACGGCTGACGCGCGGTAGATCCATCGACGCGACGCGACTCGCAGGCATCGGCCTGCCCGGTCGGCTACGGCGCCCGCGCCGACCCGAGCTCGGGCGCGGCGACGCGCGCCGAGCTCTCTCGAGCGGGCGCCGTCGCTTCAGCCGCGGCTTCGAGGCTCGCCAGCTCCTCGAGACAGAGCACCTTGCCGATGTCGAGCAGGATGACGAACCGCTCGCCGATCCTGCCCATGCCGGAGATGAAATCCGTCCTCAGGTTCGCACCGAACGACGGCGCGGGCACGACGTCGGCGTCGGCGATCTCCACCACCGCGCTCACCGCGTCGACCATCACGCCGATGTCGTACTGCTCGTCCTTGTCGAGCACCTCGAGGATCACGATGCAGGTGCGGCGCGTCTCGGGCGAGGGATTGCGGCCGAAGCGCACGGCGAGATCGATGACCGGGAGGACGCGGCCGCGCAGGTTGATGATGCCCCGCGTATAGCCGGGCATCATCGGCACCTCCGTGGGCCTGCGGTACTCGATGATCTCCTTGATCGAGGCGATGCCGATGCCGAACGGCTCTCCGGTGACCGTGAAAGTGAGATATTGCCGGCCCTGAACGACGGCCTCCTGCTCGATCGCGGGATCGCGCGAGCCGGAGCGTGGAAGCGCACCCATGATGTGTCCTCGCTTGTCGCTCTAGAAGCGGACGAATTCCCTCGGCTCGATCTTCTTTCCGCCCGCGGCTGCGGCACGCGCCGGCGCGCCGGCAGCGTGGCCCGCCGGCATCCCGGGCGCGGGATGCAGCGTCACCACCTGCGCCGGGGCCTCGCGCCGGGCTTCGGCGCGCTTCGCTTCCGCCGCCGCGGCGCGCTCCTCGCTGCCTTCGAGCTTGAAGAAGGCGACGATCTGCTGCAGGTTCTCCGCCTGGCTGCTCATCTCCTCGGCGGTGGCGGCCAGCTCTTCCGACGACGAAGCGTTCTGCTGCGTGATCTGCGAGAGCTGGGTCACCGCGGTGTTGATCTGGCCCACGCTCGAGGACTGCTCCTGCGACGCAGCGGCGATCTCCTGCACGAGGTCGGAGGTCTTCTTGATCGCCGGCACCATCTCGGTCAGGAGCTTCCCGGCCTTCTCGGCCACCGCGACCGAGCTTCCCGCCATCTCGCCGATCTCCTGCGCCGCGACCTGGCTGCGCTCGGCGAGCTTTCTCACCTCGCCCGCCACGACCGCGAAGCCCTTGCCGTGCTCGCCGGCACGCGCAGCCTCGATCGCGGCGTTGAGCGCGAGCAGGTTGGTCTGATAGGCGATGTCGTCGATGATGCCGATCTTCTTGGCGATCTGCTTCATCGCCTCCACGGTCTGCTCGACCGCGGCACCGCCCTCGACTGCCTGCCTGGCGGCCTGCACCGCCATGTCGTCGGTCACGCGTGCGTTCTCCGTGTTCTGCGTGATCGAGGCGGTCATCTGCTCGACCGAGGCGCTCGTCTCCTCGACGCTCGCCGCCTGCTCGCTGGAGGACTGGCTCATCGTCTGCGCGGTCGCGCTCACTTCCTCGGACACCGAGGAGAGCGAATCGGCGCTGGCGCGAACCTCGCCGACGACCTGCCCGAGGCGCGTCACCATCTCGCGCATCGCGTCCATCATCTGGCCGACCTCGTCCTTCGATCCTTCCGGAATGACCGCGGTCATGTCGCCCTGGGCGATGCGCTTGGCCGCGCCGGCCGCGGCGCGCACGGGGCGGGTGATGCTGGCCGTCATGTACAGCGCCGTGCCGAGCGAGACGAAGAGCGCCAGCGCGACGATGCCGGCCACCAGCGCGAGCGCGCGGTCGAACGCCGTGATCGCGCTCTCGTAGCTCCCGGCCGCGAGACGCGTCTCCAGTTCGACCAGCTGCTGGAAATCCTTGATCATCTCCTGGAAGTCGCTGTCGGCCGTCTGCATCGCGCTCATGCCGGTGTTGATGTCGACGATCGACAGATCGATCGCGTTGTCGACGTCCTTCTTGTACTTGGCGAGCTGCTTCACCACGGTCTGCACGATTTCGCGCTCGGCCCGGTCGACGCCGGGCTTCGCGGCGAAGTCGTTGAGCTTGCGCGTCACCGAATCGATCGTGGCGATCTGCTTCGCCGTGATCTCCTTGATCCTCTGTTCCTTGAGGTTCCCGATCCAGGTGAACAGACGGTAGACCTCGGCGTGGACTTCGCCGATCTCGCGCGCGGAATCGGCCGCGAGCTGGTAGCTTCCGAAGCGATTGTTGACGAGGTCCTGCAGCGTCGCGTGCTGGCGCATGAGCACGCTGTAGCACGTCGCGCCGAGGACCATCAGCAGGAGGATCGCTACCGCGGGCGCGAAAACGACCTTGTGCCAGATCTTCATGATTTATTCTCCGTCTGCCCGGCTCACCGGCCGCCTCACTGGTGATAGATGCCGCCGCAGACGACCGTGTCGTCGAGGCGCTCGCAATACATCGATTTCGGCTCGACCTTCCGGGTCAGCGGATCGGTGAACTTGTAGTCCTGCCAGAAGTTCGACTTGGTCTTCGCGAGCTCTATCCGCTCCTTGACGAACTCCTTGCCGTCGACGTCCTTGAGGTCGATCAGAACCTTGCCGACCATCTTCTCGTTCTGCCCGTGCGCCCACACCTTGCCGTCGAGGCCGTAGACGACCAAGTAGAGGTCGCGGTCGCGGAACTGGCTCGATCTGCCGGTAATTTCCGCGTAGCCCTTGTCTTTGCCGTTGGCCTTGATGAAGGCGACGCCCTTCTTGACCATCGCTTCGGCTTCCTTCGCGGACGCGTGCTCGGCGGCGGCCCAGACCGATCCCACGGCCAGCGCCGCGCTCAAGCTGGCGGCGATTGCAATTGCGCTCTTCGGCTTCATGTGCGTTCTCCTTCTGTTCGCGATCAATGATTTTTCGCTCGGCGCGCGTTGCAGGCGCCGAGGCTCCCTGTCGGCGGGCTTATCGCCCCGCCTTGGCGTCGTGGGCAGCGACCGCGGTCGGCGCCGCCTCGGACACGTTGCTCGCCTGCTCGACGTCGACGTACTGGCCGTTCACGCCCAGGAAGGCGACGACGATCAGGATGACCACGACGCAGGCGAGCACCGCCAGCTTGGCACCGAGCGTGGTGCCCTCGCTGTCTCGGGCTACTCCCTCTTCGAACGACTCCATGGCATGTCTCCTGTGGTTATTCATCGATTCGCGCATTCAAGGCGCGCGAGGGACCTGTCGAAACGACGGATTCCTGCCTGCCGCTGTCCTCGGGCTCGAGCGATCTGCGCTCGACGCGCTGCCTGAGGTGGGCGGCTTCGGAGCCGATCGCGCGCTGCACGAGCGTCGGAACGTCGAGAATCAGCGCGACTTCGCCGTTGCCCAGGATGGTCGAACCGCTGATCCCGGCCAGACGCTCGAAGAGCTTGCCGAGCGGCTTGATCACGGCCTGGAATTCGCCGAGCAGCGCGTCGACGACGAAGCCGGCGCGCTGGCCGCCGTAACTCACCACCACGACGTTTTCGCGGCGAGTCGAGTCGTCCGACACCTCGAATACGTCGCGCAGCCGCAGGAGCGGAAGGGCCTCGCCGCGCAAGTTGAGATATCCCGTCTCCCGAACGCGCGCGCCGTCGCTCGCGGAGAGCTCCAGGCATTCGACCACGATCTCGAGGGGAACGACGTACGCCGCGCGTCCCACGGCGACCAGGAAGCCTTCGATGATGGCGAGCGTGAGCGGCAACCGGATGGAGATCGTCGTGCCGTGGCCTTCGACGCTGTCGATGGCGACGCTGCCGCGCAGCGGCTCGACGTTGCGCCGGACGACGTCGAGTCCGATGCCGCGTCCCGAGACGCTCGTCACCTGCTCGGCCGTCGAGAAGCCCGGCTCCATGACGAGCCGCAGGATCTCCGGATCGCTCAGGTTCTGTCCCGGCGCGACCAGGTTGCGCTCGAGCGCGCGCGCGAGAATCCTCTTCCGGTCGAGCCCCCGTCCGTCGTCGGCGACCTCGATCACGATGGTGCCGGACTCGTGATAGGCGTTGAGCTGCAGCCGGCCGCACGGCGGCTTCCCGCAGCGCGCGCGCACCTCGGGCGCCTCGATGCCGTGATCGAGCGCGTTTCTCACGAGGTGCACCAGCGGATCGCCGATGCGCTCGACCATCGACTTGTCGAGCTCGGTCTCCGTCCCCGTGAGGACCAGCTCGACCTCCTTGCCGAGCTCGCGCGAGAGGTCGTGCACGAGGCGATCGAAGCGGCTCAGCGTTTCGCCGATCGGCACCATGCGCAGTCCCAGCGCGCCGTCGCGCACCTGCTCGACCAGGCGAGCCAGCGTCGAGGCGGCCTCGATCATGTCGGGCGCCGCCGCGCGCTGCGCGATGACGCCGGCGGCCGCGCTGGCGATCACGAGCTCGCCCACGAGATCGATCAGGTCGTCGAGCTTGTCGGAGCGCACGCGAATGAAGCTCGTCTCGGGCGGCCGGTTCTTCTTGATGCGATCCTGCTTGTCGAGCGCGGCGTCGATGAGCTCGTTCTGCACGACGCCCTGGCCGACCAGGATCTCGCCGAGCTTGCGCTTCTCGCCGGCATGCTCGTCGGCAAGGCGCTGCAGGTTCAGGCCCTCGTCCAGCTCGCGCCGGGTCAGCACGCCGCTCTTCACGAGAAGATCGCCCAGCCCCGTCTCGTCCTCGGGCATGTCCTTGATCAGCGCGATGTAGTCGGCGACCCGGCTGTGCGGCGGGAGAATGCGGACGACGCAGTCTTCGCGCAGGTAGTCGAATACGTTCTCGATCGTCTCCTTCTCGACCGGTCCCTTGAAATCGAGCTCCATGCCGAGGTAGCACGTCTCGGGATCCATGAGGCTCGCCTCGGGCATCGCGTCGAGCAGCGTCGTCACGGCGACGATCTCGCCGAGGGCGCTCAAGTAGCGGATGAACGACAACGGGTCGAGCCCGTGGCGAAGCACGTCCGGCCCGAAGCGAAGCGAGATGTGCCAGGCGTTGCTCGCGACGCTGCCGCCGGCGTTGAGCGGATCCTCGCGCGCGGCGGCGCACGGGGCCGGAGCCGCCGGCGAATCGGCGAGATAGGCGCCGAGGCTCGCGAGCAGGCGCCTGCCCGCGTCGTCGATGAGCGCGAACGCAGCGTCCTTGTCGCCGGCGACGAGGCAGTCGAGCAGCGCCGAGACGTGGTCCCCACACTCGAGGAGCAGCGCGATCAGCGCGGCGTCGATGGCGAGCTCGCCGGATCGGATGAGCTGCAGCACGCTCTCCATCGCGTGCGTGAACTCGACGATGGCGTCGAAGTTGACGGTGCCCGACGATCCCTTGATCGTGTGCGCGGCGCGGAACACGGCGTTGATGAGCTCGGCATCCGCGGGCGTCTTCTCGAGCTGCAGCAGCGCGCTCTCCATGGCCCTCAGAAGCTCGTGGCTCTCGGCGATGAAGGTCTGCCGGATGAGTTCCACTCGCGTGGTCACGGGGCCCGCCTTCCGGTTTTCGCGCGCGCCTTCGTTCGCCGCCCGGCTCGCTCGCACCGCGCCGCCGCGTCGCCGCCCGCGAAGGCGCCGAAGTATGCCGTGAGACCGTAGCGCTCGAGGACATCCAGCGCGGCGGCGCTGGGTCTCGCGAGCCGCACGACCTTGCCGGCGTTGAGCGACTCGCGCCTGGCGAGAACGAGGAGCTGCAGCCCGGCGGTGTCCATCTCGCGCACCGAGGAGAGGTCGATCTCCGTCTCGGCCGCTCTCGCCAGCGCATCGAGCAGCACGGGCTTGTCCGCGGCGGCCTCGTAGATCGTCATGCTGCCGTCGACGACGGCGCGGCAGCGCTGTTCCGGGCCGATTTCGATCCTGATCGCCATGGTCTAGGCGACGAGCTTCGACACCGCGTGCAGGATCTGCGCGGGGCGGAAAGGCTTCACGATCCACGCCCGGGCGCCTGCGGCCTGGCCGGCCTGCTTGCCTTCCTCGCTCGACTCGGTCGTGAGCATGATGATCGGCACGAAGCGGTAATCGGGCAGCCGCTTCACGCGCTTGACGAAGGCGATGCCGTCCATGCCCGGCATGTGCACGTCGCAGATCATGAGGTCGACCTTGGTGCCGTCGAGCCGGTCGAGCGCGTCTTGTGCGTCGACGGCGCCGACCGCTTCGTAGCCTGCGTCGGCCAGAGCGCCGCACACCGCTTCGCGCAGCGAGGCCGAATCGTCGATGACCATGATCCGCTTGGTCATGTCGCGCGCATCAAGGAAATGCGCGGGCCGGCGCGTTCGCCGTCCCGTACTGTGCTCGCGCCAGCCGAGCGAACAACTTGGATGCCACAGCTCTATGCATTATTTCGTCCTCGCCCGTACGCGATGCAATCTCGCGCGACGACAGCGTGTGCTGCGTTCGACGCACGATGCGTGCCAGTGGAAGATCGGATGCGGCCCGGCGCGCGATCCCTTCGAGGCGAGACCGGCTTGGCACAAGAGTTGCGTTAACGGGTGCGATCAGCGAGCCGAACGATCTCTTGAAGCGATGGGTTGTTGCCAGCGGAGAGGTTCGGAAATTCCGGTCGAAAGCGTCGTCCGCGTCACATTGCTGACATTTTTCGTCAGCGCGAACGACTCGAGGAAATTCGCGACCGGCGAACGCTGATCGAGGCTCTCGCGGGACGGCGCAGCGCATCGCGAACGTCCGGCGCCGAGCCTGAGCACTCTGTAATGTGCAACCGGTATAACGACAAGAGCAGTGAGGACTCGAGCGTCATGGCCAATATTCTTGCCGTCGAAGACGCCGCGACCATGCGGCAGGTGGTGAATTTCACGCTGACCGACGCGGGTCACACCGTCGCCGAAGCCGCGAACGTCGACGAGGCGCTGGCGCAGGTCGACCGCGCCAGGTTCGATCTCATCATCTGCGACGTCAACATGCCGGGCAAGAGCGGGCTGGAGCTGGTGAAGCTGCTGCGGGCGAGGCCGGACTCGCGATTCGTGCCGATCCTCATGCTCACGACCGAACACCGCGAGGAGTTGAAGGCGCAAGGCAGGGCGGCCGGCGCGACGGGCTGGATCGTCAAGCCGTTCGATCCGGCCGTGCTGCTCGACGTCGTCAAGAAGGTGACGAGGTAGCGCGACGCAACTCATGCGGCTCGAGGCCGACCTCATACTCATCGACCAACCAGGACTCTCAACGTGATCGCACGCTCTTCCGCTCTGCCCATCGCCGCCCGCCGCGGCGCGACGGCCACGAATGCTCTTGTCGTGGCCAAAGACCCGGCGCCGGAATTCGATCCGGGTCCGCTGTCCTGGGTGCAGCGCGAGATCGACCACGCGATCGCCAAGGCGCTGGAGTCACTCGCCGCGTTCGGCCGGCCGGAACGGGACCCCGCCGCGTTGAAAGCGGCGCGCGCGCACGTGCACCAAGCGGCAGGTGCGATCCGAATGGTCGGCCTCGCCGGCGCGGCCGAGTTCACGCTGGAAATCGAGCATCTCCTGGGCACGCTCGAGGACTCCGCAGGGCCAAGCGTCGAAGCGGTCTCTCCGGTCGTCGAGCGCGCCTGTCGCAAGCTTTCGATCTTTCTCGGAGAGCTCGCGAGCGGCGCGCCGCCGGCGGCGCTCAAGCTCTATCCCGAATACGAAACGATGCGGCGCACGCGCGGCCTCGAGGCCGCGACGCCGACGGACCTCTTCTACCCCGACCTGCGGATCCGCGCCCCGAAAGCATTTCTGCGCGAAGCCGTTCCCGAGAGCAGGATCGGCTCGCATCTCGCGAAGAAGCGCCGGATGTACGAAGGCGGACTGCTGCAGTGGCTGCGCGGCGATACCGCGGGCGCGCGCACGATGCGCGACGCGGTGGCGGGCATCGAGGCGGTCGCCGCACAGGAGAATATGCGCGCGTTCTGGTGGACGGTTCGAGCGCTGCTCGA
>Ga0187779_10003129_pt1 | contig 10050 bp, 8 predicted proteins | sample 1015_Q2_SP10_10__FD_132435 | JGI IMG/M metagenome (GOLD analysis project Ga0187779, IMG submission 132435) | Tropical peat soil microbial communities from peatlands in Department of Meta, Colombia - 1015_Q2_SP10_10_MG | ecosystem: Environmental > Terrestrial > Soil > Wetlands > Peat | place...
ACAATTTATGAAGGGAGTACAAATGCCGAAGACTTTGTTAAAGAAATACGCGATCAGTTCTTAGTTGAGTACAAAGATATAAACCGATTAGTGAATGTCATCAGATCTCAAATCATCTCAACGAAAGCAGATATCTATCAATACATGCAGGATCAATATACAATGCTACATTCGGAAGCGATGACAGGTATAGAGATTATAGAACATATTTCTTCCAACTTTTTCGATGAAAATTTTGTCATCAATAATGCAGGAGTTCTATTTCTTCTCACTACAATTGATGCCGTTACCGATACAAATGCTACAACGACCCCTCCAACTGTATAACAGCCAAGATTCAGTTAGATAATGAGTAAATATTATTTTAATGATCAGATTTTGAAAATTGAGGACGCTAAAGAGAGCTTTTCAACTGATCAAAATACAGCATTAAATACTGAGCATTTTCAAACAGATAGGTATAAATATTTTTACTAACGTTAACTTTTTATTTCATCTTGTAAATAAGTTGTAATTTATAATATGATATTTAGTAATCATCATTACGGAGAAAAACAAAAATGAAAATCCAACAATTAGAGCCTCAATCTACCGTTCAAAATTTATCTCATACTCAGTCTATCAAACCCAAAGACCAGCCTTTTTCTAGTGATCAACTCTTGGTTGGAGGAGGAGATAACTGGTTTTTAGATACTTTACAGAAATTAGGCGAGTACATTTGGTATGCGATTTGTTATCCTTTTGAACTTATTTCTGAATTATTATCTCCTGAATCATCTGACCCAAAAGTTGACCCAAAATCTAACCCAAAAGTGGACTCGAAAATTGATCCGAAATGGGTAATTAAGGCTAATAACTTAAACCGCGTTCCACCAAAACTGGAATGGCCGGAAGATATTCTATTAGAGACAATCGAAGAGAAAAGAATTCGCGACCTTGTTTTAAAAGGAGAACCTGCAATAGATGCAAAAGACACCGTTGAATCTAAAAAAATGAAAGAACATAATGCAAAAGTAGTCAGACAAAATTTAAACGATACTTTTCGATGGGCAAGTGAAGACAATCCTGTCACTCCCCAAAATAAAACGGATTCGATAACTCTTATAAAATACCTCAAGTCAATTATCTTTAAACTCGACGAGCAAAAAGATTCCACAAAGAAAGACAAAATTGATGAAGGTGTCGTCGCCGATGCTCTTTATTTTGCATTTTCTGTATGTAAAGATACTTGGAAAGAGAAAGCCTCCCAAATTTATGGTGAATTTAGTTCGTCAAGCGAAGGCGCCGAAAGAGCAGAAAAACTGTGGGTTTATGTCGAAAAATATAAAACTGAACTCCTTAATGAACTATTTCACAAAATCAATACGAGAGATTATTCTACCCTTGATTTGCATTGGAATGTGATGGATCTTGTTCGAAATAATTACCCGGACTTAGGTTTAAGTACAGAAAATTCTAAAAATAATGAAACCTATAAAGCCAATGTAACCCCTACAGAAAAAGCCGCCAATGAACTGGCTAAAAAAATACACGATGAATTCATCGTTCAATATTCAAATGTAAATCGATTGGTACAGGCCGTTAGGAATTCTATCATTGAAGGAAAAGCAGACCTCTTTGAGTACGTTCAGCAAGAGTACACTAGGAAAAATCCTAAACTGCAATATGACGATGTTAGCGAACATTGCATGACTGTTTTATTCAGTCTCGGTGCAGATGCCACAGGAGATGGTGCTATTACGAATGAAGGAGTTTTATTCCTACTTAGTTTGTTAGGATTAATTTCCGATTCAAATCAGCCAACAACGTAAGCTTATGAAAATTGAATTAAATAATAGAATTGATGTTCAAAACGGCTCTTTCCTCCAAGCTAGGCAGGTAACTGTAAAGAGTGATCATGATAAGCTTTTGATAGGCGGGGGCGATGATAACTTCCTTATCAGCCTTATAGAAAAGATAGGCACTTTTTTGCAAGATTGCTTTAACTCTCTCATCGAAGCTTTAGTCAAATTTTTGGATTTTGAAAATACGAGTAAAGCAGATCCAGCGAAGATCGACTCAGATAAGACCAAGATCGATTTGGACAAAACCAAGATCGATTCGGATAAGATCCAGCCTGAGTGGAAAGTAAATAAAAAGAACATCACACTTACCCCCAGTGCCCTTAAGTTGCCTGATGACGCCGCACTAGATACTATGGTCCCTGATGAAGAAGTGCGAGAATTTGTCTACAGAGGAATGACGGATCGTAAAAAACAAGAGAAAGAAATTAAAGCCGCATTAGATAACACGTTTACTTGGGCGATCGATCCAACTGCTAAGGTAAGTAATCAGAGAGAGTCCAAACTCCTGATAAAATACTTAAAATCGATTCTTTATAAAATCAAAACTGTCACCGATCCTAAAGATGGTGACTATATAAGTCCATCAAATCGTTTGATTCTTTCGCAACGGATGGCAGATGCGATGTTTCTTTGTCAACCTACCTGGTGCAAAACGGCCCGTGAGATCTGTGTAGAACTTTATCTCTATCCCCCATCCAATCAACGAGAAGTCAATAGCGGACTCCTCACCGAAAAATTATGGGGTATGCTCTCTCTTTACAAAGAGAATTCGCTCAACGAGTTATTTGAAAAGCATCGGGCAGCTTTCGCCGCAGATGATTTTCATTGGAACATTGTCAATATGGTCATTAACATGTATGGGGATGAGTTGGGGATCTCTAAAGAACATTCTGCAAATGATGACAATTATGATGGAAATCCCAATGCTGTTCAACTTGCAAACAGAATCAAAGATGATTTTATCGCAAACTATAACAATTTGGACCTACTCATCGGTGCCATCCAGAACCAGATAATCATGAAAAATATCAACTTCTATGAACTTTTAAAAAGTATCTATGAAGCAGATCATCCAGGTGTCGATGGTTTACAATCCATGGAGTATGTGATGACCCGCTTTTTCGATGAAGAAAAGTCCACCATTACTAAACTGGGTGTTTACACTCTCTTAAAACACATCAAAATTATAGCTCAAACTGAAGCTATTCTACATATTTGATATAACCTGCAAGAAAATCTTGTGGACCTCCATCCCTAGTTCTAAAACAATAAAGAGCATCAAAAGAACCAGAAGCGGCTTCCCTCCAGGAAGCTGCTGTGTATCTCGAGAGTAGTTTTTCACGTACCTACCTACCCAGACCATAAGGGGTGGGAAGATGCCAAATAGAATGGCGCAGCTCACGCCTCCTGCATAATCTAAAGCAGTGATAAAAATAGTCGGCTTATAGAGGGCAACAAAAGTGGGAGGAAGAAAGACGAGCAGTGCGAGCCAAAGTCTACGTACGCCCTCTTTCTTTATTTTTAACCCATCCGCCAGAAAGTCAAAATAAGCAAGTGATAGGGCGATATAGGAGGCTGTCATGGTAAAAAATGCAAAAGATTTACTCACGCCAAAGAGATACCGATTTCCGGTAAACTCTTTTAAGGGAGCAATCGCAGTCTGTCCTAGCTTACCCGCTTCTACAAGTCCATGTGGCCCTTGTACCGGGACTATCCCTAAAATCAAAAACTCCCAGATCAGGTAGACCACGAGTGGAATGGATGAGCCAAGTATGATCGAAAGCCTTACCTTTTTCACATCTCGATTCATATAGCTCATCAGAGTGGGGACAATGACCTGATAAGTAAAAGCGGTAAAGAGAATAGGCAATGACCATAAAGCTTTTGACCAGTTGGAATAGGAGAGAAGCTTCATATTGGTATGCCCTGCAGAAAAAACGATAAAAAGAATGTAAGAGACGATGATGCCGGCCATGAGAAAAAAATTGAATCGGTCGACCGATCTCGCACCTAGATAGACGACAGGGAAAAAGATGATCACATAGAAAATGGAAGAAGCCCACATGGGTATCTCTGGTCCAAAGATTTCACGCAAGATACTCCCGCCTCCGACGACATGTGCTATCATCACAGTGACAAAAAGGAAAAGATAAACAAACCAGCAGAGTATTTTTGTCTTAAAACCTAAAAGGCGATCGACCATCGTGATAAGGTTGGCATCTTTGGGCATCCAGATACATGCTTCTAAAAAGAGAAGCCCGGTGCAGAGCATGAAAAGCCAACAAAGTAAATAAACGACAACAGAAGGCAAAAAGCCAGCCTCCGCTGTAGCTACAGGCATCGCTAACATGCCAACGCCTATCGCCGTGGCGGCTATCAAAAGAGTGCCACCTATGACATGCCCCATGGAATGAAAAAAGTGCATATATCTCCAAAATGAACTGACAAATCTTTTTAAAGTCTAATGAATTTCATGCATTAACTCAATAATGACCTCGAAAAAGACAAAAAGAGCGAGGCAAGAGAGCAGAGGCCGTCCCCCTGGAACCTGAATGTAAAGAGGAGAAAACTCTCTTTTATATCTTCCAACCCATACCATAATGACAGGTAAAAGACCGAGCAGTAGGGCGCATCCAAAGCCCCCAGCGTAATTTAATGCCGTCAAAAAAATGGAAGGATTGACCAAGGCGATGATAAGAGGTGGTATGTAGACGATTAACCAGAGAAATATCTTTTTTACCCCCTCTTTTGGGATTTTCAATCCATCTGATAAAAAATCGAATAATCCTAACGTCACGCCTAGAAAGGATGTCGTCAGGGCAAAGAAAGCAAAAGCTTGTCCGATAGAATAGATAACCGTGGATTTAAGAATATATTTTAGAGGGTAGATCGCTGTCTGCTGCTTGCTCGCTGCATCCAAAAGCCCATGCGCTCCATAAATCGGTACGATTCCGAGGATTAAAAACTCCCAGATCACATAAGCGATGAAAGGGATCGCAGTTCCGATGATGATGGCATACCTCACCTTTTTGGCATCCCTTTGAAAATAGGTCGTAAGACTTGGAATGATCCCTTGGTAGCTGAAGGAAGTAAAGATGATAGGGAGTGCAAAAAAAGAAGCCCCCCAATCGGAATGTTTTAAACGAGAAACGTTAACGTGCTTATATCCGAGACATACAAAAATGATATAAGAGGCGATCAACCCGATCATGAGTAAGAAGTTGATCCGATCGACCGCTTTTGTACCGAGATAGATGACCAGTCCAAAAACAAGAGTAAAGAGGACGATTCCTCCCCATACAGGCAGAGCATCTCCAAAGAGAACCACGAAAAAACCACCCCCACCAGCTACGTAGGCAATGGTTAAAGAATAAAAGAGAAAGAGATACAGCACCCAAGCCACGCCTTTACCTACAGGGCCTAATAGATGATGCGCCATCGATACGAGATTGGCATCCTGTGGCATCCATAAGCAGATTTCGAGTAGAAGAAGGCCTGTCGCGGTCATAAAAAACCAGCAGACCAGATAAATAAAAAAAGCTGGCCAAAATCCTCCAGCGGCTGTGGTAATGGGAAGCGCTAACATCCCCGCACCGATAGCCGTCCCAGCTACAAGGAGTGAGCCTGTAATTACTTTAAAATCCATTTCAGAACCTTTCACATTTTCATCAATTATGATACACTTCCCGATAGGCTATCACAATTAAGCAAACAGTGCAGCAAAAGATTTATCAAAAAGAAGAGCATGGAATTTCTCTTCATCAAATTGATTCCGACGCTCTTATGGTCATGGACCGATTGCGCAACGCGGGGTATATAGCCTACCTCGTCGGCGGCAGTGTGCGCGATCTTCTCTTAAGAAAAAAACCCAAAGACTTTGACATCTCGACTTCTGCCGAACCTCATGAGATTAAACAACTCTTTAGAAATTGTATTTTGATTGGAAAGCGATTCCGCCTGGCTCACATCCGTTTTGGTAAAAAAATTTTGGAAGTGTCCACCTTTCGTTCGGGTGACATCGAAAAAGAAGCGCTCATTGTGCGCGATAATGAATGGGGAACGCCACAACAAGATGTTTTTCGAAGAGACTTTACAATCAATGGGCTCTTCTACGATTCATCCAATGAGTCTGTCATCGATTATGTAGGTGGCTACCAGGATCTGCAAAAAAAATATTTGCGCACAATCGGCGCCCCTTACGTCCGTTTTAAACAAGATCCCGTCAGGATGATTAGACTTCTTAAATTTCGAGCGCGTTTTGGCTTTGAAATTGACGAAGAAGCAAAAATCGCCCTTCTCGACTGTCGGCATGAAATTTTGAAAAGTTCGCCAGCTCGCATTTTAGAAGAGTTCTTGCGCATGTTAGAAATCGGAGCAGCTGAACCCTTTTGTCGGCTCCTTGCCGAATATACTTTCTTTGAGCTTCTCATGCCAGGGCTCGCCCACTTTCTCGAACATGCGAGCGGCGAGGAAGTATACGCCTTTTTGCAAGAGGCGGACTTGATCGTGAATGAGACGCCTTCAACTCTGATTCCACGCCCCGTTCTTCTCTGCTGCCTCTGTTTTACTTTTCTCCAGCTGCATTTAAAAGATCGCTATCTCGACCGCAATCGCCATGCTCATTTAGGAAATATTCAAGAAGAGGCTCAGCTTCTCGTCGATGAAATTTTTCGGCCTTTTCTTCTCCTCCCTCGAAGATTGAAGACATCGGTCATTATGATCTTAACTTCTCAATATCGACTCACACCATTAGAGAAAAAGCGCTACCATCGACTGCGAGTCCCCTTTGACCCTGACTTTCCACTCGCCTTAGAATTCCTAAAACTGCGTTGTAGAATCGAGCCTTCCTTGCAAATCATTTGGGAAGAGTGGAGCCAGGCGATGGACTCCATCGAAACGCCTTTCCCAAGACCAAGAAGAAAACGGAGAAAAAGGAAATCTCCACCTAAACCATGAACTCTTTCAAGCTCAACCATCATCAAATCTATTATAAAGGTCCCGATCATCGTCAAGGCCCACTGCCTGCTCTCTTCTATTTCGCGTTTTCGGCAGAAGAGAGCCTCTCTCACCATCCCTATGACGAACCTGTGAAATATCTCTCAGAGTTCCCTCTCAGAATTTTTTCCTTATCTATACCTGAGCATAGCTTGGAACTCACTCCGCTCCACGGAATGGCAAGGTGGGCTCAAAAGATCGCTCATGGCCATCCCATCATCACAGACTTTTCAAGCACGGTCTCTCACCTCATTGACAAGCTCATTGAAAAAGAATGGATTACCCCCCAAAAAATCGCTATTGCAGGACTTTCTCGAGGGGCATTCATCGCCTGCCACATCGCATCTCACTCTTCTCACATTCATTCCATTTTAGGTTTTTCTCCTCTTACCTCTTTAGAACAGGCTAAAGAATTTGATCACTTAAAAAATGATCCTTTGACTCTCTCTTTAAATCTCCGTAATCTATGCCCTCTTCTTGTCGGAAAACAGTTGCGCTTCTATATAGGCAACAGAGATAAGCGCGTGGGCACTAGCCGCTGCTTTCAATTTATTCAGGAATTGACAGAAGCTAACTTCGAAAAAAAGCTTAGATCTTTACCAGTAGAACTTCATATCTATCCTTCGACCGGACATCAAGGACACGGAACTCCTCCTTACATCTTCAATGACGGTGCCCTGTGGCTATCAAAAATTCTGTCGTAGACCTCTTTCTCTTTGCTGGAGAACCAAGTGCAGATCTTCATGGTGAAAAACTGATCAGAGCTCTTTTGAAACAAAAACCCGATCTCACGATCATTGGTGTTGGAGGTCCTAAGATGAGAGACGCAGGGCTCAAATGTCTCCTCCCCATGGAAGAGTTTCAGGTCATGGGTTTTATCGACGTGATGATCCATCTTCCTTCCCTGCTTCGTAAATTCTTCTTTATAAAAAGAGCTGTTTTGAACATACAGCCAAAGTGTGTTGTCACCATCGATTACCCAGGATTTAATCTAAGAATGGCAAAAGCCCTCAGAAAAGCTCATTTTAAGGGCAAGCTGATCCATTATATATGTCCTTCCGTTTGGGCCTGGGGTAAAGATCGGATTGACCTCATGGCTAAAAATTTAGATCTTCTCCTTACTATTTTTCCTTTTGAAAAAAAGTATTTCTCACACACCTCCTTATGCGTAGAATATGTGGGCAATCCGCTCATTAAGACCATCGAAAATTACACCTATAAAAGCGACTTTAGAGAAAAATTTCAGATCCCAAAAGATAAACGCATCATCGCCCTTTTTCCGGGAAGTCGAAAAAAAGTCATAGAAAGAAATTTGCCCCTCCAACTTAAAGCGGCAGAGGCCATTGTCAAAAATCATCCGGAATATACGATTGCTATCTCACAACCCCGCCATTTGCCTCTCTTCGATGAGATCACTAATGCGACTCTCATCCCCTCTGAATATACCTACGAACTCATGCATGAGGCGGCAGTTGCAATCGCCACATCTGGAACGGTGACTTTAGAACTCGCCCTCCACAAGACGCCCACTGTCGTCACTTACGCCGTCTTTAGCATGGATCTTTTCCTCGCCAAACAGATCTTCAAGATCAATCTCCCTTACTACTGCATTGTCAATATCATCGCTGAAAAGCAGATCTTCAAAGAGCTCATCGGCCCAAATTTTACCTTTGAAAACCTCCTCGCTGCCACTCAAAACCTCCTGAGGGCACGAGAGCAATGTATCCAAGGGTGTGAAGAAGTAAAAGGAATACTCGGTGAAGAAGATGCTAGTAAAAATGCGGCTCAATTCATTATAAATAAACTCCTATGACTCTAACCATCACCAAAGAAGTCACTCTTCCTCTCTCTTTTAAGAGCATGGATATGGTAGTGATCCATGCGATAGAAAATGGAAAGGTTGAAAGGACTTTTAAATGTTTTGAAAAAAATAAAAAAGAGTCATCCTTATTTGAATTGACCTCAAGAGTAAATGATTTTGGTCAGTTAGAAATCGTTAAAAGTTCTATTGGTAAAATCAAACTTGGCCAACATGCAAAATGGGACTTATATTCTGAAATGGCACAAGTGATCTTTGAAGAGGCGACCTATCGAGAGCTACAAGAAAAATCCATCATCCTGTTACCTCACCCTTCACTCTCTGAATGGTATAAGCAACTTGGTCCTAAAGATTTCTCTATAGAAATCTTGAAAGATGAAAATCAAAAAAACTTTATTAAAATTTCTCTCGCTGAAAATCCCTATTTTAAAAATAGAATGGAAGAGAAGCCCATTATTAAACCCGATCTTTTCTCGGAGATTCGAGAAGAAGAGGCAAAACTCATTGAAATCCTCAAACCTCAACAAAGTTGGTTTGAAAGAGTCTATTCTTACCTAGCCGATCTTCTAACCTCTTATTGGAATAGTATTATCAATTGTTTTAGTGTTAATTGATTTTTTAACTCGACTATTATAAAACTATTACATTATAATGTTTGTTAAATATTGAGGTAATTATGACACAAAGTCTAGAAACATCTCTTGTTATCCCTTTTTTTGATAAATATCCAAAAACTTTAAAAGTAACTAGTTGTAAAAAAAAGGGATGCATTGAACGTACATATGAATTTTTTAGTAAACATAGACTAAACGCAGATGAACCTGTTTTTGGATTGACTACCAAAGTTAACGCTATCGATGAGTTAGTAGTGACAAATTATTTTTCCGATGAAACATGGCATCCTGTTCAAAGAAATGCTAAGGAGATCCATTGCGCCATCGCCCAAATTGCTCTTGAAGAAATTAATCATCGTCAATTGCGTAAAAAATTTACTTTCGAACAGACGACAGAAAAACTACAAAATTATCTTGACGATCGTTTTGAGATTAAAAAAATTCATTACTATGGAAATTCGGGCCTTGAGGTTTTTCCTCCTGATGATAATTCTAAAAAAGAAGAGCTTAAAAACAACCCTATCCTTACCCCAGAATTTCACAACCAGATAGCTGATATGGAAACTCGGATCGTTGAGATAGAAGAAACAGAAACTCCAACACCTCCTGTACCACAGCCACAGCCACAATCTCAGAACCTAGAAACGAATCGAATCGCTGAGATAGAAGAAAATGAAATCCCAATACGTCTTATACCACCGCCACAGTCTCAACCTCAGAATCTAGAAACGAACTGGTATGAGAAAGCATTTTCTTATCTCACAAGTCTTGTGACAAA
>Ga0187779_10003130_pt1 | contig 10049 bp, 7 predicted proteins | sample 1015_Q2_SP10_10__FD_132435 | JGI IMG/M metagenome (GOLD analysis project Ga0187779, IMG submission 132435) | Tropical peat soil microbial communities from peatlands in Department of Meta, Colombia - 1015_Q2_SP10_10_MG | ecosystem: Environmental > Terrestrial > Soil > Wetlands > Peat | place...
CCCCGGCGAGGTGAGGACTCCGCTCAGGTTCACGAGCGCGTGCGGTCCGACCAGCGCGACCCCGGCGACCAGGCTCATCGTCGCGAGGATCAACATCAGCCCGACCGCGAACGTGCCGGCGGCCAGCAGTTTGCCAGCGAACACGTCCTCGCGGGTGCAGGACCGGGTGAGGATCGTCTTCCACGTGCCGTGCCGGTCCTCGGAGGAGAACAGGTCGCCCGCCAGCACGCCGGCGATGATCGGGAATCCCCAGGAGCCGGCGAACCCGAGGATCACGAGCGAGATGGCAAACCCGGACGAGTGCACCCAGACCCCGAACAGCGCGTCGGACGGCGTGCCGCTCTGGACCTTGAGGACCGCGGCGAAGACGAGCGGCCCGAACGCGCACACGAGGACGAGGATGCGCGTGGTCAGCTGGGCCATCAGCTTGTGCAGCTCGGTCTCGTACGCGTTGCGTACGCCCTCGCTGATGCCGACGTCCGAGCGGGCCGCCGAAGCGGTCGGGGCGATGGTCGTCATGCGCCGGCCAGGATCGTATCGGCCAACTGCTGGGGCTCGAGTGCGTCGAGCGCTGCGGCGCCGTCGTCGGTCGTGAGCGCGAAGAACATGCTCTCGAGCGGGCTCACCACGAGCTCGAGGCGGCGGATCAGGACGTGGGCATCGCCGAGCGCCGCGACCACCTCGTCCATCGCGTCGAGACGCGCGCCGACGGCGAGGCCGCCTCGCGCCGCGGGCTGGATCCTGACCGCGGGAACGCATGCCGCCAGCTCGAGCGCTCGCTCGTCGTCACTAGTCGATAGTGCATAGGCCGACTGAGGCGCCTGCGCGTCGAGCTCGGCGGCGGTGCCGTCCCACAAGACGCGCCCGTTGCGCAGCACGGTGTAGGAGTCGCACACCTTCTCGAGCTCGCCGATCTGGTGGCTCGAGAGCAGCACCGCGACACCTTCGGCGGCGAGATCTCGGACGAGCGTCGCCACCGCCCGGGTGCCAGCCGGGTCGAGTCCACTGGTCGGCTCATCGAGCAGGAGCAATTGGGGGCGCCGCAGCAGCGCCGCCGCCAGACCGAGTCGCTGGCGCATCCCGGTCGAGTACCCGCTTAGGCGGTCGTCCGCCCGGTCGCGCAGGCCAACCCGCGCCAGCACGTCGTCGATCTCAACCGCCTCCGCACGCCGCCCGTCGAGCTTGGCCAGAAGCATCAGGTTGGAACGCCCAGACAGATACGGATAGAAGCAGGGCTCCTCGACGAAGCCCCCGACGGCATCGAGTACGTCGCCCCCGAGATGATCCAGCTTGTGATCCAGGAGCTCGACCGTGCCGCTGTCGGGGCGAATCAAGCCGAACAGCATCCGCAGAAGCGTCGTCTTGCCGGCGCCGTTGGGGCCGAGCAGCCCACGCACCTCGCCGGACTCGATGGAGAGGTCGAGTCCGTCAACCGCGGTGGTCGCGCCGAAACGCTTGACCAGCCCTGTCGCCCGGACGGCGTCCACGGCGCGAATATACATAGCGACCGCCGACGCCGGTGAAGGCCCATCAAAGCTGCCCAACGCTGACCACGGGACGGCTACAACACGGACACGGGTCGGTAACACGCGGCGACCCGAGCCGAATATAGGGTGGTGCGCGGCGCTCCCGTCACAGCGCCACCGCCCCGTGAGCGGGCGGCGCAAATTCATACCGTGCCTGGGGGAATTCGCGTGAGAAATCTCGTGCCTATCCGGACGCGCGCTCGTCGACGTGGTCGTGTGGCGATCGCCGCGGCGCTGGTGTCATGCGTCGCCGTCGTCGGTGTCGCGTCGGCCGCGATCGGCGGCTTCGACCCGTTCGGCAACCAGCAGGTCGGGCAGACCTACGCCAACGGCGTCCTGCTCCCGACCAACCAATGGATCTCGCCGCTGGGAACCCGCATCCTTGACAACAGCGAGCGGCTCGTGTCGAGCACGATCAGCCCGGACGGCCAGTACCTCGCGGCACTCGGCTGGAACTACTTCCAGGGCTACCTGACGATCTTCGACCTGAAGACCGGGGCGAGGGTGCAGCAGATCGCGCTCAACACCAACAACGGCAACGACCCGACGGTCGCGGCCGACGGGCCGCTGTTCTCCCCGGACGGCAGGACGCTATGGGTCCCGCAGTCGGAATACCTGCTCAAGTTAAGCTTCACCGAGAACCCCCAGCCGGGACAGCCCTACGCTAACCAGACGGACGCGGTGTTTCTATGCGGCACCTCGGCCGGCACTCCGCCTGACCCCAGCTCTCCTTACTGCAGCGGCTATGACGACGCAGGCGAGTTCGGCGAGAACCCCGCCGACGCGTCCCTGGTCGCCAACGGCGCCGAGCTTCCATCCGGGATGGCGCTCTCGCCGGACGCGTCCAAGCTGTACGTCGCACTCAACGGCGCCAACAAGCTTGGCGTGATCGACACCGCCCACGACACCATGCTCGATGAGATCCCCGTCGGCAACGCGCCGCGCCAGGTCGTGCTCGCGGACAACGGCACCGTCGCCTATGTCTCGAACGAGGGCGGCCGCCCGGCCAACAAGACTGACTTCACCAACCTGTCCGACGGCACGCCGATCGTGTCGAGCCGCAGTACGGGCGGGGCGATCACCGGCACCGTGTCCGTCGTCGACCTGACGACGGGAAAGGAGACCCAGGAGATTCCGGTCGGCCTTCAGCCAACCGCGCTCTACCCGGACGGCAACGCCCTGTTTGTCGCCAACTCCAACGACGACAGCCTGTCGGTGATCGACGAGCGGACGAACAGTGTCACCCAGACCGTGCGGACCAATCCGGCGCCGGGCGCGCAGGTCGGCAGCTACGCAAACGCGATCAACATGTCCGACCCGGCCCACGTTCTGGTCAGCATCGGGCGTGACAATGCGATCGCCGTGTACCAGTACCGCGGCCTGTACCAGCGCATGAAGTTCGTCGGGCTGCTCCCGACCGACTGGTATCCGGTGCAGGTCGAGCCGGATTCGGCCCTTGGTGCCGGCTCGATCGTCGTCACCAACGATAAGGGCATCGGCGCCCGGGGCCCCGCGTCGACCATCAACCATGGTTACGACACGTCCCCGACCAAGGACCACAACACCTACGACGATACCGGCAGCGTGACCACGTTCACGATGCCGGCCGACGACCAGATCCCGCATGACACCCAAACCGTGTTCACGGACGACGACTGGAACCAGATCAAGCCGATCAACCAGGGCGGCTACGACACCGTGCCGAAGGTCATCCCGGCCCACCTCGGCGGGAACTCGCCGATCAAGCACGTCGTCGTTATCGTCAGGGAGAATCGGACCTACGACCAGGTGCTGGGTGACCTCGGTGAGGGCAACGGCGACCTGGGGGACGTGCAATTCGGCGCGCAGGTCACGCCAAATGCTCACGCGCTGGCGACGCGGTTCGGCACCCTCGATGACTTCTACGACGAGGGCACGCTCTCGGCCGACGGTCACAACTGGATCGTCCAGGCCGAGGCCAACGACTACACCGAGAAGGAGTTCGGGGCGTTCTACCGGTCCTATCCGTCGCAGGGCGGCGACGCGCTGGCCTACCAGCGCGACGGCTTCCTGTGGGACGCGGCCGAGAAGGCCGGCCTGAGCGTCCAGAACTTCGGCGAGTACATCTACAACCCCTACAGCCTCGCGTCGAACGCTCCTTGCGAGAACGTTCAGGTCAGTGGCAGCACAATCTGCTCTGCCTGGGACGAGTGGTACCTGGAGACGCAGTGGCTCGAGGACGGGCACAAGGGGCCCGAGCCGATCAGCAACCCGTGCCAGTACGCGTATGCGCAATCCGACATTCCGTCACTGCAGGCGATCACGGACCGGTGCTTCCCGAACTTCCAGCTGTCGATCCCGGATCAGTACCGGGTCGATCAGTGGCTGCCGGTGTTCCAGCACCAGGAGCAGACCGGGAACATGCCCAACCTGACGTTCATGTGGCTGATGACCGACCACACCGGAGCCACTGGTGTAGCCGCCGGCTCCAAGTCGGTCCCGGACCCGGTCGCGCAGGTCGCCGACAACGACCTGGCCGTCGGCCGCGTGATCGACACGATTTCGCACAGCAAGTTCTGGAAGAGCACCGCGATCTTCATCGTGGAGGACGACACCCAGAACGGCGTCGATCACGTCGACGGTCACCGCGGTCCGGCGTTCGTCATCAGCCCGTACTCGGCTACCGGAGTGGACGACAACTACTACACCCAGCTCAACATGGTGAAGACGATCGAGCAGATCCTGGGCATCAAGCCGATGAATCAGGAGGACCTGGCCGCCGAACCGATGTACGACGCGTTCACGAACCAACCGAGCCAGTGGGACTTCGTGCCGTACGACGTGCTGTCGAATCAGATCCCGCTCACCCTGGGCGCACCCGGCTATCCGTCGACGCTCACGTCGTCGCCGGCCGGCGCGACTGCGGCCGAGCGCCAGGCATTCCGCCCGCAAGGCGTCGTGCCGGCCGACATGAAGTCGGTCTACCAGGCCTGGCAGGCCTGGAGCGCCCAGCAGGCGGCCGAGCACCACTTCGACGGTCCCGACCGCGTCAACCCGCAACTGATGAACCGGTATGACTGGTACTCGTCGCACGACTGGCGAGTCGCGTATCCGGGCGATCCGAAGATCTACACGCCGGACGAGGTGCCCGGCCGGAACCTCCCAGCGGCCTTCCTGGGCGACAACTGATCGCGGACTGCGACACGAGCGGCGGGCTCCGGCCCGCCGCTCAGCGCCTATAGCTCTTGGATGTGATCGGCCTCGCGCGCCCCGGGGAAGGGGCGCGTCAGGCAGAACTCCTCGAGCGTGGCCTCGGGCACGCCCTCGACGCCGGGCGTGTCGGAGGCCTCGCCCAGGGTGTGGGGATCGTCGGCATACCCTCCGACCTCGACCGAGTGGGCGGGGGTGCGGTAGCCGGAGATGCCGATCAGGTGCAGCTGCGCCGCCTTGCCGAGGGCATCCAGGCGCGCGGCGATGATCGGCTCCTGGTTCACCGAGTAGTTCGTCCCCGGGGCCGCGAAGAACCCGAATTCGCCCCCGTGCGGGACGAACGAGCTGTTGATGCATCCACCCGGCGGCGGAACGACCGGCAACCCGGCGCCACCGGAAGCGACCGCTTCGCGATCGAGCACCGTCGCTTCGTGCGCCAGCGTCTTCTGCAGCGCGGTCAGCTGGCGCCGCTTGGCCGAACGGTCACCGGCGACGCGCAGCTCGCGGTCGACGATCGACAGGCGAAGCTGCGCGATGTCGTCGCGCTCGACGCGCACGGCGGTCGTGGTCTGCTCGTGCCGGACCTTGATCCGGGCGAGCCGGCGAGCCTCGGCCGCCACCGCCACCCGGGCGCTCATCACCGAGCGGATCGTCCGCGCGTTCGCCCGCGCGATCGCGCTGAGGTTCGAGACCTGGTTGACGAGGTCGTCCCACCCGCGCGACTCGACGATCACGTCGACGAGACTGGGGGTCGGGGACTCGTAGTCCGCGACGAGCTGGGCAGCCAATGTGCGCCGGTCATCGGCGTACTGACGCTGAAGCAGGACGAGTCGCTGCTGTGCGCCGGACAGCGCCACCGTGACCTGCTCGAGCTGCTGCTCCTGGATGTCGAGGCTTTGCTGGACGGCGGTCAGCCTCGCCTGGAGCGAGCTGATCGTGCCTTCGAACCCGCGGACCTGCGTGCTGTCCGCCTGGATCGCGGAGCGCAGCTGACCCGCCCGGTTCTGACCCGCCGCGTACCGGCTCGCGAGATCGCCGCGGCTGACGCCGGCGCTCGTGACCGCGGCGACAACCGCCAGCGCGGATGCCAGGACCCCTGAGGACCGCCTGCTCAAGGGCGGCGACCCTACCAGCCGCCCAGGTGGATTCCTCCACCTGCAATCCGTCTTGCGCTCCGCGGACGTGCTGCGCCAGACTGTCGCTCGCACTGCCACCGAGGAAGGACCTCCGATGAACGAAAACCTCGCCCACAACCTGACCGCATCCGCACAGCGCCACCCGGATAGCCCCGCGCTGCGGATCGGCCACGCGCTGATCACCTACGCGGAACTCGACGAAGCGACCGCGCGCGTCGCGGGGCTGCTGCAGGAGCGCGGCCTCGAGCCCGGCGACCGCGTCGGGATCATGCTGCCCAACGTGCCCCAGTTCGCGTTCGCCTACTACGGCGTTCTGCGCGCCGGCGGCGTGATCGTGCCGATGAACGTGCTGCTCAAGCACCGCGAGATCGAGTTCTACCTCGGCGACAGCGAGGCCAAGCTGGTGTTCGCGTGGCACGAGTTCGCGCAGGAGGCCGAGCCGGGCGCAGCCGCCGTGGGCGCCGAGTGCATCGTGGTTGAACCCGAGTCGTTCGGCCGGTCGCTCGCGAGCGCCGAGCCGCTCGGAGAGGTCGTCGGCCGAGCCGCCGGTGACACCGCGGTGATCCTGTACACGTCCGGCACGACCGGCAGGCCGAAGGGCGCGCAGCTCACGCACTCGAACCTCACGATGAACGCCGACGTCAGCCAGAGGCTGTTCGCGCTCGGTCCCGAGGACGTGATCCTCGGCGCGCTGCCTCTGTTCCACTCGTTCGGCCAGACCTGCGGTCTGAACGCGGCGGTCAGCGCCGGCGCCTCGCTCGCGCTGATCCCCCGCTTCGGGCCGGACACGGCACTCGAGACGGTGCAGCGCGACCGGGTGACGGTGTTCGAGGGCGTGCCGACGATGTACGCCGCGTTGCTCAACTACCCCGATCGCGAGCAATTCGACGTGACCACGCTGCGCGTCTGCGTGTCGGGCGGAGCCGCGCTGCCCGTCGAGATTCTCCGCGCGTTCGAGCAGGCGTTCGGGTGCATCATCCTCGAGGGCTACGGGCTGTCCGAGACCTCGCCGGTGGCGTCTTTCAACCATCCCAACCGGGAGCGCAAGGCAGGTTCGATCGGCACCCCGATCGAGGGGATCGAGATGAAGCTGGTCGACGACAACCGCGAGGACGTGGCGCCGGGCGAGGTCGGTGAGATCGCGATCCGCGGCCACAACGTCATGCGGGGCTACTGGAACCGCCCCGACGAGACCGCGGGGGCGATCGACTCCGACGGCTGGTTCTACACGGGTGACCTGGCGCGAACCGACGACGACGGGTACTTCTTCATCGTCGACCGCAAGAAGGAGATGATCATCCGCGGCGGCTACAACGTGTACCCCCGCGAGATCGAGGAGGTGCTGTACGAGCATCCGTCCGTGCGCGAGGCGGCGGTGATCGGTGTCCCCCACGCCGAGCTCGGCGAGGAGGTGGCAGCGGCGGTGGCGCTCAAGGCCGGCGCGGATGTCACCGAGTCCGAGATCCGCGACCACGTCAAGGCCAACATCGCCGCGTATAAGTACCCGCGGTACGTGTGGTTCGTCGACGAGCTGCCCAAAGGCCCGACTGGCAAGGTCCTCAAGCGCGCGATCGAGGTCCCGACGGGCGTCGGCGCGAGCTAGGCGCCCCGCCTCCCCCGGTGCGGTCGCGCGGCCCGCCCCGGCAAGGCACTTGGGAAGAAACCCCGTCTATTTCGGAGTTTCTTCCCAAGCGGTCCGGCATCACCCGATTCGGACGACGTTTTCCGGACGGGCGGGCGTATCGTCCACACCCCACGGCGCCCCTACCGCGGCCCCGTCACCGCCAGCCTGAATGCGACTCATCCTCAACATCATCTGGCTCATCTTCGGTGGCCTGTGGCTGGCGATCCTGTACGCGTTGGCGGGCCTGCTCGCGTTCATCCTGATCATCACGATCCCGTTCGGGTTCGCGGCGTTCCGCATGGCCAGGTTCTGCCTGTGGCCGTTCGGCCGGACGATCGTCAGGAGCGAGCACGCCGGGGTCGCCACCGGCATCGGCAACATCATCTGGCTCGTGCTGTTCGGATGGGAGCTCGCGCTCGCGCACCTGCTCACGGGCATCGCCCAGTGCATCACGATCATCGGTATCCCGCTCGGCCTCGCGAACTTCAAGCTGATCCCGATCTCGTTACTGCCGATGGGCCGCGACATCGTCTCGGTCGACGAGGCTCGGCGGATGGGAATGCAGTCCGGCCTCAGCGTCCCGTAGCCGCCGGTCGCGGAAGGTTCTGACTGCTCTCGGGGTCTTCTCAGGTAACCGTCGACCTGACGGCCTACCGAAACCACAAACTGGGAGCGAACAATGGCGTTCCGCATTGGCGGGGTCGCCGCACTGGCGACCGCAGCCCTGATGATCGCCGGGTGCGGCAGCTCGAGCAGCTCCAGCACGAGCACTGCGAGCGCGGCGGCCGCGACGACCCCCGCGTCGTCAACGACCGCTGCGGCGGCCACCGGCGTCACGATCAAAACCGCGACGGGCTCCGGGGGCACGTACCTCGCCGGCCCCAACCGGCACGCCCTGTACCTGTGGGTTGCCGACAGCGGCGGCAAGTCCGCGTGCTCGGGAGCATGCGCCCACGCGTGGCCCCCGCTCGAGACGAAGGGCACGCCGATCGCAGGCTCAGGCGTGACCGCGTCGGATCTCGGCACGATCACGCGCTCGGACGGTTCCGAGCAGGTGACCTACAAGGGCCACCCCCTGTACTACTTCGTCGCCGACACCACCGCCAGCAGCACCAAGGGGCAGGGCAATGACGGATTCGGCGCCAAGTGGTGGCTGATCGCTCCGTCGGGCACGGCGATCACCGCCGGCGCGACGACGTCGTCCGCAACCGGCGGGTCCTCGAGCTCCTCCTCTGGTAGCGGCTGGGGCTAACCGCACCCGGGGGCAGGGCACATGGCGCAGGCCGAGGTTGGTGCCCGCGGTCGTCCCGCGGGCACCGCCGCCGGTCATGGCAGCAGCGACCTGGTCGGCCGCCCGCGGCCGGTAACCGCGCGGCCGATCGGGCCCTGGGCGTTCGCCGGTGTCGCCGTCGCCTCGTTCGGTGGCCCGTTGGCGCTGGCGGCGCTGGCCGCGCCGGGCCTGGCCGCCGATGCCGCCGAGTCGGCCGGGCTGGCGATGCTCGCGGCGGCGGTGGTGTTCACAGCACCGCTGGCGATCTGGCTGCGCTACTCGCGACACGTCAACGGCGCCGGCGGGCTGTACGCGTTCGTCGAGGCGGCGGCCGGACGGCACGTCGCACTCGCGCAGGCGGCGATCTGGACATTCAGCTACGGCCTCTACATCGTCTATACGACCGTGCAGATCGTCTACGACCTGCTCCCCCAGGTCATTCCCGGCGAGCGCCAGTATCAGACGGCGCTCGCGCTGTTGATCCCGGTCGCGCTCGCGGCCGTGATGATCGCCGGGCGCGCCGCGACGCTGATCGTGCTCGGCGTGATCGCCGCGGGTCAACTGGTGCTCGCGGGCATCCTCGACGGCGTCACGCTCGCCAACATCTCGACGCCCGCGTCGACGTTCCGCGCCGGCGCCCCCGCCGGCGCCCTGGCCAAGGCGAGCGCGCAGACCTCGCTGCTGTACATCTGCGGAAGCCTGCCGCTGTTCCTCGGTGGCGAGCTGGCCGCGCCGGCGCGCACGGTCCGGCGCGGGTTGACCGGTGCGTTCCTGGTCGCGGCCGTCGTCGTCGTGCTCGCGGTGGCGCCGCTCGCCGCCGCGCCGGGCCTGCTGCGCACGGAGATCCCGGGCATGAGCGTCGTCGAGCAGTTCGCCGGCGTTGGGCTGGCGCGGGCGATCGGGATCGGCGTCGCGGTCAGCACTGCCGGCGTGATCCTCTGCGAGTACCTCGCGGTGACGCGGCTCTTGCACGCGGTCACCCGCCGGCAGATCCGCCCGATCGCGGTCGCGATCGGCGCCGGCATGGTGCTGGCGGCGCCGTTCACGCTGATCGACCCGGACGGGTTCTACGACACGCTGCTCAAGCCGTCGCTGGTCGCGCTGTGGCTCAGCCAGCTGATCGTGTTCGCGGTCTATCCGCTGTTCGCGATCAAGCGCCGGCAGCGGGTGTGGCCTGCCTACACGCTCAGCCTGATCGCAAGCGCGTTCGCGATCTACGGGCTCGTGACCACGCTCCAGCAGGCGTCGAGCTGAGGCGCCGCCGTCAGGCGCCGCCGTCAGGCGCCGCCGACCATCCCTGAGGC
>Ga0187779_10003131_pt1 | contig 10049 bp, 9 predicted proteins | sample 1015_Q2_SP10_10__FD_132435 | JGI IMG/M metagenome (GOLD analysis project Ga0187779, IMG submission 132435) | Tropical peat soil microbial communities from peatlands in Department of Meta, Colombia - 1015_Q2_SP10_10_MG | ecosystem: Environmental > Terrestrial > Soil > Wetlands > Peat | place...
CGCGCTCGGTGAAGATGCCGACGAGCTTTCCGTGGTTGTCCACCACCATGACCGCGCCGACATTCGCCTTCTGCATCATTTCCGCCGCGTGGCTCACCGAGGTGCCGCCGTGCGTGAGCACGATGCCCTTCGTCTTGTGCTCGATCACGGCGCGAATCTGACGTTGAGGCATGACGCAGCTCCTATCGCTTCATTCCATCGGGGTGTTTTGTAGGATACGACCGTCGGCTTGCGGACGCAATGGCGAATTTTCAGCTCCTTCACTCGCCCATCTGCAGCAGCATGCCGTGCTCGCGCGCGTAGCGGATCGCGAGCAGATACAGGCCGATGCCCGCCGCCAGGTACACGGCGTTGAGCATCAGCGCCTCGACGAACAGGTCGGTGCGGAACACGTGCTCGAGCAGCACCGCGCGCATGCCCTCGAACACGTAGCTGGTCGGGATGCCGTGCGCGATGCCCTGCAGCCAGGCGGGAAGCACTCCGATGGGATAGTAGACGCCGGATACGGGCGCGATCAGGAACACCGCCGCCCATGCGAGCTCCTCCGCGCCAAGTCCCCAACGCAGGACCAGGCCCGATACCGCAAGACCGATGGCCCAGCCGCAGACGATGAGGTTGACGAAGAACGCGATGAGCGGAATTCCCAGCGTGAAGATCGAGTAGTGAAACAGCAGCCAGGCGAAAGCGCACGCTCCGCCGATGCCGATCACCGTGCGCAGCATGCTCATCGAGAGCTGGCCGGCGATCAACTCCCAGGCGCGCAGCGGGCTCACGAACAGGTTGCCCAGGTTGCGCGAGTACATCTCCTCGAAAAAGGTCAACGACACCCCGAGCTGGCCGCGAAACAGGACGTCCCACAGCAGCACGGCGCCGATGAAGAGCCCCGGCGCATCGGTGAGGAAGTTGTTGGTCGGCCGCAGGTAGACGGTCACGAAGCCCCACATGACCATCGTGACGGTCGGGTAATACATCATCGACACGATGCGCGGCCAGGACTTGAGCATCAGATAGGCGTGGCGCTCGATCAGAGCGAAGATCCTGTTGGCCGATCCCGCGCAACGGGCGATGGCGCCGCTCACGAGACCATCCCTTCGGCGTGTCCGTCGGCGCTCGCCCCGTGATCGGGATCGACGCGCTCGCGGGCGATGTCGAGGAAGACCTCCTCCATGTTGCCGCGACCGTAGCGTTCGAGGAGAGCGCCGGGCGACCCCTGATCGACGACCACGCCCGCTCGCAGCATGATGACGTCGTCGCACATGCGCTCGACCTCGCCCATGTTGTGCGACGCGAGCAGCATGGTGCAGCCGCTCTTCTTCTGGTAGCCCTCGAGCAGCGTGCGCATGCGGTCGCCGACGTCGGGGTCGAGCGACGCGGTCGGCTCGTCGAGCAGTAGCACCTCGGGGCTGTTGAGCAGCGCCTTGGCCAGACTCACGCGCGTGCGCTGCCCGGCCGACAGGTTGCCGTAGGGACGGTCGATGAAATCGCTGAGATCGAGCTCCACGGCGAGCTCGCCGACGCGCGCGCGCGGGCGGCCAACGCCGTACAAGCGCGCGTACACGCGCAGGTTCTCGGCGACGGTGAGCCTCTTGGGCAGGTCGACGTACGGCGAGGTGAAGTTGATGCGCGGCAGGACGCTGTAGCGGCGCTCGGGCATGGGCTCGCCCAGGATCCGGATCGTTCCCGCCGTGGGCGTGAGCACGCCCAGCAGCATCGACAGCGTGGTGGTCTTGCCCGCGCCGTTGCCGCCGAGCAGCGCCGTCGTGGTTCCGCGTCTCACCGCGAAGCTCACACCCTTGACTGCCTCCACGCGTCGATACGATTTGCGGAGGTCGCGCACCTCGATGACGGCGTGGGGAAAGGCGGCGATGGAGGGGGACATGCGTGGGAGTTCGAGAGAGGTGCGCGCGCCGCGCAGCCGATTGTATTGCAATTCCCGGAGCGCCGTTTCTTGGCTAGACTGCGATGAAGAGGCCAGGCTCGACGCTCACCAACCCAGGAGATTGCGATGCTCAAGGTGTACGGCATGTCGGCATCGGGCAACTGCCACAAGGTGCGCATGGTGCTCGAGGCGCTGAAGCTGCCCTACGCCTGGGAAGAGGTCGACACCCGCAGCGGCAGGACGCGCACGGCGGAGTTCCTCGCGAGGAATCCCAACGGCAAGGTGCCGCTGCTGGAGATCGAATCCGGGGTCTACCTTCCCGAATCCAACGCGATCATCTTCTATCTGGCCGAGGGCACCGCGCTGCTGCCGGGCGACCGGCTGCAACGGGCACGGGTGCTGCAGTGGATGTTCTTCGAGCAATACAGCCACGAGCCGTACATCGCGGTGGCGCGCTTCCTGCGCAGTTTCCACCCCGATCCCGCCTCGCAGCGCGCGCTCGCCGATTCCAAGATGGACGGCGGCTACCGCGCGCTCAGCGTCATGGAGCAGCAACTCGCGCAGGAGCCCTTTTTCGTGGGCGGCCGCTACACCATCGCCGACATCGCGCTGTACGCCTACACCCATGTGGCCGACGAAGGCGGCTTCGATCTCGCGCGCTTCCCCGCGGTGCAATCGTGGCTCGAGCGCATCGAGGCGCAACCCGGGCATGTGCGCATGCCATGACGCGGCATCGCCCTCACCCCTGCCCTCTCCCGGCGGGAAAGGGGTTCATCTCCCCTCAGCAGCGAATCGTCTGCCGGCAATACTGCGCAAGCTCGCGCACGACGGTGGTTTCGCCCACGGGTTGCCTGGCGTGACCCTGCCCGTATTCCAGCGCCAGCTTGAAATCGTACTTGCGGAAGAACGCGTCGAACTGCTCGGCGCCGGCGGTGCCCACCGCGGCGAGCCCTTCGCGCTCCGGCTCGTACTCGAGCACGATCGCCGCCAGAGGCTGGGGAGCGGGACCGCTGACGACGCGCGCTCCCGCCGAAGGGTCGTAGACGCTGTGGTCGGCGCAGCAGTGGATCACGTTGCCGTCCGAAGTTGGCGAGCGATCGGACTGGAAGCGGATGAAGCTCACCTCGCGCGTCGGATAGGCGAGCTTGTGGGCGCAGATCGCGGAGTAAGCGACGATCGATCGGCCCGGTCCGACGCCGCCGCTCCACGCGTACGCCGAGCCGTCGGCACGCAGCAGTTGCTGCGTCGCCACGACCGGTCGCCCGAGATCGAGCAGAAAGCACGGCGTGCCCTCGTAGGGATAGTTGAACACGTAGTTGGTGCGCGCAGCGAGCCGTGCCGCGACGATCGGATCACCATGGACGTCGATGAGCCTCGCGCGCGGATAGCGTTGCGGTTCGGCTGCGGCCCACGCGTCGGCCAGCGTGCCCACCTGAGAAGCGCCCGCCGCGGCGGCGCACGCGCCCAGGAATCGTCGGCGCTCCATTCGCCCTGCTCAGACTTCGGCTAGCGCGCGCAGGTGCGCGGCAACGCTCCGGCCCAGCGCGGGCAGCAAATAGCCGCCTTCGAGCGTGGCGACAATGCGGCCCTCGGCGTGACGCCGCGCAACGTCGACGAGTTGCCGCGTCACCCAGCCGAAGTCGCCATCCGTCAAGTTGAGATTGGCGAGCGGGTCGTCCCGATGGGCGTCGAATCCGGCGGAAACGAAGATCATCTGCGGCCGGTGCGCTTCCAGCGCGGGCAGGCAGCGTCGCGTGAAAGCGTCGCGGAAGGCGTCGCTGCCGCTCCCGGGCGACAGCGGCACGTTGTGCATGTTCGGTCCCGCAGGGTTGACGCCGGAATACGGGTACAAGGGATACTGGAACGTTCCGGTCATCACCACGCGCGGATCGTTGGCGAAGATGTCCTCGGTCCCGTTGCCGTGGTGCACGTCGAAATCCACCACCGCGGCGCGTTCGATCCCGTGCACCGCGAACGCGTGCGCGACGCCGACGGCGACGTTGTTGAACAGGCAGAAGCCCATCGCCCGCTCGCGCATGGCGTGATGCCCCGGCGGCCTCACCGCGCAAAACGCTGCGCGACACTCGCCGCGGGCGACCATGTCGGTGGCGAGCACGGCGGCGCCCGCCGCGTGCTGCGCGGCGCTGAGCGAATGCGCGTTGAGCGCGGTGTCGGGATCGACATAGTGGATCCCCGACGTCGGGCTTGCCGCTTCGATCTCGTCCACGTAATGCGCCAAATGGACACGCTCGAGCTGCTCGCGCGTCGCCGCCGGCGCCTGGTGATGCACCAGAAAGCCATCGAGTCCGTCGCTGATCAGCCGATCGGAAATGGCGTCGAGACGCGCTGGACATTCCGGATGGTACGGACCCATGTCGTGCAGGTGGCACGTCGGGTGCGTGATGAAAGCGATAGGCACGGGGACGGGGCTTCAGGCGGTTCCCGCGCTGCGTCACGGGGGCGACGCGACGGGTCGGGCAGTCGAACGGAGTGTAGCGCGCCGCGAGCGGTGATGACTAGACAACGATTGCCCTCTATAGTGGCATTCTTCTTGCTCCCGTCTTTAGGTCCATGACGCTTCGCCCCGCGAACACCCAGGCCGTACCCGTCTCCGACCGGCTCGCATCGGTGGTGCGGGAGCTCGGCCGCATCGTCGTAGGCAAGCAGACGCCGCTCAAGCTGTCGCTCGCGTGCCTGCTCGCGCGGGGTCATCTGCTGATCGAGGACATCCCCGGCGTGGGCAAGTCCACGCTCGCGCAGGCGCTCGCCGGCACGCTCGGCATCAACTACGCGCGCATCCAGTTCACCAGCGATCTGCTGCCCGCCGACGTGCTCGGCGTCTCGATTTTCGACCCGACGGCGCACGCTTTCCGCTTCCATTCCGGACCGATCTTTCATTCCATCGTGCTCGCCGACGAAATCAACCGCGCTCCACCGAAGACGCAGAGCGCGCTGCTCGAAGCGATGGAGGAGCGGCAGGTATCGGTGGACGGCGAGACGCGGCCGCTGCCCGAGCCGTTCTTCGTGATCGCGACACAGAACCCCGCCGAGCAGATCGGGGCATATCCTTTGCCCGAATCGCAACTCGACCGCTTTCTCATGGCGATCGAGCTGGGCTACCCGGATCCTGCGGCCGAGCGCGACCTGCTCGTCTCCGGGGATCGCCGGCGTCGCATTCCCGAGATCGCTCCCTGCTCGGATGCCGCCACGCTCGCCGCATGGCAGCGCGAGGCGGAGGGAGTGCATGTCGCACCGGCGCTGCTCGACTACGTGCAGGCGCTCCTCGCGGCTTCGCGCGGAACCAGCGGGGCCGCGCCCAGGTTGCAGCGCGGTCTTTCGCCGCGGGCGGGGTTGCTGCTCGTCGCCGCGAGCCGTGCCTGGGCGCTGCTCGCCGGTCGACCGATGGTGCTGCCGGAAGACGTTCAAGCGGTGTTCCCGGCCGTGGCCGGGCACCGGCTCGCCGGCAGCGCACGCGCAGGGGGCCCGCCGGCGCAGGCTCTGCTGCACGCGGTTCCGCTGCCGTAGATCGACTGCGGACTTGACTGCGGCCTCGGCGGGCGGGGCATCCGTGTCGACCATCACCGCGTTTCCCGGCTGGCTTGCGCACTGGCGCCAGCGCCTGTGGCGGCTCGCGCCCGACGATCGCGATCCGGTCGTGCTGCGCCACAGCCGCATCTACATCCTTCCGACGCGGCGCGGCCTGGCGCTGATGGCCACGCTGGTGATCATGCTGCTCGCGTCGATGAACTACGCACTGTCGCTCGGCTTTGCGCTGAGCTTCGTCTGCGCCGGCATGGTGGCCGCGGCCTTGCTTGCGACGTTCCGCAACCTCGCGGGCGTTGCCGCGTCGCCGCTGGTCGCGGGCGAAGCCTTCTCCGGCGGTCAGCTCGATTTCACCTTGTCGCTCGCGAGCGGGGGTCGCGCGCGCACCGGCATCGAAGTCGCGCCGCGCGACGGTCCACCGGTCCGGGTCGATCTTCCCGCAGGGGCAACCCGGCCGCTGCGCCTTGCCGTGGCTGCGCGACGCCGCGGCAGGCAGCCGCTGGGCAGGGTCACCCTCGCCAGTGATTTTCCGCTGGGCCTCTGGCGCGGATGGGCGTACGTCCACTTCCCACTGACCGGCAGCGTCTATCCCGTACCCGAGGCGTCACCTCCGCCGCTTCCGCCCGGCCACCTCGGATCCGATGCCCGACGCGCAGCGCTGGCCGCCGACGCCGAGCTGGCGGGGTTGCGCGATTACCAGCGAGGCGATGCGCAGAACCGCATCGCGTGGAAGGCGGTGGCGCGCGGCGCCGGCTGGTACACCAAGCTGTTCGACGGCGCTGGCGGCAGCGGAGCGGTGGATCTCGATTGGTTCGAGCTGCCGCAAGGCCTGGACGAGGAGCAGCGTCTGTCGCGCCTCGCCGCCTGGATTCTGGCCGCCGAGCGCGAAACGCGGGCGTTTTCGCTGCGATTGCCGGGCGCCGAGCTGGCGCAGGGACAGGGCGCGGGGCATCGCCGGGCCGCGTTGATCGCGCTCGCACTGCATCCGAACACGGGAAGCGCATGACGAGGTCGGCGCATCCGCGGCTCAACCTCGCGCAGACGCGCTGGCTCGCTGCGCTGCTGCTGTGCGCCCAGTTTCCGCTGTGGGCGAGCGTGCACGCATGGGTGGCGGTGGCGGGGACGGGTCTCGTGTTCCTGCGCTTGCTCCCGCCGCTACAGCGGCTCGGCCGCAGCAGGTTGCGCGGTCTGCTTCTGCCGGCGCTGGCTATCGTCGCGGCCCTGGCGATACGCGCCCAGTTCGGCTATTTCCTCGCCCGCGATCCGTGCGTCGACTTCCTCTACCTGCTGGTCGGCATCAAGTTCCTCGAGGCCCGCACGACGCGCGACGGATCGCTGCTGGTTTGCCTGGCGCTGTTCCTCGCCGTGACCCAGTTCTTCTACGCGCAGAGTGTCTTTGCCGCGCTCATCGCGCTCCCCGTGGTCGTTACGCTCGGAGCGACGCTCGCCTGCCTTCGGAGCGGGGCGCAGGCGAGCTGGCGCGTCGAGCTCAGGCAACCCGTGCTGCTGATCCTGCAGGGCGTTCCGCTCGCGCTCATGCTCTTCGTGCTGTTCCCGCGCCTCGCCGGCCCCCTGTGGGGAACGCCGAGCGATGCCGGAGCCCGCACCGGCTTGTCCGAACGCATGGCCCCAGGGTCGATCAGCGAGTTGTCGCTGTCGGACGCCGTCGCGTTCAGGGTCGCTTTCGTCGGTCCGCCGCCGAGCCCGCGCGACCGATACTGGCGCGGTCCGGTACTCGCCCGTTTCGACGGCCGCGAATGGAGCGCGCTGTCGCGGCTCAAGACGGGCAACCTGGCGCGCCGCGAAGGGCCGCCCATCGACTACACGGTCACCCTCGAGCCGCACGGCAAGCTGTGGCTCTTCGCGCTGGAGCACGCGGTCGGGCTGCCGCATCCCGCCAGCGAGGACGCTGCGTTAAGCGGGCCGGTGGGCGACATCGCCTTTCTGACATACGACCAGCAGCTGCTCGCCCGCAACGTCGTGACCCAGAGTGTGCAATATGCTCAGCGTTCGGCGCTGCGCGCGAGGGTTCCTCCGGTCGTGGGCGACGCCTCGGACAACTTGCGCCTGCCCGCGAACAATCAGCGCACGGCGGTGTTCGCCCATGAGTTGCGGGCGCGGGTCGATTCGGATCGAGCCTACATCGACGCAGTGCTGGGCTGGTTTCGAAGCGATCCCTTCGTCTACACGCTCACGCCTCCGCTGCTCGACCGGGATCCGGTCGACGCCTTCCTGTTCGACACACGGCGCGGCTTTTGCGAGCACTACGCCGGCGCCTTCGTCGTGCTGCTCCGCGCCGCGGGGATCCCCGCTCGGGTCGTTACCGGCTACCAGGGCGGCGAGATGAGCCTCGACGGCGATTACATGATCGTGAGGCAGTCCGATGCCCATGCCTGGGCCGAGGCGCTGCTCGATGGACAGTGGCAGCGCTTCGACCCTACCGGCGCCGTAGCGCCTTCGCGGGTGGAGCGGGGATTGGGCGCGGCGCTGCCGGCAGGCGAGCCGGTTCCGTATCTCGCGCGCGTGGAGATGACCTGGCTCAAAAGCCTGCGCCTGCACTGGGACGCGTTGAACTACCAGTGGCAGCGAGGAGTCGTGGGCTTCAACACCCAGCGGCAGCGCGACCTCTTGCGCGAGCTCGGATTGGACAATGCGCGCCCGGTGCAGCTCGCCGTCGCTCTCGCCTGCGTGGCGCTCGCGTGGAGCTTGCTGGTGCTGGGCTTCTCGCGCGTGCGAGGCGCCAGGGTCGATCCCGAGCTCGCGCTGTGGAGCCGCGTCTGTCGCCGCTTGGCGCGGGCGGGGCTCGTGCGCCGCCCCGACGAAGGCCCGCTCGACTTTTCCGAGAGGGCGGCGACGCGCTGGCCGCAGTGGAGCACGGCGATCCGTGACGTCGGCGCGCTCTACGCGCGATTGCGCTACGGCCCGGAACGCGGGCAGCGCGCGGCTTTGCTCGCGCAGCTGCGCTCGAGCGTCGACGCACTGCCCGGCGCGCGACGGCTGCGCGCGCAGTCGTAGCAAGCGCAGCCCCGAGTCGAGGAACGAGCCCGGGGCGACAACCCCGGTACGCCGGTTACAGCAGCGCGTCGCGCGACAAGCCGCGGCGTCGCAGCCGCGCGCGCAGCTTCTCCAGCGCCTCCGACTGGATTTGCCGAACTCGCTCGCGCGTGACGTTGAGCTGTCGCGCGAGCTGATCGAGGGTGGCGACTTCGTGGCCGTTGAGTCCGTAGCGGCGCTCGATGACCCCGCGCTGGCGCTCCGACAGCTCGTCGAGCCATTGTTTGATCCAGCCCTCGATCTCGGTGTTGTGGAGTACGAGCTCGGGGCTGGGCGCGTCATTGTCGGCGAGCTGGTCGCCCACCGACAGTCCCGGGTCCGAGGCGAGCGGCGCATCGAGCGATGTGACGTGCTCGTTGTAACCCAAGACCCTGCGCACCTGCTCGACCGGCTTGCCGAGCAGGTGGGCAACGTCGTCGAGCGTCGGCTCGCGGCCTCCCCCGATCATCCCGTGCGTCTCCAGGTGCCGAAGCGCACGCAGCACGATGTTGAGCTCCTTCACCACGTGCGCGGGCAGCCGGATGGTGCGCGACTGGTTCATGATCGCGCGCTCGATCGACTGCCGTATCCACCACGTCGCGTAGGTGGTGAAGCGGAATCCGCGCTCGGGATCGAATTTCTCCAACGCGTGGATGAGCCCGAGATTCCCCTCCTCGATGAGATCGGCTAGGGCCAGGCCCCGGTTAAGGTAGTGCTTGGCGATGCTCACCACCAGCCGCAGGTTGTGCTCGATCATCTTCTGCCGGGCGGCGAAGTCTCCCTCGCGCGTGGCCCGGGCGTACTCGAGCTCCTGCTCGGGAGACAGCAGCGGGCTCTGCCCGATCTCGTTCAGGTAGATCTGGGTGATGTCGTTGAGAAAATCCGCGCCGACGCCGACCTGGGGCACGTCGAGCGGAAGGTCCTGCGTCTGAGTGTCGGGCTCGCTGGCTGCGTACAAGCCCTCGTCGTCGCCCGCGGAACGAGCCGAGCTCATGCCGGCGGAAGGTATTTCGTCGGATCTACGGGCTTGCCGAGGCGGCGAATCTCGAAATGCAGCTTGACCTGATCGGCGTCGGTGTCGCCCATCTCGCCTATCTTCTCACCCCTGGCGACTTCCTGCTTCTCCTTCACCAGGATCTCGCGGTTGTGCGCGTATGCCGTCAGAAAGGTATTGTTGTGCTTGATGATCACCAGCTTGCCGTAGCCGCGCAGTCCGGTTCCGGCGTAAACGACTTTGCCGGCGGCGCTGGCGACCACCGGTTGCCCGGCCCTGCCGGCGATATCGATGCCCTTGAGATTCGCCGATTCGGAAAAGCCGGCGATGATCTTGCCGGTCGCCGGCCAGACCCATTCGATCTTGTCGTCGTCGATCTCGGGCACGCGCGCCGCGTCGGGCCGTTGAGGCAGGCTCGGCGTCGCCGCTGCGACGGCGGGTGCCGGCGCCACAGGCGGTGCCGCAGGCGCGACTGCCATCGGCGGCGGCACCGGAGCTGCCTGCAATTGAGCCAGTGCCTGCTCGGAGTACGGCAGCTTCACCATCTTGGGCTCGGTCTTGAAGGCCACCGTGTTGCGCGCGGAGCCGGTGCCTGGCGTC
>Ga0187779_10003132_pt1 | contig 10049 bp, 5 predicted proteins | sample 1015_Q2_SP10_10__FD_132435 | JGI IMG/M metagenome (GOLD analysis project Ga0187779, IMG submission 132435) | Tropical peat soil microbial communities from peatlands in Department of Meta, Colombia - 1015_Q2_SP10_10_MG | ecosystem: Environmental > Terrestrial > Soil > Wetlands > Peat | place...
ATCCTTCCGGCTCCGCCGGCGGCGAGCGCCGCGCGCGAAGAATGGTTCCGCGGCCTCGATCTTGAACAGCCTTTGCGAAACGCCACGCTGGTCATGGCCGCGCGCGTCGAGGACGTGGATGAAATCAAAATTTCCTCCGGCGGCAAAGGCGAGACTACGCTTCTGCAATTCAAGTTCAGTCCCGTACATGTGCTCAAAGGCGTTTTCTCGCGCGACTCGCTCACGCTGAATAGTGCCGATCTCGGGATTTGGAATTTTCCACAAGGCCAGCGAATTGAGCACGGGCAATTGCGCTTACTGATTCTCGGGCGCACAAGCGAGGGCTACGCCGTCACGCAGCCGTCTGCGAGCCTCGATCAAACAATTCCACCGCTAGTGGATCGGGAGGACCCGCTGCTCGCGACGGTCAAAACTCTGCTCGATGTCGACGCCGGCAGCGATCGCGCCAGATCCGTCTCGCTGATTCTAGCTGCTCTTCGCGGACGCAACGGCGCGGCAGCGATTCCACTTCTTACCGCACTGCAGCGCCGCTCGCTGCTGGCAGCGCAAACGCCCGGCGCGATCGAAGCCATCACACCGCTTCTGGCTGATGCGTCTCCGAGCGTGCGCGCGCAGGCCGCGCAAGCGATCCGCGCATTGCTTGATGCCGACTATCTCGATCAACCTCCGCTGCGTGAAAAAGCAGTAGCCGCACTCGCAGACTCGCTCGACCGGCATGATGCGAACTACGCGGCGCGGCTCGCGGCCTTCGAAGCGCTCGGCGGCGCCGGTCAGCCGGCCATTCAGAATGAGCGAGCGAGAGCGCAACTCGAAGAGACCATGCCTGCGACTTTCGCGGAACAAGCCGCGCGAATTCACGCCGTCGGCGAGCTACGCATCGGAAGCCAGCAGCGCGCAATCCTCGAATTGCTGCGTCAGATGCCGCTCGATGGCGCACCAGCCGTTCAGCGCGCCGCCGAATGGAGTTTGTATCGATTCGATCCTGCCGGCGGATCGCTCGAAACCATGGCCAGAATCCACAGCAAATTCGACGCGGGCCTCGGAATCGCAAATGATATCGGCGTGCTCGGCGAGACTCCGCCCGTCGAAGCCGCGCCTGCGTTGCTGGAAATCTCAAAACTGACGCTCGACGAAGCCGAGCGCAAGGCCCTCGCGGGAGCATGCTTTCGCATCAGCGATTCGTGCGCGGCATCGGATGCCGAGTGTCATCGCGCCGTCGGCCAACTCGTTCCCGCACTTTCGGCGATGCTCGATCGTGGTGACTCCCAGACCTGGCGCGAAGCCACCGAAGCTCTGATCAAAATTGATACTGATGAGGCCGCGAAATCGCTCCAGCCGCACTTGCGCGAGGAGCGCGATCTGCTGGAAAAATTGAAAATGGCGGAGTTTTTGGGCCATCACGGAATCCGCGACGGCTATCCCTATGCCATTGAGCACATGGCCGAGCCCGAGCTGCTCGAGCAAGCCATCGCGGCTCTTGCCGCCATGCGCGATTCGCGCGCCGTTCCCGAGCTGCGAAAAATTCTTGAGACGAGCAACGATCTCGAATGGAATGCCGCCGCGGTCCGCGCCCTCGGCCGTCTGGACGCAAAAGAATTCGCCGCACAATTCCTGCAAATGGCGCGCGACCCGAAGAATCCGCTTGCTCCACCGGCGCTGATTGCCCTCGGCGACATGCGCGATTCCCGCGCGCTCGATCTCGTCCGCGCGGCTCTTGCATCGCGAAATGAAGAGATGCTCGCAGCCGGTGCTCGCGCGGCGGGAAATCTCGCCGCTCTGCCGGGCGCAAACGCCGCCGACATCCGGGATCAGCTCGCATCGCTTCTCGAAGAGCCAGGCGCGCCGCAGGAAGCCCGCGCCGCGGCTCTCGACTCGCTTTTGGCTGTGAATGATCCGCATCTGGATGGCGCTCTGGTACAAGCTGCACGCGATGCGGGCCTGGAAGGGAGCGATCTACTGTACAAAATCGAGAAGTCGCTCCGCGAGCGCAAGGTGAAACTCACGCTGCAATGAGGAATTCGCCGATGTGCCGGTTCCGGCGTCAGCGATGTGCGCTTCTGGCACGCTTCGGCGACGTGTCCCACTTCGATGAGTGGCTCGGCGGCTCGAATTCCGCGTCATAGCAGAAGTCGCACAATTCCTCGACTCCCTCTCCGACGCGCCGCACACGAAACGAATGGCCGCATTGCCTGCAAATCTGCTCGAATCCCTGCTCAAATTGGTTCGCTGAGATTGACCGCGTGTCTTCCATAAGTTCTCCTCCGGATCGTGGAGACTTCGTGCCGCGTCGAGGCGAGTTCGCGTGCACGAATTGCACCAAAGACGCTCAACGCAAATTCCCGCCGCTCAGCAAATTGCCGGCATCTCTGCGCGCCTGTAGAGGGCGGCTTTCCCAATCCTGGCCGGACATGGCGTTTTCGGAAGAGCGCCCTTGACCGTAACCTTCGCGCACACATATTCAAACTTTCCGGTTCCGCGAGTTCCATCCCCTGCGCTATGCTCCACGCTTCGCCCGGTTTTCGCGGGCGTGGCTGGGGGGAATGTTCCGCATCATTAGAATTTTCTTGTGGATTGCGCTCGTAGCCGCCGGCGCGGGTGTGGCTTGGTATTCGTTTGATCAGCTTACCGCGTCGGATCAAAATTTCGCTGAGGAAGTGCAGCGCGCGCGCACCGAAGCCCATCGCATCCAGAACGAAGTTGTTCTCTATACAGCCAGCGTCGTGCCGTCGCGCCAGTCTTTCGCCGGGTTGCTCGAGAGCATCGGCGTTAGTCCGTCGAGCGCCGGCCGCGCCATCGCTTCGGCCCAACGCGTTTTCGATCTCCGCCACGTGCGCGCCGGAAACCGCTTCTCGGTCGGCCGCTCGGTGCTGGGCGAACTTCGAGAGATTCGTTACTCGATCGATCCGGACCGTGTGCTGCGAATTTCACCAGTGGGCAGCGATTTCCATTCCGAAATCGCCACGATTCCTTCCACGACCGAAGAGACGGGCGTGGCCGGCGAAATCCGCGGCTCGCTTTTTGAGGGCGTGACTTCAGCCGGCGAGAAGCCGGAACTGGCCATGCGGCTCGCGGAAATTTTCGGCTGGGATCTTGATTTCTATACTGACCCGCGGCCTGGCGACACTTTCCGCGTAGTAGTGGAGAAAAAGAAACTCAGCAGCGGCGAGCTGGCTTCCTATGGAAAAATTCTTGCCGCCGAATACGTCAATCATGGCCGCGTCTATCGTGCAGTGCTTTTTCACGATCCCGCCGGCAACGCCGCTTATTACACGCCCGACGGGAAATCCATGAAGAAGGCTTTCCTGCACTCGCCGTTGAAATTCGCCGCGCCGATTACTTCGCATTTCAGCAACAGCCGCTTTCACCCGATTTTGAAAGAATACCGGCCGCATTTGGGAATCGATTACGGCGCGCCCGCCGGCACGCCGGTGCAAACCATCGGCGACGGCAAAGTGGTTTTCGCGGGACCGAAAGGCGGGGCGGGGAACTTAATCGAAATTCAGCACACCAACGGCTACGAAACTTATTACATGCACCTCTCGAGGATTCTGGTGCGCTCGGGGCAGCGCGTCGAGCAAGGCCAGCGCATCGGCCTTGTCGGCATGACCGGCCTGGCCACCGGACCGCATCTCGATTTCCGCATCCAGCGCCGCGGCGAGTTTCTGAATTTCGAGAGGCTGCCGTTGCCGCCCAGCGATCCCGTCACGAAGCGCGACTGGGACGAATTCGCGGCCGCGCGCGACCACGCCATCGGCCTCTTCCCGGCTCCCGGCACGATCCTCGCGCAAAATCCTCCGGCTGCTTCCTCGGCTGCGCCGCAGAATCCGGCTGGCCCTGCGAATCCTTGAAAGATCTTGCGGTCTGGTGGCTTCTCGCTTTCGAAGCGGGTAGCGTCGTGATTTTGGCACTCGACGCGATGCCATAGCCAAGGCTCAATGAGAGTTGGTCAACGGATCCAGCGCTAAAGCGCGTCCACGTGGGCGGAGCCTTTCCGGAGCGCTAAAGCGCTCCTTCCCCCGCATAAATGCGGGGGCTCCCGCCAAGAATCCGGCGGGCAGGTCCATCAACATGCTCGCCTCGGTTGACACCGCTTCTATTCTGTCGAAAATAGCTGCGATCGCTTGATGGCCCGCGCCAGGAGAACATCATTGCGCCGATTCCTCAGATTCGGCGGTTACACGATCGTCATCGTCGCCATCCTTCTCGCTGTGGCTATCACTTTCACGATCGGCTGGCGTCCGATCATCGGGCCGCGCATGCGCGCCACGACGAATCGCACCTTCGAGCGCACTCCCGAGCGCCTCGCCCGCGGTCAATACATTTTTCGCTCCGTCGCTGTGTGCGTGGACTGCCACTCGCAGCACGACATGACCAAGGAAGGCACGCCGATCATTGAGGGCACGGAAGGCTCCGGACAGCTTTTCATAATCGAAGGGCCGCCGGCCAAGCTGGTCGCGCCGAATTTGACGCCCGATCCGGAGACCGGCCTGGGCCGCTGGAGCGATGACGAAATCGCGCGCGCCATTCGCGAAGGCGTAACGCGCGAGGGCCGCGCCATGTTTCCAATCATGCCGTACAACAACTATCACGAGATGTCCGACGAAGATCTCGCCTCTGTGGTCGTTTACATCCGCTCGCTTCCGCCGGTCCGCCACGCGCTTCCGGAGACGGTGGTCTTCGCCCCAGTAAAGTATTTCATTCGCGATGTTCCGCGACCCATCACTGCCCCGGTTCCGGCACCTGATTCCTCCACGCCCGTTGCGCGCGGCGCGTATCTGGCGCGCATGGCTGGGTGCAACGAATGTCACACGCCGACAAAGCGCGGCATGCCCATCCCCGGCATGGACTTCGCCGGCGGCTTCGTCATGACCGGCCCGTGGGGCAGCGTCGCGACCGCGAATATCACTCCCGATCCCAGCGGAATTTCCTACTATGACGAAAATTTGTTTCGCGACGTGATGCGCACGGGAATGGTCCGCGCACGGAAGCTCAACGACCTGATGCCGTACAATTATTACAAGGGGATGACCGACGAGGATATTTCAGCGATCTTCGCGTTTCTGAAGACCGTCGAGCCTGTTTCCCACCGGGTGGACAACACCGAAACTCCGACAGACTGCAAGAAGTGCGGCTACAAACACGGACTAGGCGATAAGAATCAGTAGCGTCGGTACAAAGACTACTTCACGATCCAGGTATCGCCGGCGCGCAGGAGCCGATCCAGATCGCCCTTGCCGCGCTTGGCAATCACGTCGGCAATCTGCGCGTTGGCCACATCCTCATACCGCGGCAAAGTGTCGTAGGAGCGCAGCACGCCAATGGGCGTCGGGAATCCCTCGCGATGCTCCATGTGCGAGAGCATGAAGGCATAGGCGGCGCGCGGATGATGCGCGTCATGAATGAGCAGATCTTTTTCCGTGATGCCGTTGCCGAGCTGCACGACCTCGAGATCGAATCCTTTCGTGCGAATTCCCTTGTCGCGATTCTTTCCAAAGATCAGCGGCTTGCCATGCTCGAGCTGAACCACGTGCTCGCTGCGCGCATCTTTCTCCGTCAAATTGAACCAAGCGCCGTCATTGAAAATGTTGCAATTCTGCAGGATTTCGATGAACGCAGAGCCCTTATGGGCCGCCGCTTCCTTCAGCGTGGCTCGCAGATGCTGCTGGAAAACGTCCACCGACCGCGCCACAAAAGTGGCTTCCGAGCCGATGGCCAAAGAAATGGGATTGAACGGACGATCGGCAGAGCCGTACGGCGTGGATTTTGTTTTCTTCCCGAATTCCGAAGTCGGCGAATATTGCCCCTTCGTCAGTCCGTAGATCCGGTTGTTGAAGAGCAGCACTTTCAGCCCCACATTGCGGCGCAGCATGTGAATGGTGTGATTGCCGCCGATTGAAAGCGCGTCGCCGTCGCCGGTCGCTACCCATACCTCGAGATCCGGCCGCATCAATTTCACGCCGGTGGCTACGGCAGGCCCGCGTCCGTGAATCGTGTGGAATCCATACGTATTCATGTAATAGGGGAAGCGGCTGGAGCATCCGATTCCCGAAATCACCACAAACTTCTCGCGCGGAATCCCCAGCTCGGGAAACACGGACTGCACAGCCGAAAGGATCGCGTAGTCGCCGCAACCAGGACACCAGCGCACCTCCTGGTCGGTCTGAAAATCCTTTTTAGTCAGTGGCGGAAGCGTAGCCGTTGCCATCTTTGTTTCTCCTGGACCTTATTAAAGCAAACTGCAGATCCCTCACCCCTGAAGGGGTTCGGGATGACAGCAAAACTTGGCGCGTTTTCGCGCCATTCCTACTGCGCCAGCACTTCCTCGATCTTTGCTTCAATCTCCGCCTGCTTGAATGGCCGCCCTTGAATCTTGTCGTAGCCGACCGCATCGACTAGATACTTCGCGCGCAAGACCCACAAGAGCTGCCCCATATTCATTTCCGGCACGAGCACGCGGTGATAGCGGCCAATCACTTCGCCTAAATTCCGCGGCAGCGGATTCAGATAGCGCAGATGCACATGCCCGATTTTCCGGCCCTTGGCCCGCTGCGCTTTCAACGCGGCGGTAATCGGCCCATACGTCGAGCCCCAGGCCACGATCAGAAGATCGCCCTCGGGATCGCCCACCGGCACGACGTCCGGAATTTCCTGGACCACGGCGTCCACCTTCGCCGCGCGCAAATGCGTCATCTTTTCGTGATTCAAAGGCTCGTAGTTGATGTTGCCGCTCACGTCCTGTTTTTCGAGGCCGCCCAAGCGATGCTCGAGCCCGGGCGTCCCGGGCAGCGCCCATGGGCGCGCCAGAGTTTCCGGATCGCGCGAGTACGGCTGATATCCGGCAGGATCGGTAGTGAAAGTCACGGGAAAATCCGGAATCTCGTTCAATTCCGGAATCCGCCACGGCTCCGCGCCGTTGGCGAGGTAACCATCCGAAAGAATGATGACAGGCACCATGTACTTGAGCGCAATGCGGCTTGCCTCGACCGCCACCCAGAAGCAATCGCCGGGCGAGGACGCAGCAAGCACCGGAATCGGCGCCTCCGAATTTCGTCCGAAAAGCGCCTGCAGCAAATCCGCCTGCTCGGTCTTCGTCGGCAATCCGGTGGAAGGGCCGCCGCGTTGAATATCGCAAATCACCAGCGGCAATTCGACCGCAACGGCCAGCCCCATCGCCTCCGTCTTCAGCGCCATCCCTGGGCCAGAAGTCGTGGTAATCGCCAGCGCTCCGGCATAGGAAGCGCCGATTGCCGAAGTGATCGCCGCGATTTCGTCCTCGGCTTGAAAAGTAATCACCCCGAAATTTTTGTACTCCGAGAGCTCGTGCAAAATGTCCGAAGCCGGCGTGATCGGATAGGAGCCCTGAAACAACGTCAGTCCGGCCTTCTGCGCCGCGGTGACGAACCCGATCGCCAGCGCTTGATTGCCGCTCAAATTCCGGTAAATGCCCGGCGACAACTTCGCCGGCGGAATCTCATAGCTGATCTGAAACGCTTCGGTGGCCTCGCAATACGAATAGCCGGCCTTCATCGCCAGCTTGTTCGCTTCCGAAAGCAACGGCTTCTTTTTGAACTTGTCGTCGAGCCAGCGGAAAGTCGAATCCATCGGCCGGTTGTAAAGCCAGTTGCACATCCCCAGGGCGAAGAAATTTTTGCAGCGGTCCATGGACTTCGCGTCCAGGCCCAATTCTTGCAGCGCCAGCCGGGTGAGCTTCTCGAGCTCCACCGGAAAAAGGCGGAACGCGTCGAGCGAATGGTCCTCGAGCGGATTCGAAGTCATCTGCGCCTTGCGCAGGTCGCTCTCTCCAAAACTGTCGCTATTGACGATCAAGATCCCGTTCGGACGCAGGTCCGCGAGATTCATCTTCAGCGCCGCGGGATTCATCGCCACCAACGCGTCCACCGCATCGCCCGGCGTGTACACTTCGCCCGAGGCGAATTGAAGCTGGAATCCACTCACGCCCGGCAGCGTGCCCGCAGGCGCGCGGATCTCGGCCGGATAGTCCGGAAAAGTGGCCAGATCGTTGCCGTACAGCGCCACCGTGTTCGTGAACTGGTTCCCGGTGATCTGCATTCCGTCGCCGGAATCGCCGCAGAAGCGAATAACCGCCTTCTGCAAAATCTCCCGCTTCCGCTTTTTAGAACTTGGCTCGCCAACTCCCGTTACTGTTGACATGACTCGCTAACTCCTGAAATTACCGCGTCCTGGTTTTCCGGCACCGCCCGCGAAACGGACTCAAACGGCCTGTGTCACAATGCTGCCGCCGAACCACGCCGCAAGGCAGGAACGCTCGGAGAAAAATCCGGGGCAGGGAAGTCACCGGCCCAACAACTCATCCGCGCGAATCAACTTGCCTTCCCCAATAATCAAAGATACCACAAGCCCGGCGACGCGGCGCGAAAGAAACGCCAGCATGTCCGGATATTTATGGTCGGTATCATCAGGATTTATGCGCCGGAACGAAACATCGCTCTCTTTATAGCCTGATGAGTTTCAATCCATGATCGTCAAACATTACTCCGCCGCAATTTGAGGTCTGCCTTCGTGGTCCCGCTCGACTTTCTATAGAGCACGGAGATCGCCGTGACGCGCAAAATCTGCATGTCGCCGATTGAAAAATCGTGCTTGACACTCATATCGGCTGTAGGTAGCCTTGCGCATTTTTAGTAGGGTTTCACTCGCACGATTCTTACGGCCCTGAAAAATACGAATCTCTGAGCGGAGGAGAACTAATGATCCGCACCGCGCACGTGGCTGGCCGTTTCCATGTCATTTCGCGAACGAAACACTTAAAGCTCTGCGCTTTGACTCTGGCGCTGCTCGCGCAACTTATTGCCGGCGGCATCGCCTGGGGCCAGGCCACCACTTCGCTTCGAGGCACGGTGACCGATCCTTCCGGCGGCTATATAGCCGGAGCGTCGGTGACGCTGACGAATCCCGATTCGAAGATTGTGCGAACCGCCACGACGGGAGCTTCTGACGGAGGGTATCAATTTCAATTTCTGCCTCCGGGAACGTACACGCTGGAGGTGGCTGCGAAAGGGTTCCAAAAATACGAGCAGAAAGAATTGCAACTGCTGGTGAACACGCCGGTGACGGTGAACGTGCAACTCAAAGTCGGCGGCGGCCAGGAGACGGTGACCGTCACAGCGGAAGAGCCCGCGCTAAACCTGGTGGATGCCTCGATCGGAAATTCCTTCGATGAAACACAGGTGCGCGACATTCCCCTCGAGGGCCGCAACGTTCCTGATTTGCTGAGCCTGCAAGCCGGAGTGGTCTACACCGGCAACCGCATCGGGGACAAAGATCAGGACACCCGCAACGGCGCCGTAAATGGCGCGCGCAGCGATCAGAGCAACACCACGCTCGATGGCGTGGACGTGAACGACCAGTCCAACGGGTACGCGTTTACCTCCGTTCTCCCGGTCACCCAGGACTCAGTCCAGGAATTTCGCGTCACCACCACCAACTATGGCGCGGATCAAGGACAAGGCTCCGGGGCACAAGTAGCTCTGGTCACCAAGAGCGGCACGAACTTCTTCCACGGCTCCCTCTATGAAGATTTGCGCAACACCATCACCAGCGCCAACGACTACCTGGTGAAGCAGTCGGAGGCGAATATCGGCGCACCGAATAAACCTCTGAAACTGAATCGCAATATTTTCGGCGCGTCGGTGGGCGGTCCGATTAAGAAGGACCGATTCTTTTTCTTCACCAACTACGAAGGTACGCGCGAGAGGGAAGAGCAGCGTGCCGAGCGCGTGATTCCCACACCGTCTCTTTGTCAGGGAATTTTCCGCTATCAGGACGTGACTGGCGGTGTGACAACCTTCTCGCCGACGGATTTGAAGAATCTCGATCCCCTTCACTTCGGAATTGATTCTGCCATGCTCGACCCGGTCGGCCACACGGGCTATCTGGATACGACCTTCTGCACGGGTAAGACGGTGACGAACGATCCCTCAGCCGGCGATGGCCTGAATTATGCCGGTTTCGTTTTCCGCGCTCCCACCGCGCTCGACAACGACGTGTTCATCGCGCGAGCCGACTAC
>Ga0187779_10003133_pt1 | contig 10048 bp, 9 predicted proteins | sample 1015_Q2_SP10_10__FD_132435 | JGI IMG/M metagenome (GOLD analysis project Ga0187779, IMG submission 132435) | Tropical peat soil microbial communities from peatlands in Department of Meta, Colombia - 1015_Q2_SP10_10_MG | ecosystem: Environmental > Terrestrial > Soil > Wetlands > Peat | place...
CCTCGAATCCCGCTTCGCGGAATTCTTCGTTTCTGATTCTAACCGAACTCGAAGAACCCTGAAGGGTTCTTCTCATCCTCGAATCCCGCTTCGCGGAATTCTTCGTTTCTGATACTAACCGAACTCGAAGAACCCTGAAGGGTTCTTCTCATCCTCGAATCCCGCTTCGCGGAATTCTTCGGATACCGAATCTTTTATGAGGGAAGAGCGGGACTACTCCCCATGTCACCACGACTTACCCGGAGACCGGCAGCGCATCACCACGAATCCCATACCGGCACTCACATCGGGGAGCTTTCAAGCCATGACCGTGACCGGCAGCTCGAGGACGCCCTGCACCACCCGGAGGACCACAGCCACCCGCATAAGCCGCACTATCCGTCATCCTTCATGATCCGTGGGCTGAGCCCGCAGCACACCCACCACCCCCAGCACCGGCCCGTCCTCCCGCCGCGGCATGACACCCACTCCCATCCTCACGGGGAAGATCTGCCCACCCATACCAACAAACCGGGGCCGATCAAGCCGACAAAGCGTATGACGAGGACCGGTACCCGGAAGTAAGTGTTTCCGGTACGGGGGCCGGAAAAGATCTTTTTTCGCGCCGGTACTCGTGATCCTTCGCCCCGGTCCCCCGCATGTGACCGGCGGGGATTTTTTATTCCGCGGTACATCAGTACGTACAGATGAATGAACTGCTTCTCATGCTCGCCTCCGTTCTTGCGCTCGTGAACGGCGGTTCCTTCCTTCTCTTCGGGACTGACAAGATCGCGGCGGTGTCCGGCTGGTGGCGGGTGCCCGAACGCAGGCTCATCGCGGCATCCGCTGCCGGCCCCTTCGGGGCATGTGCCGGCATGGTCGTCTTCCGGCACAAGATCCGTAACCCGCGGTTCTCCCTCGTACCGGCCTTTCTCGCTCTCCAGATCGCGGTGATCGCCGGTATTTTTATCGTATACCACCCGGCCTGGTGAACGGTGTATGGTTATCGGGTACATTAACCGGGCATACTGCAGAACCCGGGCAGGCCGGGATCACCGGCCGGAAAATCGTGCCGTATTAATATTGAGGCATGCCAAATACTGGGTGATGAGGACCGACCGCCACCAGTACTTCCTCGACCTCGCTGCCCGGTGCGCACGGCAGGGCACCTGCCTCCGGCGCAACTTCGGCGCTATCATCGTGGACGAATACAATACGATCGTCTCGACCGGGTACACCGGGGCACCCCGGAAGCAGATGGACTGTACCGAACTGAAGACCTGCTGGAGGAGAGATCACAATATCCCCTCCGGATCGAACTACGAGCGGTGCCGGAGCGTCCATGCGGAAATGAACGCCCTCATCCAGGCAGGAAAACTCGCCCGGGGCTGTACGCTCTACCTCGCCGGCTTCGATGTCGGGACCGGTGCGATCACGCAGATCTGGCCCTGTTTCCTCTGCTCCAAGATGATCGTCAACAGCGGTGTGACGGAAGTCATCATGCGGACCGGCGAAGAGACGTTCCGCGGGATGGATCCGACCGTCCTCTACCAGATGCGGAGCCGGGAAGCCCTCGGAGAGGACGCAATCCGGTGATCCAGCCGTAAGTTTTTTCTACTTCTTCGCGAGCCGGTACCCGGTGCCGGTTCCCATGTTTATCCCGTACCCGGGCCTTGCCGATAATGCGAGCTTCATGGCTGTTTTGCCTCCGGGCCACGGATCGCAGCTTCGGATTCTTAAGGGTTCTGGCGAAAAAAGGAACGAAGGCCGGTCATCTCTTTGCAGCAAGGGCAAGACCGGCGATAAGAGCGAGGATTCCTACAGCCGGGGGGACGGGTGAGATCCTGGCAGGGGTAACCGGCGGTGCTCCCGCGCCGGTGTTCTCAGCGGCCCCCGGAAGCGATGCGGCAGGTGTACTTGCCGGCGCTGCCGACGTGACAGAGGATACAACGGTCGTCTCCGTTATCGTCGGGACTGTCGTTGATGGAACGGGAGAGGCTGTCGGCAGGGGAGAGGGTGTCGGCGGCGTGGTGCGGGGGAAAAGGTTGGCGGTCGCTTGATAGGTTCCGGGGCTATTCCCGCCCTGGTCCTCGACCCGGATCGCAAAGTGCTGGGCGGCGGTGTTCGAACTGGTCAGGAACTCGACGGTCCCCTGCCCGTTTGCATCCGTCGTAATTGTGGCATAGTAGTCCGTGTTGGAGAACTGCCCGTTCGATGGTGCAACGTCGTCTATGATGGTCTTCCCGTTGCTGGTCACGTGCATCCCGATAGTGTACGGTCCGCCCACCGGGTCTTTCTGCAGGTTGAACGTCCCCCCGGCAATAACCGGGGGCTGGTCACCCGGGGCCCCCGACATCGAGAAGGTCCGGGCGTCCCAGACATAGTAGAGTGTACTGGGCTGGCCGGTAACCGTCACCGTAAACCGGCTCCCCCGCGTGATACTTCCGGCCGACTGCCCGTCTGCGGCTACGGCAAGGATGCTGATCATCAGGGACAGGCAGATTACCATACAGCACCATGCTGACAGGCGCGATCTTTTCAGAGCATTCACGGGTATATCCTCCGGTCAGCATGGAGTTACTGCTTTCTTTTATAAAAATGTTCCATGCCCGTGACCGGGGGGCCCTTTTATAGTGCCGGGATACAAGATCCGGGTATCACACAGGGACCAATGGAGCGATTAGGATGTCACACCTTCACGGCCTCGGCGGGATGGCTGCGCATTTCCTCTCGAGCCCCCAGGGACAGAAGATGATACGGGACTACCTGTCCAGCCCCGAGGGGAAGGAGGCGGTGGACGCGTTTCTTAAGACCCCTCACGGGCAGGAGATGGCACTATTCCTCCTCTCCCGGTCCCTGGACGGCCTCGATCTCCCGGAGGAGACCCGGGAATCGGTCCGCAGGGCACTTGGAGTGAAGCACCACCGGAAAAACCCCTCGTGACCGGTGCAGCCGTTTCGCGGAATGCCGGCCGCGAGCGGGCCGGCAGGCGGCCGGCACAACCTTTTTTCCCCGGTAAACCCATCGGAGTGCTGATATGACCGAATCCCTGTTCCGGTACCACCCCGGAGATTTTGCAGAACCGGCGGTGAAGGTCCTCCATATGGACCTCTCCTTCGATGTCTTCGACGATCATACTGTCGTTGACTCGGCCATGAAGTTCATGACGGGCGATCGCCCGCTCACCGGGCTTGCCCTCAATGCAAAAGATCTCGGAATCCTCGCAGTGAGCTGCGAGTCATATCCGGTCGGGTACCGGTACGATGCAGCCGCAGGCCTGCTGCACCTCTCCTTTTCCGGGCCGGTCCCTCCCGGAACAGAGGTCACGGTCCGGACCAGGACGACCTGCCGGCCGAACCGCACCACGCTCGAGGGATTGTATTACGACGTAACCCCGCCCGGTGCGCCGCCCCAGCAGATCACCCAGTGCCAGCAGTGGGGGTTCCAGCGGATCGTCCCCTGCATCGATGACATGACAGCGAAGTGCACGTACTCGGTGACGATCACCGCCGATGAACGGTACACCCACCTTCTATCGAACGGAAACCTGTCGGTCCCGCGCCACAGGGCCGGAACCGGCCGGGCCGCGGTCTCGTACGAGAACTCGGCGACCCCGATGGCCCCGTACCTCTTCTTCCTCGGGTGCGGTACGTATGCAGGGTTCTCGCGGGACCTGGTGTACCCGGACGGAAAGCGCTGCCGTCTGGAACTGCTGGTGCCGCCGGGATCGGATACGGACAGGGCAGAAGAAGCGCTCGGGTACCTCCTCGACAGCATCCTCTGGATCTACCTTTTCACCGGACCGGAGATGTACAGGGCAGCCGGGCTCCGGAAGCAGATCTATTCCCGGACCCTCGAGGCCGCGAAGCTCCGGGTTTCCGGAGGGGATCCGGAAAAACTCGCGGCCCTGGATGCAGAACTCGCACGCATGGCGGCGGGAATTACACCGGGATACCAGTACACCGGTTCGGTATACCGGGAGATCGGGATGCAGAACTCCGATTTTGGCGGCATGGAGAACGTGGGAAACACCACCATCACCACCAACCGGATCATGCCGTTTTCCGGCCAGACCGACCCGGCCTTTGAGTATATGGTGGACGTCAAGGCCCACGAGTTCTACCACAACCTCAACGGGTCGGAAGTGACGGGGCGGTCGCCCTTCTCGATCTGGCTCAACGAGGCTGTGACCGTCCACGTCGAGAACCAGTACCATGCCTTTCATTTCGGGGATGACTATACCCGGCTCAGGAACGTCGCGGGAATCGTTGCGCCGGTCTCAGGGACGCTCGCGCTCGACAGCGGCGCGGCGTCGATGCCGGTCGAGCCGGACGGGTTTAACGACCCGAACGAACTCATCACGGATATCACGTATGTCAAAGGGCCCGAGTTCGTCCGGATGATCGAGACCACCATAGGACAGGAGGTATTCGCCCGCGGCCTCGACCTTTATCACCGCCGGTTCCGGCACCGCAACGCTTCCCGGGAGGACTGGATAGCCGCGATGGAAGAGGTATCGGGTGCCAGTCTTGCCGGGATGGCAGAAGGCTGGCTGAAGCGGACCGGGTTCCCGACGGTCGACGCTGCCGCCCGCTTCGATCCTGATTCCCGCCAGCTGGAACTCCGCCTCAGCCAGTCAGGGTACGGCAGCGGCACGCCCTGGGATTTCCCGTTCAGGTTCGCCCTGGTCAGAGGGAACGGCACGGATATCGCTGAGTACACCCGGAGGATACGCGACCGGGAGACAACCATTACCGTTCCTGCGCCGGAGATGCCCGCCTTCCTCTCCCTGAACCGGGGGCTCTCATTCTATGGCCGCACCCGGTACGACCCTCCGGTCGAAGAACTGTATATCCAGGCAGAGAAGGACCCGGACATCGTCGCCCGGTACCTCGCATTCCTCGCGATCACCGACCGGGAGAAGATCCGGCTGCTCGCCGATCCGGCCGGGGAACCGGACAGCAGGGTTACCGGCCTCCTCTTCCGGCTCCTTGCCGACCCGGCACTCTCCGGGACCGGAGGGCAGATCGCAGCGATCCCCGACTCGGTGCAGGACCCGGCCTTCGCGCACCGGTACCAGGCACTCTGGGAAGCCAGGGAGAAGATCCTGAAAGCCACCGCAGCAGCTCATTCCGGTGAACTCATGGAACGGTACGCCGGGCTTCACGGGTCGGTCAAACTTCCGTTTTCCGTGAAAGATGGGATAGAAGAAAAAGCCGGGGCGATCAAAACCCGGGGCGCAGCCAATACCTGTCTTGCAGTCCTTGCCCGGCTCGATACGCCGGAGGTCCACCGGGTGCTGGTTGAACAGTTCGAAGAGTCCGACAGCGCCAGCGACCGGCTCACCGCATTTGCCCTGCTCATGGACAGTTCGTTCCCCGGGCGCGATCGTCTTCTCGCGGCGTTCGGGGATGAGTCCGCTGGCCATCCGGTAAGCTGGGAGAACTTCCTCTCGGCTACAGCCGGGCTCTCGCGACCGGATCTTGTCCAGATCATCAGCCGGGTCGCCCATTCACCGTCGTTCAGGATCGACCAGGCCAACGACCAGCGGGCCCTCTTCGGCCGGTTCGCCATGAACCGGAAACGGTCGCTGCAGACCGGGGAAGGGAGGGAATTTCTGAAAACCACGATCCTCATGCTTGCGCCGATCAACGAGTTCACCACGGTCTCGATCCTCCACGCCTTCGACGCCATCGACCGCATGGAAGCAGAATACCACGTCCCCCTTGTCTCCATCCTCACCGGTATCATCGACGGGCTGGACCCGGAAAAGACCCCGAGCGCGTACAATACCGCCCGGCGGATCCTGGACGGGGCCCCCGAAGCGCTCCGGGCGTTCGGGCAGTCCCGCCGGAATTCCGCGTAAATACCGGGGTAAAAAAGATAGTTCCCAGGAGTATTCAACCAGATGCCGGTGGATTTTAAGGGACTTCCCGTTTCCCCGGCCGGAAAAAACCGAGTTCGGCTATGACTTCGTTGTCGTCAAGGTCATGCCAGCGCTTGTAGGCCTCGGCAACCGCGAACCGGGGGCCGGACCGGATATTGAGGCATACCAGCCGGTCGACCTGCCGGGCCACGGTCTCGACCACGGAAGCCGACGCGGTCGGGACCGCGACCGTGATCCGCGCCGGGTGGAGTTTCCTGATGCCGGCAACTGCGGCGAGCATGGTGAACCCGGAGGCAAGACCGTCGTCGGCGATAAATACCTGCCTTCCGGCAACCTCCGGCAGGGGGAAGCCGCCCGAGAACCGGGCCGTCCGTTCGGAGACGTTCTGCCGGGTGCTCGCGATTGCAGCCGCGACCTGCGATTCGGTCAGGCCAAGGGCGGTCCTGAGGATATCGTTGATGAGGACCTGGCCGTCCCAGGTCACCGCACCGAACCCCGCCTCGGTGTTTCCCGGGACCTGGATCTTCCGGACGATTGCAAGGCCGAACTTCGCATGGATGGCCCGGGCGATCTCCGCTCCGATCGGGACCCCGCCGGCCGGTATGGCAAGCACCACCGGGTTCCCTGAAGGCGGCATCGACCGGATCAGTTCGCCCAGTTGTCTCCCCGCATCGTGCCGGTCAGAGAAGACAAAACGCCTCTCCCGGAGGCGGGGATCATCGGTCACGGTCCCCATGGCGGTGATGCTCTGTCATACCGGATTATAATCCTTGCTGCTGCCCCCGGCAGCCCGGATCCCCGGTCTCTTCTTCGGACCGGGATCGCCTGGCCATAAAAGATGCACCGGTGGACCGGTACCTCCGTGCACTCCCCGATCAGGCCAGGTGATCACACTTTCTGCACAAGCTTCCTGTCTTCGGCATCGATCGCGTAATTGCCCGGATGGTTGAGAAGATCGAGTGCATTCACTTTCATGTCGATAAGGTTGGAGTACCCGAACGCCTCGAACTTCTTTCCTTCATCATCGAGCCAGAATACCACGATGCCGTCCGGCATGCGCTTGGTGGTGACGATATCGAACATAACACTTCAATACGGTGGCTTGATTATCAATTTTTCTCCCGTCCGCCCTTGCGGGGCCTGGGAGCCGGGCGCGCCGGGAGCCTTCCCGGGGGATCCCGCAGCATCGCAGGGCCCGGATGACGGGTGCCGGAAGGCCCGGGCGCAGACCCAGATCGCCTCGGTCATGGTGGGAAAGACATGGAAGGTGGAGATGATGTCCTGGACCGAAAGACCGTGCTTTACTGCGAGGACGCCCTCCTGGATCATGTCTGCTGCGAGCGGCGCAATGATATGGACCCCGCAAATCCGCTCCGTCCCCGCTTCGGCAACGATCTTCACCATCCCCCGGGTATCGCCGGCGATGGCTGACTTCACGAGCGTGTCCATCCGGATGCACCGGCTTACCGTCTGTATGCCGGCGGCACGTGCCCGGGCTTCGGTCATCCCGACGGCCGCGAGCTGCGGTGTGGTAAAGACCGCATGGGGAAGTGCCGCCGTATCGAAGACCCGGCTTCGGCCGGCGATTGCGTTCTCTGCGGCAATGACGCCCCCGGCTTTTGCCGCGACCTCCAGCTGGGGCTCTCCCAGCACATCGCCGACGGCCCAGATGTGCGGGGCCGAGGTCCTGAGGAACCGGTCGACCAGCACCTCCCCGTTCTTCCCGAGCGTTACGCCGGCAAGTTCCGGCCTGAGTTCCCGGGTGTTGGGAGACCGCCCGGTTGCAAAGAGGATCCGGTCGGCTTCGACCGTTGTTTCCTCACCCCCGATCGCCGCCTCTACGCGGACCCCGCCCCCGGTTCCCGCTATGCGGCGGATACCGGCCCCGGTCCGGATGGCAAGCCCCTCTTCGGCAAGGCTCTCCGCGAGGAGGCGGGCAAGCACCGGTTCCTCTTCCGGGACGAGAGAACTGCTCCGCTGGAGGACCGTCACCGCAGAGCCGAGATGGGCATACAGCTGCGCGAACTCCAGGCCAAGCGCACGCCCGCCGACGACGATGAGCCGGCCCGGGACTGCATCCGGTTCGAGCGCTTCTGTACTGGTCATCGGCCGGTCGACGGTCTCTATCCCGTCGATCCGGGGTATCGTGGCCTTCGATCCGGTGGCGATGATGAACCGGGGGGCGGAGAACTCCTCCCCGCCGGCCCTGACCGCATCCGGGGAGACAAAGGCGGCCTCGCCCCGGATGATATCAACCCCGAGCTCGCCGACAAGGGCCTGCTGTTTCCTTTCGAGCGAGCGGCGGATGATGTCCTGCTTTTCCTGCAGGGTGGCGGCAAGGGAGAACCGGCTGGTGACTTCGAGACCCGGGTGCCGATAGTTCCGGTAGTACAGCAACTCCCCGACGGTGATGAGCAGTTTGCTCGGGACGCAGCCGAAGTTGACGCAGGTCCCCCAGAGGGTTCCCCGTTCGATGATCGCAACCCGTTCTGCCCCGAGGTGCCGGGCCTGCGTGGCAGCGGAGAACCCGGCTGCACCGCTCCCGATGATGATCAGGTCGTATTCTCCCATGATTCCCTTCCGCTTTCTGCCTGCAACCCGGATGTCCGGGGAAGGATATAAGGCTACCCCGGGATATACCGTCCGGCGGGACGCTGGTCCGCTTCATCCGGCGCCGGGCCGGTACTCCCGGCCGAAGTTCCAAAAAAGCCTTTGGAGGACCACGGCACCTCAGAATGTACCGGGAGATGTACCGCCGGCAATTCCCACAAAAGTTTTATATGAGCCTTACCAGATTCTAAAAGCAGCGTGATTAATCTCCTGTATGTCGATGACGAGCCCGATCTGCTCGAGCTCGGAAAATTGTTCCTCGAGCGGGAAGGGGAATTCTCGGTCGTCACGGCAGACTCGGCAGACCGGGGTCTCGAGATGCTGGCTGCCGAAACCCTGGATGCGGTCATCTCCGACTACCAGATGCCGGGCATGGACGGGCTCGAGTTCCTCAAGCAGGTGCGGATTTCCCATCACGACCTGCCGTTTATCCTCTTTACCGGCAAGGGACGTGAGGAGGTAGTCATAGAGGCCATCAACAACGGGGCCGACTTCTACATCCAGAAAGGCGGCGAGCCCAAAGCCCAGTTCAGCGAACTCAGCCACAAGATCCGGATGGCGGTACGGAGGAAGCGGGCCGAGGACGACCTCAGGAGGGCATACGAGAAGAACAAGGGGCTCATGGACCATGCCAACGATGCGATCTTCATAGCGGACATCGGGTCCGGCCTGCTCGTCGATGCAAACCGGAAGGCGCAGGAGCTGCTGGGCAAGGATATCGCCGAGATCCGCACGATGCGGCAGGCCGAGCTCCACCCGGCCGGTGACGCCGGCACGGGGCCGGCAATGACCGGTTCCGGTGCGCGTGACGCGAACGGGATTTGGGAGGAAATCGTCGTGGACAGTTCCGGCCGGCAGATACCCATGATGGTGAGCGCTACCCCCCTCGATGTCGACGGCCGCCGGTGCCTGATGAGCATCTACCACGACATCTCCGAGATCAAGAAGACGCAGGACGCCCTCCAGCTGGCGAACCGGAAACTCAACCTCCTTGCCGAGATCACCCGCCACGATATCCGGAACAAGCTTACCGTGCTCGGGGGGTACATCGAGCTCTTCCGGGAGCATCCCCCCGAGCCGCAGCATTCCATGTACCTGGCAAAAGTACGGGATACCGTAGCGACCATCGGCTCCACGATCGAATTTACCCGCCTGTACCAGAACCTCGGGGTCATCTCTCCCGACTGGCAGGACGTTGACAGCGTCTTTATCCGCGCCTGCACCATGCTCGATGTCAAGAAGGTGAAGCTGTACTCGGACGTGGTGGGGATCTCAGTCTTTGCCGATCCCCTGCTCGAACGGGTCTTTTACAACCTCGTCGAGAACGCGATTGCCCATGGCGGGCGGGTCAAGGAGATCCGCATGACGTCTGCCGAGACTGCCGACGGGCTCGTGATCGGGTTTGAGGACGACGGGGTCGGGATCCCCGACCATGACAAGGAACGGATCTTCACCCGCGGGTACGGGAAGAATACCGGTCTCGGGCTTTTCCTCGCCCGGGAGATCCTCTCGACAACCGGTATGTCGATCCGGGAGACCGGGACGTACCAGACCGGTGCGAAGTTCGAGATC
>Ga0187779_10003134_pt1 | contig 10043 bp, 8 predicted proteins | sample 1015_Q2_SP10_10__FD_132435 | JGI IMG/M metagenome (GOLD analysis project Ga0187779, IMG submission 132435) | Tropical peat soil microbial communities from peatlands in Department of Meta, Colombia - 1015_Q2_SP10_10_MG | ecosystem: Environmental > Terrestrial > Soil > Wetlands > Peat | place...
ATGAACGATCGCTGCGCGGCGGGTTGCGGGCGATACCTTGGCTACATCGCCGACGAAATGAATCTCGGACTGCATGAACTTGGGCCGCTCGCGCAGCAGAGTTCGTGCCGCGTAAGAATTAACAGCACGTGCACTGTCTTTGCGGGAGCCGAGCTGCGCGAGCGGCTTTCGCTCGGCCAGAATCGCGAGGACATTCTAGCGGGTTTGCATCGAGCTATTATTCTGCGTGCGATGTCACTGCTGGCGCGCTCGGGCGGCGTTTCCGATGAGTTCACCTTTACGGGAGGCGTAGCGCGGAATCCAGCCGCCGTCGCGGCCCTCGAAGAGTTGATTCGCGAGAACTACGGCCAGCGCAGAATCAACATTTCCGCCGAATCGATCTATACCGGCGCCCTGGGAGCAGCCCTGTTTGCCCAGCGAGCGGAGCAGAAGGCGGCATGAGCGTGGCGATTTCAACTCGCCCGGATGAGAGCATCACCACGATTGTGACCGCGGGAGTGGACGTCGGCTCGAGTGCCGTAAAAATTGCCGTCGTGCGAATGGACGCCAACGGTGCTGCTGAATCGCTCGCGCTGCACTCGGAGCGAGTTCGGCGGCGCGAACTGCGCAAAGTGATTCGCGAAGGCTTCGATGTGACGCTCGAGCAGGCAGGTGTCGCGCCGAGCAAACTCGCTTATATCGCCAGCACAGGCGAAGGCGAACTGGTGGATTTTCGCCGCGGCCATTTTTACGGAATGACCACCCACGCACGCGGCGCGAAATTTCTGATGCCGGAAGCCCTCGCTGTGCTCGACATCGGTGCGCTACACGCCCGCGCGATGCTGATTGATTCGCAGAGCCGCGTCCTCGCGTACCGGATGACCAGCCAGTGCGCCTCGGGATCAGGGCAATTTCTCGAAAACGTCGCGCGATACCTCGGCATCGCACTCGAAGAAGTCGGCGAGACGTCTCTTCGCGCCAGGAATCCGCAAGTGGTGAGCAGCATCTGCGCCGTGCTCGCGGAAACTGACGTAATCAATATGGTCAGCCGCGGCATTTCCACCTCCGACATCCTGAAGGGAATTCACCTATCGATGGCAGGCCGATACATCAAGCTGCTGCGAGCGATCGGCGCGGAAAGTCCCGTGGCGATTACGGGCGGGTTGGCAATGGATGTCGGTTTGGCAGCGGCTCTCGAAGAACGAGCGCGCGAAGAAGGAGCGGCGATCTCGGTGTTGACCCATCCGCACTCAATTTTCGCGGGCGCATTGGGCGCAGCACTTTGGGGCGGCTTCCGGCATCGCGTCCTCTCGCGGCGCCAGGAGTCGCGGAATTGAGCGCGACATGAAGAGCGAGGTCGAAACAATGGCTACCGAACACGAACTGCAACCCGGGATTCTGGACACAGACGCGATTCTGGTACGCACGATGCGCGAGGGAGATCTCGGCGCGATCGTGGCGATTGACGCTTTAGCCACGGGCAGGCGCCGGCCGACGTATTTCGAGCTAATGCTGCAACGGGCGATCGGGCAGGCCAGCCTGCAGATTTCGCTCGTCGCGGAATTGGACGGGCGCGTGGTTGGATTTCTGATCGGTTCGCTCTATTACGGCGAATACGGCGTCGTTGAGCCGACGGCCTCGGTTGACGCCATTGGCGTCGATCCGCGCTACCGCGGCCACCGCGTAGGCAAAGCCCTGATGCGTCAACTGCGGATCAATCTTGGGGCGCTCCAGATTTCAACGTTGCGCACAGAAGTGGACTGGGACGACTTCGATCTGGTCGCGTTCTTCAAGAGCGAAGGATTTTCACCGGCGCCAAGGATTTGTCTCGAGACCGCCGTTGACCCAACCGCTCCGCGTTCAGCGAGCGATGCCTGACCGAACGCTCTGTTAGTCCTATCTAGGCGTCCAGCGAAGAATTGGCCCCCGCCCTTATCATGCGGCTTGAGCCGGCGTTCGAAGGCCGACGGCGTCCGTGGGGGCGTAGCTGGAATTCCTGTGACCAACGTCACAGCATGGCGTGATTTGCGTCATCGCAAGCTGCCGGCAAGAAGCGCCTAATCGGCCTCATGTAAATTGCAAGCCCTTCAGATTCCGATGGCTGGCGAGAGGGGCGCTTAGGGGGAGCGATGACGCGACGAGGGGCCAATTTTGGATTTAGCCTGGGTCTTGTGGCGGCAGGTGCGCTGATCTGGCTGATGGCTACCGCGCCACGGGCCAAAGCCATCCCCGCCTTTTCGCGCAAATACCAGACCTCCTGTGCGACGTGCCACAGCAATTTCCCCGAGCTGAATGATTTCGGCCGGGCGTTCAAGATGAACGGATTCAAGTTTCCAAAAGACGATGATGCTTTCGTGAAGGAACCTCCGGTTCTGCTGGGAGCCAAAGCTCAAAAAGAAGCCTTCCCCAACGCGCTCTACCCGGGTGAGCTGCCTGGAAATCTCCCGATTGCCTTCCGCTATTCCGGGTTTGCGCAGGTCAACAGCAAAATCCCGTTGGCGGTTGGCTACACGCCGCGAACTGACCTTTTCGCGCCGAACACATTTACGATACTCGCCGCTGGGAGCTTTGGGCCAACGCTTTCATTCTGGATTGATGACGATATCTCCGTAGGGGGATCGGGTGCGGATGGAGGTCTTGGAGACGGATATATCAAAGCGAACGACATCGGGCACTACCTGCATCTTCCCAAAGACGCGCTTAACGTTCGCTTCGGGCAATTTGAACTGGATCTTCCCTTCACGCAAGCGCGCGCGATCAACCTCTCCGACTACGACATTTACGACCAGGCAAGCGTCTCGCTCGCGAATCCTGCGCTGTGCGCTCTGGCACCGGTGGGCACTCCTTGCACCACCAATAACCCATTCGCGTTCAGCGTTCCGCAGCGCGGCATCGAATTCGGCGGATATCCAAACGACGGGAATTTTACGTGGTCAGTGGCGATAGTGAACGGCAACAACGACAGCCCGGCGGTCCGCAACTCAAAGGACATTTACGTTCGCATCTCGCAGCGATTCAATCTCGAGCGCGATTCCAGTGTCCGCAGTCAGGTACAGGCCTCCGGGCCAACAGGTCCGCGCGACCACACCTCACTCACTCTTGGCGCGTTCGGCTACTACGGCCGCAACGCGCTCAACGTCGGCGAATCCCTATTTCCGGGCCTGCCTACGATTCACGAGCCGTTTTATCGCGCCGGTGGAGATTTCCGCTTCAAGTACCGCAAGTTCGAGCTGTGGGGGCTGGGGATGTTCGGCCACGACACAAACGAAATTCCCAATGCCAGCGGCACAGAGTTCGTGTCGGCGACGCCGGTCACATTCTCAGGCGGTTTCGTTGAAGCCGAGTATTGGGCGTATCCCTGGCTCATCGGCTTGATGCGCTACGACGTCGTCAATTCGCCCACGGATTTTCAGGCTGGGCTTTCCAGCAACAATACGCGGAATCGATTCAGTCCCGGAATTCAGGTGCTCGTCCGCGCGAACCTCAAGCTCGCATTCGAGTATCAGCGCCGCTTCGAACAGCCAGTGCCGGACTCGAACAACACCTTCCGCGCTAATGCATTTGTGGTCGGAACGGATTTCCTGTTCTAGATCGTCGCACGACTCCGGTCCTGCAAGGCCGGCATTCATTTTGAGAGGAGAGAAAGGATGAGCAATGTTAAGCGGGCAATACTAACGGGGGCGATCTTCCTTGGCGCGTTGTTGCTGGCCGGCCTGGCCTGGGCGGGGGACGTAAAAGGCAAAGTCGAGGTGCAAGGCCTGCGCTCGGCGGAAAGCATCGCCGTGTATATCGACATGATTCCAGGGAAGAAATTCGATCCACCCGCGCAACATGTGACCATTGATCAGCGCAAGATGACCTTCTCTCCTCGTGTAACGGTCGTTCTGCAAGGCACCACGGTAGACTTCCTCAATAGCGATCCCGTCGGCCACAACGTTTACTGGCCATCGATCAGCGGCAATAAGAAGCTGGCGCACAATCTCGGCACCTGGCCGAAAGGCGAGAAAAAGGCGTTTCAATTCAACGATGCGGGCGTAGCATCACTTCTCTGCAACGTTCATCCGGAAATGTCCGGCTACATCGTGATTGCCACCACGCCCTATTTCGCTGTCACCGATAAGGACGGCTCGTTCGAGATTAAAGACGTTCCACCAGGCACCTATACACTGAAAACGTGGAGCGAAGACGGCAAACCTACCACGCAGTCCATTACCGTCGCTGGCGCTTCGACGAGCGTCGAAGTGACCGTTAAGAAGTAGCGAATCGAATTCGGGGATCGCGCGTTTGGAGCTACGCACAAAGTTAGTGGATTTGGACTGGCTGGAGTCGAATTTCCCTTGCATGAAAGCTTGCCCAGTCCACACCCAAGCCGGCCGTTACGTCTCTCTGATCGCTGAAGGGCGATACGAGGAGGCTTATCGCTACGCGCGCGAGCCAAATCCCTTTGCCTCCATTTGCGGCCGGGTTTGCGGCCATCCCTGCGAAACCGACTGCCGTCGCGGAAAATTCGATTCCGCGATTTCGATCCGCGCCCTCAAGAGGTTTCTGACGGAGCGCCATGGACCGGAATCGCGCAATCCGATCGATGTGTTTCCAGAAAAGCCGCAGGTGACGCGTCCCGAGAAAGTAGCCGTGATCGGCTCGGGTCCCGCCGGGCTTTCCGCCGCGCACGATTTGGCTTTGCTCGGCTACGCCGTGACTGTTTTTGAGGCCGCGCCGATTCCCGGCGGCATGTTGCACCTGGGAATTCCCGAATACCGCTTGCCGCGCGACGTGTTGCAAGCCCAAATCCGTGAAATTCTCGATCTTGGACCTGAGTTGCGGCTGAACAAACGTCTGGGAAAGGACTTCACGATTGCCGACCTGCGTACGCATGGCTACAAAGCCATTCTGCTCGCGTTTGGTTTGCACCGCAGCCGGGATCTCACCATCCCTGGCAACGATCTGGACGGCGTCGTCAAAGGAATCGATTTCCTCCTCAACGTCAATCTCGGCTACCGCTTCTCTATCGGCAAACGGGTAGTGGTAATCGGGGGTGGAAACGTCGCCATCGACGTCGCGCGATCAGCACTCCGCCAGCAGCAGAAATTGACCCTCGAGGCGTTGAGTACATCGTTGCTGCCCGATAGCCTGAACGAAAGCGAAATGAGCGTGGCTATGAAGGAGTTGATGGACGTTTCCCGCGCGGCGCTGCGCATGGGCGCTCGGGAAGTCCATTTGGTGTGTCTCGAGTCGCGGGAAGAGATGCCCGCCTTTGGAGAGGAAGTGGAGGAAGGCCTGCAAGAAGGGCTGAAAATTCACCCCTCCCTTGGGCCGAAGCAATTCTTGGGCAAGAACGGAAAACTGAGCGGGCTCGAGACCATCCGCTGTACCTCGGTGTTCGACGCGAATCACCGCTTCAATCCGGTATTCGAAGCCAGCTCGGAATCCGTAATTTCTTGTGACACCGCAATTCTGGCGATCGGCCAGACCTCGGATGTTTCCTTCTTGCCCCCCGAACTTGGCGTAGAGATCACGCGACAGGGAATCCTGAAAGTCGATCCCGAGACGCTTTCCACCACCGCTCCCGGCATATTCGCGGCGGGCGACATTGCCTTTGGGCCGCGCTTGATCATCAGCGCCGTGGCTGATGGCAAGCGCGCTGCGGAAGGAATCGATCGCTATTTGCGCGGCGAGGAGTGGAAGCCCAAGCCGAAACACGTTCTCATCACCATTCTCGACCACCACGAAATGGCGGCCAATTACGACGAATACTCTCGCCTCGCTGTTCCTGTCATTCCGATCGACCGCCGGACCGGCGTCACCGAAGTGGAGTCCGGCTTCACCGAGCAGCAGGCGCGCCTCGAGGCGTCGCGTTGTCTGCGATGCTGGATCAACACGATCTTTGAAGGCAACGAAGAGGAAGGCACGGAATGTATTCTCTGCGGCGGCTGCGTGGATGTGTGCCCGGAGAATTGCCTCCGCTTGGTGCCGCTCGGTGAATTTGAGTTCTCAGCGCAGACGAAGCGCGAGTTGCAGGAAAATAGCGCCTATTACCCGGGCACGCTGCAGCATCTCGAGTCCGGCGAACTCGGCGCAGTCGAAGGTTCGGTTATGGTAAAGGATGAGACGATCTGCATTCGCTGCGGTCTTTGTGCCGAGCGCTGCCCGGCACACACGATCACAATGGAATCGTTTGAAGTCTTCAGTCGTCCCCCGGATCTGGTTCGCATCGAGGAGGTCATGTTGCGTCGATGACTGACTCCACCAATCCCGGAAATGCCGCGGAAATGCCCCACGCGAGCGGCACGGGCGTGAACCGCCGCGATTTCTTGAATGAGATCACCTTTACCGCGCTGGGCATCGCTGCCGCCGGCTCGGCGATCGTCACCTATCGCTACCTGGAGCCCAATGTCCTATTCGAGCCGCCGACGAAATTCCGTGCCGGCGCTCCCGATCTTTACCCGGTCAACACGGTGACCTATCTTCCCGATCAGCAGGTATATATCGTCCGCACGCCCGAGGGATTTTATGCCGTCTCCGCCGTATGCACGCACCTGGGTTGCATCACGCAGTGGAAACCTGAATCGAAACAGATCGCTTGTCCTTGCCACGGTAGCAAATTTCAGCCCGATGGAACAAAGATCGAAGGCCCTGCTCCGCGGCCCCTGCCGCATTTTTCGATCCTATTAACGCCGGATGGCGAACTGCAAGTCGATAAGCTGGAAACTATCAGTGCCAATCAGGTCTTGAGAGCATAGACGCACAATGGCCACATCCACATTCCAACAGGCGCTTACGCATGTGCGAAATTCGCGCGTTTGGAAATCCATCTTCCGGCGCGGACCTGCGTTCACCAATCGTACGCGCAGCATCGCTGTCTTCGGCAATCTTTTTCTGCACTTTTTGCCCGTCAAGGTGCGCGAGAAATCGCTGCGCGTGCGCGCGACTTATTATCTTGGTTCCATCTCCTTTCTGCTGTTTGCAATCCTCACCATCACGGGAATTCTCTTGATGTTTTATTACCACCCCGCCACGCCGCAGGCTTATCGCGACATGAAAGACCTCCGCTTCGTCGTTTCAAACGGTGTCTTCCTGCGGAACCTGCACCGTTTGGCCGCGCAATTGATGGTTCTGGCCGTCTTTGCGCACATGTTTCACGTGTTTTATCGAGGCGGATACAAACCGCCTCACGAGTTCAATTGGGTCATCGGCGTTGTGCTCCTGCTGGTGACGCTGTTTCTCAGCTACACGGGATATCTGCTGCCGTGGGATCAATTGGCGTTCTGGGCCATCACCGTGGGCACGAATATCATCTCGGCCATGCCGGTGTTGGGCAAGTACGTTCGATTTCAGCTTTTGGGCGGGAATATCGTGGGAGAAAACGCGCTGCTGCGATTCTACGTCTTGCATTGCGTCCTACTGCCGTTGGTGGCCATTGTTTTTGTCGCCGTCCATTTTTGGCGCGTTCAGAAGGACGGCGGGTTGACTCTGCGAGAACTGGATGGAACCAAAAAAGACTAGCCACGAAACCGGTATGGCCTCGGACGCGCTGAAAAATCCCCAGCGTGTCGCGTTCATCACCCGAAAGACTTCCGCCAAAGTAGTGGGCGAAGCTCCGGGGCAGGTGATGACCTATCCGCACGTGCTCATGCGCGAGGCGATCGCGTTCTACATTTTGGTGATCGCGTTGGTTCTCGTCGCGCTGGTCTGGGATGCGCCGCTTGAGCAGCTTGCCAATCCACTTCTGACGCCGAATCCGGCGAAAGCACCGTGGTATTTCCTCGGCCTGCAGGAATTGCTGCATTATTTTCCGCCGTTCGTCGCGGGCATCGTCATTCCGACACTGGTTGTGGTCGCTCTCGTGGTCATCCCTTATTTCAACGTAAACGTTCAGGGCGAGCCGCTATGGAGCACGAACGGTCCGCGGCGTCTCCGCATTTTCTCCGTGATGCTCATCGTGCTGGCGGCATTTCTCGCAATATTTGAAGCCTGGACCGTGCTTGTTCCAACCGTGTTGATCGGCACCATTATTTTCTACTCCTACTTCGCACCAACAGGTGCATCGCCGCGGATGGAATACCTTCGCACGCGTCCCGTTTCCTGGTGGGTGATGACCTGGTTCATTCTCGTGGCCGTCGTGCTCACCGTCGTCGGGACTTTCTTCCGCGGGCCGGGCTGGTCCTGGGTTTGGCCTTGGGGGTCTCATGCCGGCTGAGAATATGGGACGAGTTCCGCGCTCGCTACGGCTGGCACTGGCCGCCAGCAGTGCGGCATTGCTGATCGCTCTGGCAATTTCACCCGTGAAGGACCTGCGCCGCGAGTGGAAACTCTATAAGCGCGACTACACGCGCTTCGCTCAGACGCGCCCGGATACCAAGCGCCTGCTCGCGGATTCCCATCCGGGCATCGATCAAATTTGGATCCCCGATATGGGTGTGGTGGACCGCTGCACCACGTGTCATCAAGGCATTTCGCAAGCGAGCCTAGCGGGCGCTTCTGTTCCACAACCGTTCCGCGCGCATCCGCCTATTCCGCATCACGTTCAGGTGTGGGGCTGCGTCGTGTGCCATCGCGGCCAGGGCCCGGCAACCGAAGTGGCCGAGGCGCACGAAACGACGCTCGCCTGGGAACAACCTCTTCTCCCGGTTCATTTCATCCAAGGCGCGTGTGGCTCCTGCCATCGCGAAGATTTGCCGCAAACCCCGCAACTAAACCGCGGCCGCGAACTGCTCGCCAACCTGAATTGCACCGGCTGCCATCGCCTTCAAGACATCGATCGACCGCTAATGCTCGGCCCTGATCTGACGAATGTGGGCACGAAGCTCAGCCGCGAGTGGATTTACAAGTGGCTCAAAGAGCCGCGAACACTCACCGATGCCGACGGCAACGTCACTGTGGACGGCGTCGAGAACGAAGCTGAGCCGCGCATGCCTTCGTTTCGGCTGACCGAAGACGAGCTTCGTGCGCTTTCCGCTTACTTGAGCACACTTCGATCGAAGCCGGTCGAGCCATACAAGATCAGCCCTGCCATCGTCGCTTCCTGGTCGAAAAATCCGGCCGTTGTCGAACAGGGCGAATTGCGCTTTCGGCAAATGTTTTGCTCCACTTGCCACTCTCTCGCCGTAACACGCGGCGGCGAGACGAAACTCGTCGGCGGCGACATCGGGCCGGAACTCACCAAAGTCGGTACGAAAGTAAAGCCCGATTGGCTCTTATCGTGGCTGCGCGACCCTCAAGCTTATTTGCCGCACAGCAAAATGCCGCGCTACGGTTGGTCCGACGAAGATCTTTTCCAGGTGACGCAATACATCGAGACGAAGCTGACCGATGCGGATCTGCTGAAGAGCGTGCCGGAGTTGGGTGCGCCCGCGGACGCCGAGGTTCAATCCGGCCGACGCTTATTTTCGGAAAAGGGCTGCGCCGGCTGCCATGCGATCGAGGGTGTCGGGTTGCAGAAAGATTTCGGCCCTGATCTCTCCGCGCTCGGCGGAAAGAATGTCTCCCAGCTCGAATTCGGCACTTCGAAAATTCCGCGAAACCTTATTTCCTATATCCAGGCGAAGATTACCAATCCGCTTTCGGTGAACCCGGCGGCGCGCATGCCTCAATATAATTTGACTCCCACGGATCTCGACGCGGTCACAACTGCGCTGCTGGGCATGACGGGAACGCCGGCGACGAGCGGAATGGAGAAGCTCATCGTGCCCAAGCGGCACGCGGAATTCCAGGCGGCGGGCGAATTCGGAAAAATCTACGAGCGCTATAAATGCTACGTCTGCCATCAATTCAATGGCTACGGCGGCACTCTCGCTCCCGATCTTTCCTATGAAGGCAGCCGCGCCAATCGCCAGTGGCTCATCCAATTTCTGCGGAATCCGCAAACGTTGCGCCCCACGCTCGTGCTGCGCATGCCCCAATTCAATATGTCGGAGCAGGAAGCGGCAACGGTCGCGGACTATTTCGGAATGGTGTTACAGAATCCGGAAGTAGATCCTGCGTCGGTGAATCGCCAGGATCTCTCTCCGCAACAGGCAGCGCTCGGCAAGCAACTCTACGACGTGAAGTATCAGTGCCAGGCTTGC
>Ga0187779_10003135_pt1 | contig 10043 bp, 7 predicted proteins | sample 1015_Q2_SP10_10__FD_132435 | JGI IMG/M metagenome (GOLD analysis project Ga0187779, IMG submission 132435) | Tropical peat soil microbial communities from peatlands in Department of Meta, Colombia - 1015_Q2_SP10_10_MG | ecosystem: Environmental > Terrestrial > Soil > Wetlands > Peat | place...
GAATACCTTGCAGGATATTCAGGTCCGAGACGGTGACTCCATCTTCATACCAAAACACCCCAATATTGTGATCGTGAATGGTTCTGTCTACAATCCAACCGCGATTACCTATAAGTCGGGCAAGAGCGCGGGCTGGTACTTGAAGCAAGCGGGCGGGCCGACGGGTATGGCAAATAAGAAAGCAGTCTTCGTAGTGCGCGCCGACGGTTCCGTGGTCGGTGGTGCCGGTGGAATGTTTACTGGCGGAGTAGAAAAAGCGGAATTGCGACCCGGAGATATGGTCATTGTGCCGGAGAGAACATTCTCCATCAGCCACAAGTTCCAAAACACGGTTAACGCGGCACAGATCGCAACTGCCATTACGTTTGCTGTCCAAGCCGCCAGGTCCTTCTGAAGCACTTGGGATGTTCGTTTGATCTTTCAGTCCTATATTTCTTGCCTGGTGCTCGGAATCGGTGTTGCGATCTCGCTCTGCACAGCCCGCGCGCAAACCAGTTCTGGAACAACCCAAATTGACCAGTTGCCCCGAAGTACAACTTCTAAGGATGTCGCGGATAACACTGGAGGCGGCCGGTTCGATCTCCAGCCGGGTGAAGACCCGCAAAACCGTTTGATCTCGCCGTTCGTAAAGCATCTGGTAAGCGATCAGAAGGAGTTCTGGACCTTTCCAGCCCGGTTACAAGTAAAGGATCTGAGATGGATCGCTCCTTCCGCAGGAGTGATTGGTGCGTTCATCGCGAGCGATAGTTGGTGGTCAAAGCAGGTTTCTGCGAGTCACGTTGGCACGAGTAAAACATTTTCCGATTACGGAACCTATTCACTCATCGGGCTTGGCGGCGCTTCTTTTCTCTTCGGTCAAATGATGCACAATGACCACATGTCGGAAACCGGCTTGCTCGCGGGCGAAGCAACCATCGATAGCACCGCAGTCGCCTATCTCTTTAAAGAACTCACGCAGAGGCAACGGCCATTACAAGACCACGGCAACGGCACTTTCTTTGCTGGTGGCAGTTCTTTCCCGTCTGAGCATTCCGCAATCGCTTGGTCGGTTGCCAGTATCGTTGCCCATGAATACCCAGGCTGGCTCACCGAGGCTGGTGCATACGGTTTGGCTTCAGCTATCACTATGACTCGCGTCACTGCAAAGCAGCACTTTCCTTCGGATGTAATCGTCGGAAGCTTGCTTGGTTGGTATTTCGGGCGCGAGGTTTACCGCGCCCATCACGATCCTGAAGAGGGAGGAACCGCTTGGGGCAACGCATTGGACGAAAGCCATGCAGAACATCCGCGCAACCCCGAGAATATGGGTTCGCCTTACGTTCCGCTTGACAGTTGGGTCTACCCGGCAATCGACCGCCTCATCGCACTCGGCTTCGTTCACTCCGATATGGTGGGCATGCGCCCCTGGACCAGAATGCAGTTTGCGCGCTTGCTGGACGACGCCGGAACCGAACTCCAGTCTGATGACCGCGAGATGTCGTCCTCCGAGCAGAAATTGTTCTCTGCGCTTTCCGGCTATTTTCAGAACGAGCGGGCGCGACTGGACGGTGCCAGCAATGTCGGCCTCAAGGTGGACTCGGTTTATACGAGGTCAACGGGAATTTTCGGACAACCGCTTCGAGACGGCTTTCATCTTGCTCAAACCATCGTTAACGACTACGGACGGCCATACGCAGAAGGTTTTAACAATGTCACCGGAGTTGAGAGCGAGGCCGAAGGCGGACCTTTCTATGTCGCATTTCAGGCTGAATATCAGCATGCCCCGGTGATGCCATCGTATCCAGCCAGCGCACTATCGCTCGAAGCCTCTGCCGATGAAGTGCCCGCGATTTCCAACTACTCACCCGGGGTGAATCGATTTCGCCTGCTGGACAGTTCGGCAGGCTTCACCTTCAACAATTTCCAGGTATCGGTTGGAAAGCAAAGCCTTTGGCTTGGACCCGGATATGGAGGGCCGTTCCTGTTCAGTAATAATGCTGAACCCATTCCGATGGTGCGACTTGATCAAGTTGCTCCAGTTTACGTGCCTGGACTTTCCCGACTTCTGGGTCCGATGCGGGCTGAATTCGCGTTAGGCCGCATGGACGGTGCGCACTGGATCAACTCAGACGGAACATTCTATGGGCCCGGCATCAACAATCAACCGTTCATCCATATCGATAAGGTAAGCTTCCAACCCACCAAGAACTTTGAGTTCGGCATGGGGATTAGCGCGGTTTTCGGTGGTCCGGGATCACCCGTAACCTGGGGAAACTTTTTCCTTACCTACAGTCCTCGCTGCGCAATCGGAACATGCCCTATCGTCCTCTTTAACAAAGACTACGGAGATCGCAGCTCTGCCGCCGACTTCAGTTACCGGCTGCCGCACCTCAGGGATTGGGCTACACTCTACGTTGATTCCCTGGTCACCGATGAGATTTCTCCCATTGGTTCCTCACGACCAGCTATCCGTGCTGGCCTGTACCTGCCGAAGTTGCCGAAGCTCTCTAAACTTGATTTACGCGCGGAGTCCGTGTACACCGACGCTCCCAACACCGTTTTTATCGGCAACTATTACGACAACGGGCGATATCGGTCTGGATACACCAACTATGGCCAGATCATGGGCAGTTGGATCGGACGCGCGGGGAAAGGCGGCCAGGCGTGGGCGACATATTGGCTCTCGCCGCGTAATACATTACAGTTTCAGTATCGGCGCCAAGTGATGTCGAAGGACTTTATTTCCGGAGGCGGGGGTCTAAACGACTTTGGCCTTCAGGTTACCATGCAGCCGAATTCAGATTTTTCGCTGCAAGGTCTCATACAGTATGAGACCTGGAACTTTCCGGTTCTTGCGCCAATACCAAAAACCAATGTTACCGCGTCTTTGCAACTGACGTTTTATCCAAAATGGTCGATCAACAAACGGCATTGAGGTAAGTTTCCAAATCAATGGAAAAGCGTATCCGTCCCTTAGCCTACGATCACGAGTCGGACATAACTACTAGTCCTATCTCGACACAGACTGTATCAGGGTCGGCTGAGATCGAACCGGAAGATCGACTGCTGCACTTGGCGAAGCTGCTCTGGGACGCTCGCAGATTCATAGCCAGACTCGCGTTGACACTAGCCGTTCTCACCATGCTCGCGTCGTTCCTGGTGCACAACACCTATCGTTCAACGACTCGTTTAATGCCACCGGAAGATCAGAGCACCGGTAAGGCGGCGTTGAGCATGATGGCTGGCATGGCTAGCAAGACCGTCGGTTTAGGCGGCTCAGATGTGGGGATACTCGGCGATTTCCTCGGCTCGCATAACACCGGGGCCGTATTCCTTGGAGTTCTCCAAAGTCGCACCGCGCTGGAAAGCGTGGTGGACAGATTCGATTTGACGTCAGCGTATGGCAACCCGTGGCTGCATCAGCGGATACAGAGAGAGGATGCGTGCAAGCTCCTGGAGTTTAATACCGAAGCGTCTCAGGACCGTAAAAGTGGAATTATCGCCATCTCAGTAACCGACCGGGACCCTAAACGCGCCGCTGCGCTTGCTGATGGCTACGTGGACGAATTGAATCGCTTGTTGGCCAGCGTCAGCACATCGGCTGCCGGCCGCGAACGCGAATTTCTCGAGCACCGTCTCGTCGAGGTGAAAAAGGATCTGGATGACGCGATGGCGCAGCTCAGTGAATTCTCCAGTAAGAACACCACTCTGGATCCGCAAATCCAGGGCAAAGCAACTGTAGAAGCTGTGGCGACCCTGGAAGGGGAGCTGATCGCCGCAGAATCTCAGCTCCGAGGACTCCAGACTATCTTCGCGCCTGAGAACGTTCGCGTGCGCAGTCTACAAGCCAGAATAACTGAACTAAAGAAGAAGCTCGCCTCGTTGAGTGGTACTGCCAGCGATGATTCCTCGCTTTCCGCAAATGACGGTTCGACCGCAGAAATGCCTTTCCCTTCCCTTCGCCAGTTGCCGCTATTAGGCGCGAAGTATACCGATCTGTATCGCCGGGCGAAGATTGAAGAGACTGTTTATCAGGTGTTAACGCAACAGTACGAAATCGCCAAGGTTCAGGAAGCAAAGGAAACTCCAAGCGCAAGGGTTCTCGATCATGCCGAGGTACCCTTACGGAAATGGGGACCGCACCGGGGAATATTAACCATCGTCGGAGGCATCTCGGGTGTTCTCCTGGCGTGTCTTGTCGTGGTTGGCACTGATCTCTGGAGAAGATGGGATATCGCTGATCCCAGAAAGATGTTCGTCTCCGATATTTGCGCTCACGTCCAGAATTACAAGATGCTGCGCTGGATGAGGCTCAATTCTCTAAAGTTGATCGATGAATCGCATAGCACCTGGCAAAGGTGGCACGACAACGGATCGAAGTAGCACACAAGTCCATGCTCATTTCAGCGGTGCGTAGATCAGACTTAAGAGAAACGTCGCTGCCATTTCTGATTGGCAGTATGTTTATTCTCGGCTTGTATGCTCCCACATCATTTGGAGGAGAGTTCTCATCACCACTATGGGGATTCTATCTTGCCTTCGCGGCAGTTCTGCTGATCTTGCTTTTGCTTAGGAAGGATGGCCTTACCAGCTATCCCCTGGCTGGCGGCTCCATATTAATGATCGCTGCGTTGTTCGCGGCGACATTGTTGTCACCCTTTCCCGACTATAGGTGGGGAGGATTGCTGCCGTACATTCCCCTTTCCATCCTCTTCGTTGTTAACATACGCGACTTATCTGCAGGAAAGCGCTTTCCGATCATTCTATTGATCGCCAACTTAATCAATGTGTTTTTGGGCATTGCTGCAATCTTGCAGAATGAACGTATCGGCGATTTCTTGGTTGATCACTATTCCAGTGCGTACTCCGAACTGGTTCCTTTCATGATGAGTACAGGGAAGCCCGTTCTGACGTTCGGTACACATTCCGTCGCGGCTCTTTTTTATTACATGCTATTTCTAATGAACTTCGAAGCCTACAAGTTGTACAGGAATTGGTCTTCGCTGGCTTTTGCCTCGTCCTACGTGGTGCTCGGCTTTGCGCTGCGCTCGGTAAGCGGTCTGCTGTTGATGTTTTTTGCCACTCTCCAGCTGTTGCGTTATGGGTTTAGAATGCGCCCCAAACTTACCGCATTGAGTTTGTTCACCGTAATCGTGGGGGCGGTCAGCACCCTGTACTACTTCGTTCCTGATTTTGAGGAGTGGATTGCTGGAAGCAAGCTCGTTTGGGATATCCTTACGTCTCCCGTAAACGGGTTTATGGGGAGGTTTACTGAGATCGGAACGCTTTACTCGACTGTGCATTACATCCAATTTCACCCTCTTTCCCCAGTCGGCGTGGGATTTCGCAGCGATCTCATGTTTGGAGATTCGGGCCCCGTGGAGTACTTTCTCCGAGGCTCGGTGGTGTTATTGGCGGCAGTTTACGTCGGTCTCTTTTTCTTCTTGCGCAAGAATCTGGTATCCCGGGCTCACAGTCGTTTGCTCTTCCTCGTCATCTTGGCTTTCGAAACGGGTTATTCCTCGTTAATCCATTTTCGAGCACTATTTCTTCTTCCGGTTTTGGTCATCTATTTGAACGATCTGTCGCGAGAGACTCTCGATTCTCGAAGCTTTGGTTCAAGCAACCCTGTTCTTCTTTGGGGCTCTTAATTCCAGCCTTAGACACCGGGCTATCCTGACTAAGTCGTCCACTTTTTGAGCAAGTGATCTAGTGAAATCGGCAAATCGTCGGACCGTGCACTCTCTTCTGACAAATAACGTCGCGGGTATCAAGTCGGTCCTCTCTGACGGCATGATGCAACTCCGAGCCCGATTGCTCCTGCACAACCGTTTAGTTCAGCTCGTTTCTCAGAAACGCGGCCTGGAGATCGGTGGACCCAGCGATCTCTTCCGGCCGAGTGGTTTGATTCCGATTTATCAATTGGCAGGATCTCTCGATAATTGTGACTTCTCATCAACTACGAAGTGGTCAACGCACAGCTCCGCGTTTTCCTATCGCGAGGATAAATCGCCCGGGAAGACTTTTTTTTTGGATGGTTCGAAATTGTCTAGTATTCCAGACAACAGTTATGATTTCGTTCTCTCGTGCCATAACTTGGAACATTTTGCGAACCCTGTGAAGGCACTTCGAGAATGGATGCGGATCCTCCATCCGGGTGGAACATTGGTCGTCATAGTTCCCTTCTACCGCAAGACCTTTGACCACAGAAGAGCACCTACTACGGTCGAACATATGCTGCACGACTTCGAGACCGATGTCGGCGAAGATGATCTTACTCATCTGGATGAAGTTTTGGCTCTGCATGATTTGGAGATGGATCCGCGCGCTGGAACAATCGAAGAGTTCTCGAAACGATCCCGTTCTAATTTCCTGAATCGTTGTTTGCATCATCACGTGTTTAATCGGGACAACGTTCGGGATCTTCTGACCGCCGTTGGTTGGAAACCAGCGTTAATCCAGCAACTGGGTGTACACGTCTGTGCGATCGCCACTTCCCTGAAACAGGCCTGACTGGAAAAGTTCCCGCCCCTCGGAGCAAAAGAATCGCATGCAACAGTTTCAGACGGCAAAGCGCTCGCCGCAAGAATTTAAGAAGCTTGTCCGCCGCTTCGTAGTACCGCTGGTCAAGAACCGAAAATGGGACCGCGTGTGCGAAATTGGTGCGTGTAATGGAGATACCACCGATTTACTGCTTGAGCATGGCGTCAGTCAAATCACGGTAGTCGATCCCTGCCTTGACCACGACTTAGTAGCCAAGTATCAGGGCAATCCTCGCGTGATGGTAAAGAAGGCAACCAGCCTGGAGATCTTGCCGGAGTTACACGGCAACTTCGATTGTGTCCTCATCGACGGTGACCACAATTGGTACACGGTATACAACGAACTTAGAATCATCTCCGAGTTGGATATGCTGCTGCCGGGGGGAATGATCTTCTTTCATGATGTGGCATGGCCCTGGGGTCGTCGAGATATGTACTACCAGCCTCATACGATACCCGCGGAGTTCGTTCACCAACACGACTTCCGCGGCATCGTTTCAGGTCAAAGCGAACTATCTGACGTTGGCACGGCCAGAGAAGTTCAAAAGGCTACGCACGAAGGCGGCATTCACAATGGAGTTCTAACTGCCATAGAAGATTTTCTCACTGAGCACAAAAATGAGTATAACTTCGCTCGTGTGCACCGGGACTACGGTTTAGGGATCTTGTGTCGACGCAGCAGTTCTATAGAAGACTTCAAATTCCTCGAGTTGAAGTGCCGATGCTTTGCCGACAACACTGCGTTTAAGACCACATCGTATGTGAGAAAACAATTTCCTGTCGCATGGTCTGCAGCTAAGCTTTTTCGCGGGAGAAGCATAGCTTGAACATACGAGTACAGCACTTCGAAACCTCGGATCATCCACACACTTGGACCAAGTTACTCGCATCTTGAGAACATCATTAAATTTGTCGGCGTCAACCGGTGGCACGCTGGGTCTTGTGCGCAATACTGGCTGGAACCTCGTTGGTCAAATTGCGCCGCTGGTGGTTGCAGTTTTCACGATTCCGGGCCTCTTGCGGAACTTGGGTGCGGAACGGTTTGGAATCCTCGCCATCGCATGGACGGTTTTCGCATACTTCGGACTATTTGACTTTGGCCTAGGGCGCGCTCTCACTCAGTCTGCCGCGGAACGCATGGGAACCGATAAAAGTTCTGAAATCGTGCCGCTGATGTGGACAGCATTGACCCTCATGTCTGCCTTTGGAATTGTTGGCGGAATAGTCGCCGCGATTGGCAGCCCCTATACCATGTTCCACGTTTTCCAAGTTCCTCCCGCACTCAGATCCGAAAGTGTACTGGCTTGTCGAATCTTCTCCTTGTCACTGCCGTTCGTGGTTGCCACTACGGGCCTGAGCGGAATACTCGGCGCGGTACAGCGATTCGATGTTCTCAATCAGCTTCGCGTACCCCAAGGTGTATTTACCTATCTGGCGCCTTGGCTGGTATCGATTTTTTCTCCAAAACTACCCTTGGTGATGGCGGTTTTATTGTTTGGACGCGTTCTTTTTTGCGTCTTGCATTTTGCATTTTGTTTTCGAGTGATTCCTGAGCTGACCAAGGGCTTTGCTATCGAGAGGCGGTTCGTCAAATCGTTGCTCCATTTTGGCGGCTGGGTAACAGTGAGCAATATTGTCGGCCCAGTCATGACGTACTTTGACCGGTTCTTTATCGGGGCATGGGTGAGCGTTGCCGCGGTTGCCTACTATGCAACCCCACATGAGGCAGTAAACCGCGTATTCATCATCCCGGCTGCGATTACTTCTGCCCTGTTCCCGGCAGTCTCTGGGGCATCTCGCGGGAAATCGCAGGAGTCGATGCGTCTCTTTGCCAGGGCAATCGATCTTACGGCAGCAGTTCTGTTTCCCATTGTCGCTGTCACCGTCTTGTTCGCAAATGAGGGACTAACGTTGTGGCTTGGGTCCGACTTTGCTGCACACAGTTTTCGTATTCTTCAGTTTTTAGCCATCGGTGTTCTGATAAACGGCTTGGCGCAGAGCAGCTTCACCCTGGTGCAAGGAACTGGACGAGCTGACCTCACGGCCAAGTTCCAACTTCTCGAACTGCCGATCTACGTGGTTAGTCTTCGTTATCTGATCATCTGGGCAGGCCTCGAGGGCGCCGCCATCGCGTGGGCTCTGCGCGTTTTCCTCGACATGCTGTTGCTGTTTGCCGCGACCGCGTACTTAATTCGCGATCAGCATGGCCTCATATGGGGCAAATTCCTGGAAGCCCTAGGCCTCATTTTATTGTCGATTGGCTGCCTGGTTAACATCCCAGCCTACTGGAGATTGAGTCTTTTGGGAGTCTTGGTCTTGGTATATTTCGGCTATTGCTGGCGAATCGTTTTGCGAGGAATGTGCCTGGCAGAGTTAATGCCATTCATGCGGATGTTATGGTCACGTCAATAACTGAACAGCGCAAAAACGAGAACCCCAGCCCGATACTCCAGATTGTGCTGGTCCTCTACAATCAGACTACCTCGCAATCGTCCAGTTTTCTGTCGCTGCAGAACACCTTTGCCAAGCGCCCAGAACTCAAGAATTCTGTGAAGGTCCTGCTCTACGACAACAGTCCTGGCATGCAGTCGAACTTCGATTTGGCATGTGATCTGCAGTACCTGCACAACCCTAGTAATGGCGGATTGCTGGCGGCGTACACTCAGGCGCTCGCGCACGCGATAGAGGGACAAATCCCTTGGCTTTTGCTGTTAGACCAAGACACTCAATTTTCCCCGGAGTTTCTCGTCGAGCTTCTTTCCTTGCTAGGTCAGGTCTCGGAGGACAAGTCCGTCGCCGCCATCGTGCCCCAGTTGCAATTTAACGGTCTATGCATCTCTCCGGCTCGGGTACGTTACGGGCGCAGTTCGGCTCCCATTGTGGGTTTCACAGGGGTAGCCCCTTTCAAAGTAACGGCATTGAACTCGGGATCCGCGGTTCGCACTGCGTTCTTGCAGCACATAAACGGTTTTAATCCACGCTTCTGGTTGGATTTTGTGGATATCTGGCTTTTCCACGAGATCAACACCCGAGGGTATAAGGTCTTTATCTCACAATCGACTCTAGAACACAGGCTGGCCGGGGCCGACCCGCATCGGATAATGCCTCTAGATCGCTTTGCGGCTGCAAAAAATGCCGAATCGCTGTTCGTGGATCTGTACCTTGGTCCGGCAGAGAGGTTTTGGTATGACCTCAGGTTGATTTGGGAGTACATTCGGCAGAAAAGGACACGCACTTACGCCCCTAGAGCTCGGATAACGCTAGCTCTCCTTGCCAGAAGATTTTCCTCCCGTCGCAGCAGTCGCATTCAGAACCAACAACCTAGAACCTTAGACCGAAAACTTGCACGGGTGGTCATTTGATTCTTTTCCAACACAAGCACGTATCGTACGTCATCGCAGATGCCAAGCTGTTGCTCCCGGAGACCTAAACACGCATGTTGAGAGTCATCGCATATACCGGAGGTCACAACGCTCCCGCCAGAGTTCCTCGTGTGCAGAATTACATTCCACATTTGAGGAA
>Ga0187779_10003136_pt1 | contig 10043 bp, 4 predicted proteins | sample 1015_Q2_SP10_10__FD_132435 | JGI IMG/M metagenome (GOLD analysis project Ga0187779, IMG submission 132435) | Tropical peat soil microbial communities from peatlands in Department of Meta, Colombia - 1015_Q2_SP10_10_MG | ecosystem: Environmental > Terrestrial > Soil > Wetlands > Peat | place...
ACCCCGGGACACGCTCCGGCTGATTGTGCAGCCGAATGTCGGCTCGAACCGGGCCGGCTTTCAGTACGAGATGCGCCAGGTGTACCGGGTCGCCGGCGCCGACCTCGACGTATCATCGCTCAAGGTGAACCTGTCGCTCAATCGCTCCGAGGCCCCGCTGCGCCCGGGGGCGGGGCCCACCTACCTGGCTCTGTTCGGTCTCGCCACCAGCGCTGACCCCAGCGTGTTCAACGCCACCGACCGGCTCTTCCCACGTACTCGGGACCCCAATGCGGCGCTCACCATCAAGGATTCGTACATCATCTTCCCGATTCTGCAGCCCTTCTCAGACGGGACTCGCCTGCTGGCCACGGAACGGAACGATTCGCTGTACCGAACCCCAGATTACCTGCTGCTCACCCAGGGTCCCGCCGCCAAGTTCCTGTTCCGGTTACGCTACAACGCCAGCTCGAGCGGTGACCGCTCTTCCCTGGACCTCGGCGCCCTGCAGATCAGGAGTGGCAGTGAGGCCCTGTACGTCAACGGTCGGAAGCTCAATCAAGGGACCGACTATACCATCAACTACGATCTGGGCCAGGTCACCTTCCTCGATCCGCAGGGATTGTTCGGGAGCGGCAGCGCCACCATTCAGGCTCGGTTCGAGGAACGCGGAATATTCGCCGTCGCTCCCACATCGATCTTCGGTCTCTCCAGCCGATATGCCCTCGGTGACGTCGGCGGCGTGAACCTGATCGGCATCTATCAGGTGGAACAGAGCGCCTTCAACCGGCCCCAGCTCGGCTTCGAGGCGCAGGCGCACATGGTGGGAGGCGTGAGCACCGACCTGCGCTTCAAGCCTGAAGCCGTCACCCGTTTTCTCAACCATCTCACATCGACCCCCGCCACGGCGCCGAGCCGCCTCGACGTTAACGCGGAGGTGGCCCTCACCAGACCCGATCCGAGCCGTTCGGGGCAGGCGTACCTCGAGGAGTTCGAGGGGAACTCGGGGATTCCGATTTCTCTCCGGGAGACGGTCTGGCAGTTCGGGAGCCGCCCCAGCTTCGCGGATGGTGTGGAAACGGTGGTCGGCGCGAGCTTCGACACCGCCGATGCTGTCCAGATGACATGGCAGAACCTGGTGGTGGATCGGACGACCGGTCAGGTGGTACAGCTCCGGGCCCGCGATATCGACAACCAGATCCAGGTGGCCGGCCAGGAGGACCAGCTGGAGACGGTGCTCTTCATGGCCCTCCATCCCGACTCCCTTGGCGGACCGAGATGGGTGCTGCCCAAGCGTCCCAACCACCCGCGGTGGCGCTCCATGGTCACGGCGCTCAGCACCAGCGGGGTGGACCTCTCCAACAACGAGTACATGGAGCTGTGGGTCTATCACGACCCCTCGGGCACCACCGATTCCGCCGGAGTGAAGCTGGTCGTCGATCTCGGCAGCGTGAGTGAAGATGCCATCGCGATGGCTCCGGAGAGCCTCGCGACGTCGGGCATCGATTCGGTGTTCACCGGTCGCCAGTTCGTCGGGCTGGGCCGGTTGGACACCGAACGCGAGCCGACCGGAATCTTCAACGCCGCTCTCGACGATAACGGCATTCTGGGGGACCGGCCCGATTCGCTGGTCGTCAACGGGGAGACCAGACTCAAAATCCCTCTGTGCCGCAGCCAGCTCAGCAACACCGTCCTCGTCTATCAGTGGGGAGATCTGCGGGAGCGGTGCAGCAACGGGAACGGCAGCCTCGACACCGAGGACCTCGACGGGGACAACCAGCTCGACGCCACCGGGAAGGCGGAGAACACCCTGCGTTGGATCGTGGACCTCAGCACCGGGACCAATCCCTACTTCATTCGGACCGGCGTGCAGTCGAGCAACGGTGGTGAATGGCGCCTGTACCGGATCCCGCTCCGCACTCCCGACTTCACGCTGGGCGCTCCCAACATTCGCCTGATCAAGCACCTCCGGGTGACCGTCGTGGCCCAGGATCAGACGGTGCAGGAAAAGTCCGCCTTCTTCGCGCTCGCCCGCGTGCGGTTTCTCGGCGCGCCCTGGCCCCGTCGCTCCGACCGCCCCATTACGAGTCTGGCGGGCAATACCAGCGGCGTCACCGGCGAAGTCGTCTCCTCCACAGTGTCCACCGAGAATGTGGAGCTCGGCTACGTCTCGCCGCCCGGCGTGGTGACCGGCGTCAGCACCAAGGGCGGCACCCAGACCGAATTCGGCACCCAGATCAACGAGAGCTCGCTCCGGCTGGTGGCCACCAGTCTTGATGTGGCGGAGCGGGCGGAGGCCTACTTCCGCTTCCCGAGCGGCCCCCAGAATCTGCTCAAGTACAATGAGCTGCGCGCCTGGGTCCGGGGTCGCGGCCCCGGCTGGGACGACCACGACTTCCAGGCCTACATCCGGGTCGGGAGCGACAGCCGGAATTTCTACCAGTACACCACCTTCGCGTCGACCACCACGTGGGATCCCGAGCTGCGCATGGACCTGAGCCGCTGGCGCGCACTCCGGGCCCAGATCGAAACCCGTCGCCTGCAGGGAATCGCGCCGGACAGCGCCGCGCGCGTTGCCTGCGGCGGCGACACTGTGTCGGTGGCGTACGTGCTGTGCGACGGCCCCTACCTGGTCTACATCTCTGATCCGGCGGTCAACCCGCCCAACCTGGCCCAGGTGCAGGAACTGTCCGCCGGCATCTTCAGGGTGGCCCGCAACGATCCCACGCCCGATGCCGAGCTGTGGGTGGACGACATTCGGCTGGTGGACCCGGTATCCCATATCGGCACCGCAGTGGCTGTCGATGCCCACCTGGTGGCCTCGGACGTCGGCGAGCTTTCCATGAGCTACGTGCGACAGGACGGGTACTTCCAGCAGATTGGCCAGGATCCGAGCTACCAGACCACCGGCACCCTGCAGCTGTCGAGCAGTACCCGCGTCGACCGCTTTCTGCCGGCGTCACTGGGAATCGTCCTCCCGGTCTCGGTGAGCTATACCCGCGCGATCACCGAGCCGCAGCTCTTGGCGGGGACCGATGTGTTGGCCACCGATCTGGGGAATCTGCGACGACCGGAAAGCTGGAATCTGAACTACAACTTCTCGGTCAATCGCATCACCCGCGGGAAATCCTGGCTGGTGCGGGGCTTCGTCGACCCGTTGAGTTTGATCGGCAGCTTCGCCTTCGGACGAAGTACGACGGAGCTCTCCCAGGCGACCAGTAATGCCCATACTCTGCAAGCTAACTATCTGCTGCAGCAGGGCCGCCATGGTTTCACCCTGGATCTGAGCGGCCTCACCGGGATCATCCCCGGGTTCATGCGTAAGAGCGACGCCGTCGATGGGCTGGCGCACCCGTTCGTCAACCTGGTGCCAAGCAGCGTCCGGCTCTCCACCGGATTCAACCGTTCCGAAAGCGATCTGACCGCCTATCAGGTTCCCGTTTTCACCGTCGCGGATGCCCAGATCCGGCCGGTCACGGCCCTCACCAATGACTGGCGGAATAGCGCCGGGCTCACCTGGCAACCGTTCGGCATGCTCACCCTTTCCGGCGATATCTCCAGCACCCGGGACCTCCGGCACTACAGCGATTCGACGACCCTCGGTCAGCTCGCGACGCTGGCGCGCCGCAGCCTGTTCGGCCTCGATGTCGGGGTCGAGCGGGACCGGTTGATCGGCACCAGCCTGTTGCTGCAGCCCAAGCTGGTCTCCTGGCTGAAACCGCGCTTCTCGACCGGCAGCAGCTTTGTGCTGACCCGATCGCTCTCCAGCCGCGATCCGGTTCGGGCGGAGGGTGACACCGCGGGGGCCTTCCTGCTGCCGCAGACCTTCAACAACAACCGGTCCAACGAATTGGGGGCCAGCGTGGATCTGCCGAAGCTGTTCGCGCGACTGTTCGGCGACTCGAGCAGCGTCGCCCGGTCCCTGCGGCGGATCCGGCCGTTTGACATCAGCGACCGAATGACACGGAGCTCGACCTTCGATCTCACCACCTTCGACCCGAGCCTCGGATACGAGTTGGCCCTCGGGGGCCTCGGCGGCTACCTGCAGCAGGAAGGGGACTCTGCCCTCGCGGCTGCCGAGACCCGCAGCACCACCTTCGCCTCCGGCGCCGACTTGCCCGGAGGCGTGTCCTTCACGTTGAGCTACTCCCGCATTCGCACCGACCGGTTCCAGAAGGTCATCGGCGCCTTCCTCACCTCGGAGACCAATCAGCGCGAGTGGCCCAAGGGAACCGTCCGCTTCACCCGTGCCCTCAAGGATTTTCCCATCGCCCTCATCGGGATCGGGACCAGCTTCCGCGTCACCAATGGCACCACGGTCCTCCCCAGCTTCACCGGGCAGCAGGCGGTATCCTCCACCTCCTCGTCCTCGTGGACTCCCGACCTGTCGGCGACCCTTCGAAATGGCATGGCGTTCACCGTTGCCTACTCGATAACGGGCCAGAAACAGGAGACTGCCGGCAACCTGACCGAGCTGGACCAGAACGATTTCTCCGCCTCGTTCAACCACTCCTTCCAGCTGCCCCGGAGCTTCGGTGCGACCCGCCGATTGGTCCGCTCGCAGCTGACCGCGGTGATCGCCAAGAGTACAACCTGCTTGCAGACCGTGGGCGATGTCGACTGCCGCAACGTCTCCGACACCCGCCGCCAGGAGTATCGAGCCACCTTCGACACCGACCTGGCCAAGATCATGACTGGCGGCCTTCAGTTCAGCTACTCGCTGAACGAGGCCCGGCAGATCGACAGCAAGTTCAGCCAGATCACTATCTCCGCGAACTTCCAGATTTCCCTGTTCGCCGGGGACTACCGCTAGGCGAGCTAGGAGCCGGCGGGTCGGCCGACTACCTTCCCTCGGCCCCGTTCCACGTACCCTGGTCCAGCCACCACCTCGCTCATGCGTCACGCTACCCGTCTGGTCGTCCTGCTCCTCCCCCTCGCCGCCTGTCGGCCGAGCACCCCGTCTCGAGAATTCGATGGCGCCGGCGCGTTCCGCTATCTGGAGCAGCAGGTGGCCTTCGGCTATCGCATCCCCGGCACCAAGGGTCACGCCGCGGAAGCAGCCTGGCTCGATTCGCTGCTCCGCCAGCGGGCGGACACGTTGGTCGTGCAGTCCTGGAAGCATGTGACCGGGAAGGGCGATACCCTGCCGCTCACCAACTACATCGCTCGCTTTAATCTCAAGGCTACCGAGCGGATTCTGTTCCTGGCGCACTGGGACACTCGCCCGGTCTCGGATAATCCTCGCTACACCGGTCCCCGGACGCCGGTCCCCGGAGCCAACGATGGCGCGTCGGGGACCTCGGTGTTGCTCGGCGTCGCTGATGCACTCAAGCACGCGCCGGCCAAGGTTGGCGTCGATCTCTTGTTCGTGGATGGGGAGGATTACGGAAACTTCGAGACCGAGAAGAATGATGTACTGATCGGCTCGCGCTACTACGCGCAGCACCAGGTAGCTGGGCCGGTGCCGCTCTATGCCGTCCTGTTCGACATGGTGGCGGACAAGGATCTCCGGGTGTTGCCGGAGAACCAGTCCCTGCTGGGCGCTCCCGAGGTGGTAGACCTGGTCTGGAAGGTGGCCAAGGAGATCGGTCACGGCGACGTGTTCATCGACTCGCCCGGCTCGGGCCCCACGCTGATCGACGACCACGCCGAGCTGCAGAAGGTAGGGATCCGGGCCATCGACGTGGTCGATTTCGCCTATCCCGATGGCCAGGCGAACCTGTACTGGCACACCCCCGCCGATACCCTGGACAAGGTGAGCGCACGGAGCCTGCAGATCGTGGGCGACGTGGCCATGGCCCTGGTCAGGAAGTAGATAGCGGCCCGCCGGCCACGCCCCGTTCGCAGTCTCCCGCACCGGTCGGCGTTTTTCGGTGGTCTCGGCTCGCCCCATTCGGCACCATCATCGTGCATGGCGCCGGAACGGCGGGCGGTTCTACTCCTCGTTACGCTCGCGGTAGCGGGACAGGGCCTTCGAGTCTGGGCCGGCCGCCCCGAAGACTCGCCGGGCGATGTGACGGTGATTCAAGGCGGTGTGCCCGGCGCTCCCCGGGCCCACCGGGATTCGGCAATCGCCTTGGCTCGCCCCCTTGCCGCCGGAGAGCGCATCGACCTGGATCGCGCCTCGGCGGAGGAGATCACCCGGTTGCCACGGATCGGGCTATCGCTTGCCCGGACCATCGTAGCGGACCGAGTGGCACACGGGCCCTTCGGGAGTCTTGCCGGCCTCGACCGCGTTCCAGGGATCGGCCCGGGTCTCCTCGCCGCCATTCAGGACCACACCACCTTCTCCGGCACGCCCAGGATGGATCTGAGTCCGCCCGCGGGGGCCTTCCCCTCTGGTGGGACGTCCTCGGGGTCCGACCGCGCGGTCGGCGAGCGCCCGCCGCTCGACCTCAACTCCGCGACCGCCGCCGAGTTGGAGCGCCTCCCCCACATCGGCGCCCACCTCGCCGGCGTCATCGTGGCCTTCCGCGACAAGTACGGTCGCTTTCCCGTGGTCGACAGTCTGACGAGAGTTCCCGGGATCGGGCCGGCGACCGTCAACCGACTGCGGGGACTGGTGCGGGCGGAGTAGCGAGATGCGGCTGGAGCCGCCTCGCCTATTGACACCCTTCCCCGGCAATCTAGCTTACGTCAATAGACGTAAACCGTTGTCACACTTAACAATCCAGCACGCGCGAGGGCGATGGCGACAGCAGCGGCCGGTGGAAACGACCGGCTGGGCGATATCCTGATGCGCGAGGGGCTGATCACCCGTGATCAGCTGAATGCGGCTCTCGCGGACCAAAAATCGTCCGGTCACCGCTTGGGCTATGTCCTGGTGAAGCTGGGACTGGTTCAGGAGCTCGAGGTCACCAAGGTGCTCGCCCGGCAGTACCGGATGCCGGCGGTGGACCTGACACGCTTCGAGGTCGACCCGAAGATCCTCAAGCTGGTGCCCGCCGACTTCGCGCTCAAGCACGTGGTCCTGGCGCTCAAGCGGGAGGGACGCACCCTGACGGTGGCGATGGCGGACCCCACCAACACCGGGGTGCTGGACGACCTGAAGTTCATTACCCGCTTCGACCTCTTCCCGGTTATCGCGGGCGAATACACCCTCCGCAGTATCATCGAGAAACACTACGAGTCCTCCGACGAGCAGCTGCAGACCCTCCTCAAGGACATGGAGGAGTTGGGCGAGGGCGACGTCGAGGTCGTGGAGGAGCAGGAGGATGAGGCGGCGACCCAGGCGCAGATCAACGACGCGCCGGTGGTCAAGCTCATCAACGGCATCCTGACCGATGCGGTGAAGCGCGGCGCGAGCGACATCCACATCGAGCCCTTCGAGCACGAGATCCGGGTGCGGTACCGGATCGACGGTGCGCTGCTCGAGGTGATGAAACCCCCGGTCAAGATGAAAGCGGCGCTGACGTCGCGCATCAAGATTCTCTCCCAGCTCAACATCGCCGAGCGCCGAGTGCCGCAGGACGGGCGCCTCAAGCTCAAGATCGGTAACAAGGTCATCGACTTCCGAGTGTCGGTGCTGCCGGTCATCTTCGGCGAAAAGATCGTGCTTCGGATCCTGGACAAGGGGAACCTCACGCTCGATCTCTCCAAATTCGGTTTCGAGGCGAAGGCGGAGCAGGACCTGATGCGCGCCATCCTCAATCCATACGGGATGGTGCTGGTCACCGGTCCGACCGGCTCGGGGAAGACGACCACGCTGTATTCGGCGCTGTCCCGGGTGAACACCGTCGAGACCAATATCATGACGGCCGAGGACCCGGTCGAATACAACCTGATGGGCATCAATCAGGTGCTGGTTCGGACCGAGATCGGGCTGACTTTCGCGGCGGCCCTCAAGGCCTTTCTGCGCCAGGACCCGAACATCATCATGATCGGGGAGATCCGCGACCTGGAGACTGGCGGGATCGCCATCAAGGCCGCCCTCACCGGGCACCTGGTGCTCTCGACCCTGCACACCAATGATGCCCCGTCCACGATCACCCGCATGATCGACATGGGGATCGAGGCCTTCAACGTGGCGAGCGCCGTGAACCTGGTTGTTGCCCAGCGGCTGGTGCGGCGGATCTGCCGGGATTGCAAGGCGCCACACACCTATTCCGACATGGAGCTCAAGGTCCTCGGTGATAACGTCGAGGAATTGAAGAAGATCCAGTTCATGCGCGGTGTAGGGTGCGACACTTGCAGTGGGACGGGATACAAGGGGAGGGCCGGGCTCTACGAGGTCATGGCCCTCTCCCCTGAACTCCGCCGCCTCATCCTCCGCGGCGGTTCCGTAGCCGAAATCCGGGACCAGGCGGTGGTGGACGGCATGCTGACCCTCCGGATGGACGGCATCAAGAAGATCGAACGCGGGGTGACCACGCTGGAAGAGGTCATCAAGGAGACGGCCGGATGACGGTGAACCTGCGAGCCTTGCTCGAGGAAATGATAGAGAAGGATGCCTCCGACCTGCACATCACCGCGGGCGAACGGGCCAAGCTCCGGATCGACGGGGACATCACCAACGCCGCCGCGCCCGACGTGCTGACCCCCAAAGACACGCTCGCCCTGGCCTACTCGGTCCTGACCGAGAACCAGAAGAAGCGTTTCGAGACCGAGGACGAGCTCGACTTCTCGTTCGGCATCCAGAATCTGGCTCGCTTCCGCGGCAACGTGTTCAAGCAGCGGGGCTGCGTGGCGATCGTCATCCGGATGATTCCCTTCAACGTGCGGACCTTCCAGGACCTGGGGCTGCCACCGGTCATCTCCAAGCTGGCGGAGAAGCCCCGAGGGCTGATCCTGGTCACGGGACCCACCGGTTCCGGCAAGTCCACCACGCTGGCCGCGGTGCTCGACAAGATCAACAAGGAGCGCAAGGGCCACATCATCACGGTGGAAGACCCGATCGAGTTCATTCATCGGCACCAGCAGTGCATCGTGAACCAGCGCGAGGTCGGCACCGATACCAAGAGCTTCGCCAACGCGCTCAAGTACGCGCTGCGCGAGGATCCCGACGTGATCCTGGTCGGCGAGTTGCGCGACCTGGAGACCATCGCAGCCTGCCTCACCATCGCCGAGACGGGCCACCTCGCCCTCGCGACCCTGCACACCAATTCGGCTGCCGAGTCGATCAACCGGATCATCGACGTCTTTCCGTCCAACCAGCAGCAGCAGGTCCGCGCTCAGCTCGCCTTTGTGCTCGAAGGGGTCGTCACCCAGACCCTGCTGCAGAAGGCCAAGGGCCGAGGCCGCGCGATGGCCTGCGAGATCATGGTTTGCACCCCGGCCATCCGGGCCCTCATCCGGGATGACAAGGTGCACCAGATCTATTCGGCGCTGCAGGCCGGCAAGAAGCACGGCATGCAGACAATGAACGATTCGCTGTTCCAGCTCTACATGAGCCGCGAAGTGACCCTCGAGGAGTGTCTCCGCGCCACGAGTGACCCTAACGAGCTCATGCGCATGTGCGGGGAGACGCCGATCGAGGAGCAGGAGATGGGCACGGTTGAAAAACCCGCCGGGCGCCCGGCCGCGCGCCGCTAGACAGACCAGGAGCCACGGATGCCAGTCTTCGAATACACCGCACGGAACGCTTCGACGGGACAGATCCTGAAGGGCACCCTGGACGTGCCCACCAAGGATGATGTCGTCAAGCACATCAAGCAGCAGAAGATGATCGTGGTGAACGTGCGCGAGCAGCCCAAGACGGTGACACTCGGGCTCAAGCGCCGCGGCATTCGCACCCGCGATATCGTCATCTTCACGCGCCAGTTCGCGACCATGATCAACGCCGGCCTGCCGCTGGTCCAGTCGCTCGACATCCTGGCCCGGCAGACCGAGAACCCCGCCCTCGCCGATGTGACCCGGCAGGTGGTGTTCGACGTGGAGAGCGGCCATACCCTGGCGGATGCCTTCAGCAAGCACCCCAAGGCCTTCTCCGAGCTGTACGTCAACATGGTCGCCGCCGGCGAGGCCGGCGGCATCCTGGACACCATCCTGATGCGTCTGGCGACGTTCCTCGAAAAGAGCGACGCCCTGATCCGGAAGGTCAAGGGCGCAATGGTGTACCCGGGCGT
>Ga0187779_10003137_pt1 | contig 10043 bp, 7 predicted proteins | sample 1015_Q2_SP10_10__FD_132435 | JGI IMG/M metagenome (GOLD analysis project Ga0187779, IMG submission 132435) | Tropical peat soil microbial communities from peatlands in Department of Meta, Colombia - 1015_Q2_SP10_10_MG | ecosystem: Environmental > Terrestrial > Soil > Wetlands > Peat | place...
GTTGCCTTTCGATCCCAGAACCTCGACGGCATGATGGCGGCGCAGTTCTCGAAAATTGCGGCATACGCATGCGTAGCGCCATTGGTCTTGACACCGAACGATCGCAGCGCCTCACAAACCAGAAACAAATAAGTCGATACCTGGGCGAAAGTCGCGCGCCTTTCGATAGCAACGAAGGCGATGGCGCGAAATTCAACGGTCTTCAGGTATGATTTGCATTGCATTGACATATCGCAGGATTCTATGATTTCGCTTGAAAGCCCACATTTACATTCTGGACTCTTTGAACTTTGGCGTCATCTCCGGATAAATTATTTCGGCGCGCTCTTACTTCGTTACAGGCCGGCGCACTCACCGACGCCGAACGTCAATTTAAGGAACTACTCGACGACGATCCCCGGCACGTTGCTGGTTTAAACCTTATCGCGGTGTTGCTTACGCGACTGGGACGGTTCGATGAAGCGGAACACTATATTCAACGAGCCCTTCGCGAAAATTCAGCATCCGATGCCAGTTTCAACAATTATGGGATCATCCTTCGAGCGTTGAAGCGCCCTACGGAAGCGCTTGAACAATTCAGTCACGCGCTCGAAATCAATCCATCAGATGCAGGAACATGGAACAGCCGCGGCGCCGTACGGAATGAGCTAGGAAACCACCAAGAGGCAATAGCGGATTTCGAGAAAGCCATCTCTCTAAATCCAAAGTATGCGGATGCATATTGCAACAAGGCGGCGTCTCTTGCTGCCCTTCATTTGTGGGAGCAATCGCTCGCCGCGTATGATGCCGCGCTGGCAGCAAATTCGAAGCATGTAGGGGGATGGCTTGGCCGCGGCAACGTGCTTCTGAGGCTCAAGCGCTACAAAGAAGCCGCGGCTGCATACGATGAAGCACTGTTACTGCAGCCAAACCTTGCAGATGCTTGGATTGGTGGTGGAAAAATTTATTCCCAGCTCAGGCTCTACGACAAGGCATTGGAGGCCTATGACAACGCGATCGCATTGAACCCAAACTCCCCGCATGCATGGGTTGGCCGGGGAAACGTCTTGTATGAAACAAGGAGCTACAACGAGGCAGCAACGGCGTACGACAAAGCGTTGGAGTTTTCCCCTGACATCCCAGGCGCATGGTTAGGCCGAGGCAGTGTTTACGCGGCACTAGGCCGTCATCGAGAGGCGGCCGCCGCGTATGACAAGGTCATAGCTCTTAATGCCAGCTTGCCTCACGGCTGGGCAGCCCGAGGGGGGATTTTTTTTAGCCTTGGTTTGTATGACGACGCTCTACGATGCTACGAAAAAGCGATCAGCATTGATCCTGAATTTGCCAGTGCGCACTATGAAAAAGCACAGATCCTTTTGTTGCGCGGTGATTTTAAAGAAGGTTGGCATCTATTTGAATGGCGATGGAAGACAGGACTCCGCGCATTTTCTCGACGGAATTTCTCCGAAAAGCTCTGGCTTGGAGACGAAGCGATTGAAGGAAAAACAATTGCGGTACATTCAGAACAGGGGCTTGGCGATACTATTCAGTTTTATAGATACCTTCAAAAACTTGAGGCGCTCGACTGCAAGATTATTTTCGAGACCCCAGCAGCGCTGCACAATTTGTTCAAGGCACAAAATCCACCCTTTACGATCATTACCCAGGGCGATGAAATTCCCGAGTTCGAATTTCATTGTCCCTTGATGAGTTTGCCTCTGGCATTCAGGACAGAAATAGCCACAATCCCTGCACCAGTTCCATACTTGGTGGCGCCACCTGAGAAAGTCGCGGCATGGCGTGAAAAACTTGGAAGAAAGACCAAACCGCGGATTGGCCTTTGTTGGTCAGGCAGCCCCGGATCAATGAATGATCTCAGGCGAACCATGCCATTGGAGTCGCTTCTGCCAATTCTGACTCAAGACGCGGAGTGGCATTCGCTTCAGAAAGACATCCGTGACCACGATCGCTACAGTTTCGACTCAGCTCAGAGTATTAAGGACCATACGCAAGACCTGACCGACTTTACCGACACCGCCGCTCTGCTTGGCGAAATGGATCTCGTAATTTCAGTTGATGCCGTTGTCGGGCATTTGGCAGGAGCCGTGGGCGTGCCGTTATGGAGCCTCCAGCCATTTGTTCCGGATTTCAGATGGCTGCAAGACAGAGAAGATAGCCCCTGGTATCCAACGGCAAGGTTGTTTCGTCAGCGATTCAGCGGGGACTGGATTGGTATCATTGATCGCGTGCGTTCGGATCTAGAAGCGGGTCTTCGCACAGGTTTCTCGCGCCGCAATACCGAAACTGCGACCCGCGAGGCTCGCCGGTCCTGAATTTGCCGATCGTTGGCGAGGTTCGTCGTCAGCGCGTCTCGTTCGCTGCGATTTATTCCCGTCGGCGAACATAGCGAACACCATCGCAGGGTCCGAGCGCGAACCTCTTAAGTATTGTTTTCCACTTCCCGCTTCATGCGAACCGTTGAAGAGTTAGTCCAGACCATGCATGCAACGAAAAACCCCCGGCGGTTTCCCGCCGGGGGTCTTTCCATCAAACCGCTGTAATGCGGTCAGGGATAGAAGTCGCGATGGACGCGGAACCGGAACGCCCAGTTGTCCACATCCTTGATCGGCGTAAAGACACAGTTCGTACCTAGGCAGCTTGCATTCTGCGGGTTCAATTGGCCGCCTTGGGTAACGTTTTGGAGACCGTTATTGGCACTTTGCAGCTTCTGGTACAGCACGTCCACGCCCATGTAGAAGTCTTTGGTAACGTTCCACTGGGTGCGCGAACCGATCCACCACGTCTGCCAGTCCAGGTCACAGCCGGAGTTTATCCCGGTTAGAGGGATCGGGCCTGTGCCGCCGGTGCAGAGCAGACTTTGCGCAGTGCCATTGTAACTGACGGCCGCGTAGCCGCCGTACAGTGACGAACGCCATCTCGGGTTCCAGAAGTGCTCGTACGCTGCGTTGACGTTCCAAGCTGTCGTCAGCTGCAGGTCCGTCGCTGCACCGGTACCGGTAGTGTTTATGGTGCCGCCATAGACAGCATCGCTAACGATACCCCAGCCAGAAGTATCGCCATCGACCTTACCCCAGTTCGTGTTGGGGGTCTGGAAGATGTACTTCAAAGCACCCTGGGTGTAGTTGACCTGGGCCTGTAAGTAGTCACCCTGGCCGAAGTAGGGTGTGTTCAGCTTGAAGCCAGCGCCGACTACCCAGCCGAGCTTGTCGTCTGGATGGCCGTTCGTTCTCCCGGTGAGGGTGGAGCCGGTCGCACCATTATAGTAGAGCGCGTTGACATCGTGCAGGGCACCCATGATCTGGGCAGAACCCCAAGCCTGGTCGACGCGGAGATTGGCGACCCAATCCGGCATCTGGAACCCGCCATAGGCCCCCGCCCCGGCGGTGATTCCGGCGACAGGCGCAGCACCAGCGATGTCGTACGAACCTGGGCCGAATATGCCGAGGCCGCCACTTTCATTGATGATCTGCGTCACGCGACGTTCTTCGGCCGCGATCGTGCCGGAGAAGCCGTTGCCGAACTGCATCGTGTAGCCAAAGGTGACCCAACCCGGATCGCCAGTGTCAGATGCCGGGAAGTTGCCCCAGTATGAGGTCGCCGGCACGCTATAGAAGTCATAGAACGACTGAGCGAGACCGAACGTGAACCCCGCCCACTGAATGAAGGCGCGGTTGGCGCTGAACTGGTTCGCCGCCGTATTCAGACCGACGTCGCTGGTGTTGATACCAACAGCGATGTACCCGCGCACCGTGCCGTATTCGCTTTGGTTACGCGCGTCGGCCGTGATGTAGCCGCGAGCGCGGAACGTGCTGTTGCTCGTGCCTCGGCTATTCGCGTTAGCGTTGAACGGACCCCAGGTCATGTTGCCGTTATCGCCATAGGCGTATTCGGCGCGGACCCAGCCGCCAACTTTCAAGCACATGTCGGTGCCGGGGATGTAGTAGAACCCGACGCCGTACAGGCTACAAATCTTCACGTACTGGACCGGTTTGGCCTTTACGGGAAGATCGGCCGCCTGCGCCCCAGCTATCGCAACGAGACCCGCTGCAGAGCCAAGGAGAAGGGTTTTCACCATCTTCATCTTGAACCTCCAAACATTGTTTCTGAGAGGGTTCCGTATCCGCCCAGTGCGACAGCACCCGTTGGAACTTCCCCTTGTCTCCCCGCTGGCTCGGATCTTTTCACCACTCGGTGAGTCCACCCGGACAGCACAACAGGGGGATGCCCCCCTCCGTCGCTCTGTCACATTAGCGATTGAGACCCTCCAAGCAATGAAGAAGAGGGCTTCCCACAGGCTCCGGAAGCGCTTTTTCGGGCGGTGTTGCGTAAAAAACACGCAGGGGAACCGGCCCAAAATTGCCTCCGAGATCAGATACCGAATTCCAAATTATAGCTGTGTAATTCCAATGGCTTATGGGCAAAACCGCTGAACAACTTTTTGTAGAACTCGGCGCGGAAACAGCCCCCTTGGTGTCGCCAAGGTCGATACAGCTGTCGCCGCCGGCGCTCGTTGGTCAGTCAACCGGTTCAAATTCCGGGCAGCGCTGCCCGGCGGTCACGGAACACCGATTCGGAAGCGCGAATCTGGCGGAGACGGAGGGATTCGAACCCTCGATACGCCTTTGGAGCGTATAACGGTTTAGCAAACCGCCGCCTTCAGCCACTCGGCCACGTCTCCGCAAGCGGACAAGGCGTATAGAATCCACAATGCATGGTCAAACCACAGATTTGAATGAGCGCAGCTATTTTGATTCAAGTTTCGCTGACTGAAACAGTTGTGTGCAGGAACTCCGGCCGATGAATCGAAAAGAGCGGCGCGCCGCGCTCAAGCAGAAACCGTCAGCCGCCCGTGCCGTCGGTGGCGCTGCGTCGACAAACGTCACGCAAGTGTTCCAGGACGCACTTCGACTCCAACATGAGCACAAACTTGACGACGCCATCGCCGCCTACAAGCGCGTGCTCGAGCTCAAGCCGGATCACGCCGAGGCTTGCAACAATCTTGGCGTCGTTCTGATGGCTCAGTCAAAACGCGCCGAAGCCTCCGCGTATTTTGCGCGCTCATTGGCGCTGATACCGCAGCTGACCGATCAATTCGCCGCGATCTGCCACACCATGATTTCCATTGTGCCGTCGCTCAACGAAGCGATGCGGCGCGCGGTTGCATCCTGGCCGAAACGATTGTCGATCGACGAGCTGTTCGATCGTTCTGATTTCAACACGGTAACAACCGATCCGCTGCTGCTGCACGTGCTTCGATCGACGCCGGTCCGCGAAGTCGCGCTCGAGAGACTGCTCACGTCGCTGCGCATGTCGCTGCTCAAGGAGGTACTGAGCGGCGGGGCCGAAAATGACTCGCTTCTCGCGTTTTGCTGCGCGCTCGCAGAACAGTGCTTCATCAACGAATACGTTTTCGATGTGACGGATGGCGAAACCGCGCTGCTGGATCAGCTCAAATCTTCATTGGCAAAAAAGCCGTCTCCGCTCATGCTCGCAGTTTTTGCATTGTACGAACCGCTGCATGAGTCGGCGTGGGTGCAAGGCTTGCTTGATCAAACCTGGCCGCCCGCCGTCACCGCAGTCATCACGCAACAGGTGCAAGAGGTATTCCAGGAACGCACGCTGCGCAGTCAGATCCCGCGCCTGACACCGATCAGTGATAAGGTATCGCAAGCCGTGCGGCAACAATACGAGGAGAACCCCTATCCGCGCTGGGTTGATGTTGCGACCAACATCGAAGCAGTCAGCCTCGATCAGCATCTTCGCGATCTGTTCCAGACTGCCGCCTTCACGCCTCTGGGAAAAACCGATTTTGAAATGCTGGTTGCCGGCTGCGGGACAGGCCGTCATTGCACCTGGATTGTGCAACGTTTTCTGGGCTCGCAGCTGCTTGCAGTCGACCTCAGCCTCAGCAGCCTCTGTTTTGCCAAGCGCAAAACCCCGCCGGCGTTCGCCGACCGCATCACATATGCGCAGGCGGATATCCTGAAGCTGCCCGCCATCGGCCTAACTTTCGATGCGATCGACGCGAGTGGCGTGTTGCACCACATGGCTGAACCCTTTGAAGCCTGGCGTCTCTTGCTCAAACTATTGCGGCCGGAAGGCTTCATGCATGTTTGCCTTTACAGCGAACTTGGACGTCAGGACGTCGTGGCTGCGCGAACGTGGATCACCGAACGCGGGCTTGAGCCCTCACCGGCCAATATCCGCCGCTGCCGGCAGGACCTGCTCGAAACGCCCTTGCGCAGTCTCACGCGCTTTAACGACTACTTCAGTATGAGCGAGTGCCGCGATCTCCTGTTTCATGTGCAGGAACACCGCACGACGATCCCGGCAATCAAGACTTTCCTCACTGAAAATAAATTGAGGTTTCTCGGTTTTGCTTTCGACCGCAACGGGCTGAAAAAATACCGCACACTCTTCGTGGAAAATCACTGGTCGATGACCGACCTCGACCGCTGGCATGACGTTGAAACGAAATTCCCCGACACATTTTCGGGAATGTACCAGTTGTGGGTACAGAAGATTTGACAGGGCCGTCATTTGACCCCGAGGGAGTCTCAGTATGAGAAACGCAATTTTGGCACTGGCAACCATCTTGACGCTAGCCGCGTTACTCTCGGCGCGAGCGCAGGCTTTGGAAAAATATGACCCCTACCCGTGGTGTGCCGTCTATGGTGGGCGCGGCGGCGGCGGAACAAATTGCGGATTCCTCACGATCGAGCAATGCCGGGCAACGGTGAGCGGCATCGGCGGCTCCTGCGAGCCTAACCAGTTTTACAATCCGGGTCCGACCAAGCGTTCGCGCAAGAAACAGCAGCAACAGTATTAGCCCCGCCTCAGGAGACGCATCGCTTCGCGATGCTCCTCACCATGAGGCCAGGGCGGCTCGACGGCATGGCGCCGAGCCGCCAGCATTGACTGGATTTGGCGGGCGTGCGCATTTGCGCCGCCGTGCAATCGCAGCCGTTCAATATCGCGCAGGTCATGCAGGAGGCGGTGAGCCTGCATCAGCAGGGCCGTTTGCGTGAAGCCGAAAAGCTCTACACGCGCGCCATCAAGGCAGCGCCGCAAAACTTCGATGCGCTGCATCTGCTTGGCCTCATCAAGGCGCAGACCGGACAGATGGGCGAAGCCTATCGCTTGATGTCGGCGGCCCTGAAAATCAAACCGGACGCCGTTGACGCCCTCGTCAACCTTGCCAATGTCCTGCACGCGCTCAAGCGCACTGACGAAGCCCTCGATTGTCTCGATAAAGCGCTTGTCCTGCGGCCGGGAGATCTCGATGCGCAGCTCAATCGGGGAAATGCGCTCAGCGCCCTCGGCCGGCAAGAGGAAGCACTCACCTGTTACGATGCGGTGCTGGCGCGCAATCCCGGACGTGGCGACGCGCTGCTCAATCGTGGCGCGGTACTCGCAGTGCTGGGACGTCCCAAACGAGCCCTCGCCGATTTCGACTCCGTGTTGGCACAAACACCAAACCATGCGGATGCCTTATATAACCGCGGCAACGCGCTGCTCGATCTCAATCGTCCCGCCGAAGCGCTGGAAACTTTCGACCGTGCGCTGACGGGCGCGCCACAGCACATCAGAGCCTGGAATAATCGGGGCCGCGCATTGCAAATGCTCAATCGCCACGATGACGCAGTGGCAAGCTTCGGCAAGGCTATCGCCATAGACAAAAACTATGCCGACGCGCATTCCAATGCCGCGCTGTCACTGCTGACCCGCGGTGACCTCCCGCGCGGTTTTGCGGAATACGAATGGCGCTGGAAACGCACCGGCATGACCGATGCGCGTCCTGGTTATAAAGGACGCCTCTGGCTCGGTGAATTTCCTCTCGGTCAACGAACAATCCTGCTCCCTGCCGAGCAAGGCCTCGGCGATACCATCCAGTTCGTGCGTTACGCGCCGACCCTGGCGCGCGGCGGGGCCAAAGTTCTTCTCGAGGTTCATCCGGCACTGAAAGCGCTGCTGACTAATATGGAGGGTGTTGTTTCGTGTTATGCGCGCGGCGAGCCCCTGCCCGCTTACGAAGTCTATTGCCCGCTCGGCAGCCTGCCACTGGCATGCAAGACCGACGCGGCGACGATCCCCTCCGGCATCCCTTATCTTCGCCCCGACGAGACTTACCTGGCGAAATGGCGAACACGGATTGAACAGCTGCCAGGCAAACGCGTGGCGCTGGCCTGGGCTGGCCAACTTAATCACCCGAATGACCGCAACCGTTCGATCGATCTCAAGTTGCTCGAGCCGCTCCTGGAGCTTGCAGGTGTTTCCTTCATCAGCATCCAACGCGACTTGCGTGAAGGCGATGCAGCCCTGCTGGCTCGGCGCGGAGTGATGCATTTCGGGGACGATCTGGCCGATATGTCAGATACCGCGGCGATTGTCGCACTCGCCGATATCACTATCGCGGTCGATACGTCGGTGGTTCATCTCGCCGGCGCGATGGGGCGCGACGTGTGGGTGCTGCTGCCCTTCTCGCCGGACTGGCGATGGACGCTCACTGCCGAGCGCAGCCCCTGGTACCCGCAGGCGCGGCTGTTCCGTCAACCGGTGCTTGATGATTGGCCGGCGGCGATTGCGACAGCGCGTGATGCGCTGTCGCAATTCGTCTCCGGTAACTGATCAGGCGGCGACGCGGTTCGCGGCTTTCGGCTCAGGCTGCGGATGCACCTTGAGCCAGTCGCGCGCGGCGCGCTGGGCGCAGCCGATCTCGGAGTCGCTCATCTGTTCGGCAACCTCACGGCGCAATTGCGCAGCATCTTTATGACCGCGCATGGCCGCGATGTTGAACCACTTGTGAGCTTGCACCAGATCGACTGCGACGCCCGCCCCTGCGGAAAATACCATGCCAAGGCCAAAGCAATCTTCGGCGCTTGTTGGTTCGGCCCCCCCCGACGCCATTTCCACGCTCGTCATTCGGCTCCCCTTTTTTCTGCGACCGGTTTCGCTCCTTGCGGCCGGCCAACACGTCCCTGTTGCCTTGGATTTTTCTCCAAGCAGGCGCGATATTCGGGAGAAAATTTGAATGACAGTTTAAGTGATGCGATGAATCGAAAATGAACGCTGCGCGCAGTGCGGAGCATTTCCCTCTGCAAATAGCGGGTTTCTGCAGCATATTGAGAGATCGCTAACCGCGCTCATTCAGCGGCGACTAACCAGCAATCGATGTGCCACTTTCGCTGTGGCTCCACAGCCCGCTCATCCCGCCCTGGCGCGCTGGTTGAATAACACCGCCTGCACATTCGGATCCTTCATGTCGATGCCCTTGCGCAATTCAAGCCCGAGGGTCATGCCGCGCTGCACTGCAGGCCGCGCCTTCATCGTATCCAACCAGCGCTTCAGGTTGGGAAATTCGTTGATGTCCTGGCCCTGCCGTTCCCAGCCATTGACCCAGCCAACCAGCGCCATGTCGGCAATCGAATATTTGCCGGCGATGAACGGCCGGTCCTTGAGGCGGATGTTCATCACGCCATAGAGCCGGTTCACCTCGTTGACGTACCGGTTGATCGCATAGGTCAGCGTTTCCACGGCGTAGTTCTTGAAGTGGTGCACCTGGCCCGCCATCGGTCCCACGCCACCCATTTGCCAAAAAAGCCACTGATCCACCGCGACGCGCGCGCGTTCGTCCGACGGATAGAACTTTCCGGTCTTTCGCCCAAGGTACTGCAGAATGGCGCCTGACTCGAAAATCGAGATAGAGCGCCCGCCTGGGCCTTGCGGGTCGACAATTGCCGGCATCCGGTTGTTGGGGGAAATTTTCAAAAAGTCAGGATTGAACTGCTCGCCTTTGGAAATGTTCACCGGTTTCATCACGTAAGGGAGGCCGCACTCCTCCAGCATGATCGAAATTTTGAAGCCATTCGGCGTCGGCCAGTAGTAGAGCTCGATCGGCTTCTGCGGCTTGGCGGGTTTTTTCCCTTTTCGCTTGGCTTTCGAGACTGTCCTTCTCTTTTTTCCGCGCGCCATGACGTGCTCCATTCCCCGCCGTTTCGTTGACCAATCTTCCAGACCTAGGCGTGAGAGATGCAAACCGCAAC
>Ga0187779_10003138_pt1 | contig 10042 bp, 8 predicted proteins | sample 1015_Q2_SP10_10__FD_132435 | JGI IMG/M metagenome (GOLD analysis project Ga0187779, IMG submission 132435) | Tropical peat soil microbial communities from peatlands in Department of Meta, Colombia - 1015_Q2_SP10_10_MG | ecosystem: Environmental > Terrestrial > Soil > Wetlands > Peat | place...
CAGGACAGTTCGTTCTCTGGACTGCGCTTAGGAGTATCCAACTACTTCGCGCCAACCAGGAAGACAATCGCCCCTCCCATTAACAGGAGAGCCAATCCAAATATCGCCAAGACCAGTTTCCACCGCTGCTGTCTTGCCTCCTGCCCCGAGACAACGATCTCATCTTGAGCGGAAACAAAACTCGGCAGCGCCTTCTTATACGATCTCCACAAAAAGAAATAGGGCAATCCCACGACCACGCCATACACTCCCAAAGCGATGCCCATATTTCGCGCCATCAAGGCTCCGAGGTTCATGTGCTCAATCGGCCTGTTCATTCCTCCCAGATGCACCAAAAACATCGACAAGGAATTCGCCAGGATCATCCCGGGCAGAAGGATGTATAAATGCGCAAAATAAAACATCTTAAGGAACGACTTGATTTTCAGCTCTTCGGCCGCGGACCTGACGATGTAGCCACGACTCCGGCGATCCCCACTAAACACGACCACTCGCCCGGCTTTTTCATCTCGGAAAGCGCTGCTTACGATAGAGTCCAGAAAACCCATAACGTCGTTCTCCTTGCGTGGATTCCGGAGGCCCAGGTTCAGAAAACTACTTTCCTCCAGATTACCTGCCGGAAAGCCACGCCCGTACGGTCCCAAAGCACAGGTGTATAGCTCCAGTTACCCGCGAACTTCTGTGGCTCAGACTGCGGGTACACGCCTCCCACTTGGGAGGTAAGCTCGTTTATCGGGACCTACCGCATCAGGAGGAAACAAATTGCGTGAAAGCTCAGTGGGTATCAGTTTTGCAGAATTGCGGGGCACTTCCCAAAAATCAGTTTCCCCTGCGACTGAAAGTTATTGGAGTGATTCTTGCACGAAGGGCCGCAATCGGCCTCATTCCTTCGTCACACTTTCGGTTGGTGCGCATTCCGACACAGACTGCAGCCGGTTCAGGGCGGCAATCGGACGCGCGAAAGGCAACGGAGCGTCTTTGCTATAAGCACGCAGCAGATGGTAGGTGATGAGCAGTTGTGTGAGGGCCAGCGGATCGCTGTGCCGCACTTCCGTCCCGTATATGTAAGCGCCGAACTGGTCGGAACGCAATGGGTGAAGGTCAGGAAGATGCTTCCAAATCGCATTTTCCAACGCGGATGCATCTTCGCGGCTGACGTTGCCGTCTACTTCCAGAAAATCCACGGGACGTCCATTGTCGCGTCCGAGTTCGAGCCGAATCCCGCAACCTTTGTCCCAATCACATAAATAAGTCAGGTCGGGATGAGGAATGGTCGGGCGCAGAACTAAATGAACATTCAGATGGCTGTAGGTCGGGTCTGAGCTCTTACTGGGTGGATAGAACCGCACAACGATGTCTGCAAACTGCCGCTGCGGGCGGATGAAATCGCGCGAGTCGGCTTCCCGTCTCTTCAGTTCCGCCAACACCTGTTCGAGCGTGTAACCACGCTTGGTGGTGTCGCGTTTGATCTTCCACTCTCGCCGCAAGTCCTCCGGGGGATCGAGGTACACCTTGACATCATAGAACTGCCGCATGACCTGGGTGTGAAAACCAAGCAACCCTTCTACAATGACAAATTCTTTCGGGATCAAGTATTCCGGCCGCACCAGCGTGCCCGTGCTATGGTCGTACACCGGCTTGAGCATTGGTTCGCCATAGTGTGCGCGTTCGAGGTGAAGCTCCAGAATATCGAGATAATTGCAGTCGGGATGCAAAGGCGTGATTTTCAGGCGCGCCCGCTCGGCCCGGTCATATTTATGGTAATCGTCGGCGCAGATGTGAGTGACGCGGTCCTCGCCAAGCAACTGCGCCAATCCACGTGTGATGGTTGATTTGCCGGCAGCGCTGTCGCCAACGATGCCGAGCACGATTGGTCTCCGTCTGTTCAAGGCTCCCCCTCGTGCCGCGTGCTTGATTCACCGCAAGCATCCAAATTCCCGACTTCCGGGTCCAAACCTCCCTTGAAAACGCGGCTCTGACGAATATCACTCTCGGCGATCCGCAGCAGTTGGTCTTTGGCGACGCAGCCGCCCTGTGCCACTAGTCTGTTGGCTTGCCGAAGTTTTATGCGGTCAATGGCGTTGCGCACACTCCGGGCATTTGCAAAGTGCGGCTGCTTGCGGCGTAATTCCAGGTATTCGCCGAATGCCAGGCGCGCTCCGTCATCGAAGACGTAGTTCTGCTGCTGCAACATGAGCTCGGCGATGGCAGTCAGTTCTTGCAGACTGTAATCAGGAAAATTGATGTGGTGTGCGATGCGAGAACGAAAGCCGGGATTGTACTGGAAGAAAGTATTCATGCGGTCCTGATAACCAGCCAGAATGACGACCAGGTCCTCGCGCTGGTTTTCCATCGCTTGGAGCAACATCTCAATGGCTTCCTGACCATAGTCGCGTTCGTTTTCGGGACGATAGAGGTAGTATGCTTCGTCAATAAAGAGCACGCCGCCTAGGGCCTTCTTCAGAATTTCCTTGGTTTTGGGAGCGGTATGACCTACGTATTGGCCGACTAGATTGTCACGCGTGGCAACGACCAAATGTCCACTGCGCAGATAACCGAGATGATTGAGTATCTTCGCCATGCGCATTGCCATGGTGGTCTTACCCGTGCCCGGATTTCCAGTGAAGCACATGTGCAAAGTGGGGCGCTCAGTCGCCAATCCGACTTTTTCGCGCAACCGCGTGACCAGCAGTAGCGAGGCAAGCTGCCGGATGTAAGCCTTAACCGGTGTTAGGCCTACGAGTTCGTGGTCCAGTTGATCCAGGATCTCGTCGAGATTGGAATCGCGATGCGCTGTGGAAATGTCCACAATATTGCCACCGCTTTCCGGATTGGTGAGATCCGGCGCTGCCCCCGAAGCATTCACCGATGTTGTTTCGTTTCTTGTCATATTGCTTTCAGCTCAAGCTCCGCTCCGTCACTCGTCGCGCCTCCTACTCCGCCTCGAGCGCTTTGGAACGGATCGTGTAGCGGATTTGCCGGTCCTCGCCCTCGGTACGCTCCAAAGTGAATCCAGGCTCGTGTTTTGGCCTGTGCACAATGAAGCTCAACATGGTCGTCTGCTTTCCTTTGGTGCGGTCATAACCATTCAACTTGATGTAGTGATTGGGAAAAGTACGGCGACAATTGTTGAGCTCCTGGAGGGGCGCTTCGAGATTTTTTACGTCAAACATCGGAAGCCCCCACATCTCCCAGTACATGTTGCGTGGATGGGGATCATCCGTATGCTCGATGGAAATGGGCCAGCCGTTGTCGAGGCAATACTTCATTTGCAATCTAATTTCGTCTTCATTGAAATCCGGCAAGAAAGAGAAAGTTCCTTGTGTGATCCGCATCTTCAAACTCCATTTCAGAAATCCGCAACCTCACTTCCATCGCTTTTGCCAGTTCCACGAAATCAAACAGTGACCGTGGGCACGGCGTCCGGCACATCCGTCGACTGGAACTCAAAACTCACGTCCTTCCACACTTCCAGCGCTTTTCGCAGCGCGGGCGACCAGCGGGCAGCCTTCGCCAGAATTTCTGGACCGTCGCTCAGGAAATCACGACCTTCATTGCGGGCCTGCACTATGGCCTCGACGGCCACGCGATTTGCCGTGGCGCCTTCCGCAATTCCGTCCGGGTGGCCGATGGTGCCCCCACCAAACTGGAGCACTACGTCGTCGCCGAAATAGTGCAGCAACTGGTGCATCTGGCCAGCGTGAATGCCGCCTGACGCAACGGGCATGGTTGCCGGAAGAGACGCCCAATCCTGTTCGAAATACAGCCCTTGAGTGGGATCTGCCTGAAGTTTGTTTTCGCGCAAAGTGTTGTAGTAGCCGCGAACGGCGTAGGGGTCACCTTCGAGTTTCCCCACCACTGTTCCGGCGTGAAGGTGGTCGACTCCAGCGAGGCGCATCCACTTGGCGATCACGCGAAAACTCACGCCATGTGTCTTTTGGCGGGTGTAGGTGCTGTGACCCGCGCGATGCAGGTGCAGAATCACGCCGTTCTTGCGTGCCCATTTGGACATCGATTGAATCGCCGTGTAGCCGATGGTGAGATCGATCATCACGATGACACTGCCAAGTTCTTTTGCGAAGTCAGCGCGCTCGTACATTTCTTCCATGGTGCCGGCGGTGACATTCAGATAATGACCTTTGATCTCGCCGGTCGCGGCCATGGCCCGGTTCACCGCCTCCATGCAGAATAAGTAGCGGTCGCGCCAGCGCATGAATGGCTGGCTGTTAATGTTTTCGTCGTCTTTGGTGAAGTCGAGGCCGCCGCGCAGCGCCTCATAGACAACGCGCCCATAGTTGCGTGCGGATAGGCCGAGCTTAGGTTTCACCGTCGCGCCCAGCAGCGGCCGGCCAAACTTATTTAGGTATTCGCGCTCCATCACAATGCCGTGAGGAGGACCCTGAAACGTCTTCGCGTAGTGAGGCGGAATCCGCATGTCCTCAAGGCGCAAGGAGCGAAGGGCTTTGAACCCGAAGACGTTACCGATGATTGAAGATGTCAGATTCGCGATGGAACCTTCCTCGAAAAGATCGAGGTCGTATGCGATATAGGCAATATATTGGTCGCTGCCGGGGACAGGATCGACGCGATAACACTTCGCCTGGTAATTCTCGAAAGGAGTCAGACGGTCTGTCCACACCACTGTCCAGGTCGCAGTAGATGACTCTCCTGCCACGGCTGCCCCAGCCTCAATGGGTTCCACACCCTCCTGGGGCACCATGCGGAACGCGCATAGAATGTCTGTGTCTTTCGGCTCGTATTCCGCGTTGTAATATCCCATCTCCGCATAAGGTGTAACGCCCGCCGCCCACCGGCCTTTGTTCTTGGCCGAATTAATGTTGCCAGCCATCTTCCGTCTCCTTCACGTTGCGCTGCACGTCTAGCGCAAATGACTGCTGCTCTCGGGCTCCGAATCAGGGAAGAAATAAATTAGCGTGCGGTCAGAAGAAAAGGCACTACCCGAGAGGAGTTCGTATACACCACCGTCGGCAACGTAGTTCTCAGTATTTCTCCTGTCAAGGTCAGATAACCACAGCTCAGGTCGTACAAACCTTCGCCAAGGATGTGGGGCTTAAGTGCATGGTAAGTCGCTAGGCTTGATCGGAAATGCCTCGGGTAGAAAAGCGTCCAAGTCCGCAAATCGGAAAAGTCAAGTTCTAGAACTTTATATGGACGATTTGCTCGTTAACCAGGACCTATTCGGACGCAGAACCAGAAAGCCTGTAATGGAAAATGCAAGTGGGTGTATGATTTCGCGGTCTTATGGCCCGTTCTATCAGCGCGACCTGAACCTCTTGCACAAAGGTGTACTGCATGTCCACTCCCGATCGCTCTTCGGGCCCTATCGCAAACGTTGGCAGTTCAACTCTTGTTGCTGCTCCACCTTCTTCTTCCACTGCGGCGGACCTCGCTGGTCCGCCCATACTCGGTCCAGTTCAAATCGGTGAACGCATTTTCGCCCTCGACGCCATCCGTGGCTTTGCGCTGCTCGGCATTTTGCTCATGAACATTTGCGATTTCGGCTTAGCGTACCCTGCCTACTACATACCGCTGGCTGGAGCCGGCGGTGCCAGCGGAGTCAACTTATTCACCTGGTGTTTTATGACCGTCGTCGCTGACGGCAAGATGCGCGCATCTCTTTAAGCTTCGGTGCCAGCGTATATCTTCTGGTCGATCGACTCTCTCGGAAAGGCCTTGCCGCCGAGGCCGCCGACATTCATTACCGGCGGATGCTCTGGCTTATGCTATTTGGTACTATTCACGCTTATCTGATTTGGTTTGGCGACATTCTCTATTTCTATGCGGTCGTTGGTCTCCTCCTCTACCCTCTGCGTAAGCTATCTCCGAATTTGCTCCTGATCACCGCGGGTGTTTTGGTGCTGGCGGTGACCTCCTATAGCGGTTACAACATATTTCACTGGAAGCAACAACAGCGAAAGGCCACCCAGGTCGAAGCCGATGAAAAGGCCGGCAAGAAGCTCACCGACGAGCAGGAGAGCGCAAAAAGGGAGTGGCAAGACACTTTAGACCTTTACTATCCGCCTGCCAGTGAATTAAAGAAAGACACGGATGCCCATCTTGGTGGCTACTTCATGAAGGTGGTCCACTGTGCGCCTCGCGTATATCAGTTCCACAGTAATCCCCTCTACAGCCCGTTTTGGGGAGATTTTCTCATTATGATGCTTGCAGGAATGGCGCTGCTCAAACTCGGCGTGCTCTCTGGCAGCTACTCGTACAAATTTTATCTGTGGATGGCCGGGCTTTCTTTTGCGATAGGCATTCCTGCACAAGCCATCGCCGCGTGGTGGACCGCTAGTCATCACTTCACGATGGATTCCTGGACCCCCTCTGATCTGACCTATGCGATCGGACGCTTTACAGCGTTTGGCTACATAGCGGTCATTCTACTGGTGGTCAAGTCCAATGTGTTACAACCGGTCACCCGGACCCTGGCCAAAGTGGGACAGATGGCCTTCTCGAATTACATTCTCACTTCCCTCATCTGCGTGTCGATCTTTGACGTTCCGGGGTTTGGTCTGTTCAACAAATTCCAGCGCTACCAGCTCTACGGAATCGTCGTTCTGGTATGGGCCTTCCTCCTCATATTCAGTTCTCTATGGCTTCGCCAATTTCGCTTTGGCCCGCTCGAATGGGTCTGGCGTTCGCTTACCTACTGGAAGAAGCAACCTTTCCGACTCATATAGATGCAGATTCCACAGATGGCTTTATTTGCGCCACAGCCTCACGGAATCGGTCTAAGCCGCCACGTGTCCCGGAGTCAGAGTATCTTGACCGTCGGACAATTCCCGGTTTGTCGACAAACCGCCAACTGAAGTCCTGACACCTCAATGGACGGTTTGCTCGTTTACCGGGACCTTGCTTGGCAGGAGTGGCGGACCGATGCGCTCTCAGTTGGATAATTTCTTCTTCTCCGAGGTTTTTGTCGTTAATTGCTGAGCTTGCTTCAATCGTGCGCGTTCCGCTTCCCGTTCGGACATGAGCTTCCAGCCGATGTAGTACTTGTAGATATTTCCAACGTAGTTGACTGTCTCCGCTCCCACTTTTTTTGCAACCGCGTACTCTACATTTCCAAACCAAACGTTGGGATTGAGGCCCATATCTGCAGCGAGTTGACGACACTGCTTTAGCCGTGCAGGGCCCGCATTGTACGCCGCTAACGTTATCAACGTTTTGTTAAGCGGGTCCATCGGAGCGTCCTTGAAGTAATCATCGCGAATGTACTTAAGCAGTTTGACGCCGGCATGAATATTGGGATCAACTTTGGACACGTCCGGAATACTAACGGGCGCGGTTGCTGCCGTCGAGGGCATCACCTGCATTACTCCAATCGCTCCTACGGGGCTCTTAACCTCCTGATTTAGCCCGGACTCCTGAAAGGCTTCGGCGGCTATGAGCATCCAAGGGAACTGATATTCTTTCCCATACTTCTGGAACAGTCCCTTCATTTGATTGAAGCGCTTGACGCTCTCGGCATTCTCGTTGTTCGTGATAAATTTCGTATTTTTTAAATAGGTGTTTGCCAGTTGTGCAAAATAGGAGGTGCCTTCATGCCTCGTGCTCGCAAACTCCTCGAGCAGCGCACGCAATTTTGGAGAGTCCTTGCGCACCGCCCAGCCAGTTTCCGTCTTCTCGACCACAGGAAAATCTTCGTAGATTTTCAGACCGGTGAAGACGTTCTTCCATAGCTGCGCATTTTGGGACACCGTCACGATGTATTGCACCATGCCCGCGTTGGCCATCTCAATCAAGTCATCGCGCTCCAGATTGCCGTCTGCTGGAAGGAGTTTGACGGGCGGTTTCTTTGCTGCCGAAAGCCTCTTGTTCAATTCGGTGAGTCTTTCCCAAGCCAGCGATTCCTTGAACAGATAGACCTCCTTACCGGAGAGGTCTTCCAGGCTCGCCAGGGGCGGAGCGCCTGGACCCGATACCACAACGTCGTGCTGGCTGCTCGCCACGGGAACGAAATCGGCCAACTTCTTTCGTGCTTCCGTGATGTAGATAGGTACGGCGATAATATCCCCGTTGCCATTTAGCAGGTCATTCGCCACCCTTGCCGATGTTGTGGGCACTAAAACCACATGGATTTTGTCCTTCCCTGTGGTGTCGTTCGGATGCAGCTTTCGGTTGAGAAACTTCTGCAGGTCCATGAGCGCATCGTAAGCCATCCCGCGTGGACGACCGTTATCGAAAAAAAAGCTAACTCTGTTGAAGCTGACCAAAGCCCGCACTACGCGACGCTTATCCATTTCATCGATATCGCCTTTGTGCGGGACCACCCGAACCTGAAGGTCTTGCAATTCGGGGTTTTGCTCCTGTCCTGTATCTTGCGGGGTGGCCTGTGCACGCGCAGAAAGAGTCGGAACCAATAGCAGGGCTATCAGCAACGGAAGCTTTTTTGTCATAGGAGTCCGTCCAAAGGACAGCAGAACCTGTCTACCACAAGCGACAATTCGGGGCTATGCGCCTCGTCACTTGTGGGCTTGGGAGAGCAACGACCGGAATCGTCCGCTTACCGGAGTTGTGTCGGTTACCGCCGTTTACCAGGGGTGGTGATCATAGTCACATACTCCTTTCTTGAACCCGCCTATAGTTACCGACAATCGCACCTGTGGGCTGAGCCGTCCGAGCATTCTGTCGGGCTGTCGAGACGCTAGCCTCAAGCCACCACTTGTTCGTTTCCAATCAGGAGGAAAAATGTCCGCCCAATCTAGTTCCAGGCACGTCACGAGGATCTGCCTCGTGCTGATGTTGGTGCTGTTACCCTGTGTGCTTCTAGCGAAGACTTTCAAGCTGCAGAGCACATCGATTGTTCCGGGTGCGTCAGGCGAAGTAAAAAGCGCGAAGGATAAGAATGGAAATACGAAGTTCAGCGTCCAAGTAAAGCATCTTGCCAACCCCAGTGCCCTGACGCCTCCGAAGTCTACTTACATAGTCTGGATTCAACAGCCTGGTGCGGCTCCGGAGAGCCAGGGCGTGCTGAAGGTCAACAAGAACCTGGAAGGCAAATTCGAGACATCAACGGCTGACAAGCGTTTTGATCTATGGATTACGGCTGAGAGTGACGCGTCACTCAAAGCACCCAGTGGTCCCGAAGTGTTGCGAGCGAATAATGTACAGCCTTGATTAAGGGTTGAGGAAGTAGTGTCGAAGAGCCCTGTACTCTTCCTCAGGTCCCTTTGAGCCATTGACGTGAGGGGTTGGCGTGAAACGGTCAGCGAAAGCAGTCACCGCAATTGTGATTTTCGTCGCCACGGCCTTGCTTTCGCTTCCTTTCATTGTGAACGCGGGCAAAGTTCGTCCAGCCGTTGAGAGGCAATTAACGCTCGCACTGGGCCGCGACGTCAAGTTCGGCGACATGAGCTTTTCAATCTTCTCCCGGAGCTTGGTTGCGAGTGACATTAGCATCGCCGACGATCCTGGCTTTAGTTCTTCCCCGTTTCTAACGGCCAAAGAACTTCGGATCGGCGTTTCTCTGGCACCACTAATTTTCCACCGCCAAGTAAGACTACTCAGCCTTCGCATCGAGTCGCCACAAATCAACGTGATTCGTGCTTCGAGCGGAGCATGGAATTTCTCCAGCATCGGGGGCACCGCTGGCGTCGAGGGGGAAGCCTCAAAGGCTTCATTGCAATCTCTACCCGAGCTTTCCGTCGCTCGTATTAGCGTGGAGGATGGCCGAATAATGATCGCTACCCTTCCGAACCACGGCGCACCAAAAGTCTATGACCACGTAAATCTCACGGCGCGCGACTTTTCCTTTGCTTCGCAATTTCCGTTTGAGTGGTCTGGGAATCTGCCCGCAGGCGGAACGATCAGCGCCACCGGACGCGTCGGCCCGATTACCCGCAATGATGTCGCTGCCAGCCCAGGGGATGCGGAAATAGTAATAAAGAGCTTTGATCCGCTTGCTGCAGCGTTTCTCGACCCGAATGCGGGCATGTCTTTCCTAGCGGATGTATCGCTGCACGCCGCGTCCGACGGACAAACACTTACGACCAGCGGCACCGTTCATCTCCAAAAC
>Ga0187779_10003139_pt1 | contig 10032 bp, 3 predicted proteins | sample 1015_Q2_SP10_10__FD_132435 | JGI IMG/M metagenome (GOLD analysis project Ga0187779, IMG submission 132435) | Tropical peat soil microbial communities from peatlands in Department of Meta, Colombia - 1015_Q2_SP10_10_MG | ecosystem: Environmental > Terrestrial > Soil > Wetlands > Peat | place...
ACTGCGCGAAGCCGTTGAACGGAATCCAGCACAGCTCTTGGGTCGGCCTGGTAGGCAGCCCCCAGCTGTTTCGTCCAATCAAACTGCGTGCACATCATGTCGATAACCGTGGGATAGTGCAGCAGTGCCTGCATAACCGGCGTGAAGCCAGCGTTCTTCGAAGCTTGATCCAGCGCGGCCTCCTTTAGATTCTGGTTTTGGTCCAAGGCGAGCCAATTCCCACCGTCCATTACCTGTTGGGGATCGACGGAAGCTTGCAACATGATCGCCAGCACGGGATCAGGATAAAGAGCAATGGGGGCGAGGAGTTCGTCCAGGCCGGCCGGCGTCAAGTTCACGTCCGGCAACTGAATCGGCTGCCCCTGATCAGGGGCAGATTGGTTCGCCGGCTGAGCAGCCGGTGCCTGCTGAACCACTGGGGCCGATCCGCTTGTCTTTGATCCGCAACCTTCGAGTCCGGCAGGACCGATGAGCAAAGAGAAAGTCGAAAGCCATGAGAAAAAGATCCGACTGTATTTCATAAGGCCTCGCGTCCCAGATCCTTCGCGACCGGGAACAAAGGGATGCATAACTGAATCAAACCTCTTGACTAGAGTAGAGCGGATCGTTGGGCGGAACTGGCCTGAGGAAAAAACTCTCATCCAGCAATGCGGGGAGCATAGCACATCCGCGAAGAACGGACTATTGTCCGCCAGAGCTGAGACCGTGAATCTCAGTTACTCAGGAAGTTGTTTCTCTCCGTCTATGACGAAACTCGTTTCCGCAACAGGGGCGGAAGTGCCGGGCTGCCCGCCGCCGATCGTGAGTGTGTAGGATCCGGGCGAGATGAGGATTCGCGCATCTTGGGAAACGTAGCTGAGGTCCCTGAGCTGCAGCGTGAGGCGCACATGTTCGGTTTTTCCTGCGGGGACATGTACGCGCGTAAAGCCGCGCAATGCGCGGATTGGCGCCCCCGGCAGCTTTGGAAACGTGAGATAAACCTCAACCACCTCGTCACCATCGCGTTTGCTGATGTTCTTTACGTCGGCCTCAACAGTGAGGGGCTGGCCAGCGTGCAGCTTTTTCGAAGAAAGCTTTGCTTTGCTGTAAGCGAACTTCGAGTAGCTTAGCCCGTAGCCAAAGGGAAAGAGTGGCGTGCCGGCGAAGTAGCGATAAGTACGGTTGGCCATCGAGTAGTCTTCAAACGGAGGAAGCTGGTCAACGCCCGTATAGAAAGTGACCGGCAGGCGCCCGGCTGGGTTGTTCACGCCGGCGAGCGTTTGTGCGACGGCTCGGCCTCCTTCTTCCCCGGAATACCAGGCTTCAAGCAGAGCGTTGGCATGTTCCTTGACCCAATTGACGCTCATCGCGCTGCCATTCATCAGCACGACCACAAGCGGCTTACCCGTGGCGGCGACGGCTTCGAGCAGATCCTGCTCCGGCTTGGGCAGGTCGAGGCTGGTGCGATCACCTCCTCTGAACCCATCCTCGCTGACGGACATTTCTTCTCCCTCGAGTTCACTGGTGATTCCGACAATGGCCACAACTACATCGGAGTCCTTGGCGGCGGCAATGGCCTCGGGAGAAGGTTTCGACTCTCGCTTAGCCCAGACCAGTTTGGGATTTTCGTTCACGCCGCCGCCGAGCCCGTACTCCACCTTGAGAGCGTAGGGATGACCCGCTTGCAACTGGATTCGTCCCAACTTGGTTTCGACACCGTTGGTATGGAAAGACATCGCGACGATTTTGTCGTCGAGCGAGACGCGCAGAAAACCGTCACCCGTGAGTCCGAAGTTGTAGTCGCCGCTTTCTTGCGGCGTGAACGTGGCTTCCCAGCTCACGATCAGTAGAGGTGTTCCCGAAGTCTCCGGTGGCCGTGAACTCGTCCCGAGACCTATGCCTGGCTCAACTCTTGTAACGATGGGATTGGGCAGCTTGCCCGAACCGAGCAGGGCCAGCATGTCACCCATTGAATAGTAGGTTGCACGCACGCCGGGCTTGCCATCCGTAGTGAGCAAGTCCGCTGGGACCGGTGAAACATTCTTGCTGAGGAACTGGGTGCCAGGCACAAATTGCAACTGCGCTTTCGGGAATTCTGCGCGAAGGCCCTCGGCCACGGAAACGACATGAGTGGGAATTCCATTGTAATTGCCGAGGAGATATTGGGTCTGATCCGCGAGCGAACCTACAACGGCGATCTTGATCCCGGAGATGCGCAGCGGAAGAGTGCCATCGTTTTTTAACAGCACCATCGATTCGTTGGCGAGCTTCAAGGCGAGGGCGCGATTCTCCGGGCCGTCGAGCAGCTTCTCGTCGATCTTCGAGTAAGGCACCATCTCCGGCGGATCGAACATGCCGAGCTTCATGCGCGCGATGAACAGACGCTTCAGGGCCAGGTCGATGTCGCTCTCTTTCAGCAGGCCTTGTTTGACGGCCTCAATGTATGGCGAATAGTCGTGGTCATCGGTGACCTTCGCGACAAAGTCGATGCACTCGTTATCCATGCCGCGTTTCAGGCTGACGGCGGACGCTTCCGGCTGCGTGGGTGCAAAGTGATGGCCATCGAGAATGTTGCGGACGGCACCGCAGTCGGACACCACATAGCCCTGGAAGCCCCATTTGTCACGCAACTGATCGACCAGAAGAAATTCGTTCGCGCAAGCAGGCTGGCCGTTGATAGAGTTGTAGGCGCACATGATCGAGTCTGCCTTGCCTTCGGTGATGGCGGCGCGAAAAGCGGGAAAGTAGGTATCGAGCATGTCGTGTTTGCTGGCCGTCACGTCGGCTGCGTGGCGCGTGGATTCCGGGCCGCTGTGCACGGCGTAGTGTTTGGGAGTGGAGATGCTCCGGTAATAGCGCGGGTCGTCACCCTGCATGCCGGTGACAAACGCTACGCCAAAACGGCCGGTGAGAAATGGGTCCTCGCCGTAGGTTTCCTGGCCGCGGCCCCAGCGCGGGTCTCGGAAGATATTGATGTTGGGGGCCCAGAAATCCAGGCCTTCAAAAATGTCGCTGTGGCCGGCGCGCACGTCTTGTACGTGCTTGATGCGCCCCTCCGTGCTGATGGCGATGGCCATGTTGTGGATGGCAGGAGCATCGAAGGTGGAGGCGAGACCGATCGGTTCAGGAAATTCCGTGGTTCCATTTACGGCAACGCCGTGGAGCGATTCGCTCCACCAGTCGTAGGCGGGGATCTTCAATCGCGGAATAGCGCGCGCCTGGTTGACAAGCTGAGACGCTTTCTCTTCAAGGGTCATCCGCGAAATCAGGTCATCAACTCTCTGCTCAATAGGAAGGGAGGGATTCAGATACGGTGCTTCCGCACCGGGGGCCGAAGATTGCGCGTACAGATGGGAAGAACTTAAAGCAAGGCTGACGATGAAAGCAATAATCAGCATCCCGGATCGGGAGATTCGTGACATGGAAGTGTTTCTCCTCGTTCAGGCCGCGCTAAACACTCACTCCGGCCACAGCAGTACAAGAAGGTGCGGAAGAGTGCGATTGGCAGATCTGTCTTGAAAATGACGGCAGGTCACGGCATTCGGTGCGCGCCACGCTAAGTCTCCACGATTTCAAGCATCAGCGTCAACAAGAAGTGTGGAAATTCCCAGTCGTCAACGTTAGCGGTTTCTTCCCAGGTTTTGAAAATTGGTGGGCCCGGAAGGATTCGAACCTACGACCAACGGATTATGAGTTCTGAAAATGACGATGGCGATGGAGAGTGATGGGTCGCGATCTCGTTCATTTCCCGCATGGATAGAGACGATTCACGTTCCACCCAGTTGCTACCAGTTGCGACCACTTCTTAACTAAGTAGGACACAAAACTGGGCACACCCAATCGTGTTCGCGAGGGACCGTCCGAGTTGTCCGGCCAAAGGGACGCGAATGCCCGGGGACGCCTTTCATCAAGCGCGAGCCACTTTCGATTTTAATTTTTTCTGTGCCCTTCGGGTTGGAGTACTGGGAGCAACTTTTCCCGACTTGTACCCGAGCAGGTGGATTACTTCGATTAGAAGAGTCGGTACAGAGTCGTGGTTTTCGGAATGTCCTACGCGGCCAAAGGGAGGTCGGTCGTGATCATGAGGTCAAAGGTCATCTAGATAGCAACGTAGCCATGAACCTAGGGAATCTCAAATCGACTGCCAGTATGCTGCCGTTGTTGATTGCAGCGGTTGTCGTCTTTGGATGGGGCGGTGAGAATCAGCTTTCGCACGGCTCGCTACCGGAAAGTGGTTGAATTCAACGATTTTTGTCTGTAGATTGCCCACCTAATCGACTCAGGCCCTAAGGCTCTTCGGCTCCCACCCTGGTAACGTCCCCAAAACATCGGCCCTGAATAACGGCCACACTTAGGAGGCGCTACATGAAAATTCTAGGGAACGACGACGACTCTCGGATTTTACGGCGCCCCCTGTCGCACGGAATGGCTCGAACGACTCGCACTGCCAGTGAGAGGATTGCCGTGACATCAAACATTCGTGGGTTGCTTTTTGCAATGCTTCTCGTGACCATCGCCGCTTTTTCCGTTTCCGGCTGCGGCGGGAGCTCCACACCACCGGCACAGACTTCGGTGACCATTTCCCCCGCCACCCCGCAAACTGTCGTTGAAAACACGTCGGTGACGTTCACCGCCACCGTTAACAATGATCCCACGAATAGCGGCGTGGCGTGGGAATTAACAGGACTCCTGCCTGGCGGTAAATATGCATGCGGCAACGCCCCGCCAGGTACATGCGGCACCCTTTCTAGTCCGACAGCCACATCCGTCACCTACACCGCACCGAGTTCAATCTTCGGCGGTGGCAATTCTCTCTCTCTCGGCGTCTCGGCTTGTTCTGTCGCTGACTCCACGAAATGCGAGAGCGTTCAGCTAAGCATCGTCCCTCCGACTTGCACACCCAGTAGCACCACACTGTGCGGCCAATTTACTTTTCTTGCCCAGGGAGCAATGGGAAATTCTGAGTCGCCCGTCATGATTGCCGGCACTTTCTTCGCCGACGGAAACGGCAACGTTACCACTGGTTTGTTCGATCGGAATAACGGTTCCGGCTCCGGCTCATTTTTTAACAAGCTCATCACCGGAGGAAACTTTAAAGTCGGTACCGACGGCCGGGGTAGCGTCACCTTGAGCACTGCCGGCCCATTCAGTATCACTTTCACTTTCGCATTGAACTCGGCTGGCACTTTTGCCTTTCTTTTTGAGTCTGACGATCAGAACGGCGCGGGGAATCATGTATCAGGATTCATGCAACCGGCGGACAGCAGCAAATTCAACGCTGCCTCCATCACCGGCGGTTACGCCATGGGTCTCCTCGGCGGCACTTCTGCGGCTGGCCGTCCCCGTGCACTTTTGATTGCGGCGGTTTCTGCCACCGGTTCTGATTGCGGACTCAGTAGCAACGGCAACAGCGTTTTCATCAACTACAACGCTGGGACCATCACCCCTAGTCCGATCCCGTTTGCTTGCGGGAGCGGCGGCCTATCCTCAATCGATGCCACTATGGGGCGCGGCACGATCTCGATCGTATTGTCGAATGGACCCTTCTCTTCCCAGACCTTGAATTTTGCCTTTTACATTGTTGATAAGACCACCATTATCTTGATTTCTATGGACTCTGTCGGTGCCAATTTACCGATCCTCAGCGGCACCATGGCTTTGCAGATTCCCTTGGCGTCTTCTGGCCTGTTCACTCAGGATGACCTTACGTGCGGATATGGTGAGCTCGGGAACGTCAAAGCTTGCATACTGGGCATATCCGGAGAAAGTGGATCGGGATCTCATATCGTGGTGGGACGTGCTAAAGGCTCCGGGCATGAAGTACTCGACATTACCACCGATGAAAATAAGGCGGGTGTCGTAAGTTCCCAAACCACGCTCGGATGGAGTGTGGTCATATCACCGAGTGGCGCTGGCACTCTCACTCCACCAGCATCGTCGCAATCGAGTTCAGGCGCATTCGTTCTGGTCACTCACGACCAGGCGATTCTGGCCCTGGCGGATGGTTCGGTGTCCTTCGGTTTCATCCACGCGCAAGTCGAACTGGCTCCGAGCGCTACCCCCGGCACGTTTATCGCCGGCACGCAATCGGTGGCCAATGGTAGCGTTCCGAATATCAGCGGCATTATCACGCCTACGGGACCCACCAACGGCAGCGGCACTCTCAGTGGAACGCTTGATGCGGAGCAAATTTTGGTCCCGCCGCCTGCTTCGGTGGAAATTTCGGGAGCCGCAATAACGGGAAACTACACACTTGACTCACCAGCGACAGGACGTGGAACCGGAGGAAGCACACAACCAGGACCGTCAAGTTTCATCATCTACAACGTCAATGTTGGTGAGATTGTTTTGCTGGAGAGCGACGCCACGAGTCCACAGCCGATGCTCATCGATTTGATCCAAAGCAGTTCTCCTTGGGACTACTGAATCACGGGGCGTCGTTCTTCAAGCCCGATTAATATGGTCGAAGTTGGTACTAGCCCGAGTTTTCGATGGGGCGACACAATATCAAGAGAGCGCCCGATTAAAGTCGGTTTGAGACTGAGTGCTTGCCTGCGCAACCTATCAGTCTAAACAAAATTGCAATCAACTATTGCAACTTCGCATATTCCGCTTTGGCTTGCTTCAGGATGGGGATGTCAGGGTCGGCGTCTTTCCACAAGGCGAAAAACTCCTGGTAGACAGCGCGAGCTTTGCCTGCTTCTCCTTGCATTGCGTAAGCACGTGCGAGCCCCAGGTTTGCAAGTGCGAATAGCGAATTGTTGACCAGCAGGCTGCGATGGTCGAGAAATTTCTGGAACTCCAAAGCAGCTTTTCTGCCCTCACCAAGAACAAGATAGGCCTGTCCTCGCACGTAGGGGGGATAAAAAAGCGCGCCAAATTCTAGGTTGGACAACCCAAGTTCATAGGGAGTTGCAACCTCCAGCACCTCGATGGCCTTGGCAGGGCGATTCCGATTGATCTCGATACTCGCTCGGATAGTAGGCAGCCAATACCGGTGGATGATTGTGTCCAATGGAAACTGATTCTGCAGCCTGCTCGCCAGTTCCTCTGCTCGTTTTTCCTCTCCCCCACGTGCGAAAGCCAGCGCCGCCAAAATCTGCACGCCTCGATTCGGCACAGTTTGTACAACTGACAAAGTCTTGGTGACGTCAAGTGCCGGATTGCCACACTCTGCTTCCCTCAGAGCGCCGTTCAGCTGCCATAACGCTGCTGCCTCTTTTTTGTCGTTGCGACGGGCCGATTCGACCGCACGCTGGGAGAATTCGCGGGCGCGATTGACACGCCCGAAGAAGGCCTCAGTGTCAGACTGGTAAGAAAGTACCATATCCTCTACTCCCGGCTTGTCCGCAGCCCAGTTGACCAAGCGTCCCATCTCAACTGTGTCAAACCGTAGAAAGGCAATCCCGTATGCGTACGCATGCAAAAGCTCGTTATTGGGATTTCGCTTCAGGGCGTCCTGATAGACAGCCATTGCTTCGTCGAGACGATTAAGAACGACATAGAACTGCAAGAGGTTGGTGCTGCAGATAACTTGATCTGGGTCTATGCCAAGACAACTCTTGGTTTCCGCAACGGCCTTCTCATACTGCCCCAAGGAAGCCTCGATCGATCCCAAGTTTAGTGGCGGGCGCGGGTCCCTCGGATACGCTTGGCCCCATACCTCAGTAACTTGCTTTGCCTTATCGACCTCCCCTGTGACAGTGAGATAGTAAAGCGACGAAATCAAGAACCTCTCGGAATCTGTAACGCGGTCTCGCAGTTGAAATGCCTTGCTGAAACTATCCAGCGACTTGCCTTCTTCCCCGATACCAGCCTGCACCAGTCCTAGATATGTGTACGCCATCGCGAAATTAGGGTCTAGTTCTATTGCCCGCTCAAAAAACGGAATCGCATGAATCTCCCCATTCTGGTCCCAGTTCTTTACGCCTAGGCTGTAGGCTTTAAGAGCCTCGAACGAAGATGTCGTCGCTTGCTCGATGGGCGCATCAAATCTCTGCACCGAACTGAGTGATTCACCGAGTTCGGTGCGCAGTTGGGCTGCTGCATTATTCAACGAGTCGAGAACTTTGTCCTTTCCTGCAGCCTGTGCCTGCTTCTGCGCCAATATGTCGCCACTTTGACAATTCACAGCCCTTAACCCGAGAACGTATCCGTTCCCGATGCTCACAATGGAACCCCCTATATAGGCTTTGCTTCCTGATCGTAGGCAGACTTCACGCGCTACGTCTGGTGTGAGAGGCGTGCTCGGCGGCCTTGTCATGAGCTGAAGGGTTGCACTTATCTTCTCGTCAGAAAGGACGGTCAGAAATGGAGATTGGCGTAACGAGACGCCGGTTGCTTGTTTCAGCGTATCGTCGAACACTGGGTCGCCCGTACTGTTGCTGAGATCTGCGAGAACGATAGTGTCCTTCTCAGTCAACTTTGGCGTGCGTTTGGAGCTGTAATACAGTCCGCCTGCAATGAGTGCCGCAAGAATCAGACCTGCCGATGCAACAACGGTTACCTTCCAGGGATTCTTTCTCGCGCTGCCTGCCGCAACCTGCTCTGCGACGCGCTGCGTTGCCTGGGCGGGACTGCTCGCCACGGCCCCGGTTCGCCCCGTGTCCATGTCCCGCTTCAAACGCTGAAGGTCGCTTCGAAGCTCGGACACGTGCTGATAACGCAAATTTCTGTCTTTCTCAAGAGCCTTGGAAATGATTCGCTCGAGTTCTAAGGGCAAGCCAGGATTCAACCGAATAGGTGGCACGGGCACACGGTTCAGAATCGCTTCGAAAATCGTAGCGCTGCTATCTCCTCGAAAGGGCAACCGCCCCGTCGCCATCTCATACAAAACCGTTCCGAACGAAAATAAGTCCGAGCGTGGGTCGAGTTCCTTGGCTCGAGCCTGCTCAGGAGACATATAGGCAACGGTGCCCAAGGTACTGCCGGGACTCGTCAGATGATCCGGGTCTACTTCTTGCGTTGTCAGTGTTTCCAAACTACCAGAGGCGTTCTTTGCCAAATTCACCTTTGCAAGTCCAAAGTCGAGAATCTTGGCGTGTCCACCTTCGGTGACGAAAATATTTGCCGGCTTGATGTCTCTGTGGATGATTCCCTTTGAGTGAGCGGCGTTCAACCCGTCGGCCACATCAACCGCTACATCCACCAACTTCTCCAATTCCACGGGCCGACCTGCGATGATGTGTTTTAGGGTCTTGCCTTCCAAAAATTCCATCGCGATGAAGGCTCTGCCGCTTTCCTCGCCGATGTCATAAATCGTACAGATGTTCGGGTGATTCAGCGCCGAAGCCGCTTGTGCCTCTCGTTCAAATCGTGCCAAGGCCTGCGGGTCCTTCGCTACGGCGTCTGGTAGGAACTTCAGTGCCACATTGCGGTGCAGCCGCACGTCCTCGGCTTTATACACCACACCCATTCCGCCACCACCGAGCTTTTCAAGAATGCGATAGTGCGAAATGGTCTGGCCGATGAAGGCGTCCGACATTGCCGCACATGTTAGGTTGCGCGAGAAGGCAAGTCAATGAATCCGGAATCGGTAGTTCCGAGTTAACTCGGAATAACTTCCGGTTAGCCCGTTAGCACTAGCGTGAGTCGATAGTCGTGAGCCGACTTTGCAGTATCGATTCGATGCGAGGACACACTCAGTGTATCAGAATGCCTCCGTAAAGGTCTTGGAGCCGGCAGACTCGCAAGCTGCTTTCGTCTGGCGCGCACGATAAGGGGTGTCGCATGATCTACATCGTCTCCACCATGTCGTTTGCCGATGAGATCGGTAAAGCCGTTCTAGGCTCGACCGTTGGCCGAATGCGGTCACCTCATTGTGGAATTCAATGAGTCGAGCGGGAAGACGAAGGTCACTGTTACGGAGGTAGGGATTCCACCGATCGTGAGATCCTGTCTGTGGTTGCCTGGGATCAACAGTTCGATAGAATTGAGGGTTTACTTTGAGGGGCGTCGATGGGCAACGGGAGGTCAACATGCTCAGGAAGATCTCAGTAATCGCTTTAATGTTTTGCGGATTTCTTTTGCTCTCTAACGCGTCGTTCGCTCAGG
>Ga0187779_10003140_pt1 | contig 10031 bp, 8 predicted proteins | sample 1015_Q2_SP10_10__FD_132435 | JGI IMG/M metagenome (GOLD analysis project Ga0187779, IMG submission 132435) | Tropical peat soil microbial communities from peatlands in Department of Meta, Colombia - 1015_Q2_SP10_10_MG | ecosystem: Environmental > Terrestrial > Soil > Wetlands > Peat | place...
CACGACCGCTCGTATACAAACCACGAGGTGCTATGCGTGATACGTATTGAAGCAATTGGCTCTTTGCTGTTCCAGGATCTCCGACTAGGAGTACGTTAATTTCGCTTCTTATCGTGACCCCATCGGGTAATCGTTTCTGGACTCCACTGAATAGGAGGTAAAGGACGGCTTCCTTCATGTCTCCGTAACCATAAATCGATGGTGCCAGTGAAGCAATCAGTTTCCTGTGTATGAAGGGGTCTTTAGCTAGTTCACGAATTTGTCGTTCGTCATCAGGGGTGATCTCAACTATTTCGACTTCTTTTCCCATTGCCTCAACAAAGTTCGCGTCAAGCAAGAGGTCAAATGTGCGTAATCTGGCTTTGCGGCCGACAAATTCTTGTTGAGCTCTCGCAATCCCTGATATAGCAACTCGGTCTCCGGGTCTAGCGGCGTCAACTAAGTCTTCGAGAAGTTTTACGTCCATTGCTCTCGGCAACTGACCCGGTGGTAGGTCCTCTGGACGTTCTTGAATGCGGATCTCTTGTGAGTTCATGAATGTAGATTGTTTTTCTAAGAATTCGAATATCTTAGATCGGCAGTGTGCACACACTCCGGGCCCGCGCATGAGTGTGCCTGCCTGTTCGACATAACTCATCGCGTTGCATTTCTTACATTGAAATGCGGCTTTGATGAGCAAGGGTTTGACGGAAGTAGATCGCACAATGATGCCGTCAATTGAGAGCAACCTTCCAATACTTTCAGAACCGATCTTTCGCAACAGATTCTTTTCTGGAAGTTTCCGGAATCTTACTCGTAGTCGTTTTACGAGTTCTGCATATTCAGGATCTTCAATTTTGAGCTGCGCCCAAGTACTTCGATCAAGATATTCTAGATATTCGTCAGGTTTCTCGAGAATGAGGCGGGCCAGTTCTGGATCGAACGTTATCAGATCCTCAAAGTCGACTGTGATTGATCTCGCGCCGGCTAATGCGGCATGGCCGAGTCGCTTTCTATACTTGTATTCGTCTTCTGCTATGTACGAGCGGAGGAATTCTTGGAATCGTTCCTCAGGGTTCTGTTGTGATGTTTGCATCGAAGTCAAGTTTTCAATGTCTCCCCAAGCAACTTCGCTTTCCACTCCTCGATTGTCCCATTCAGGACACGATATAGAGATCGTTCTTCGAACGTTAACCCTTGAATAAGTTCCTCGGAAGGAGTTGGAGATGCTGCGATTGAAACGATTTTTCTAACGCGGCAGTTAACGATATCTCTTACAAGCGTCTCAGTCTTCTCTAATTCGCGCAGCTTGATTTGGTCTTGCTTACTTTGTTGCCTCAACGTAGCGAGATGTCGGCGCATGATGCAGTAGTAGTTTCCAGGGAGCGATGGAAGTTGTCTGGACGACGGAATGGTTTCTCGCCAATGTATCTTAGAAAGAGAATTGTAGGTGATCATGTCTTCTTCGCGGAACCTGGCATATCCTAGTTGAACAAGTTCACTTGCGATCCAGTATGGGACTTCTGTTTCCTGCCCAATTCGTGCCGTTCTCAGATTTGCGGGCACTCTAGATGTTTCTGGAATTTCACGAGTCAACACAACCCTTACCTGTGAGTTTTCGAAATCGAAGTCTATGTCATTCACAGTTACGAGTGCTTCCGCCATGATTAAATCCACAACCGGCCTTCGCCCTGTATTCTGACGATTTAAGCAGTTTGTCAATAGTTGTATTCTATTTCATCGAAATTTCCTATGGAAGGTCAAACGCGAATAGAGAGATGAGTGAAACAGAACCTAAGATTATTTCGTGTTCAAAATGTACCTGAAAGGCTTTTGAATAGCGAAGGTAGACAAGAGCTGCACTGGAAATTCATCGCATTACTATGAGGTTTACTTGATGAGCGAACTTGCGCTAATGTGGATTGAGAAGTATCGACCAAAGCGACTTGACGAGGTCGTGAATCAGAAGGAGACCGTTAACGGAATTAAAGCGCTCTTGAAGACGCCTACAACCCTGCCGCATCTGCTTTTTTCAGGACCACCCGGGACCGGGAAGAGTACGATGGCTCTCTGCATCGCACGAGAACTCATGGGAGAGAATTTTAGGAGGCTCGTCCTCGAATTGAACGCGTCGGACGAACGTGGTATCGGTGTTGTAAGAGAAAGAATCAAAGGTTTTTCGCAAATAATTCAGACTGCACCGTCAGGTGTGCAGTTCGGTTTGGTCATTCTGGATGAATCCGACGAGATGACCAGAGACGCGCAAACTGCCCTGAGACGAATCATGGAAACCTCATCCCGAACTTGCCGGTTCATACTCATCTGTAACTATCAAAGTGGGATCATTGAGCCGATCCAAAGCCGATGCTCGATATTCAGGTTCAGGCAATTGGACGAGCCTGAAGCTATCGAGTACCTAATGCGCATCTGTGAATCGGAAAAAGTTGACGCTGATCCTAAGACACTTGCCAGAATCTATGAATTATCAAGTGGTGACCTCCGCAAGGCGGTAAATTATCTTCAAGTGGCAGCAACCGCTTCGAAGGGTAAGTTAGGTTCAGTAGATCTGAACCAACTATTGCCTCAAGAGGAGAGTCACGCGATTCAAGAAATGCTTGCATTGGCGATTCAAGGCGAATTCATCAAATCTCGAGATATACTCTATCAGTTGATGGGTAAACGTGGCATGAGCGGAAGGGAGATTATCCGAACAGCGAATCGCGAATTGACTCAGATGGCAAAGCTAGATGCTGCTAAACAGGCTGAAGCTGTCAGGATACTCGGCGAATACGACTTCAGGTTGACGCAAGGTGCTAACGAGGATATCCAACTTAGTGCGATGCTTGCTCAACTGAGCCTACTGGGAAGCAGATAGGCAACATGCACTCCGCGCTCGCGTGGACCGAGAAATATAGGCCCATCAAAACGTCTACGCTGCTTGGCAACGAAGAGGCAATCTCAGAATTCAACGCTTGGCTCAAGGCGTGGGCGACCAAGCGCAAACCAAAGAAAGCTGTTCTGCTAGTTGGACCACCAGGGGTTGGAAAGACTTCTCTCGCTCGTGCCGCTGCAAATGATAATCACTTTCGCGTAGTTGAGATGAATGCGAGCGATGTAAGAACAGAGAAAACAATACTAAACATGCTTACTCCTGCAAGCACCTCCATAACACTAGACTCCTTTACCGTTGAACGATTGCATGGGAACCTGATTCTCATTGACGAAGTAGACGGCGTTTTCGGACGAGAAGATCGCGGAGGGCTAGGCGCCATACTGAAAATTATTGAAACCCTACCCGTACCGATAGTGCTAACCGCGAACAATCTTGAGAGCGAAAAATTCGAAGGGCTCACAAAAGCCTGCCAGGTTATTGAGCTCTTTCCAATACGCCCACGACTATTAGTCGCACTGATTCGACACGTCTTTGACGAGGAAGGAGTCAAAAAACCGCTGGAAGCCATAACTGAAATTGCACGGAACGCCCGCGGAGATATCCGATCTGCCATCAATGATGCCCAATCGGCGACATCAGGCACTCTGCATCAGTCCTCTCGTACCCAGGAACTTGACGAACTAGAAACACTGAAGGGGCTCTTCGAGAGCACCCGATTCACGGACTCGCGAAAGGTGTTGAACGAGACTAAGCTGCCGTTGTATCGTGACGACTTAATGCTTCACATTCACGCTCTCCTGCCTTACGTCTACACGACAAAAGAGAAGCTTCGATCCGCATACGACGCCCTATCACGCGCTGACATCGCGTATGGAAGAATCGGAGCAAACAGATCACGCTCGTTAACTCCTCCCCCCTTCAACCTGCCTAGACGAGACTCCGTACCGGAATGGAGCCTACTTCCAGTCGCACTAAACGAACTGGCTTCCACTGCACTCCAACCAGTCGATACTGACGTTGAGCATGCTGTACAGACCTCCCCGAATGTCTCCCAGAAGACTATCGAACGGTATCAATATCGACTCTGGTCTATCGACCACGTTTGCGTTTCCATCGCGGAAGCATGTCACCTTTCTAAACGGAAGGTTCGTAGTACGATACTCCCCTACCTCGTTGCCATATTCAAAATCAATGAGCAGACAGGAAGACAGATCGCTTCTTCATTGGAGTTAGAAGAACGAGATATACAATTTCTCGTAACTGAATCGAAAACGATGCCGATCGGAACAGGGCCCCAACAGACGCTGAATCCAAATGCCTTCAACCTACCATACATGGGGAAAGACAAATTCATCCAGCTGATGCGGATAGGGCTGAAATATGATCGCGCCTCAGGAAAATTTTCAGTCCGCCGACTTGATAATTTAGATGTAATCGAGCAGAGCCTGACTGAAATAATTTCGAAACCCGTGAAATTTGAACGATCAGAAAAACTGACCGAGATCGATCTGCTTGGAGATTTTGCAAAAGAATGCTACGTTGACTCTACTCAAATACACTGCAACGATTGTGACTTCAAGGACGACTGCCTCACACACACTCTAACCACGCGCAAGTTTTGTTTATGTGATGAAACCTTGGCAAGCGAGAATGCCTACGAAGAATATGTAGCGAAGAACGAGTCGACGAAAATACCTACGCCTACAAAGAAGCGCTCGTCGCGCAGGAAGACTAGTGCTCACGACAGACCTTGATCATGTGACCAAGTTCGGGGAGTATTAGCCGTTCAAGTGCGGTCCGGACTCCGTTCGGCGAGCCAGGCAGGCAAAAGATCAGTTTCCCGTCGCTCGAGCCTGCCATTGCACGACTCAGCATAGCCGGAGACCCTATTTCGTCAAAACTGATCTTCCTGAAGAGTTCTCCGAAACCCGGAATCTCCTTGTCAATGAACCGTTCTACACTAGCCACCGTTACATCTCTCGGTGACAGGCCTGTGCCTCCTGTAATCACTACCGCGTCTACGTCTCTGGATGATAAGGCACGCTTGGTCGTTCGCCGAATCATCGTGGTCAAATCTGAAATTAACTCGCGCCCCGCTACCCTGTGACCTGCTTCCTTCACGAGTTGTTCAATCACGTTGCCTGACACATCATCTGTCTTCTGGCCTGCTTTGAGTTGATTAAATTTCGATGTGCTACATGTCACGATGTATATCCCTACAGATTTAGGTGAAATCGTCTTATGCAGTTCAGCGACTTTGCTCAAATTTTCCTCTTTACCTTCTCCTTGACTTTGAGGTAAGTAATCGCTGTATTCGGATACTGCCCCTTTGCATCTTTTTCGTATTGTTTTGTCATGTCCCAAATGGTTAGCAGGAAAGTTGCTGCAGCCGTAAGAGCCTCCATCTCAACTCCAGTCTTAGCTTGGCCTTTGACGTATGATTCGACTCTGACTCTATCTTTGCCAAATCGATGGCTAGTACTAACAGTACTAATAGGAATGGTGTGGCAGAAAGGTAGTATTCCCGGCGTGCCCTTCGTCGCCATAATCGCCGCAATTTCAGCCGCAGCGATGGCGTCTCCCTTCTCAATTCGGCCAGATCTTAGACGAGCGATCGTGCTCGGCTTGAGTTTGATCTCTCCCTCAGCTCGCGCTTCCCTGATAATGACTTCTTTAGACGAAATGTCAACCATGGAGAAGCGTCGCACTTGTTTTGACCTCATCTAGTAAGCTAGAGATGGAAAGATAGCTGTTATGTTGAAGTCGCTGATGCAAGTAAATCGTTGCAACTACAGTTTTCTTTTCCGCTCGGAAGTTAATGCGGCCTCTAACTGTTCGCGCATCGTAGAAGCAGGTATACTTTGCAGTCCAAGTAAAGTTGTTTTTCCGCGGACACCTTCACCCGATTTTGATGCGGCTATTATTCCTATTGCCCCTAAACCGCGGGCATATTTCCAAATCTGAGTATGCTTCCGTGGTTCATCATTATATTCCTCACAAACCGCTTTGTATTCACGTTCTACTGCACCGATGCTGGCGTAAGCTTCCTGCGATTCCCCTAACACTCTAGCCAACGCGAGTAACATGTATTTCTCATGCGATGAAAGTGCGTTGATGTATTCGCCACGTAACGTCGGATAAACACTGCCGGCCGCTTTCCGTACATGCTCAGTTGAAACATGTTTAGCATTTTCCGAATCAGCATATTTGCCAGCGCGCCAAAGGAGTTCAATGGAATAGCGTGCGTCACCACTCTGTCCGCCTATATCTGAGACAAGTTGAAGCGCCTCGTCTGAGACTATGTTTTCTTTGAACGCTGACTCAGCGCGATCTCTGAGTATCTCAATCAATTGAAGTGAACTGTACTTATCGAGTTTGACAATATTACGTTGAAGAGTGTCGATTGTGCTCTTGTCAAGTTTTTGCAGATATTCCTGCTCGCGAAGAATACAGATAAGTGAAAGCCGTATCGGTTTCCCAACACGTTCTTCCTGTATGCGTGTTAGGTTATAGATCGGATTCGTCCCTTCAGTTCTGATTAAGTTTTCAAGTTCGTCAAGTGCGAGTATTAGATGCATGTTCTTGTCATCGAGTACGTCCATCAAGGTGTGCAAGAGTTCTTCTGGTGCAAATCCGCGTTTCGGAAATTCAGGTTCGAACTGTGTTAGCACGCGTTTTATTATCATGAAAAGGCTGCCTTTCGCTTCGCGGCAGTTCACATGCGCGTATTGGAGGTTAATTTTCCGATTTTTCGCTGCCTTAACAAGATCTGCGCCAAACCGTTGACTGAGCACAGTTTTCCCAGTTCCAACGTCACCCGTGATCAACACGCGTTGACTTGTTGAGAATGGATTTTCCACTGAGAATCTGAAGAGTTGCGTGAGGAAACGCATTTGCGCGTCTCGATGGAGAAGTCTTCGTGGCATGTATTCTAAAGAGAGAGGAGATTCATCTTTGAAGACTGTAGGCCCGGCTAAAGTCTCCTTTACTATGTCTGATGACAATTGAACGAGGGCCCCTGCTTCTGACAAGTTAGGTGCCTCAATATTATGTGCTTTTGTAGGTTAACCTGATAAAAACAAGAGAGCCAAGTGAAAATACTCGTGTTTTCAAGCTGATTTTCACGTTCGCTGAGTATCAGATCAACTCTAATGCGTCATCCCATCCTCAACGCACGTTTGAGGATGGTCAAGCGTTGCCGAGAGCCTCAATGACACGATACAATTCATCACGCTCTGAAGGGCCAATTTCTAGAGACGACCCATCTGACTTTACCAATCGACGACCCTCCTTGCGTTCTGTAAACCTACCGATAATGTGTGCTTGAATTCCACTGGCCCTAAGCCGTCGCAAAATTAGACTGCTCTTTCGTTTGTCTGCCGCTATCAATAGACATCCTGAACTCAAAAGCCTCAATGGATTAACTCGCAGCGCAGAACATATTTTCTCAGTTGCAGGTTTAATTGCAATCCTCGACTCGTTAACTATGAAACCTGTTTTGGACGCTTCGGCTATCTCCCAGACTCCTTGCAGTAATCCGCCTTCAGTAGGGTCGTGCATAGCATGAATTCCACCTGATCGCGCCGCGATCAGGGCGTCTTCGACAACGCCGATCGAATGTCTCATAGCTTTCGCTTGTCTAAGATACTTTCCAACTCCTTCCTCAGTGAGTCTCGTGGAAAAATCTGTAGCGAGCAAAGATGTACCTTCTATTCCGGCGGATTTCGTCATTATGATATCATCGTCTAGACGCGCTCCGGCGGAAGTTATGAATTTCTGCCCCGGTTTCAGCCATCCGACCATGTAGCCAACCACAATCGGTCGAGTAAGATTCGGTGTCACCTCAGTATGCCCTCCCACTATTGCGATGCCAAGTTTCTTCGCCGCAGAATCAATTTGGCGCATTATCGAATCGATTAACTCAATGTCTGTACCTTCGGGCAGAAGCAGATCGCACAGAAACCATCGCGGCTTCGCTCCGCGGCAGGCTACATCATTCGCGTTGATGTGGACAGCAAGCCAGCCCGCATCTGAGGTGGTTGCTGTCACAGGATCCGTTTTCAGCACGATAGTTCTACCATCAAGTTTGACAAGAGCCGCGTCCTCACCGAGCGATGAGCCCATTATCACGTCAGGATCACGGCTACCTCTGTGGCGGAGTACGTTTCGGATAAGAATCTTGGAAGGTATTTTGCCGGTCCTAAATCGAGTCATCTACGAGTCTGACTCATACACAATACGTCAACCTATAAAGCACGCATCGGAACGATTCTGTGTCCTACTCGTTGAAACTTACTTCAAAAACACAGAACTTACCATCAACCGCCGAACATTTATTCTCCGTAGACCGTATCGCTTTCCTGTTGAGCGCACCCTCCATCCATCCCGCAACAACTCCTCGCATCAAATCACAAAATGGTTCAGCAGCTCTCCGTCTATAACATAGAGGGCAATCGGAATGAGTTGATACGAAGACGTTATCCTCTTTCTCCTCTAAGGATAAACATCTTCCCCAACCTCTCACACGAAGCGCGGTATCAAAAGCGTCGACGCGGTTACCTGACATGATTTTTCTCCTTGAATGTCGAGCAGCTGTCCATCCCATTTCGTCACCTAACTCGTACAGTATCAACTGAGCTACTCGACTGCCAGATACATCCGCCAACCGGCTGAGCAATGCTTGGAATGTAGAAACACTGAAACTTAGAATTCGTTTGTTGTCCTCAAGAATCAACCCTCGCAACTCATCTCGGGTAAGATTTTGAAGTTTTAAAGTGAGATCGGTGAAGGGCACTGGCGATCACAGATACTTGTGTTTAGAGGAAGTTAAACTGATTTGCCATTACACATGCTAATCACTGAGCGATGTCAAAATCGACAATGATTCATGGTTAGAGGAAGCAGCAACGACAACACGAAATCTCGTGGTTATTCTTATCATCTAACGAACGAATCACATGCAGGACAATGATCAATAGGATGAAGATCACGGTTTTATCGGCGTTCTTACTCGCGCTATCCATTGCTGGGCTTTTTTCTCAAATTCCAGTTTTGAATGCATCCGTGAATGTTTCAATTGGAAGTGCCGCTTTGAATCGATCCGCGTTCGATTACTTGGTGTCAACGTTATGGAATAGTAGACAAGGTGCTTTCAAAACATCACCGAGAACTGAACCTTACAATTATTGGATAGATGACCAAGCGAAGATACTGAATCTCCTAACTCTCGACTATTCAGGGGTGTACGTGAATCAGACTGCGAGCCAGTGGGGAGATGCGATAAGTAGCTACATCGCTAGTCAGACCATGACGAACACGGGCTATGTCCTACGCAGAACCCTCTCACCGCTCGTGCCGTTTGCATCCGGCAGTGGAGTACATAATTTCCTGGTCGGAAACAACCTATTCGACATGCGAGGAGATCTCACCGTCTCGAGAAACTTCACGAATAGTATCGTGTACGATCCTCAGGGCAAGACGATTGCCTACATTCAAGGCCACGTTCTATATTACAACGGCACTAATCACGATCTTTCGATTGCGCAACAACCAACAGCTGCACAAATAATCATAAGTGGCAGAACTATTGATCTCAGACAGACTTGGGCCTATCCTGATTTCAAATTGAACATTGATTACTGTTTACAAGCAGACAGACCATATCTACTGATCAAATACACGTTAACCGCGAATAAATTTCTAGAAGGGCCGCCGAAATTTGTTGTGCCCCTTGACCAGCTTGACCTCATAGGCCAAACCGTTTCCCCAGGAGGTCCACACATTGGCTATGGTTGGTTTTGGGCCCCTGGATATGCTGATCAGAGAGGCAACGATGACGCGACACCTCAACATTTGCTGGGAGGCACAGACACCCCTGTAGCAAAATGGAACCAGACATGGTACATGGTACACATTCACGATAAATTTGATGGCACGACAAACTCCTTCGCCATAATCGTCGACTGGGGAAGCAACAAGACCGGACTTGTAGCGGTCGACAATCAACTCCACGGCTCAGCCATCCCCACATCACGTATCAATGATACGCTTCACTACCTCCGACAATACTACCAGCTATCGACCAACATGACCGCCGGTTCGACAGCAAGTTTTGAAGTAAAATACTACTTCCTAGCCGCGCACGACTGGAAAAATCTGG